>JGI20214J51650_10000515_pt1 | contig 23854 bp, 21 predicted proteins | sample WetSurMetagenome_FD_51650 | JGI IMG/M metagenome (IMG submission 51650) | reverse complement strand
CTTCGTCCCCTAGTTCGGCGACAATTCCGGGCATTTCATCAGCAGTGACCACCCGTGCATTGCCATCCCGTACCCGTTCATTGATCAGGTCGATGGACTTCTTCATACGATAATATATCATTTTCAAGAATATTTATAGGTTAAGTATATTACTCACAGTAATATAGAGTATTTAAACTCCCCGGCCTAAACCGGATTATGGATATTCGCGAGTTTATTTCCGGGATGGATACGGTGGCGCCACCCGGCCTTGCTGAAGAGTTTGATACGGGTCGTATTGGCCTTATAATTGAAGGAAACAAGAATATCAACCGGGTCTTCTGCGCTCTTGATGCAAGCCCGGGTGTTATTGAAGAAGCAGTCCGGGGGCATGCCGATATGCTTGTGGTGCATCACACCCCCATTTTCCACCCGGTAACGGCAGTCCGGGGACCACTGGTCCCGTTACTCAGGTCGGTCCTCGCTTCAGGGATGAATATTTTCGTTATGCATACCAACTTCGACCATGCCCCACAGGGTGTCAACGACTCACTTGCCGACATTCTCGGGCTCACAAATACAACCCCGATGGCCCTTGGCCTTGTGGGGGACTGCCAGCTGGAACCTGGCCGGATTGGAAAAATTCTCAATTCACCGCTCAGGATTTGGGGTAACCTGAAGTCAGTCCGTCGCCTGGCTGTTGTTGGCGGGAGCGGGTTTGATATCAGTTTAATCCATGAGGCAGGGGGCCTTGGAGCTGATGCCTTCCTTTCGGCCGAGGCGAAACACTCGGTTATCAGGGAATCGCCACTCCCCCTGATTGAGGCAACCCACTATGCACTCGAAGCACCTGCCATGCGGATGCTTGCGTCACGGATGGGATGGCACTATATCGATGACCCGCCTAACATGATCACAAACCCATGAACGGTACGCCAGAACAGGAAGAGCAGGACCTCTGGGAAATCCTTGAACGGGACCATACACTATCTATTGACCTGAAGGAAGAGATAATCCGGATTTGCGGGGACCGGGGGAGGAAGGCGATCCTTGCAGTAGATGAATCGAGGGTGAAGAGGTACCTTGACTTCTTTGTTGTCGTGGGCACCAGCGATGAATACGTCGTAGAAGATGATTTCTGNACCTGTCGTGCCCAGGTTTTTCGCGGTGGCTCCTGCTGGCATGTGCTGGCAGCAAGGATTGCGGAACTAACCGGCCAGTTCGAAACGGTTGATGAATGGTACCAGGAAACACTTAAATAAGCGAATAATACCCTGATAGCCCTTGAACGATGATTTACCATTGCTCCCTCACGTAACTGGCAGATTCATAAATTTGCCCTTTTCTAACCGGACTTTTCCCTTCATGATCGGATAGGTTTGGGAGAAATATTGCCGTGTCGCTAATCCTCATTAGAAATCCTTTTCCTTTTTCGTGGGAATTTATATATGGACTTTAAAAAAACAAAAAAAGCCATGGGACAAAATGGACCGGACAGGACCATGGTCGGGTGACCATAAACCCCGATATTTCTCTGCAATTTCGGAATTAGAAAGAACATCACCCTATAAATCCCGATGTATGCTGATTCAGGTGGACGACAATGGAAGCGGTTTTTAACAAAACAACAGGGTATCATGCGTGGGTGCTCTAGAGATGCTCGAAGAAGAATACCAGCTCGAATATTTTAAACAGAAAGGGCTTGTCAGGAAAGTCTGTACCAAGTGCAGTTCGGCGTTCTGGACCCGTGACCCTTCCCGTGAGATCTGCGGCGATGCGCCCTGTGAACCATATAGTTTTATTGGCAACCCGGTGTTCAGGCGGCATTCCCTTGATGAGATGAGGGAGGCATACCTTTCGTTCTTCGAAAAAAACGGGCATACCCGTATCGGGCGATACCCGGTTGTCGCACGGTGGAGAGATGATATTTACCTCACGATTGCATCAATTGCTGATTTCCAGCCGTACGTTACCGCAGGGATCGTCCCGCCACCTGCAAACCCGCTTACTATTTCGCAGCCCTGTATCAGGTTGAACGACCTTGACTCAGTCGGAAGGTCGGGCAGGCACTTAACCCAGTTCGAAATGATGGCCCATCACGCATTCAACAGCCAGGACACAGAGATATACTGGAAAGACCGGACCGTTGAACTCTGTGACGAGTTTATAAAATCCATTGGTGGCGACCTGCAGAAAGTCACCTACAAGGAACACCCCTGGATTGGCGGAGGAAATGCAGGTCCGAGTGTGGAAGTGCTTATCGGGGGCCTGGAAGTTGCCACCCTCGTCTTCATGAACCTCGGACGGCAAAAGACTGATGCCCCGGGGATCGACCTGAACGGGGAGATGTATTACCCGATGAAGAGCCGGATCGTGGATACCGGGTACGGTCTTGAACGCTTTGTCTGGGCTTCACGGGGTTCCCCCACAATCTACGATGCTGTATTCCCTGAAATGGTCTCCCGGGTCATGGAAGCGGCTGGCATGGAACACCTGCTCGATGATGCAGAGTACACAAAAATCCTGTCCCTCAATGCCAGGTATGCCGGACTCCTTGGGGATATATCAGGGGCTAACCTCTACCAGCTGAGGAATAAAGTCGCTTCTGCGATTAATGTCCCTCCTGACAAGCTTGACCGCATGATCGCACCGATTGAGAAGGTCTATGCGATCGTTGACCATACCCGCTGTCTCGCGTACATGCTCGGCGACTGTATTGTGCCGTCCAATGTCCGTGAAGGTTACCTTGCACGGCTTGTCATCCGGAGGACACTGCGGATGATGAACGACCTGGGTATTAATGCCGGGCTTGCAGACCTGGTGGAGGAACAGATAAAAATCATCGGGCCCAGGCAGTTTGAACAGGACGTCCTTGTTATCAGGGAAATTATCGACCGTGAAGTGGAGAAGTATGCCCAGACACTCGAACGAGGTTCAAAAATCGTCCAGAAAGTGGCCCGGACCTACAAGGCAAAATCAGAACGGGTGCCGCTCAAAGAGGTTATTACCCTCTACGATTCCCATGGCATCCCGCCGGACATGATCAAGGAGATTGCACAGAAGGAAGGGGCGGTTGTTGACCTTCCTGACAATTTCTACTCCCTTATTGCGGACATGCACTCCGAGTCTGAAGTTGAAGCCATTGAAGACCCGTTTGCAAAGTACCATTCCCGGATCAGGGGCCTTCCTGCCACCGGGAAGTTATACTACGAACAACCGTGTAATACAGAGTTTGAGGCTGTTGTTATCGATTTCTTCGATGGCTTTGTCGTAATGGACCAGACACTTTTCTACCCGGAGGGAGGGGGACAGCCGGCCGACAGCGGGATGCTCATCACCCAGGAAAACATGGTCCGGGTTACAGGGGTTGTCAGGATCGGGGATGTCATCCTGCATAAACTGGAAGGCGGCGTTCTCAGGCGGGGTGACCGTGTGAAAGGGATCGTCGATGAAGACCGACGCTGGTCACTAATGCGCCACCATACCGCGACACACCTGCTGCTCAGGGCTTCAAAAGAGGTGCTCGGTGCACATATTCACCAGGCAGGTGCTCAAAAGGGGGTTGAGAGTTCAAGAATTGATATCCGTCATTTCAGGCACATCACACCCAACGAACTGCATAAAATTGAGATGGCCGCAAACCGGATGGTGCTGGCCGATACATGCATTGATATTAAGTTCGAGGACCGTGTGAGGGCTGAGCAGTTATACGGGTTCTCACTCTACCAGGGGGGTGTCCCTCCGGGCAGGGAGCTCCGGATCGTTTCCGTAGCCGGGGACATAGAGGCATGTGCAGGTACTCATTGCATGAGTACCGGCCAGATCGGCATGATCAAGATCATGCGGGTTGAGCACATCCAGGACGGTATCGAGCGCCTGGAATTCTCGGCCGGTCTTGCGGCCCTTGCATGGATGCATCACCTCGAAGAGATTGTAAATTGCTCGGCAGAAGTATTCTCCGTACAGTATGACAACCTGCCAGCTACCTCACAGCGGTTCTTTAACGAGTGGAAAGAACAGAAAAAAGAGAATGAAAAACTCTCCCGGAAACTTGTTGAACTTGAGATCGCACAAATCCAGCCCGAAATTATGAAAGGTGTTCAGGTCGTGGTCAAACGACTTGACCTCCCGGCAAAAGACCTGATGACAATCGCCGCCCTGGTATCAGGAAAAGGGGGCGTAGCATTCTTCCTTTCGAAAAATGGTGAACGAGTGGATGCAGTAATTACATCCGGTAATAAAGCGGTGAATGCCGGCGAGATTGTCGGACAGGTGACAGGACTTTTAGGAGGGAAAGGCGGGGGGACCCCGGCTATCGGACGCGGGGGAGGTCCCGCCATCGAACAGATGGAACTTGCCATCAAGGTCGGGCGGGAGAGAATAATGGCCGCTCTCAACAGCTGATTTGCCTTATGACAGACGACACGATACCCGGGAAAGAAAGTCCTGGCGGGACTGATCCAGGAACACTGCCTGAAACCAGGGATGTGATCGTTCTCGAACCAGGGGGTGAACAGGCCCAGAAGATTGCGAAGGCGATGGGGAGCCAGACGGCCGGCGATATCCTTCAACTCCTCAAGACAGGCCCGAAAACATCCACCGAGGTAACGGACCAGCTCGGGATCCCCATGGGTACGGCAAAGTACCATATTGAAAACCTCCTTGATGCAGGTCTCATTGAGGTCACAAAAACAAAATACAGCGTGAAAGGAAGGGAGGTCAAGGTTTACGGGCTCAAGGACCAGCTCCTTATTGTCACACCAAGCGTTACCAATGTGCGGGCATTGCTCCTGAAATATGCCTCGCTCTTTGGAGTGGTGGCGATTGCGACGGTGGTGATCGGGGCATTCCTGCAGGTACTTTCCCCGGCAGGCAGCACACAGTCATTTTCAGGTGAACTGAAAAAGTCCGGAATTGATGCACTTACTCCCGTACCATCAGCCGCCCCGTTATTATCAGAAAATGCCGGGTCAACAGGATTGGGGCTTGCGGTTGAAAACGGGTCAAGGGCCATGGATATTAAGGAGATTGCAGCCACAACGGCACCCACATACCCGCCTGATACCGTTTATTCCCAGGTACATTACCCGGTAACCGCACCAGCTGCATTCCCGGTCCAGGAAGTCCTTATCGCTTTTTTCCTTGGCGGGTGCCTGGTCATCGCAGTAATAATCCTGTATGACCTTATCCAACGTAAAAAAAATCAGGATACCTGATTCACCCGAATAAAAAAAATAACGGAAATGTTCGTATTCTCAATTTTTAACGGTTATACTTGCGGAATGCAAGGGCCCCGGCTATTCCAAGGCCTGCTATAATCACGGTCATTGGGACCCCTGACTTGGTAGGGGTTGGTACCGGGGTTTTAGTCTGCACCGGCCTTGGTGTGGTGGGTGTCGGCGTGAAAAGGAGAGTCCCCTCAGATGTAACGACCGGTACCTGGGTTACCGGTGCTTTTACACCAAAGGTTTTCTCCCCGATATACCCGGTGCTGTCAGAAAACCGTGCATTATAATTACCTGGTTCATCCACTGGGATATTTTGGGAGAAGTACCCGTCCTCGTTCCCACCCCGGGTGGTTGTTGCAATATACGCAGGCCCGAATACTTTTCCGAGAGGACCGATCACGTCAAGTTTAACCCCTGAGCTCCCGGCTTTTGAGATATACCCTTCAATAAGAAGTGCATTCGGAATGACCTGGTTAACCGGGCTTGTAATATGGAGCATGTCTGAGCGGTCAACCAGTTCAACTACCCTGATTGTCATGGAATCAGAACTGAGTTTTGACTGGTAATCACCACGGGGTACTGCTTCAACTTTGTACATGCCACCTTTCAGGCCGGTTGTCTCGAATACCGTATTAAAGCTTTTATCGTCTCCGACTGTCACCGGAATGCTGCTTATCATGTTCGACACCTGGCCGGAGCTCGAAAATATCAGGTCAAAGGTCGTACCGACCGGAAAGCTGGTTGTCCCGGTCACCGGGAGAGGGGCACCAACCGGAAGTTTTGCAGGACAATCGATCGTCAGCACATAGGCTGATGCGAACCCCACGATCGAGACCATCGCGAGTAATAAAATTATTGCAATCTTTTTCATACTGATCAGGTGGCAGTATAAAGGTAAATGGTTTCTGGACAGGCTGCTTTTATCCCGTTTAACCATTCATCTGTGCAGGGGACATTTCCCGGGGGTATCATCTGGGAACCGGATGAACGCCATGGAACCGGAGCTGGCTATTATGGGTTACCCTGGGATCAGCACATCCCGATATAATTTGACAATAACCTGAGTCCTTTAAGCCCGCTCTTTTCAGGGTGGAACTGGACACCATAGACATTACCGTTATGGATGGTCGAGGCAAAACTGCAGATATAATCCGTTGTGGTCAGGGTATATTGCGGCAGGGTGTCCGCGTAATAGGAATGGACAAAATATACGAATTCCTCGGAAGAAAAACCGGCGAACAGTGGGTGATCAGGCTGTTCCAGGCGGACCTGGTTCCAGCCCATCTGGGGTACTTTGAACCCGGGTCTGTGCGGAAACTTCCTGACAATCCCGGGAACCAGGGCCAGGCCATTGTGGAGCCCGTGCTCTTCGGAACGTTCCATCAGCATCTGCATTCCAAGGCAGATCCCAAGCAGCGGGACATCCCTTGAACTCCTCACTACTGCATCACGCAGGTCGCCAAGTTGGTCCATCCCCTCGCGGAATGCCCCCACACCCGGGAGGACGATCCCGTCTGCCGAGGCGATATCACCGGCATCCGCTGTGATAACCGGGGACGCACCGGCTTTTTCCAGACCTTTCATGACACTTCTCAGGTTGCCAAGACCGTAATCAACAATTGCTATCTTCTTCATCTGCCACTTCTCCCAATTCATCCCTGCCGGAGGCCGGGGGTGCGGACCCCAGGTCTTTTTTACGCCACATGCTCTCCGTAGTCCACTCCGGGGGCAGTCCATGACTTTTTCGCCATTCCTCGAGCCGGTCACACCATGACTGCATCAGTCCTGGGTGTTTCTTCCCGATCTCCTCAAGCACTGCAATATCACTTGACGGGCACATAAAGCAGCCGATCCGGTCCAGGCCCTGCTCGTAAAGGACATTGTAAGGACCCTTTTCCCGGAAGATATACAGCCATACATGTATGGCTGTCCAGTTCTGGATAGGTGCCGCGGAGAGCTGGTTCCTGACATTGCTGTTCCGCCAGACACGATTTGAAATTGCCCTTTTAAATGACTCATACTTTCGCTGGCCAATAAAAGAAAGGCATTCACCCCATTCCTCCGATATTGCCCGTTTAACAGGTTTCAGCTTGCAGACCCCGCAGCACCAGCGGTAATCAACTGCCGGCGGACCCTGTCGGGCGAACGTTTCCCAGAACTCCTTCTCGCCAGAACACCGGACCGCAGTCAACCCGTAATATCCGATTGTCTTCTCCACGCAGTCATATGTCTCGGGAAATTCAAGGCCTGTATCAGCGAACAGGATTGGTACCTTCCCGATCGCTTTCATCACCACGAGAAGGGTTGCAAGGCTGTCCTTCCCACCGGAAAATGAGACATTGACCGGGAGCGGGTTTCGTTCTGTCACCTCATGGATAAACCGGACCGCTGCAGCCTCGGCTTTTTCAAGCACAGCGGAATTCGCCCTGACGGCATCTTCCCAGGTAGCAGGTCCCGGTATTACTTCGGACCGTACATTCCTCCGCGTCCTTACAATTGCACCACGTTCCATCGATTCTGCAGTGGCTGCATCCACCTTGGCCCTTCCGACACCGGCACACTCACCTGAACGGGTGAAAATAAAGACCTCATCTCCCGCATCCACGGATGGATCGATATGAACAAGGCCCGGCCGGAGCACACTTGCCCCTTCCCCGAGGGAGCGACGGGCACCGTCATCGACAATTACAAAGCGTCTCGTTGGTTTTAACAATACAGCTGCTTCAGGCCTGGGAATTGGCTCCCATGCCCTTTTTTCCGGCATGTACCTGATTGAGCCGGCAACAGCACCGGCAACGATGATCTCCTCCATACGGTCAGGGTCAGGTACTTTGTTCAGCAGGGCAATGTGACCGGGGGGGATTAACGGGGCGCCAAAATGATCTGAAAAAACCCGGTTTATAAGGTCGATATCATATCCAAACGCAGGGCGGGCATCCCCTGGAGGGGTTACCGGCACCTCCCGGGTAAATGCCCCGCAGGCACACTGGCGCGACATGACCGGGGTATGACACGAATCACACCACCGGAGCAGGATTATTCCAAGATAAGACGGGCGCATTCTCGCGTAATATTCGAAGCTGAAGGATAAATATGGAGAGGATCATGCAAAAGGCCTGTTGTGTTCATGCAGGAATATCCCGGTTATTCTTATCTCGTCACCGGGCAACATGATTATCTATGTTTGAATCCGTATCGCGGAGTTTTACCCTGATTAAAGAGAGCTGGAGGGTGATTTCCCTGGATAAGGAGATCCTCCTGTTCCCTGTGCTTTCGGGGGTCGCCCTGTTGGTTATCCTTCTCTCGTTCGTTCTGCCGGCCCTGTTCCTCAGTAGCAGCAGGGCGACCTTTTCAGGAGGACTCCTTCTCGTCGGCCTGTTCCTCTTCTACCTCCTCTGCTACTTTGTGGTGATTTATTTCAATACCGCCCTGATTACCTGTGCACGAATCCGCCTTACGGGTGGGAACCCGGTGTTTATGGACGGTATCCGGAACGCGAATGCACATTTTATATCCATTTTTATCTGGGCGATGATATCGGCGACCGTCGGGCTTGTCCTCCATTTACTCCAGGAAAGGGCAGGTATTATCGGGCAGATCGTCATCGGGCTTATCGGAGCGGCATGGAGCCTTATCACGTATTTTGCAATACCTGTCATGATTTTTGAGGAAAAAGGACCCGTTGATGCAATCAAGGAATCCGCATCACTTTTCCGAAAGACATGGGGGGAGACCCTTATCGGCCAGGTGTCAATCGGGATCGTCTTTGTAATTCTCGCGGTCGTAGGAATGATCCCGGTTGCCCTTGCCCTTATGTCAGGGTCTTTTACCCTGTTCCTTATCCTGCTTGCGATTTTCATCATCTATATCGCAATCCTGATGGTAATTGGATCAGGCCTGCAAGGGGTATATAATACGGCACTCTATCTCTATGCAACAACAGGGAATGTCCCGGAGGCTTATTCAAAAGAACTGATAGCGAATGCATTTGCCCCAAAACAGGTCGGGGGCATGAGAGGAAATATTTAAAACAAATTTTCCCGCAATGACGGGCAATAACTATTTTTTTAAATAATGTGGGTTTATTGAAATCCTCTCAAATCTACCAAGCAGATTCAGGTTATGCCAAAATTTAATCACGCTCCCGGGGCTCCGCCCCGCCGCTTATGCGACCCCGGTCGGGATAGCGAATGATATTGAAATCCCTTAAATTTACCTGAATGCACCAATTGAACCCTGCAAATGAATATCTTATCGGGGGTGGGGCAGGGAGGGTGAAACCCCCTCCTGTCATCGTATCCCCCTTATTTTTTAATACGCAGGGTTTCAAAAGAGCCTAAAAATATAATTTCTAACCGGCATTACGGTTCCGGCACCGTTTCATGTTCCACCGGATAAACACGTACATTGCCACCACAATGATCGCGACAGATATCCCGGACAGAATATAGGCACCGGGTTCTATACCGCACGTGGCACTTCCGTTTGACCGGGCAGCAAGGTCCCCGCATCCTGACGGAATTGCAATGAGAAGGTACCATACAATATAGATGTTCACGGCTACAATTGCGGTAAGTGCCAGCGATGTCGGGACCAGCCAGTCAGTTCCAGGTGTCCGGGTTGGATTACCACAGGTAGAGTCCTCCGTTGAGATATCCGGTTTCTCGTGATCTGCCATCAGCCATATATCGTCCGCCTATACGGATAAATATCGCTGGAGATGAAGGAGCGTGAGGATATCAACCCAGGGTATTTTCTGCGACCAGGATCTTTCATGATCGCCGGTTACCTCATACGATATGCTTAAGAATAGGTTTGTTCAGGAAAAAAATGATTCCATATTGAGGTAATAATCAATATTCAGATATTTTAATAAGGTTCTGGTAATGAAATCAACCATTACCATGTTTATTTTTTTATCAGGTTATCCGGGTTCAAAAACAGAATCCAAAGGGCAAAAAGTGGTTAAAATTTGACGGTATACACAAGATATATATAGATATAAAATAACAAAAGTTATATAGAGAAGTAAAGGAGGTGGACTGACAATGGCTGGTGTAGCAAAAAAACCCGAGGCAAAGAAACCTGCGGCAAAAAAGCCGGAAGCCAAGAAACCTGCCGCGAAAGCAAAAAAGTAATTTAATCTTAATTGTTCTCTTTTTTCTGTTGTATTTTACGTTTTTGTCCTATGCTTGATGTGTTGATCCTGAGGTGATGACACGTGCGGGAACTACTGATGTTTCGGAAAAAAAGGATCCAGGGGGCGGAACAGAAAAACAAGGGAATATCCCATGAGAACAGATATTGAGATACTTTCTCGGTCCGGGAATTAACCTGTATAACAAGGATCCCGTGCCAATAAAAAAAATGGATATTGTGGATCTGATCTGTCAAAAAGAACTTGGTTAGTCAGGAAAATCTCAATATTTTGCCGTATTTCCGGAAAGAGCAAGGAATGATATTTATATTCCTGTTACAAATCTGCCCGTAATAATAGGTGAAATTATGGCTGAAACACAATCTTCAAGCTGCATGCTGCCAAATGGTGCATTGCTTCCCTGGTGGCTGGTACTCATCCAGGGTATTGTTGCCCTGGTCCTTGGTTGTTCATTCCTCGCATTTCCGTACCAGACACTATTTGTTCTCGTCGTCTTCGTTGGTGCGTACTGGTTTATCAGCGGCCTCTTTGCCCTGATCAGCCTGGCAGTTGACAAGACAAACATGGCCTGGAAAATCGTGGTCGGACTGCTGGGTATTATTGCCGGTATCCTGATCATGGTTTACCCTTACTACAGCACTATCCTGCTACCCTCACTGCTTATCATCTTCATTGGTGTCTGGGGCCTGATTATTGGAGGGATTACTATAGCCCATGGGATTCGTGGCGGGGGGTGGGGTGAAATAATCCTCGGTGTACTCGGTCTTATCTTTGGTATTGTCCTCCTTGCAAACCCACTCATCGGTGCACTGTTGCTGCCGTATGTGCTCGGCATATTCGGTATTATCCTCGGGATCGGCGCAATTGTGGCGGCTTTCATGTGCCGGGGAAAATAACCGCGTCCACTTTTTTTTTAAAAAAATTGAAACGCCAGGCTTTTTCCAAAGCATTTGAGTTCCTTTCCTGGCAGGACGATCGCGTAACAAGGTCATCCCTGCCACTTAGATAATAAGAATAAGACCATTCCGGGACTTCCGGATCACCCTGGATAATGTCAGGTTATCGTAACAGGAATATCGGAATGACCTGCAATATGCACCGGATACAGGAGCAGGGATGGAATGCAGATTGTGCCTGGTCGTATGATTGACATTCCGGGACAGGGAAAAATTATCTTCCGGTCCTGCCCGGCACTGTTTCCAGGTAGCAGTGAAAGTTCAGCTGGTTAACCAGTCCGGGTTTTCAGATAAGAATGCTTTTTCTTTCTGCTCCAGTTCTTCAGGGCTCAACGACGCTGACATGCAGATACAGAGGTGCTCGATATAACACCCGGTTGAAAAATGACCGGGCCGTTCATTTTTCATGCACGTACCAAACGTCTTCTTATCAAAATCGTGATATACCTGCTCTTTACCCTCTTTCCGTGCAATTTCCACTGCATCCCGCCAGGATTCCGCCATGCCTGTTCCTCTTTAATCTACATGGTTGTTGGGGATGAAAAAACTGCAGGAATTACACACGGGAATGATTCTGATACAAATAGATAAAACCGGGGGTAACTACTGCGGTTGGGATGCAGTGCTGATCAGGCAGGGAGAACTTAAATCAAGGGATTATTGATCAGAACATTTCCGGTTATTACCTCTTGCCATGGAGAATTATGGCACAGGATTAGTGCGATATTTCACCAGGACGGGTTTACTTGGATGCAGTTCAGTTTTCCATCGATACAAATTGTAACAATGGTAGAGATCGTAACCCTGGAACCTGTTAAAAATGAATCAGGCTATTACATAGTAGTTCAATAGTAACGTTGTAGACAGAGATTCAGGCGGGTTTTAAAAATATATTCAGTCCTCTACGTTGATGATGAAACAGACCTCCTTGAAATATGCAAAACGTTCCTGGAGGAATCCGGCGATTTCACCATTGAGACCACAACTTCCGCCACCAGAGCCCTTGACCTTCTTAAAACCCATTCGTTCGACGCCATTATTTCCGATTACCAGATGCCGGGTATAAATGGTATAGAATTCTTAAAAACAATACGATCGTGTTACGGTGACCTCCCCTTTGTCCTTTTTACCGGTAAGGGGCGGGAGGACGTGGTAATTGATGCGATCAATAATGGGGCAGATTTCTACCTTCAGAAAGGCGGGGATCCGGGGGCCCAGTTTGCGGAACTCGCTCATAAAATCCGGCAGGCAATACTCAGGAAGAAAGCGGAGGGAGGGCTTCGGCTGAATGAAGCACGCCTCCAGCGGGCTGAAACGGTTGCGGGATTTGGCAACTGGGAGATATATCTTGATACGAAGACCGTGACCGCTTCAATTGGGGCAAGGACCATTTATGGTCTGGGAGATGGTAATTTGTCACTTTCCGATATACAGGAAGTCCCTCTTCCGGAATACCGCCAACATCTCAATACTGCCCTGGAAGGGCTGATCGAAAAAGGTGAGCCTTATAATATTGAATTTAAAATCCGGAGGCTCACTGACGGAAAACTACTGGATATCCATTCGCTTGCAGAATTTGACCCCGGGAGAAATATGGTATTCGGTGTAATTCATGATATCACAGAACGTAAAAAAGCAGAAGAGTCCCTTAAAAAAAGCGAGCGTGATTACCAGGCTGTAATCGAAAATATACAGGACTGCCTTTACCGCAGCGATCTTGACGACTGCCTTATTTTTTCCAGCCCTTCACTGGCCCGCCTCCTCGGGTACAGTTCTACTGAGGAAATGTATGGTGCAGATATTTCCGGAACATTCTATAAAGACCCGGAGGAACGCAGGAAGTTTATCCAGGCACTAACCATCTCGGGTTCTGTCAGCAATTACCAGCTTATGATAAAGAAAGCAGACGGCACATTTGTGGAAATCGAAACCAACAGCCACTATTATTATAATGATGACGGGAAAATAGCAGGAATCGAAGGTATCCTCCGTGATGTAACTGCTCGTAATATTGTTGAAAAAGCGATAAAGGAAAGTGAGCAGAAATATCGTGACCTGGTGGAGCATTCTACAGACATCATCTATACCCTGGATTTCAGGGGAATAATCACTTCTATAAGTCCGGCCCTGACACCACTTCTCGGTTACCTGCCTGAGGATGTCATCGGAAGGAGCCTCGGGGAATTCATCACTCCCGCTTCTCTTGAGATTGCAAAAAAGGAAATGGCCCGCAAAGAGGAGAAGGAGATTGCCGCTTCACGGTACGAGATCGGTATCAGGTCAAAAGACGGGGAAATTATACCGTATGAAATAAACAGCCGGACCCGGTTCAGGGATGGGAAACCCTTTGATATATTGGGAATAGCACGGGATATCACAGACAGCAGGCGAAAAGAGGATAATCTCAGTGAAAGCGAGGCAAAATTCAGGTCCCTTGTTGAAACATCACCGGATACTATATGGGAGATTGATACCTGCGCAACCTTCACATATCTAAGCCCGCAGAGTGTTGATATCCTTGGAATTTCGCCGGATGAAGTAATAGGAAAATCATTTTTTTCCCTCATTCCCCCGGAATTTATTCCAAAAATAAGAGAAATATTTCTGTCGCATATGCAGAACGGCGAGCGGATAAATGTCCTGGAGGTCCCTGCATATCATCACGATGGCACCGTGCATTACATTGAGATCCGGTCCGCACCGGTCAGGAACGAAAACGGGTTAATTACCGGATTTCGGGGTATTGCCCATGATATCAGCAACCGGAAACGGGCAAATGAGGCACTGAGGGAGAGTGAGGAACGTTTCCGGACATTGGTTGAACAGATGCAGGATGCGGTGATTATTGTGGCATTTGATGGTACGATCCTCTTCGCCAACCCATCGACATTCCGTATGGCAGGGATGAAACCCGGGGACCTACCCCCCGGAGCTAATATTTCCATGTTCCTCGACCCGGACTCCCAGGAAAAGGCGTTTTTGGACCTTAAGGCGATATCGGAGGGAGAACTTCCCTATATTGCAGAATACCAGCTCAAAACACCGGATGGAGAACCGCGGTGGGTTGTAGCTGAGGGGTTACGGATCAGTTACATGGGGACCTGGGCAGACCTGGTTACGATCCATGATATTACCGATGCAAAACTGGCAGAAAAAGAATTACGCGAGAGTGAAGAAAAAATCAGGGACCTTATCATTAATACCCCTGATATTGTCTGGCAGACCGACGAATTATCCCGCTTTTTATATGTCAGTCCCCAGGTTGAGACTATTCTTGGATATCCCCCTGAATGCCTGATCGGTCGCACACCGTTTGACATGATCAGGGCAGAGGGTGTCGCGTTAAACCGGGAGATATTTTCCCATCCGTCCAGGACAAAGGAGAAAGTTGTCATTTTTACAACCCCCTGGGTCCACAGGGACGGGCACACCGTAGAACTGGAAAGTCATGCAAAACCAGTATTCCACACTGACGGGACCTTCGCCGGCTACAGGGGTATTGACCGTGATGTTACAGAACGCAGAAAATCTGAGTTTGCACTCCGGCAGGCAAACCGTCAGCTTAACCTCCTCACGGGAATCACCCGGCATGATATCCTCAACAAGGTCACGGTGATCCTCGGGCACCTCGCAATCGCAAGAAAAAAATCCACCAATCCGGACATGGGTGGCATTATAGAAAAACTGGAAGCGGCAACAAAGTCTATCAGGTCCCAGATCGAGTTCACACGGGTATACCAGGACCTTGGTACCCACGAACCACAATGGCAGGACCTGGGCAGGATCATGCACCTTTTAAACGTCCCGGAACAGGTCACATTTGACACATCTGTCAATGGTTTAGAGGTTTTTGCAGACCCGATGCTGGAAAAGGTCTTCTCCAATCTCCTCGATAACTCAGTCAGGCATGGACAGCATGTAACCGAAATCAGGGTGTCGTATTCCAAATCAGAGGGGGATATGACGATTATATGGGAGGATAATGGTGCTGGCATCGCCGAAGATGAAAAAGAAAAAATTTTTGAACGGGGTTTTGGAAAAAATACCGGGTATGGATTATTCCTTGTCAGTGAAATTCTCTGTATCAGTGGCATGACTATCAGGGAAACCGGTACCGAAGGAAAGGGTGCACGGTTCGAGATCCGTGTTCCTGACGGGGGGTACCGGACACCAGCTGTTACCAGTGAAGGGTAGATTGCGATTCACGGGATTGACAAAGCAAAAATCGGGAATTCCGGAATTATTCCTGGAGACAGGGGCATTGCCTTGTAGTGTTGTTACGTTTTTTCCCGCTTCAGCCGTGTAATATTCGCCTTCGTCCGCGTGGTAAATCCAAAACATTACAACCTAAAAACATTATAAACATACAGTGAATCATCTGAAATTGTTGAACTGGGGAGATTTGAAGTGAAATTGTCATCCAGGGGCTGGTTTGCGCTCTCGATCCTCTTCAGCCTGACAGTAATTATCATTGTTTTTATAACAACTTTTAACCAGGAAACAATCTGGTATATTCTTAATTTCAATATCTATTTTCTACTCCTTGCTATCGCATTCCGCCTGGTAGCCCTGGCAATCTGGGGATTAAGAATCCAGGTAATGTCAGGGTCACTTGGTTACCGTGTCCCCCTTCCCCACTGTATAAACATGGTCCTTGCAGGGCTTCTCGCCGGTACTATCACGCCCGGACAGGCGGGCGGAGAACCGGTAAGAGTACATGAACTCTATCGTTCCGGTGTCAAACTGGGGGATGCCGCAGCGGTTGTTATTATGGAGCGTGTCCTTGATGGGGTCATTCTGACCGCCATGGGGGTCATTCTCATGATGCTGATGACCCGGTTTTTCTGGAACTCCTTCAGTCCCGCGTTGTTCCTGCTGGTAATAATTGCCTGGATCCTGATGATCAGCTTCCTTATCATTCCCGTTCTTGCAATCAGGTATCCTGAAATGACAAAGAGAGTACTGATGAAACTGGTCAACTGGCTGGTCCCAAAACTATCCTGGTGGTCTTCAACACCCCAGACCCTCATCGAACTTGCAGACAGGGAAATTGATAATCTTTTTGTGAGTATGGTCAGGTTTACCGGGACTGCACGGGTAGGGCTGCTGGGAGGAGGGGTCACAACCGGCCTTTTCTGGGTCACGGAATTCCTGGTAGCTTCCTTTATTATGATGGGGCTGGGTCTCGCCCCGGCTGTTATCGAGTCGTTTTTCTTCCAGATCCTCATTGCAATCATTAACATGATCCCCCTCACACCTGGGTCTTCGGGGATCACCGAGCTGTCGACCTCGTCACTGTACTTGTTAATCATCCCAACAGGCGTGATTGGGATTTTTGTCCTCCTGTGGCGTTTTATCACGTTCTATCTGAATATAATTCTCGGTGCTGTTGCCGGCCTCGCCATATTCAAGAGAGAGATCGAGATGAGGACAGAGGACGGGAAAGTGGAAAAGATATAGACCCTCCGAACATAGGGCCAGCGATGAGCAATGTGCCGGGTCTTTTAAACCAGGCCCACCAAAAAATCGTCAGATATGCTGCTAACTCTCTTCGTCACTCACGCCATAATTGTCAGGAATGCAGGTTATAGTTGACAGACCTGCCCGATAAGGCCATTTATTACTGCTTTTCGCGGAATGTCCGGGGCTAACCGTTAACACACCGGGATCTGGTTTCTGGTATACCCGCTGTGTATACGAGAACTTTTTGGAGATGCCGCCAGCCAGGACGATCCAGTACCACTCACAAAGAGTTTTCCAGAACCCGAACTGTTCATACCTCCGGAAATCAAACCCGACTTTTAAGCTGCGGTTGAATACAACCTTCCCCTGTTTTCGCATCCTTCCCGCGACTTCAAGATCATCCCCGGCGTCCATGATCCGGTACATGCCGGCCCGTTTAAGGGCATCATACCGGAAAACAGTGTTGCAACCGAGCGTATAGTAATACACCCGCGTTGCAGCCCCGATGCGCATGATAGAATTAAACAGGATAACATACCGCCGGTTTCTCGGGGTGACCTGGATCGGGGTTACGGGGCCAAATGCGAGGACCACGTGCGGGTCTTTAAATGAGTGGAGGATCTGCTCAACCCAGTCATGTGCAACGATGCTGTCAGCGTCGGTTGTGGCAACGATATCATACCGTGCCCGTGCAAATCCATCGTTGCGGGCCCCGGGGACCCGTTCCGAATCCTGGATAAAGACAAGATCGGCATATTCTGCAGCGATCTCCCTTGTATTGTCTTTTGAATTCCCATCAACGACGATCAGCTCGTAGGAGCTCCTCGGGACGGTCTGGTTGGACAGGGCATCGAGACACCTTCGTATCGTTGCACCTTCATTGTATGCCGGTATAATAATGGATATCATGATAGGGGGAAATAACGGGATGAACCCGCGAATTATTTGTCTGTACAGCTAATGGAACTTAATATTTAAGAGATTTTCTAATTAGTTCCACATTAACACCAGATGACCGGCAAAACTACCACCAGGGAACATGATACCCTGGACCAGGGACCGTTTACCAAAATGGGAACAAGAACTGCCCCCTCTTTTAACATATGCATTATGAGACCAAAACCACATTCTTATTCAACTCCTCGTCCTATCACTTCACACTCAGCTGACCTCAATGTCACCACATAAGCATAAGCTCTCAAAACGGGCCGGCCAGTCACCGGGGACCCTTCATATCAACGGCGAAACAGGTGACGCACCCGTCCTTATCACTGTCATTGACTATGATGCAACCCAGTTCCAGGAGAAACATGTCGACCAGATCACCGAATGTTTCCCTTTCAGGGACACTGAAACGGTGACCTGGATAAATGTTGATGGACTGGGAAACACAAAAGTAATTGAAGATCTCGGGAAATGCTTCAACATCCACCCGCTTATCCTTGAAGATATCTTAAATACCGAGCAGCGCCCGAAGATGGAGGAGCTGGAGACCTACATTTACCTGAACCTGAAGATGCTCTCGTACATTGATGCAGAAAAAGATGTCAAGGTCGAACATGTCAGCATGATTATCGGTTCAAATTTCCTGATCTCATTCCAGGAGGACATCGGGGACATCTTTGACCCGGTGAGGGAACGAATCCGGAAAGACGGGAGGATCCGGAAGTTTGGGCCGGATTACCTTGCTTACGCGCTTATTGATAGTATCGTCGATAATTATTTCGTGGTAATGGAAAAGCTCGAGGAAAGAGTTGAGGACCTCGAGGAGGAACTGGTAGTCAACCCGACCCAGGAATCCCTCCAGAAAATCAACAGGCTGAAAAAGGACATGATTTTTCTTCGGAAATCGGTCTGGCCACTCCGCGAGGTGATCAATAACCTTGAACGGTCAGAATCCACGCTCATCAAAGAATCAACCACGATATACCTGCGTGACGTCTATGACCATACCATACAGGTAATCGACACCCTTGAGACATTCAGGGACATGGTATCCGGAATGATCGATATCTACCTTTCAGGCCTGAGCTACAAAATGAACGAGATCATGAAGGTGCTCACGCTTATCGCGACCATCTTTATCCCCCTTACATTTGTCGTCGGGTTATATGGCATGAACTTCCGTAACATGCCTGAAATCGAATGGGAATACGGCTATTATTCAGTCCTGGTTATCATGGTCATTATGGTGGTATCCATGCTCACCTACTTCCGGAGAAAGAAATGGATTTGATCATCCTTTTCCGGTACACTCCGGAGGCAGAGTTGTTTAACGATACCCGGGCCTTATCCAGCCAGCCCCCGTAATTTCTCCTTCCAATGATTCAACCCACCGCACACTTTTGCTGGTCAAACAGGATGATTTATGGAGCTTGTACTGTCACGGGTAAAAGTCCGGTAATATATCCTTTCAGGGTAATCCTGGTTTATAAAGAGGTTTAAACAGAACAGATACCCGAATTAACATTTTTTTAAAGTGCGCGGACCGGGACTCGAACCCGGGTTTAGGCGTTGGCAACGCCTAGTGATAACCACTACACTATCCGCGCATTCGGGCTGATTTGTGCTCTACTACATGCGTATGCAAATATTATAAGGATATCGGATTTAGGACGGCCACGGTATACGGAACAGTACCTGGCGTGATAAAACCGCAGGATGCCGGCGGGGTAATTTTTCAGTTATTATTGCCGTTAAAATGATAAAACGCCGGGATATTCACCCGGAACGGAATTTTTTCCGGGATTCCCCATAGCTATATATCAGACCTGCATCGTAGAGATCATGAGAGAATAACAGAGCAGGGTGGCCTTATCCCATGAATTTACGGGGTAAAACGTTAATTACTTTGAGCTTGGCTTTTATTATTATCATTTTTATACTTCTTATTTTTTCTTCCGGGATTTTTTTAAAGAGTTACCAGGACCTCGAAGCCAACCAGGTGCGGGAAACGGTCCGCCTGGTAAATACAAACGTGGATAATGAAATTACGAATTTAAACGGTATCGTGCGGGACTGGGGACCATGGGATGAGGAGTATTCATTTGCCGAAGGAAACAATAACGGCTTTGTCGGGTTGAATCTCGTTGAAGAGACCTATAAAACACTCAGGCTCAATTTTATCGTAATTACGGATAAAGACGGGAAGATTTTGTATTCCCGGGGATTTAACCTGGAAACAAATGAGTTTACGGTCCCACCCCCGGGATTAATCCATGAACTTTCCAATAAATCATCCCTGCTGCTGGACGTTGACGAAAATCAGCAATATTCCGGTTTTCTGAATGCCCCGGAAGGGCCGGTCATTATTTCCAGCTATCCGGTCCTCCATTCAGATTACTCAGGTCCCCCGGCGGGAATTGTATTCATGGGGAGGAACCTCGACCCTTATGAAATAAACAAGCTGGCCATGAATACCGTCCCTACCCTCGAAATTATCCCCTTCGACAATTCCTCAGTTTCTTCATCTGAAAGCGCAGTTCTTCATGCAGATCCCGGATCATCGGTCCTTGTCATTCCGAGAACCGATCAGGAAATTGAAGGTTCAGTACTTCTCAAGGATGTGTTCGGAAAAGATGCTCTTATCCTGCGGTTGCAGGTCCCCCGTGATATTTTCCAGCAGGGAAAAAATACCCTGCTGGCATTCATCCTGATTCTTGGCCTTGTTGCGATGGTCATCGGTATTGTGGTCATCCTGATAATAGATCGTTTTGTCCTCGCCAGGCTGACCACATTAAGCCAGGAGGTCGGTAAGATCGGGACGAAAGGCGATATCACATCCCGTGTTACCGTAGAAGGCGACGATGAGATCACTCACCTGGCAGATGCCATGAACAAAACGCTTTTAAAACTTGAATCTGCCCAGTCAACGCTTCAGAAGAACGAAGAGCACTACCGTTCCCTTGTCGAGACTTCCCCCGTAGGTATTATAGTTACCTCACCTGACGGGGTCATTACTTTTTGCAACCACCGCACATTTCGGTTCCTTGGGTACGAATCGGTAAAAGATATCATCGGCAAAAATGTGCTTGATCTGATACCATCTGCCGATCGTGATTATGCATTGCAGTTGTTTAAGGAAGCGATGGAGTCCGGATCCCTGCGGAGTATTGAATTTTCCGCACTTAAATCGGATGGAACACCGTTTAAACTGGAAATAAATGCATCGGTAACCAGGAACTCCAGAGGGGAGCCGGATTCAATAATTATTGTCACCCAGGACGTGACAAAACGGGTTGAGAATGAGGAAGCAATTAAAAGATCAGAGATGTATTATCGCGCTATTTTTGAAAATACTGGTAATGCAACCATCATTGTCAATAAAGACTCGATAATCGTCCGTGCAAATTCTGAATTTGAACGGTTATCCGGGTACTCGAAGGAAGAGACTGAAAATAAGAAGAGCTGGATGGAATTTGTTCATGCAGAAGACCTTGAAAAAATAATGAATTACCACAAATTACGAAAATCCAATCCAGATACTGTTCCAGGCTCCTACGAGGTAAGGGTCATTCATAAGAGCGGGGATATCCACTACGCGATAAACACGGTAGAAGCGATTCCCGGAACAACTGATATCGTCGCCTCCCTTCTCGACATTACTGAACGAAAAAAGATTTACGACGCACTAGCTGAAAATGAAAAATACCTGCAGGTCCTTCTTTCTGCTGTACAGGTTGGAATTTTCGTTATAGATGCAGAGACTCACGAGATCATGGATGCCAACCCGGCAGCTCTCGCCATGATTGGAGTTGACTCAAAAGACCGTGTCCTGAATAAAAGATGTCATTACTTTGTATGTCCTTCGATGGAGGGGCACTGCCCGATCACCGATCTCGGGCTGACCGTGGACAATGCAGAACGGGAACTGATCACCTGCGACGGAGGGGTTATCCATATTATCAAGCACGTTGTCCCGGTCATGCTCGGGGGTAAACGGTGTCTCCTCGAGACGTTCATTGATAACACCGAACGTAAAAAAATGCAAAGGGCCCTGCAGGACAGTGAAGAGAAATACCGCAATATTCTCGAACGGATCCAGGACGGGTATTACCGGAGCGATGCGGGGGGTAACCTCGTCCTTGCAAGTCCTTCTGTTGCCAGGACACTCGGGTATGACTCACTCCATGAACTATATGGAAAAAATATCGCAAGTTTCCTTTACATGGACCCGGAGAAGAGAAAGGATTTCCTTAAAAAGATCCAGGAAACCGGTGAGGTCAACAATTATGAAGTGGCAATTAAAAAACGGGATGGTTCGACGTTAATTGTTTCAACGAGCAGCCATACCATCTTCGATTCTTTCGGGAAATTCATGGGAGTTGAGGGGCTGTGCAGGGATATCACCAGTGTCCGGAAAACTGAGGCGGCCCTTCGTGAAAGTGAAGCAAGGTACAGGGAACTTGTCGAACTCCTGCCGCAGACTATCTTTGAGACTGACCTCACGGGAAAAGTCGTTTCCACCAACCGTGTCGGGTTTGAGATGTTTGGTTATGAACGCGAGGATGCCGGGTCAGGGGTTAATGCACTGGATCTCCTGGTACATGAAGACCGTGAGAGGGCCGCGGGTAATCTTATGAGAGTAATCATGGGTGAAAATATTGGTGCGATCGAATATTCGGTTCGCAAAAAAGACGGGACACGGTTCCCGGTCCTTATCTCAGCAACACCCGTCACCCATGATAACAGGGTCACCGGCATGATCGGTGTCATTGTCGATATCACGGATCGTAAGAAAATTGAGGAGGCCCTGAAAGAGAGCGAGGAGAAATACAGGTTCATATCAGAAAACTCGAATGACCTGACCTACACCCTTGACCTCGAAGGCCGTTTTACCCATATCAGCACCCAGATCAGGCAGTATGGGTTTTCTCCGGAGGATTTTATTGGTCACTCGTTCACCGAGTTTGTCGAGGAAGAAGACCTTGATAAAGTCGTGGGGGATGCCATGACGACAATTACGACAAGGGAGAAGTCATTAACCGTGTTCCGCGCAAGGGACAAGTCAGGGGAGGTCCACTGGATAGAGGATAACAGTAACCCGATGTTTGACAAGTCAGGCAACGTCATTGGAATAGTAGGGGTAATGCGTGAGATCAGTGAACGAAAGAAAGCTGAGGAGGCGATAGAAGAGAGAGAACAATTCCTCAACCGCCTGATAGAAGCCATAACGAACCCGATCTTTTACAAGGATACCAAAGGAAGATTTACGGGATGCAATACTGCGTATGAAAAATTTATCGGATTTTCAAAGGACCAGATCCTTGGAAAGACGGTCTATGATATCGCACCGGATGACCTTGCAGAAATGTATTCCGCCAAGGAAAAGGAACTTCTTGAGCACCAGGGCATCCAGAATTTTGAAGCCAAGGTACGACATGCTGACGGGACACTGCACGACGTTATCTTCAACAAGGTATCACTGAGTGATGTAAATGGCAATATTGAGGGTATTGTCGGCTTTATCGTAGATATCACGGAACACCGGCAGATGGAAGATGCAATAAGACTTGCCAATAAGAAACTGAACCTCCTGAACAATATCACCCGTCATGATATCCTGAATACCATTACAGGATTATTCGGGCTTGAGGCAATTGCGTCTGATATGGCAGGTACAAAAGAATTTAAAGAGTTAATAGGGGAAATCAACGACCATACGAAACGTATGCAGCAACAGATCACCTTTACAAGGGACTACCAGGATATCGGGGTCCGTTCTCCGACATGGCAGAACGTGGCGGGCACAATTCTCCGGGCGACCGACATTATCAACCTGGGGAACGTCGGTCTGAATCAGGCGGTGGGTGATTACGAAATCTATGCAGACCCCCTTCTTGAACGGGTGTTCTACAACCTTGTTGAAAACTCATTAAAATATGGAGGTACACTGTCAAAGATTTCATTCACGTCGTACCTCTCTTTTAACGGACTTGTTATCGTCTGCGAAGACGATGGTTCGGGAATCAGGGTGAGCGAAAAGGAAATGATTTTTGAACATGGGTATGGCAGGCATACCGGCCTCGGGTTGTTCCTTTCACGCGAGATACTGGGCATAACAGGTATTT
>JGI20214J51650_10000513_pt1 | contig 23866 bp, 22 predicted proteins | sample WetSurMetagenome_FD_51650 | JGI IMG/M metagenome (IMG submission 51650) | reverse complement strand
GAGCCCGGCGGGAGGGTGAGGCCACGCTCGGCATGGTCCGCCCCGCCATGAGCATGGATTACTTCTCAGGAAAGGGCCTGGAATGATACTGACGAACACCCTGGGCGGAGCGAGGCAGGAGTTCGTTCCCCTCTCACCCCCGTTCGCCGGTGTCTATGTCTGCGGTCCCACCGTATACGGGGACAGCCACCTCGGTCATGGCAAGAGCTACACGGGCTTCGACGTTCTGGTGAGGTGGCTCGCGAGGAGTGGCTACAGGGTCAGATACGTGCAGAACATAACGGATGTGGGGCACCTGACCGACGACGCCGACTCCGGCGAGGACAAGGTCCAGAAACAGGCCGCGATCGAGCGGGTCGAGCCCATGGAGCTCGCAGAGAGATACACCGCATCCTATTTCGAGGATATGGATGCCCTGGGCAACATCAGGCCGGACATCTCTCCGCGAGCCTCGGGCCATATCCCCGAGCAGATCGAGCTCGTCGAGAACCTGCTCGCGAAGGGGAACGCCTACGAGGCAGACGGCAGCGTGTATTTCTCCGTGGAGTCGTTCCCAGGATACGGCGCGCTGTCGGGAAGGATCCCGGCTGACCTGATCCCGGGCGCCAGGGTCGAGGCCGCCCCGGGCAAGCGGGACNCCAGGGACTTCGCCCTCTGGAAGGCGGCCCTGCCAGGTCATATCCTCAAGTGGCGCTCACCGTGGGGTGCCGGATACCCGGGCTGGCATCTCGAATGCTCGGCCATGGCCATGCGCTACCTCGGCGAGACCGTCGACATCCATGGCGGAGGGCTCGAGAACGTGTTCCCGCACCACGAGTCCGAGAGGGCGCAGAGCGAGGCCGCAACCGGGAGGCAGTTCGTGCGCTTCTGGCTGCACAACAACATGGTGACCGTGGGTGGCACGAAGATGGGCAAGAGCCTGGGCAACTTCATAACCCTCAAGCAGATATTCTCGGACTACGACCCCATGGTGGTGAGGCTCTACATCCTCCGCAGCCATTACCGGAGCCCTCTCGATTTCACCCCGGAGGGGCTCCAGTCGGCGAAGAGCGCCTGGGAAAGGCTGGTGGAGCTCAGGCGGAGGGTTTCCGGAAGCCCGGCTGGGGCTGCCCCCGGAGAGGCCATGACCTCCGCGGCGGCGGAGCTGAAGGAAGGCATCACGAGGGCGCTGGACGANGACCTGGACACGCCCGGCGCGGTGGCATCGCTCTTCGAGTTCACGAGGAAGGCCAATTCGATCCTGGACGCGCCCTGCGGCGACGGGGACAGGGCGCTTGCCGCCCTCGCCCTCGACGACCTGCCGGCCGATGTGCTGGGGCTGAGACCCGGAGCGCCTTCCGCCGTCTCAGGCGTCGATGCCCTTCTGGCTGCGCTGGGGGAGGCCAGGGAGGCCATGCGGAAGGGGAGGCTGTACGCGGAAGCGGACAGGATGAGGGACACCCTGTCCGCAGCTGGATACTCGGTTCGCGATCAGCCCGACGGGAAGAGCTCGATAGTCAGGCAGTAGGCGCGGGCCTCAGGCCTTGTCAGCCTTCTTCGAGGAGAGCCTGCTCTTGAGGCGGCTTGCCGTGTTCGGGTGGAGGACGCGCCTGCGCCCGGCCTTGTCGAGGAGGCTCTGGGCTGTGCGGAAGGCCTCCTGCTTCTCGTCGGCCGTTCCGGCCTCGGTAACCCTGCGCATGGCCGTGCGTATGGCCTTCACCCTGCTGCGGTTCCTGGCCCGCTTCTCCAGATCCGTCTTGAGGCTTTTCTCGGAATTGCTGCTCCTTGCCAAGAACCCGCTCCTTTCGCAAGATTAGAAACTCAAGAACAAGGGAACTTCGGCGTCCCGCCGATGTTTCGCACATTGAAGGTGTAAACTAGCCTGTCATGCTGCTCAAGTCAACTATCTTACGGAGGCCCGGGTCATGAAGACTGTTGCTCTGCTGGCTGTTGCCCTGGTGTTGGCCGGCACTGCCACCGCCGGTAGGATCGTTCGGTTGTACGATCCGGCCACGGCCGTGCTTGTCCAGGAGCTCGGCGCCGACGGCATGGACATCGCCACTGCCAGCGCGCGCGAAGGCTGGGTCGATGTCGTCATGGACGACAGAGAGCTCGACAGGGCATCCCTGTACTCCCGCCGCTTCGAAGTGATGCCCGAGGAGTGGAGCAGCCTGACCGACGCCAACCGCGGCAACGCGGGCTTCTACTACAGCTACGAGGAGAACAACGCCTTCTGGGCGACCCTCGCCGCTCAGCACGCCGACCTGGTGGACACGCCGGTCTCCATCGGCACAACGGTCCAGGGCAGGGCCATCAACATGGTGCTCCTCACGAGCAACGCGGGTCCGGCCTACAAGCCGGCCTTCATCTTCACGGCCCTGACCCACGCCCGCGAGCCGGGCGGCAACTCGGTGCTCATAGACTGGGCCAACTGGCTCACCACGAACTACGGCAGCGACACCCAGGCCACCTGGATCCTCGACAACACGCGGATCTACCTCGTGCCCATAGTCAACATCGACACCTACATCGCCAACTGCAACCCGGCGGGCGGCATGCTCCGCAAGAACCAGACCCCTCCCGATGGCGTCGACCTGAACAGGAACTTCACGTACCAGTGGGGCTACGACGACTCGGGATCCAGCCCCGACCCCTATGACGATACCTACCGCGGCTCCAGCGCCGGCAGCGAGCCCGAGACCCAGGCCGTCATGAACTTCATCAACACGATCGACCCCATCGCCGGCTTCCACTATCACGCCTACGGCGGATATCTGATCCACCCCTGGAACTACAACAACTCCGCCACGCCGGACGAGGCGACCTACGATTCCTGGAGCGGCGCGATGTGCGCCTTCAGCGGCTACGCCGCCGGGCGCTGCGGCGAAGTCCTCGGCTACAATTCCAACGGCGACGCCGACGACTGGGGCTACTACAGCGGCTCCGGCCATCCCAAGATCATGATCTTCACCCCCGAGGTGGACGACAACGGGTTCTGGGGCGGGCAGAGCGACAGCACCGTCATCGTGGCCATCTGCAGCCAGTGCAGGCCCATGAACAGGTGGCTCTGCATGAACGCCCCGTCCTTCGTGGGAATCTCGGAGCAGGAAGGCGCACCGGTTCCCGGGCAGCTCACCGTCGGCGCCGTGACTCCCAACCCTGTGAGCGGCAGCGCGGCGGTCCTGGTCGGCATCGACTCGCCTGCGGGCGCCAGGCTGACTGTTTTCGACATCTCGGGCCGCTCCGTGGCCGAGGTCTCGACGGCAAACCTCCGTGCCGGCGACAACTTCGTGCAGTTCACGATGCCGTCGGATGCCCCGTCGGGCGTCTATGTGCTCCGCGCGAGCGCCGGCGGTGCGACGGGCGAGAGCAGGTTCACAGTACTGAGGTAGCCGATGAATCCAGGAGCCCAGCCCGGGCAGGAAGATTACTACAGGATACTCGGAATCTCCCGGGATGCCGGTCAGGAGGACGTGGAGAGAGCCTACTTCGACCTGGCGCGCAGGCTCCATCCGGATGTCGCGGGCGGCGGCCCAGAGGCCACCGCCCGCTTCATGCTCATCAACGAGGCATATCAGACGCTCATCTCGCCCCTGCTCCGGCGCGAGTACGACAAAAACCTCGGCATCCCCGTCTCCGAGCAGACCTTCCATTCCGGACCGACCGGCACGGCCGTAAAGACCGGCCCGGCCACCGCTGCCAGGAAGCAGGACGATCCCAGGGCGGGAGCCGCACAGAGGCTCGACGATGCGGTGAAGAAGGCGATCAGAATCGCCGACAGGCTGTGTGAACAGGGCAACTTCTGGCAGGCCAATGATATGCTGATGAGGATGCTGGTGAGATATCCTCGCCAGCCCGCTCTGCGGCGGGCGCTCGCAAGGGCCTCCACCGGCATGATGCGGCACAGGGAGGCGGCCGATCACCTCAAGGTGGCCTGCGAAGTCGAGTACTTCAACGCAGGCAACCATCTGCTGCTCGGCGAGGCCTACATGAAGGGCAAGCAGTGGCAGAAGGCCAGGGACGCCCTTCGTGATGCCCTGTCCTGGAACGAGGACGAGCAGAAGGCCAAGGCCGACCTCGCTCTCATCCAGAAGGAGCTCGAGAAGTCGGAGCCCGCCATCAAGCGTCTGCTCAAGAAACTGAGCGCACCGATGGGCGGAGGGAAGGCGTCGGCCGGCAGGAACCCGGCAGGGAAGGCCGCAGCAGGGAGGAAGGGACCCGCCGGCGATGGCAAGAGACGGTGAGCGCCTCTACTACTCGATAAGTGAAGTCTGCGAGATGACCGACCTGAAGCCTCACGTGCTCAGGTACTGGGAAACGGCCTTCCCCATGCTGCGACCTTCTAAAAATCAGGCCGGCAACAGGATATACAGACCCAGGGATCTCGAGCTGATCAGGCTCATCAGAAAGCTCCTCTACGACGAGAGGTTCACCGTCGACGGAGCCCGCCAGAAGATCGAGGAGATGAGGCACCTCTCGGAGCTGGACCAGATGGAGCTGGACATCCAGGCGTCGGCGCCGGAACGCCCACCCGCCGGGGATATGCTCTCCGAGGTCCGCGACGAGCTCAGGAGCATGCTCGACATGCTCGACCGCGATCCCATGGCGGTTGACGGCAACTGATCCTGTCCTTAGTTTTGCCCACCGGTCGGGGCGTGGCGCAGTCCGGTAGCGCACTTGAATGGGGTTCAAGGGGTCGCTGGTTCGAATCCAGTCGCCCCGACCAGGTTCCTTCTCCTCCCATCCCCCTGGAGGCTTCAGGGGATTCTATGGACGACTTTTCCAGGCCGCGCAGGGAGATGGTCGAGAGGGCCCTCAGGGTTCCCCTGACCGCCGTCTTCGAGCCCGCCGCATCTGCCCTGGCCGAAGTCCCCCGGCATGCCTTCGTGGAAAAGGCTCTCTGGCACAAGGCCTATTCCGAGGCTGCACTTCCCATCGGCAGGGGACAGACCATCAGCGCTCCCGCCGTGGTCCTGGCCTGCCTGTCGGCCCTCTCGCCCCGCAGGGACGAGTTGCTCCTCGAGGTCGGCAGCGGCAGCGGCTACACCGCCGCCGTGGCGTCCAGGATGTGCTCGAGGGTCTACGGCGTGGAGGTCCTCCTGGACCTCGTGCATTCCTCGCGGAAGGTGCTCCAGACCCTGGGCTACTCCAACATCCTGGTCCAGTACGGCAACGGCGGGCTCGGCTGGCCGGAGAACGCCCCGTTCGACTGCATCCTGTTGAGCGCCGCATGCCGGGTCGTGCCGGACGGGCTGTTCGCCCAGCTGGCGGAGGGGGGCAGGCTGGGGGCCCCGGTCGGCGGCCCGGACGGGCAGGAGTTCAGAGTCTGGAAGAAGAGGGGCGGCGCCGTGGAGGATGCCGGCAGGGCCTTCTCCGCCAGTTTCGTCCCGCTCGTGCAGTCAGGAGCCTGATCTTGGGCGGGAGGATTCTCGAAGCGCTCTCCTTCCTGCCTCCCGAGCTGCAGATGATACTGCTGTCGGCCATTCCTCTGACGGAGCTGAGGGCAAGCATACCCCTGGCGTTCACGGTCATGAGCCAGGCATGGGGCTGGGGCTGGCTCAAGATCTATCTCCTCGCAGTGGCGGGGAACCTTCTCCCCGTGCCCTTCGTCCTCTGGCTCCTCGGCCCCGTGAGCCGCCTCCTCAGCAGGTGGAAGCCCTTCGAGCGCTTCTTCGACTGGCTGTTCGAGAGGGCGAGGCGCAGGGCGGGCAGGGCCATCGAGAAGTACGAGGCTCTTGGACTCGCGGTTTTCGTCGCGATACCGCTGCCCATGACCGGGGCATGGAGCGGTTGCGTGGCTGCGTTCCTGTTCGGCATACCGAAACGGCTGTCGCTGCCCTCGATCGCCCTGGGAGTGGCCGGAGCGGGGGCCATCGTGACCCTCGTGATGACAGGGGCGCTCGCAGGAGTGGACTTCCTCCTGGGGAGTTGACCCGCAACTCCCCTTGCGGCTACATTCGGCTCTCCGTCGGGGCGTAGCGCAGCCCGGCTAGCGCGCCTGGTTCGGGACCAGGAGGTCGGAGGTTCAAATCCTCTCGCCCCGACCACTCATCGCATGCTTCTGGAGCTGTCGATGCAGTTCGTTCCCGTGGCCCGTTTCGGCATGGCTGGCGGGACGACCCCCCTGAGGATCGTCTCCGTCGCCGGATCCTCAGAGGCCACACCCACCGAGAGATCCTTCGCCCTGGAGCTGGGAAGGCTGCTCGCAGCAGCCGGCTATGCAGTTGCCTGCGGTGGCGGTCCCGGGGTCATGGAGGCTGCCTGTGAAGGCGCCTGCAGCGTGGGCGGGCTGACGATCGGCATGCTCCAGGGAGTCGAATCGGCCCAGGCGAATCGCTACGTGAGGATCTCCCTGCCGACCGACCTGGGCTCGGCACGGAACAGGCTGGTCGCCCTCGCTGGCTTTTCGCTCATCGCCGTGGGAGGCAAGTACGGGACGCTGAGCGAGGTCGCATTCGCGCTGGACGCAGGCCGGCCGGTCTGCGCCACCGGGACATGGAGCTCCATCCCCGGGGTGACGGAGGTCGGCACTCCGGAGGAAGCCCTCCAGTTCGTCAGGAAAGCCGAGGAGGTCATCTCTTGCTGACGCCGGAAAGTCTCGCGAGGCTCATAAGGGATGTGCCGGGGTTCCCCGCTCCGCCGGTCGTCTTCAAGGACATCACGACGGTGCTCACCGAACCCGGCGGGCTGGCGGACACGGTCGACCTGGTGGAGGAGGGCCTCACAGGGATCGCTTTCGACGCGGTCGCCTCCATCGAGTCACGGGGTTTCGTCTTCGGATCGGTCCTGGCCGCGCGCCGGAGGCTTCCCCTCGTGCTGCTGAGGAAGCCGGGGAAGCTGCCCGCGGACAAGCTGGGAGAGGACTACGCCCTCGAGTACGGAACCGCAAGGATAGAGATGCACCGCAACTCGTTCCGGCCCGGATGCCGCGTCCTCGTCGTCGACGACCTGGTGGCCACCGGAGGCTCGGCACTCGCAGCCTGCCATCTCATCGAGCGAGAGGGGGGGAGGGTCGCCGCGACCTCCTTCGTGATCGACCTCCTGTTCCTCGGAGGCCGCAGGAGGCTCGAAGAGGCCGGATACCTGGTCCGCAGCGTGGTCAGGGTCGAGTCCGAGGGCTGACACCGCCTCATCCTCCCGGCTGGCGCATGCACTCCCCGGACGCTTATAGTCCTACCCGATAACCAGTCAGATCATCCCGGGGCTTCCGGAGTGGCAAGCCCCTCCAATCAGCGAAAGGAAGTCAGATGTACAGGCTGTCGCTGGTCCTTCTCCTCGGGCTCCTCATGGCCGCAGCGGGATGCGGCGAGAAGCCCGCCGATCAGGGCGGGGCTGCTGATTCCACGGCTGTGGACTCTGCCGCACAGCCCGGTGGCGTGAGCCTCGAGACGCAGCCCCTTGCCGTCGGGCAGTGGGTCAGCTTCAAGGTCGACACCCTCTCCGAAGGCGTCACTCTCTCCGTCATATCCGAAGAACAGTTCCAGGGCGAGAGCTGCCTGTGGGTCCAGATCGAGGGTCCCGAGGCGATGCTGGCGCAGGTGCTCGTGAACCCCACGCTCATCTCCTCGGCCATGGCCGGCTACGGCGAGACGATCAACACCGTACTCGCCGATCCCCAGGCCTACTTCCAGGCTCACGGGGCCGATCCCTCCGCCATGATGAGCGACACCGAGAACCTCCGGAAGGTCCTCGACGTCATCGGCGCGATCAAGATGGTGAAGTTCCTCCAGAACGGGACCATAGTCGCCTATGATCTCAGCGGCATCCCCGCCGTGCTCGAGCCCGTCCTCGCCGACACCGCCATGCTGGGCCAGCTCACGGGCGGCATGGGCGTCCAGGTCGAGACCGGTGCCGACAGCATGCAGACCATGCTCGACGACTTCGAGTACGCCACCGAGGCCGGCGAGTTCGCAGTCGCCGACGCAAGCGTCGACGGAACCATCGTCAGGATGACCTCCGAGAAGGGCACGGTCGAGCTGCTGTTCTCCGCCGACCTCCCCATCCTGCCGATCGCCTATGTCAGGGTGACCGACACGACCGACAACCAGTCGCATTCGCTCGAGGTCACCGGCTTCGGCTCCACCGGGGCCGAGGACAAGCTCCCGGGCGAGCCCGTCCAGACCGTGGATATCGCCCCCATGATCCAGATGTTCATCACCCAGGCCCAGAACGAGGCTGCAGCCGCGCAGCAGCAGTAGGCCCGGGGAAGCGTGTCTTGCCGCCCCCGCCCGGACCGGGCGGGGGCGGCCTTTTCCATCCCTCCGCCCGGACTCTGTTACGCCCCCCGTCCCCGCTTATACTTGAAGCATGTCGGAATCGAAGGTGCCAGCATCTCCGCTCGCCGATGCAGTGCGGCCGCGCTCGCTGGACGAGATGGCCGGCCAGAGGCATCTGCTCGGCCCGGGAGCGCCCTTCCGCAGGGCTCTGGAGGCCGGAGCACTGGGTTCGTTCATCCTCTGGGGGCCGCCCGGCACCGGCAAGACCACGATCGGCCTGCTGGTGGCGGGCTGGACGCAGGAGAACTTCGTGCGCTTCAGTGCGGTGACGGGGGGCATCCCCATGGTCCGCCAGATCGTGGAGGAGGCTGCCCGCCTGCGGTCCGCGGGTCTGGGCACGCTCCTGTTCGTCGACGAGATCCACCGCTTCAACCGTGCACAGCAGGACGCATTCCTGCCACATGTCGAGAACGGGACCATACGGCTGGTAGGAGCGACGACCGAGAACCCGTCCTTCGAGATCAACGCCCCGCTGCTCAGCCGGTGCGCGGTATATGTCCTCGAGTCGCTCTCGCGCGAGGACATAGCCGTCCTGCTCCGCCGGGTCGTGGCGGGGGAGGAGTTCCGCCGCAGATTCGCATGCGCCCCGGACGAGGAGTGCGTCTCCCTCCTCGCCGAAGCCTCGGACGGCGACGGCAGGCGCTCGATCAACATCCTCGAGACGGTTTGCGCGAGCTTTCCGGGAAGGACCTCCACCATCACGGCCAGGGAAGCCGCGGACACCCTGAGCCTGGCCATGCTCAGGTACGACAAGTCTGGAGAGGAGCACTACAACCTCATCAGCGCTCTCCACAAGTCGCTCCGCTCGGGAGACGTGGATGCCTCCCTCTACTGGCTGGCCAGGATGCTGGCAGCCGGCGAAGCACCGCTCTACATCGCCAGGAGACTCGTCAGATACGCATCGGAGGACGTGGGCATGGCCGACCCCTCGGCCCTCACCGTGGCCATGCGGGCGGCCGACTCCTACCGGTTCCTCGGCTCCCCGGAGGGCGAGCTCGCCCTGGCCGAGGCCGTCTGCTTCCTGGCGACAGCGCCGAGATCCAACTCGGTCTACAGGGCCTGGGGCGAGGCCGTCGCCCTGGCCAGGGAGCGCGGCAGCCTACCCGTGCCGATGCACCTGAGGAATGCGCCCACAGCCCTCATGAAGGACCTGGGCTACGGGGAGGGATACGAGTACTCGCACGACATGCCCGGCGGGCTCGTGGCAGGGATCAACTTTCCCGAGGATCTCGGGGAGCCCGAGATCTACAGGCCGGGATCCGCCGGCAGGGAGCGGGCGGTGGGGGAGCGGCTCCGCGAGTGGAAGCGGATGAGGGACAGCCTCAGGGAGAGCAGGAAGGATCGTTGATGGGAGATCCGGAGACGACCCGGGGGCTCAGGGAGGCGATGGTCGAGAACCAGATCGCCCGGAGGGGCATCCGGTCCATCTCCGTGCTCGAGGCCTTCAGGAGGGTGCCGAGGCACCTCTTCGTCCCCGAAGGCACGCCGCTCGAATCCTGCTATGGGGATTTCCCCCTCCCCATCGGCTTCGGGCAGACCGTGTCACAGCCGTATGTCGCAGCCCTCATGCTGGAGATGCTGGGCTGCGGGCAGGGGAGCAGAGTCCTCGAGATAGGCTCCGGATCCGGTTATGTACTCGCGCTGCTGCTGTTCATGGGAATGGATCCGATAGGGATCGAGATTGTTCCCCGGCTCGCTGCGCGCGCCCGGCGCATCGTCGCAGGGGTGACGGGAGCATCCGTCAGGATTGTCGCGGCTGACGGCGTCCATGGCCTCCCCCGGGGAGCGCCGTACGACGGCATCCTCGTGTCCGCCGCGCCGGCAGGCATCCCGGAGGGGCTGTCGGAGCAGCTGGCCGAGGGTGGAACGATGGTCATACCGGTGGGCACAGGCACGCAGCGCCTCGCCAGGGTCAGTCGTCATGGAGGGGGAACCGCCGTGGAGTACGGCGAGTATGTCAGGTTCGTCCCCCTCGTCGAGCCCGGGACACGGAGGAGAACGTGAAACAGACCTGCCGCGGGGGAGAAGTGCATCTGCGGTCCGACGGCCCCGGAGCCTTCGTCGGAGCGAGCGTCCTCACGGCCGAAGGCCTGGAGGATCTCGCTCTCGGGCTTCTGATGCCGCTCTTCCTGCACAACCTGAACAATCGACTCGTCGGCGTCCTTGGCAACATCGACCTCGCCGCCCTGTCGGCCCCGGCGTCGGACAGGGTGCTGGCCAGGGTCGAGGAGGCCAGGAACGCCGCCGCTCCTCTGAGGATGTACCTGGACAGGCTCGGCGAGCTCGCTGGACGCCAGAGGGGAAGGGCCAGGACGGGGTTGCGCAGGGCTGTCGAGGAAGCGGGCCGGCTGGCTTCGACGGCTGCGGGGAGGGCGGTATCCACGCGCTCCGAGCATGATGAGGCATCGGCATCGGCAACCGTTCCCGGCGCCGCCGCATGCATCATCTCCTCCCTGGCCGCAGCGGCGCTGCTGGAGCTCCGGGGCTCGGGCACCATGTCGATGTCCTGCNGCTGTTTCGAAGGCAGAGCCGGAGCGACCGTGAGATGGGAGTTCCCGAAGGAAGGCCAGCGGAATCCCGCGATGGCCGAGGGTGCCTCCTTCCTGCTGTCCGAGTGCTCCGCGGTCGCCAGGGCCGGGGGGATGTCGCTCGATCTCCGCAGCCTGGGCGCAGCAGGCGGGGAGGCCGAGCTGGTGTGCGATGCAGAGATGGAGCCGGCCGCTGATGACTGATCCCGTCTCCGATTCCGTTCTCGACCTCTTCGAGCGCGATCCCTCGGCGCGCCTCACCCTCCGGCGGATCAGGGCGGCGCTCCCCGGCGTCTCCGGCGTGGCCGAGGCGGTGGATTCGCTCGTCGCCTCCGGAAGCCTCTGGCTGGTCGGTCGCGGGCGCTATGCCCTCGCCTCCGCCCTGGGGATATCGTCGGGCAGCCTGAGGGTCCGCGCGAGCGGCAGCGGAGTCGTCACGACCCAGGGCATGAAGGTCGAGATACCCTCCTCGAAGCTCGGCGGGGCGATCGACGGCGACACCGTGCTGGTGCGCAGGACCGATCAGACCGGCGTCTCTCGATGGGATGGGGCGATCCTCTCCGTCCTCGAGCGGCGGAGGAAAGGGGTGAGCGGGGTCCTGCGGAAGGCCGGGAGGGGCTGGGTCCTCGATCCACTCGATCCGACCCTCCCGAGGGGGCTGCCGATAGAACGGTGCGGCGGTCCTCAGGGCTCGGTCGCATGGGGTCGCTTCCAGGGCGACGGCCTGATGCTCGAGATGACCGAGAGCCTCGGGGCTGGAGTCACGCCTGCCCTTCTGATCACTTCCGTCGCGCGGGACATGGGCTTTTCCGCCGTATATCCCGGCGACGCCCTGGAGATCGCTGCGCGTGCGGCCGCGAGCCCGCCGCCGACCCAAGCCAGGACCGACCTCAGGGGGCTGCTCTGCTTCACGATCGATCCGGTCGACGCCCGCGACTTCGACGACGCCGTCTCGCTGACGGTGGACGAGGACGGGTACGAGCTCGGGGTCCACATCGCGGACGTGGCCTCGTTCGTCCGGCCCGGAACGGCGCTCGACGACGAGGCCAGGCGGAGGGGCACCAGCGTCTACCTCCCGGACAGGGTCTACCCCATGCTCCCCGAAGTGCTGTCCAATGACGCCTGCAGCCTCCAGCCCGGCGTCGACCGTCTCACACGGAGCGTCTTCCTCCGATATGACGCCAGGGGCAGGAGGAGGAGCTTCCGCATCGCTCCGACAGTCATCCGATCCTCCTGCCGGCTCACTTACGAGCAGGCGCTGGCAGCCATGAACGGCGAGGAGCTGGACTGCCCCGGCGTGACGGGATGCCTCGGGAGGATGGCCGGGCTCTCGCGGATCCTCTCGGAGCGCGGGAGGGAGCGGGGTGCCCTCGGCTTCGGCAGCTCCGAGTTCCGGGTCCAGTTCGGAGAGGACGGGATGCCCTCGTCCTTCGAGCGCGTTCCGGACGACGAATCCCACGAGTTGATCGAGAACTTCATGGTCGAGGCCAATCGGGCCGTGGCCGAACACTGCGGCTGGCTGGGCCTCTCCGTCCTCTACAGGATCCATGACGAGCCTTCGCCGGAGGCTGTTACCAGGCTGCGGCAGTCGCTGACCCTGATCGGTCTCGGCTCGTCCGTCCCGAAACGGGCCGGGCATGCGGAGCTCGCGGCGCTCCTCGCGAAGACGGCTGGCCTGCCTTCCGAAGGCCTCGTGAAGGAAGCCGTCCTGAGGTCCATGATGAAGGCGGTCTACTCGCCGTTCGACACCGGCCATTTCGGGCTCGCGCTGCGCAACTACCTCCATTTCACGAGCCCCATCAGGAGATATCCCGATCTCATCGTCCACCGCGCCCTGGAAGAGGCCGAGAGCGGCACAGGCCGCCGGGCTCTGGACACGCAGGACGCCGCCAGGACATGCAGCGAGGCGGAGCAGACCGCGGAGCGGGCCGAGCGCGACTGCACGGAGCTCATGGCTCTGGCGTTCCTGGAGGGGCGCGCAGGGTCTGTGTTCAGGGGCGTTGTCAGCTCCTCCGAGGACTTCGGCACCTTCGTCCGCCTCCTCGACGTGCCGGTCGAAGGGATGATCCCGGCCAGGTATAGGGGCGCCTCCGGCGCCCACCGGCCGGGGTCCCCCATGGATGTCGAAGTGGTTTCTTCAGATCCACTGCTCCGGCTGCTCTCTCTGAGGCCGGCAGGAACCGGGAGGTAGCATGGCGGTCCCCGAGGGCCTCGTCTCTGCGATTTCCGGCTGGATAGCCTCCAGGGTTGCTGGGGCTGGCGCCGGCGGTGTGGTCCTGGGTCTCTCCGGGGGCATAGACTCGGCCGTCTGCGCGGGTCTGGCGGCCCGGGCGCTCGGGCCCGGAGGCGTGCTTGCGCTGGCCATGCCCATCGGGAACAGCGGAGCGGATCTGGAGGATGCCCGGCGGGCGGCGGAGCAGTTCGCCGTCGAGCTCAGGGTGGTCGACCTCTCCCGGTGCTACATGGAGGCCGCCGAAGCGTGCGGGATCACCGACCACAGGTCGCTTTCCGCAGCCAACATGAAGCCCAGGCTGAGGATGACCGCGCTCTACGCCCACTCCTGGGGAAGGCTAGTCCTCGGCACCGGCAACTACTCCGAGTATCTCATGGGCTACTCCACGAAATGGGGAGACTCGGCTGCGGACATCTTCCCCCTGCTGAGGCTGTTCAAGGACGAGGTCCTGGAGGTCGGGCGCCTTCTCGGCCTTCCCGGGGACCTGGTGGAGCGCATCCCCTCCGCCGGGCTCTGGGAGGGGCAGAGCGACGAGGGTGAGATGGGCGTGACGTACGACGAGATAAGGGCATACTTCGAAGGCAGGCTGGTCGGCCCGCAGTCCGCCGAGAGGATCAGGACCATGTCCTGCAGGAGCGCGCACAAGAGGGATCCGGCGCCTTTCTTCGACGCGAGGGAGTGGATCGGGACATGCCAGGCAAAGCCCTGCTGAGCTGCTGGAACAAGGAGGGAACCGAGGCGCTCGCCCGTTCCCTGACAGAGGCCGGATGGGAGATCTGGGCGTCGGGAGGCACGGCCGCCTTCCTGAGGGAGAGGGGGGTGCCCGCTCGGTCGACGGAAGAGCTGACAGGCATCGTCTCCCTCCTCGGCGGCAGGGTGAAGACTCTGCATCCCGCCATCTACAGCGCGATCCTCGCCGAAGGCGCCGACCGGGAGGCCATGGCCGCCCGGGGCGAGACCGTCTTCGACCTCGTGGCGGTGGACTTCTACCCGTTCGAGAGCTGCAGCCAGGGCAGCCCGCGCGATCCCGAGGTGACCGAGCTGATCGACATCGGCGGGCCCTGCATGATCCGGGCAGCCGCGAAGAACTGGAGACACGTGATCCCGGCTGCAGGGGCCGGGTGCTTCGAGGAGGTGGCCCGGGCGGTCGCGGAGGGAAGGGACGACGAGGAATTCAGGCTGTCGATGGCAGCGAGCGCCTTCGACCTCACCAGCAGGTACGACCTCGCAGTCTCCATGAACCTGGAAAAGGGAGCCGTCCCCGGGCTGCGCTACGGCGAGAACCCGCATCAGGCCGCCTGGATACACTTCAGGAGGCCTGCAGAGGGATTCGGCGCCGCGGTTCTCGAGTCAGGGGACAGCCTGAGCTACAACAACTACCTCGACGCCTCCGCAGCCTGGGACATCGTCTCCGACATGCCGGGAGACGGGCCGGCCGTGGTCCTGGTAAAGCACGGGAACCCATGCGGCGCCGCGACGGGCTCGACGGCCAGGGAGGCCTTCTCCAGGGCTTTCGAGGCGGACCGGGAGTCGCCCTACGGAGGCGTCATGGCCACGAGGACCGAGGTCGACGAGGATCTGATGGAGGCCCTCAAGGGGCTCTTCCTCGAGCTCCTGCTCGCCCCGTCGTTCGCCCCCGGAGCGGAGCGCCACCTCGCGAAGAGGAAGAAGATGCGCGCCCTGAGGATGCCGCCGGGCTCGGAGACGAGGCTCCAGTCGAGGACCGTCTGGGGCGCGGTCCTGCTGCAGGAGCCCGATCGGGGCTGCGATGGTGACCTCCCGGGGCGGATCGTGACCGCAAGGGCGCCATCGGTGGAGCAGACCAGGGCGCTCGACCTCGCCATGAGGGTCTGCCGCGGGACCAAAAGCAACGCGATAGTCATCGCCGACGCACGGAGCGCCCTCGGCATCGGAGCCGGGCAGATGAGCCGGATCGAGAGCCTGCGGATGGCTCTCGCAAGGGCCGCCAGGGCAGGGTTGTCGGTGGAGGGGGCTTCACTCGCGAGCGATGGCTACTTCCCGTTCGGCGACAGCATCGAAGCCGCAGCCGCGGCCGGCATAGCGGCCATCGTCCAGCCCGGCGGCTCCATCCGCGACCAGGAGGCGATCGCCGCCGCCGATGCGGGGGGGCTCGCCATGGTGTTCACCGGCAAGCGCCACTTCCGCCACTGATGAGCTCGAGCAGGCTCCGCAGGCAGATATTGCCGCTGGCCTTCGCCGCCGCCCTGCTCATGTCCTCGCAGGCGTCCGGATCGGGTCCCGCCCGGGGGCGCGACCGGTTCGACAGAGCCGACTCGCTCGCCCTGATCGGCAGATTCGGCGGCGCGAGGCAGGAGCTCCTGCAGCAGCTGGGCTCTCCAGGCCATCCCGATCCCGAGGCTCTGTTCAGGCTCTTCGGCATCTACCACGGGTGCGGCAGGGAGGTCGACTTCACAGTCCTCCTCGACAGCCTCGAGGAGGCCGGCTTCGATTCGCTGCGCGGATACAGGATCTCGGCCCTCGATCTCGCAGGGGACCCGGGAGCCGCATCTCTCTGCGGTCCGGACGAAGTCCTGCTGAAGGCCTTCCTGGAGGGTACGCCTAGGGAATGGCTCGATCCCGGGACCGTGCTGCCCCGACCCGCCTCCCTCGCCGAGCGCTACGAGCGGGTCGTCCTGACCCCCCCGGGCGAACTCTCGCCGGAGCAGCTGAAGACAGCCCTGGACGACTGCCGTCTCCTGCCCTCGCTCGCACCGAGGCTGCTTGCGGAGCTCCAGCCCGGAATCCTGTCGGGCGGGAAGGACTGGGATGAGGCGCTCGAGACCCTGGCCGGCCTGGGGGTCGAAGGCGCTTCCGTGATGAGGGCCCGGAGGATGCTGGCCACAAGGTCTTTCGACGAGGACTGGCTCGCGGGCTGCCTCGATTCCGCGACGGCGGTCTCCTCCGTGGCGGCGGCCGCTCTGGCCTTCTCCTCCCCCGGCACGTGGGGGGAATCGTGGAAGATTGCCGATGCGCTTGCCGAAGGCGGCGACACCTGGACTCTCCGGAGCCTGATCTCGGCTTCGGGAGACCCCGTATTCCGCTCAGGAGCCGGCATGGCCCTCGCCAGGGCCTCAGGAACCCCGTCAGAGCTGCTCTCCATGACAACTGCCGTGCCGGAAGGCTCCCCCGACTCTCTGCGGGCCAGAGCCGCCCTGTTCGAGGCCCGGGCTCTCCGGGATCTCGATCGTGGGGACGAGTCCCGCGAAGCGTATCTGCATTTCGCATCCGTCTACCCCTGGCACCCGGTGGCTGCCGAATCTGCGAGGCTCACGGCGCTGGCCCTGGACGGGGACATGGCCTGGGAGGCTGCTGCAGACGCTTATCTGCTTTCATTGAGCTGCTCCGGGGATTTCGAGGCGGACGAGACGGCCTACTGGAGAGGGGGCTTCTGCAGCCTCATGGCAGGCCGTATCCGCACCGCCGACTCCCTGCTGTCGGCCGGGTGCGAAGCCTTCCCCGGTGGATACTGGGAGGACGAGATGCTGTTCTGGCGAGCGAGGTGCTCCGCGCTGCTGGGCGCCGGAGCCCGGGCGGACGACCTTCTCCGCAGGGTCGCGGAATCTCATCCCTGGGAGTTCTACGGCATGCTCGCCGCCTCCAGGCTCGTCGGGGACCAGCCGACTTCGGAGGATATCTGGAGAGTTCAGCCGACCCGGATCCCGGCCGTCGCGATGGAGCTCCTGTCCTGCGGATACGGGCGCCTGGCGGTGGAGGTCCTGTCCTCCGGCCGGGAGCCCGGCAGGCCGGAGGGGGCTGCCGCTCTGGCGCTGATGGGCGAGCACAGGAAGGCGATGGAGGTGCTCACCGCCCTGGACGGCGACCTCCGCTACGGCAGCGGGAGAATCCTGCCCGACTCCCTGGTGCCCTTCTACTTCGCCGCTCCGTACATGGAGCTGGCGCTGCAGGAGGCGCCGGGTCTCTCGTTCGATGCATCGATCCTCATGGGGATCATCCGTGAAGAGAGCTCGTTCGACAGGTTCGCGTGCTCGTCGGTCGGAGCGAGGGGACTGATACAGCTCATGCCGGGCACCGCCTCCGACGTCGCGAGGTGGCACGGCCTCCCGCGGCTCTCCGCCGACCAGTTCGCGGATCCGGAGATGTCGGTGCACTACGGAGCCCTCTACATCGACCGTCAGTGGCGCAGCACGGGCGGCGCCGCCCCGCTGGCCCTGGCAGCCTACAACGCCGGCCCCGGCAACGCTTCGAGGTGGAGGGACGGCATCGGTTTCGACCCCGAAGACCCCGAGCTGTTCATCGAGCAGATAACCTTCCGCGAAACGCGGAACTACGTGAAGAAGGTCCTCAGGTCGGCCTGGATCTACGGGAGGCTCCTATGACTGCGATAGCCGCTCTGATCCTGACCCTCGCCGTGGATCCGCCGGGTCCCACGATGATCGTGTTCCCTCCCTTCGGGCATTGCATGGGCATCTACAGGGCTGGCACCGAGCAGCTCGCGGTGCTCCTGGGAGGGCTCGTGAGATTTTCCGATCCACAGGGGCTCGCCTGCGTGAAGCTCGACGAGTGGAACTCCCCGGGGCAGGGGGATGACGACGAGCTGGCCGTGTACGGCGTGAACAGCGGCACGGGGCAGATCATCTACAACGCCAGCATGTACACCCTGGGGCTCTACGGCTCCGAGGGGAGCGCCGATGACGAATTGATGTCGCCCCACGGCATTGCCGCCGACAAGGAGGGCAGGGTCATCGTGGCCGACACCGGGAACTCCCGTGTGGTCGTCCTCCGGCGCGACGGGGCCAGGCTCCGCCCGGCCGGCACGATCGAGGGGGGCCTCGAAGAGCCCTGGGGAGTCGCTCTCGGGTCCGACGGGAGGATCTGGGTCACGGACCGCGGGCGCGGGCTCCTGCTGTGTTACGAGAACCCCGGCGATGCCGTCCCTTCGACGCTCGCCCTCGATTCGCCCAGGGGCGTCGCGGCCTACGGCGGCGGCCGCTGGGACTTCTACAGGGAGGACGAGTTCCAGGCGGTTGTGACCGGGGACGGGAGCTCGCTCGCGGTCGTCCGCGGCGGGGAGGTCTCGGCGACGGTGACGACCGAGTCCTGCGGGGGGTCGTTCTTCAACTATCCCGTGATCGACTACTTCGGCAACGTCCTCGTCTCCGACAGCATAGCCTGCCGCATACACAAGTTCGATCGCAACCTGAACTACATCTGCAGCTTCGGAGAACCCGGCACGGGCGACACGCAGCTCGACGCTCCGACCGGGCTCGCCATCTGGAGGCGATACGGCCAGGTCTTCGTCGCCGAGAAGGAGGGTGCGCGCTACTTCTGGGTGGGCTCCGACTTCACCGGCGTCGAATTCGAGCCCTCAGGGCACGGATTCTCGTTCTCCGCGACCCTCTCGGAACCCTCCAACGTGACGGCGTCCGTCCTCGATCCCGAGGGCGGGACCGCGCACGCGTTCGACGGCTGGCGGAGCGAGGACAGGACCGTGTCCCTGGAGTGGGATGGCATCCTCGACAGCGGCTCCCCGGCCCCTCCGGGGCTCTACAGGCTCCGTGTGGTGATCGAGCCGACCTACTCGAGCAGGGGTTACTTCGAGAAGACCTGGGAGGAGAGCTTCGACATCGGACAGGGCGGTCCGGAATCCAACTGAGCCTTCTCCTCCTCGTCCTGCTCCTGGGAGCATCGGCCTTCTTCAGCGGCTCCGAGACGGCCCTCTTCAGCCTGAATCCCCTGCAGAGGTCGCGCTTGTCCGCATCGAGGAGCGGGAGGCGGGTGCTCCATCTGCTGTCCAGATCGGACAGGCTGCTGTCCTCGATCCTCCTGGGGAACACCCTGGTGAACGTGTTCGCGGCCTCCCTGGCCTCCGTGGCGGTCGACAGGCTGGTCGGCGGGACCGCCGGTCTCGCGATCTCGGTGTTCGGCATGACTTTCGTGCTCCTGGCCGTAGGCGAGGTGACTCCCAAGGTGCTGGCCTCCAGCTACGCCGAGAGGCTGGCTCCGAGGGTTTCGGTCATCATATCCGCGATCGTCGCCATCTCCTCCCCGGTTTCCTCGCTCCTGGCCAGGATCGCCTCGGCGGCAGTCCGTCTCTCGGGAGCGGGCACGGAGCACAAGCCTCTGTCAGAGGCCGAGATAATCTCCCTTCTCGAGCTGGGCCACTCCGAGGGCGTTCTGGGCAGCGAAGCCCTGGTCACCGTCTCCCTGCTCACGCTCGGAGAACGTCTCTGCACCGAGGCGATGGTCCCCAGGGCCGGCGTTTCGGCAGTGCGCACGGGATGGACCAGGGACCGCCTGGTCGGCACTGTCTCGTCAGGGGGGTTCACGAGGTACCCGCTGCTGGGAACCTCGAAGGACAGGGTGCTGGGCTTCGTCGACGCGCGAGACATCCTGTGCAGCCCGGACTCCAGGAGCTTCCCGGTCTACTGGATGGCCTCCTTCCCCGAAAATGCGAATCTGGCCTCCGTGCTGGAGGAACTGCGCTCCGGCAAGTCCCCCATGGGCGCAGTCTTCGACGAGTACGGCGACTGGTCCGGGATCGTCACCGTCGAGGATATCGTCGAATTCGCGGTCTTCCACGCCATGGGGGGAAGGAAGGAACTCCCGTCGGGTGTGCACAGACACGGCAAGGGCTTCTCGGTTCCGGGCGACCTGAAGATAGACGCCCTCTCCCGCCTGCTGGGCGTTCAGCTCGAGTCGAGTCACTCGGAGACGGTGGCCGGGCTCGTGGAGGAGTCCTGCGGCAGGATACCCGCGGAGGGGGAGAAGATGGAGGTCTCCGGAGCCGTGATCACCATCGTCAGGGCCTCGGGGCCGAGGATCGAGCGGGTCTTCGCCATGGCGGCCGCCAGGGAGGGGAGGACGGTCGATGACTGACTGGCTCCTCCTGCTGCTTGCGTTCGCCCTCACCGCGTTCTGCAGCGGCAGCGAGACGGCCTGCTCGGCGGCGAGCCGCATCCGTGTCCTGGGCAGGGTCCGCGAGGGCAGATCAGGAGCCCGTGCGACCTCGAAGCTGCTTGCCCGGCCCGAACTGTACCTGACCACCACGCTGGTCGGCACGAACATCGGCACCGTCCTCGCCTCGGCAGTCTCCGCGAGACTCGCCTCCAGGCTCGACCACGCCTGGGCCGAGCCCGCCGCGGCCGCCGTCACCGCGGTGCTCATCCTGATCTTCGCAGAGGTCGTGCCCAAGCAGCTCGCCTTCGTCTGGAGGGACAGCCTCGTGGACTCCCTCGTCCCGGTGCTGAAGGCCCTCCGCATCCTCTTCCTGCCGCTGGTCGCCGCGGCCAACGTGCTGCCCGGTATCCTCATGAAAAGGAAACGCTCCTCCAGGTTCTTCGAGAGCAGGGAGGAGGTCCGCTCCTTCCTCGTGGCCGAGGGCGAGGAGGCGGGCCGGGAGGCCGAGAAGCTGCTCAGACTGGGCTCCGCCGTCGCCGGAGACGTGGCCAGGCCGGTGGAGGCCTTCCCCTTCCTCTCCTCATCGTCGAAAATAGGAGAGACCCGGGAGGCGGCGGCGAGGAGCGGGTCGAGCTACCTGCTCGTCTTCGAGCGTGACGACGCGGGCGGAAACCTCCTGGGCTGCGCGAGGACCGCGGCAGTCCTGAGGGCCGACCCCGGCCTCGAGATAGCCCGCATCACCGAGGGCATGCCCTACTTCGATTCGAAGACGGTCCTCGGCAAGGCCCTGTACCTGTTGAGAAGGGCGGGGGCGCCTGCTGGAGTCGTCCTCGGGCGCAGCGGACANCCGAGCGGCCTGCTCGACTCTGATTCCGTCATGGACCTCGTGCTCGGCGAAGGGGGTGAAGGCCCGGCGCCGCGCAGCGGAACAATCGGATGGAGGAATGGGAGAGCCATCTTCGACTCGCGTCCTGTGGCTGACGCCTGATGCCGGGCCTCCGGAGGTCCTTCAGGGCTCCATCGCCGTATTGAGCGGCTTCGGCGCTCCGGAGGAGACCTCCGACCTCGTATCCCGGCTCACGGGTGCGGGGATGCCCTGGGTCGCTGCCTGCGGCGGCTCTCCGCTGGCCTGGCTCAGGTCCGGAGCCTCCGGAGTCCTCGGCCCGCTGGGGTGCAGGGACGAGCTTGAGGATGCCGCCCTGCTACTCCTCGAGAGGATGAGGGCCGCGGAGGAGATCAGCCCGCTCACCGGCCTGCCCGGGAACTCCGCCATCCGCCGGGCTCTCGAGGAAACCGTCCTGGCAGCCGGACACCCGGCCGCGTACATCGACATCACCGACTTCAAGCCCTTCAACGACTGCTACGGCTTCGCCGCCGGCGATACCGCGATCCGGCTCCTCGCCTCCTGTCTGACGGACCGCCTCGTGGGCTGCTTCGTCGGCCATATAGGCGGTGACGACTTTCTCTGCGCCGGGCCCGGACAGGCGTTGGAGGCAGGGCTGTCCTCTGCCGCCGCCGCATTCCGCAGCGCGGTCCCCATGCTCTACGGGGATGCCGACAGGGCGGCCGGGGGCATAGAGGCCCTCGACAGATGGGGAAGGTACAGGTTCTTCGGTTTCCTCGATATCTGCATCTCGATCGTGACCCCCGGCGGATGCGCGACGGTGGAGGAGCTGGCGGCGAGAGCGGGCAGGGAGAAGAAGAGGAGGAGGGGCGATCCTGTCCTGTCCCGGGTCTCCGACGTGCTGCCGGGAAGGCCGGAGGAGTCGGTCGGCGCGCTGGAGGCCGCACTAGGCGAGGGCAGGCTCACTCTGGCCGACGCCAAGGCCGTCCTGGAGGCTGCCGGTGTGACCGGCGACGGACGGATGAGAAGACCCCTCGCCTCGTTCCTGTCGTGCAATGCGCCTCCGGGGCTGAGGAAGAGCGCGGCCCTCTCCCTCGGAGCGCTGGGCGACCCTGCATCGGCAGACGCACTGACGGCTGCTCTCTCCGATGCCAGCCCTCATGTCAGGACCCGGGCGGTCGANGCGGTGGCGGTCTCCGGGCTGCCCGGGGCTTCCGGGGCTGCGAGGGCGGCCATGGGGGACAGGAGCTCCTGGGTTCGCAGGGCGGCGCTCCGCTCGCTGGGCTCGGCCGGCGGAGAGGAGGCGCTGGACGCCCTCCTGGGATCCGCCAGGGACGGCTGCGGAGGGCGCTCGACCCGGGATCTCCTGGAGGAGAGGATGGCCGCCCTGGACGGGCTGGCTTCTCTCGCCTCCCCCCTGGCGGGTCCCGCACTCCTCGAGATGGCCGAGGACCCCTGCTACAGGCCCCGCGAGGAGCTCTGGAGGGCGATCGCGCGATGCGGCACCGACGAGTGCGCCGTCGCCCTGGCCGACGAGGCCTCGCATGCAGGCGAAGCCGCTTCGGCCCTTCCGTTCCTGAGACCCGACCCGCTGGGGGAGAAGGCGCGCGGGAAGGTCGAACAGGTCTCGCTGGACCTGGCCGCCTCGGGCGGGAATTGCGCCATCCCGGCGCTGATCTGCCTGGCGTCGTCGTCGGCACCAGCCTCCCACGCGGTGCGCGAAGGCCTCCTGACGCTGCTGCGGACATGCGGGGGGAGGACGTTCTCGTTCCTGCTCACAGCGCTGGAAAAGAGACAGGTGGCGATACCGGCCTCGCTGGTCGAGTGCGTCTCCGCCAGGGTGCGCCGCGATCCCGACCTGGTGGAGCGGGAGGCCCTCCTCGCCTTCATACGGCACGCGGCAGGATCGGGGATCCCCCCCGGAGCGTTCCTCGGCCTGCTCCGGCATCCCAGACGCGAGGTCTCGGTCGCGGCTGCGAGGGCCGTGCTGTCAGCCCTGGAGGCCGCGCTGGGCGGCCCTGAAGGCTCCCGCTGATCCGGGAGGCCGGGGGGATGACTCCTGCATGATCCCAGTTTACATTGTATGACCGTGATCGATCATGCCCGGAGTCGGGCGGGGAGGTGCCAGCTTGGCCTATATCCAGAACAGCGACGCCATGGCGGAACCTGACGACATCCAGGGGGATGGCCGCCCGGTTTCCGAGTCGGTGGGCGCCGGTCCCCTGTTCCAGGCCCTGCCGATAGCGGTGATCGTCACGGATTCCATGACTGGTGCAGTGATCGCCGCAAATCCCGCCGCCGGCGCTCTCCTGGGGGTGGACACCGCCGGACTGACAGGCAAGACCCTCTCGGAAGCCGCGGTGGACATCGTCATCGACTACGGGGTCGGGGGCAGGAAGGGCGCGAGGGCACAGCAAGCCATCGTCACCGACTCGCTGGGGTCGCGCGTGGCCTGCAGCATGTTCTCGAGCACGGTCGAAGTCGCAGGCCGGAATGCCGTGGTGACGGTCCTCCTGGACACCCAGCTCGAAGCCGTGCTCACCGGCAGGTCAGCCCGTGCCGCGAAGGCGAGGCAGTCGGCCGCGAAGAAGGAGGAGCAGGCTGCGGGGNCCAACATGGCGGTCATCCTCGATCCCTCCGAATCCTCCAGGGAGTCCGCCGCCGAGATGCTCAGGATGCTGGGCATGGAAGTGATCTCGGCGCCCGATGCCGACGTCCTCTTCGACTCTCTTCCGTCGAACCGGAAGCCCACCCTCGCGGTGGTCGATTCCTCCAGGCTTGAGGATGCCGAAGACGTGCTCTCGAGGTTCCCCGGGACCCCGGTCATCGTCGCGCTCTCCGCCGGGAGCAGGTCGAAGGAGCTGGTGAGGGGCAGGGGCTGGTCCGATGTGCCCAAGCCCTTCTCGATAAACGATCTGGCTCAGGCTGTATCGCGCATACTCTCGAGCGGAGCCAGGAACGGCGCCTGACGCCCCGTGCCCGCCAGCAATCCGCTGCACAGGTTCTGCCCTGGCGCTCTCGCATGTCCGGAAATCTGCTCCCGGTGCCCTGGGGCAGGGCACCTGACGCCGAATCGGACTCCCGAGGGGGAGTCCGGGAGCTGCCGCGCTGCTGGTTTCCGAGGCGG
>JGI20214J51650_10000511_pt1 | contig 23897 bp, 21 predicted proteins | sample WetSurMetagenome_FD_51650 | JGI IMG/M metagenome (IMG submission 51650) | reverse complement strand
TGCCCCTATTTTTCAGCAAAAGATCGACAAGGATTGTCTGGTAAGATTAGCCGCAGCTAACAATATCTGGTCTGCTAATCAGGATGTAAATTCAGCAAACCAGGCAGGAGAGGTGCTGGCATATATAGATCCTCAGGCTGCTTGTTACAAAGAAGCGCAGGCTTTAACTGAAAAAATGGCAAAACGTGTTCTGGAGATAGATAAACGTGAATGGAATTTCAAGCTGAAGGTTCAGCAGGATGGTGTTGATATCAGCAAATTAGCAATAAGTGCAGCAAGAGATGTTGGAGTAGCCTATGGCAATGGACAACCACAAACAGTTGTCTATAATACAAAAAGCTGGTGGTAGAATAAACCTGCCCGGCAGTTCTGCTACGATAAATAAAAAAGGGTGTCTCAAAAGGGCACCCTTTTTTATTTATTGGGATTATGTTAATTTGGCTTCGCCGAGCTCCGCTTCGCTACGGTTCTTTTGCTCCTCCAGAAGAGCCGAGGAAGACTTTAGCCTGATGAGCTCAACGAAGTTAAATAAACCAGAGAAAAGGAGGCCGGAAAAGACAACCCCACCCTGTTTATCCGCCCGCTACACAAGCCTTAAAGGCTCCACCAAACAGGGTGCGGTTCAAACCTTTTCCGGTTTGCTCTCGCGCATTATAAAGGATTAAACTGTTGATAACTAGTGAAAAGGAACTGTACCAAAATAGACATTATTCACAGCTATCAAACTGCAACCATTATTGATTGAATTTACAAATTTATTTCATAATTAATAATTTCTTCGAATCGCTGTATTTTCCAGCCTGAAGCTTATACAGATATAATCCACGCGGTAGATCACCAGGGGAGAAAGTCACTGAGTGAATACCGGAGTTTTCCTTTTCATTTACCAGTGTTTTCACTTCTTTTCCTGATACATCGAAAACCTTCAATGAAACAAAACTGTTGAATGGTATGTGATATTTGATCGTTGTGAACAAACCAACAGGATTCGGATAGTTTTGATCAAGTGAGAAACCTGAGGGGAACATGATACGCGGCTCTTCAACCGATGTAGGTACTCCGTCAGTTCCGTGGACAAGAGAACCACCATCACCTGCAATAAAGACACTGGTAGCTGAAGCAACTGCGATCTTTTTCCAGGAAGAGTTACCCATAACGGCTGGATTCCAGGTGGAACCACCATCTGTTGTGACAGATAAATATCCGTTGGCTGCCGCAATGAAACCTGTTGATGAAGAGATGAATCTTATGTCGTAGATCGAATTCCCGTTCACCTGAGGATCAACTTCTGTAAAATTCTTTCCTCCATCAGTGGTTTTATAGAGCAGTCCGTTATAATAACCAATCCATGCATTTTCTGAATCGAAAGCAAAAATTGCTGATCTATCATTTGATGGAAGATTTGTTGTGGGTGTATTCCATGTATCACCTCCGTTGGTGGTAATAACCATATTACTTCCATCAGACCATTCTACAATCCAAACGGTGTTAGCGTCGGGGACGGAGAAGCCGGCTATAATGTCAAGATAGTCATGAGTTAAGGTGGTCCATTGGACACCCCCATTTATTGTCTTATATACATTATTGCCACCCTGTCCCATTGAATAACCGACAGATGTATTTACGAACCAACAGTTCGATTCTGAAGGTTCAACCCCATTATTGGTTGCCCATGATGCACCATGATTTGAAGTGGTCTCAAAGTAAATTGCTACTACCGCATTAATGAGCCTGATTCCCGCTCCGTCAGGGAAAAGCTGAATGTGTTTGATTTCTCCGCTGTAAGTCATTTTTGACCACGTAGCTCCCCCGTTGATTGTTCGAAAGAGTGTATCGGTCAACAGGCAACCATGCTGAGAATCGGAAAAAGTGATGTGTGATGCATTGCCAGCCGTAAACCGATTCATGCGTGGAGTCCATGCACTCCCATAATTTGTCGTCTGGTAAATAACGCCATTGACCCCGCATATAATCCCACTCGATGCGGAAGAAAAGCATGCATATCTGAAATCGCCAGTGATTGTAGGGTGGCCAAAATCAATGTCACCGACCCAGGGATTCTTATTATTCCAGTTAGCTCCCCCGTCGGATGTGTAATACACAATTCCACCACTTCCCACGGCCCAGATATTGTTTGCATCAACAACCTCGGCACTGCTAATGTCTCCAAAAAGTCCGTTATCCATAGGTGACCAGTTTGTTCCTCCGTTTGTGGATTTGTATGCAGCCGCAGTGTAACCAAACACCCAGATTGTAGAGCCGGTAAGACGAACACATTTAAGGTCCTTAGTTGTACCAACAGATTTGGATCCCCAGATCCCACCTCCATTAAGTGTCTTCAGGAAGGTACCGTCTGATCCAACCACATATCCCTCGGTGGAACTTTTAAAACTAATGCTGTACAACACGTTTGTGGTCCCCGTATTCAGGGAAGTCCAGTTATCTCCTCCATCAGTTGTTTTAATAACCATTCCATTATCGCCACATGCCCAGCCGTTGAGCCCAACGAAGCAAAGGTCATAAAGAGTGTAGGCACCTGTTTCGATCGCCTCCCATGTTGAACCATGGTTTGTAGTTTTCAGAAGAAGCCCGTCCACGCCACATGCCCAGCCGGTATTTGTGTCCACAAACCAAAGGGCATAAAGATTACGCATAACTCCGGACGGAATAATAGTCCAATTGGCACCTCCATCTGTGCTGTTCATAATTAGCCCACCGCTTCCCACTGCAAGGAATTCTGAAGCAGAGAATTTCCAGACATCATAGATTGTACTGCCAGTAGGTGTGGGATTACTCCAAGTCCAGTTCCATTGAGCCATTGATAAATTTGTAATACTGAGCAGGTAACCCGCTAAAATTAATATCCGTAGTGTATTTTTCATATGTCCCTGATTTTTTGAATAAATAGAAAAATCATTAGAAATTATATNTTATTTAAANTACCTGAATATAGATTAGTATAACGAAAGTTATGAAAATGAGGAACTCGAGTCAAGTAAATATGGAAAAATCAGATAAGAATAATGAAAAAGCCACAAGAGGANAAGATTGGGAAGCATTCAATAAATACTATGATGATCTTGATAGAAGGATGNGNATGAAACACCACAAAAGAAATAAGGAACAAAATCATAAGTTCAATATTCCCTGAAAGTCTGGTATTTGAAGTAGGAATATATCGAACCCACAGGATGAAGACTTAAGTAAAGAAAAAAGNAAAAGTTGTCATCGATGANAACTTTTCCTANCGAGTAGCCCCACCAGGAATCCCCGCCCGACCGTTCTTGCTGTACTTTATTCATTGAGAATTAATTGTACGGTCGTACGGGCGGGGAACCTGAATCTAAATGTGTTTCTTCAGATATTTTCTACCAGATGAGGACTTGAAGAACTTCTCGCGGGCAATTGCCTCATCAATTGAGTCGAAAGATTCAAAGTAAGCAATTTCCCAAGGGATAAAGTGTTTGTTGGATTTTGTTTTGCCAGCATTATGCTCAGCAAGTCTTTTTTTCAGATCAGAGCAAAATCCTTTATAGAAGTTGCCGAAAGTAATGCTCCTAAGAACATAAACATAATACATATCAATAATTTAACAGCGAAGACATAATTTTGTAGCCCCACCAGGAATCGAACCTGAATCTAAGGTTTAGGAAACCTCCATTCTATCCATTGAACTATGGGGCCAAATTCAGTCGCAAAAGTATGTTTTTTTTTTATCATTCCAAACCACTCACGACGAACGACAAACGACTTACGACTCAAGGAAACGTTTTTCCATGCGTCCAGCGTCGTACATCGTTTGTGGTTTCCATTCTGAAAAATAAATTATCTTTGAGACTTATCAATTAAAATGATATGAACTGGATAGATGCTGTAATTGTTATTATCCTCATTTTATCACTGGTTATGGGTTTTATTAACGGGCTGGTAAAGGAAGTCGCCTCTCTGGCCGCATTGATTCTTGGTATTTGGGGAGCTATAAAATTCTCAAGTTTTACAGCCGGTAAATTATACGATTATTTTGATATGACCAATCAGTATGTGGGTGTAATTGCATTCCTGATTACATTTGCACTTATAGTTGTTGTTATTCATTTTATTGGAATATTAGCTGATAAACTTGTAAATGCTGTTTCTCTTGGATTTGTAAACAGACTTCTGGGTATTGGGTTCGGGCTTGTAAAATCAGTATTGATAATGAGTGTTTTCTTTTCAGTATTGAATGCTATCGATGCCAGGAGATCCTTTCTCCCCAGAGATAAAATTGAAGAGTCAATGTTTTATAATCCGATTTCCGATATAGCTCCTGCAATCTTTCCGGTTATCGGGGAAGGCGGATTTACACAAAGCTTTGACAGGTTTAAAAAGAAGCCCGAAGATGTGACTATCTGACCCTGTTTGTTATATTTGCAACTCTGAAAGTACTATTATGAATTTTGTTGAAGAACTGAAATGGAGAGGCATGATACATGATATTATGCCCGGAACAGAGGATCTGCTTAAAAAAGAAAGGACCAGCGGATATATAGGATTTGATCCTACAGCCGATTCACTACATATCGGTCACATGGTTCAGATTATGATGTTAATGCATTTCCAGCGTGCCGGACATACACCAATTGCTCTTGTAGGCGGTGCCACGGGAATGATCGGCGATCCGTCTGGCAAATCAGAAGAAAGGAATCTGCTTGACGAGGCATCTTTAAAAAGGAATCAGGAGGCCATTAAAAAACAACTTTCGAAGTTTCTCGATTTCGGGTCTGATAAAGAGAACAGAGCTCTCATGGTTAATAATTACGACTGGATGAAGGAATATTCTTTTCTTGGTTTTATCCGGGACATTGGAAAGCATATCACTGTCAACTATATGATGTCGAAAGACTCTGTAAAAAAAAGGATAGGGTCGGAAGCTAAAGAAGGAATGTCATTTACGGAATTTTCCTACCAGCTTGTTCAGGGTACTGATTTTTTACATCTCTACAATAGTAATAACTGTAAACTCCAGATGGGAGGCTCGGATCAATGGGGAAATATTGTTACCGGAACAGAGCTTATCCGGCGCAAAGCAGGAGGGGAAGCATATGCTCTTACATGTCCGCTGATTACAAAATCGGATGGAACAAAATTCGGGAAGACAGAATCAGGAAATGTCTGGCTTGATCCAGAGAAGACAACACCTTACCAGTTTTACCAGTTCTGGCTGAATGTCTCCGATGAAGATGCAGCAAAATACATCAAAATATTTACAGTTCTGGGCCAGGAAGAAATAGAATGTATTGTCAATGAACACAATAATGCTCCGCACGAAAGATTTTTACAGAAGAAGCTGGCCGAAGAGGTAACTGTTATGGTCCATTCGAAAAGCGACTATGATGGTGCTGTGGAAGCATCACAGATTTTGTTTGGCAGGGGGACAACCGAATCACTGAAAAAAATGAGTGAAAGCATCTTTCTCTCTGTTTTTGAAGGAGTCCCGGTATTTGATATTAAGAAGGAAATACTGAAGAACGGAGTTTCAATTGCAGATCTTCTTGCTGAGCACACGCAGGTTTTTTCTTCCAAAGGAGAACTGAGAAGACTTGTACAGGGTGGCGGTTTGAGTCTGAATAAGGAAAAAATTGATAATCCGGAGATGGTTGTAGGGACAGAATCACTTCTTAACAATAAATATCTGCTTGTTCAGAAAGGTAAGAAAAACTATTACCTGATCAGAGCAAGCTGATCCCTATTCTATAAAATCGGCTACAATTATCGATACATCATCGAATGTGGAGGGATTATTATCGGGTAATCCAAGCTCCTTAATCATTTCTCTAATATTATTTTCAACGGGTCGGGTATTTGATATAACCCGTATAATCACTTTTGTCCCGATATCATTACCTTCCTTGTCTTTCAATTCCGACAGGCCATCGGTATAACAGACTATTTTTGAATAGTCCTTTATTACAAGTTCTGATTTTTCAACATGAGGTATTTTATCAAGCATTCCGATACCTACGCATGATGCATGCAGGTGACGGATTTCACCTGTGGCTGTATTATATAGTACCGGGGGATTGTGAGCTGCATTTATATATTCCAGAACCCTGGTTTCATGATCATACCTTGCAACAAAAAGTGTAATGAATTTTTCACCTGCCGCATTCACAATCACAATAGAATTAAGTTTATTAATGAGATCTTCAAGATTTATATCCTCAGTTAAGAGAGCCCTTAAATTTGCCTGGAAGTTCGACATGAGCATAGCTGCCGAAATACCTTTACCTGAAACATCTGCAATGCATAAACCCGTCTTGGTTTCAGAAAGTTTAATGCAGTCATAATAGTCACCTCCGACTTCAAAATGAGGGTAATAGAATCCATTGACTACCATTTTGTTGTTTTTTGGCATCTGATTATTGTCAGGAATAAGCATCTTCTGCATCTTAGATGCCAGCTCAAGTTCCTTTTTCAATGCCTCCCGCTGCAAGCTTTCATTAAAAAGTTTAATGTTCTCAATTGCAACAATTATTATACTTGAAATTGTCTGAATGAAGTTGAGGTGCTTAAGTACAGGACTCATTCCTTCTCCTTCTTCCTCAATATCGCCTATAAAAATAAATGCCAGAGGGATGTTATTATTGAACACAGGAACAATAATATCAACTCCCTCAAAGCCAAGGTCTTCGGCGCCAAAAAATATTTCTGAAATTCCGGTCAGGCTCGATTCGACATCGATACTTTCAAAACTTTTCGAGAAGCCGGCATTCAGGATGCATTCCCAGGTATCGGAACGTTTAAANATCAGGATTTTACCAATGCCCAGGTCACTTCTGAGGATGCATTCATATTTGGATAAAAGGACATCAGTAGACAGATTTGCATTGATCGAAAGAGTAATATCGAGCAAGGCGTCTAACTTGAATTTAGAAATCTTTAACCTGTCAGTTGAAATCCTTTTATCTTCCATATAGTCTCTTAAGCCTTTACTCTTTCGACATAGGTTCTTTCACGAATGTCGATTTTTATTTTGTCTCCGGTATTAACAAACAAGGGGACCATGATAATTTCTCCGTTCTGAACTTTTGCCTGTTTTAAGGTATTTGTTGCAGTATCTCCCCTTAACCCAGGTTCTGAATAAATNACCTCCATAACAACAAATTGCGGAAGATCAACAGAAAGGATGGTCTCCGTATCAGCATGCACCACTATCTCAACGCTTGTCCCCTCGAGCAGGAAAACCTTATTTTCAATCAATGATTCCTGAACATGGATCTGATCAAAAGTTTCAAGATGCATAAAATAGTAACCCATATCATCCTTATAAAGATATTGATAAGGACGTCTTTCAACTCTTGCAAGGTTTACTTTGGTTCCTGAAGAAAAAGTATTATCGATGACTCTTCCTGATTTAAGATTTTTAAGTTTTGTTCTTACGAATGCAGGTCCTTTTCCTGGTTTAACATGCTGAAACTGCACAATTGTATAAAGGTCATTGTTGAACTCAATGACTAATCCATTTCTGAAATCTGCCGTACTTGCCATAAATGTTTATTTTGTTCTGAATATTAAATTTAATTATTTCTTTTTGGTTTCAAGGGGGTATATTAATCCTTCATATTTTACAATTTCAACTGTAAATGCCCCCACAAATATATCAAATCGGATCTTAACCGGTAAAAAATTTTTGTCAGCTGAAAACCAGAAAGAGACATCTTCTTCAGTTTTGAAAAGGCGGCCTGTTTCTGTTACCGGATTAAACTTAAAACATTTGATTCTNCCAATTTTGGTTCTTATCTCATCAGTGCCAATATATCGAAGTCTGATTGGATAAAGNTCATCACAGAACCATGTTATGATCGTTGTCAGTTCTCCCTTTTTAAGATTAGTGTCAACCGGAAGAATATGATTTCGGAAATANTAAAAACATGAAAGAATATCGTGTATTCCCTGCGGGGTAATGTGAATACCTGTAAGATCACTCGTGAGGATTGCNGAATCTGCCCTTGTTTTATGGTCAAAAAGAACTTCATTGTATTTACGGTATCTGCCTTCACGGATGTTTCTGATGGATTTCACCGGAAGCTCAGTAGTCGGGTCAACGAAACTTTCATAAACATCTAAAACCTTAAAAAAGGCATCAGCCATTCCAGTCGTTTTTGCCCTGATTTTTGAATGCCATGCCTCTTTCCCGTTATATTCCTCACTATTAAGTTCGAGAACTGCTTCTCCTCCGGTAATAAACCCATATTGAATGGTGTAAGTGACTTTTTCACCAGGTTTGTATGAAATGATCTGGCCCCATCCGGTGGATGAAACTAAAACCGACAGGCATATAATGGAAAAATTCCTTATCATATTCAATATATTGTGGCCGGAAGGCTCCTGCTATTTAGTTTCCCAGGACATTCTTTCTGGGTTTTGAAGTTATGAAATCTTTCAGATATAGTGGCTCAAAATATGCAACATCTTCAAAATGCTGATCTGTAAATGCCCTCAGAACCGGAGTAAGCATATGAGAAGCTGACATTCTGAAATCTTCTTCATAATGGCTGTTTTTCCTTTTAATAACTTCCCTGCATTTTAAAGCGCCATCGCCAAAGAAAATAATTTTTTTCGATCCAGGGATTCCGCTGAATGAATCTTCGGTCATTATTTCTGCAGATATACCTTTTATTGTATTCCCCCGTGAATCAAAAATTGCGTAATACACCTCCATTCTGCGTGCATCAAGCATGGGGCAGAAGAGAGTATTATCAATATTTCCGGAATTTTTATCCAACTTGTCTGATATGCCATAGAACATAGACCGGGTTGTTTCAATTCCAATTAGTGGTATCGACGAAGCATATGCAATTCCTTTTGCTACAGATACTCCGATACGAAGGCCGGTATAGGAACCCGGTCCCTTACTTACAGCAACTGCGTCGAGATCCCTTGCTCTTAAACCATTCTCTCTGAGAAGTTCATCAATAAATACTGTAAGCATTGATGCATGAGACTTCAACTCACTGCTTTCTTTCAAAGAGACTACACCTGCACTGTTACATAATGCCACGGAGCATAGATTGGTCGCAGTTTCAAGACATATTATCATGTTTTAATAGAAAATTCCCGACGTTTATTTCACCTTAAAAAGTTGTTCTTTATTAACAACTTCTATAAGAGTACTATCAGATAATTTTTTACTTATTGCACTGAAAGGAGCAGATATTACCTTGTCATTTAATGCGACTCCGGAAAGTATTTCGATATATGAATTATCCTGAATACCAGTTTTTACATCTTTGGCAAGTGCATATTTCCCGTCAGAAACAAATACGATTGTCCGGATATCTTTATCTGATGGTGCACCAGCTGATTTTGTTGTGTCGGTACGTGTGGTAACTGATTGTATCGGAACAGTCAGTATGTCAGATTTTGATTGTGTCCGTATGTCAACCGTTGCAGACATACCGGGTCTGAAAGGATTTTTATCTCCGGCTTCAATAAGTTTTTTATATGAATCGGCAAGAACGAGAATTTTTACATCGAAATTAGTAACCTGATCGGCTGATACTCCGGTTGTTTTAGCGGAATTTGCAATTTCAGTTACGATACCTTTGAATTTCTGATCAAGATATGCATCTACTTCAATCAGGGCAGTATCTCCAAGTTTAACTCTTGGGATATCATTTTCATTTACCTGAACCTGAGCTTCCATACGAGACAGATCAGCAACACGCATCAATTCAGTACCTGCCATCAGGTTTGTCCCGGCTACTCTTTCTCCAAGCTCAACCAGAAGCATCGAAACAGTTCCGGTCATTGGCGCATAAATTGATGTTTTAGTAAGGTTTTCATTTGCGTCTTTGAGTGATGCCTCAGCGCTTGTTATTGCGAACTTAGCTGCATCGACTGTTGCTTTGGCAACTGTATATGTAGCCTGTGCCTGTTCAAAATCAGACTTTGAAACAGTCTGCTGTTCATACAACTGTTTGCTCCTGTTGAAAGACAATTCAGCCTGTGTAAACTGAGCTTCTGCCTGGGCACGACGGGCCTGGGCTGAGCTGATTTCTGCCAGAGCTCTGTCTTTCTGCGAAATATAATTATCGGGTTTTATTCTGAGCAGCAGCTGGCCTTTTACAACAGGGTCACCCTCTTTGATCGTAAGTTCAACGATCTCACCTGATACATCGGGGCTTATCTTAACCTCTTTTTCAGGTTGTATTTTACCATTGGCAGTTATTGTCTCTATGATGACACGTTTTTCAGCGTTTTCAACAGCAACCTTAACAGTCAGAGCTTTGCCGAACCAGCCGGCTTTCTTCCCGATAATTGCAAAGACTATCAGGACAACAGCAACCAGGAGTAAAATTTTTAGTATCTTATTGTTTTTCATGACGGTTTATCTTAAAATGATTTCGAATTTTATTTATTTAGATTAAGTGGAATTCCTTTGTAGAAATCAAGCACTTTTGTTTTAAAAACAAATTCATATTTTGACTGTGCAAGATCTGACTGCGCCTTAAGAAGCTGAGTTTTTCCGGCATTATAATCAACAGATGTGACCATACCCTGATTGAATTTTTGTTCAATATATCTGAAAGACTCCTCTGATGATGAAACAGCTTTTATGCTTGAATTATATTTTTTAAGGGAAGCTATAGCATCAGTATAAGCCTGTTGTATGTTTTTGTAAAGCTGCTTTTTAACGGCTTCAAGGGCAAACTGACTGTTTTCTATTCCCAACCTCGAGTTGGCTATGTTCTTATTAACCTGCCATCCATTCAAAATCGGTATATTGAGCGAAAATCCAAGTCCATAGTTAATGTTGTCATTAACCTGGTCAGCAAACGAGTAATTACCATATATCGGGTCAAATGTTACAGGATCGACACCAAGGAGTTTTTTTCTGATATCCGAATAGCCGGTGCTGAAGGAGTGGCTCATAGATAAACGGGGGCTTCGTCCTCCCCTTGCAATTTTCAGGTCATATTCACTTGATGTCAGTTTCAGTTCAGAGCTTTTAACCTCAGGTCTTATTCCCTGTGCGGTAGCAAAAATCTCATCGATATTTCCTGTTATAACCCCGTTTGTATCTATACCAATCTCAGGCATTACTATTTCGAAACCTTCTGGTGTTTTGAGTTCAAGTAACTGACTGATGTTTAAATAGGAAATGTCGAGCTGGTTTTTTGTATTAATATACTGCAGTTCCTCTGATGCGGCCTGTGCTTCAATCTGCAAAAGATTTCCTTTTGCAACGCTCCCTGCGTCAACAAGTTTACGGGTTTTCTCAATCTGTTGTTTTGTAATCAGCACCTGGTTCCCGGTAGCTATAACCAGTTCCTTGTTCAAGAGGATCTGCAGATAGGCAAGAGCAACATTCAGAGCAATATTATCTTTAATATTCTGCAGGTCCTGTTCTCCTGCCAATAGATCGTACTCATTCTTTTTTATTGTATTGTAATTTTGAAGGCCGCTGAAAAGATTGAGACTTCCACCAAGATAGAAATTGTTTGATTGAACAGTTTGGTTTTCTGTATACTGGTAAGTAGTCTGGTCCAGAGCACGGCCAAAAGAGTAATTATGTGATGCAGATCCGTTAAGAGTTGGCAAAAGCTTAAACCTGGCCAGGTCAAGAGTATTCTTCTGGTATCTGGTTTGAATATCCTGTTGTTTGATCTGGATATTATTATCTATAGCGTACCTGATACAATCTTCTAGCGACCATACTTTTTGCTGTGAAAAGATTAATCCCTGTGAAGAAAGGAGGCAGGCAAATATGAATATTAGGAACTTTTTCATTTTAAAAGATATTGTTTTATGTGTTTTTCTTAATCAGTATAGATAAATTATAATATTTAAAATCATGGTTATGCGGCGATTACAATTTTTCTGGTTGGTACAAATTATTCCAAAAATAAGTTTACGAAGATAAATAATATCTCTAACAGAATGAACTATTTAATAAAAAGAGTACCGGTTATTTTTTAAAGCAGAAATTTATAACTGAAAAACTGAATTTGAAAAGGTTAAATGATCAATTGAAAATATATAAGATTATTGATTATGAGATGTTTGTAAATAATATCCAAAAACAGATATAATATGAGGTATAAAATTATCTCACGGTAAACTCACTTGTTTTTTGTAAAATATTTTGGCCGCTAAACCTAAATTAACTATCTTGTGCGGCTTATTTAAAAACAATTAATTATGTTACATTATAAAGAATTAGGTCTTGTAAATTCAAGAGAATTGTTTAAGAATGCTGTGAAAGGGGGGTATGCTATTCCTGCTTTCAATTTCAATAATCTTGAACAGATGCAGGCAATTATAAGTGCATGTGTGGAGACAAAATCTCCGGTAATTCTTCAGGTATCAAAGGGTGCACGTAAGTATGCAAACCAGACTTTACTTCAATATCTTGCAAAAGGTGCTGTTGAGTACGCAAAAGAACTTGGTTATGCAATTCCTATTGTGTTGCATCTTGATCATGGTGATACATTTGAAACCTGCAAGTCGTGTATCGAGACAGGTTTTTCATCTGTAATGATCGATGGGTCACATTTTTCATACGAAGAAAACGTAAGGTTAACCAAACAGGTTGTTGAGTTTGCTCATCAGTTTGATGTTACCGTGGAAGGCGAACTGGGCGTTTTGGCTGGTATAGAGGATGAAGTTTCATCAGAACACACATCATATACAAGACCCGAAGAGGTTGAAGACTTTGTGAAGAAAACAGGAGTTGACTCCCTGGCTATTTCTATTGGTACTTCTCATGGAGCTTTCAAATTCAAGGTAAAACCGGGCCAGCTTCCTCCCCCTTTACGGTTTGACATTCTCGAAGAATGTGAGAAACGTATTCCCGGATTCCCGATAGTCCTTCATGGTGCTTCTTCAGTACCACAGGATATCGTAGCCGAGATTAACAAATATGGCGGAAAGATGGAAAATACAGTTGGTATATCTGAAGATCAGTTACGCAGAGCTGCAAAATCAGCAGTTTGTAAAATCAATATCGACAGCGATGGTCGTCTTGCAATGACAGCTGCTATCCGCAAGGTATTCTTCGAAAAACCGGGTGAATTCGATCCGCGTAATTACCTGGGTCCTGCCCGTGATAAGCTGAAAGAACTTTATAAACATAAAGTTGAAAATGTTCTTGGCAGCGCCAATAAGGCTTAGTTTTTACCCCCCATCCCCCCAAATGGGGGGCTCTGTCGCAACTAAAGACCTGTTTATTATAAAGTTGTGAATAATATAAAATACAGACAGCCAGTCATATACAGACGGGCTGTTTTTTTATGTTAAAAACTATTTTTTAACGACAACCACCTGATTATCTGTTTTTTTAATTTAGCATCAGATTTCATAAAACACAAAGTGAGACATACTAATTACAAGGAAGAGAGGTTAAGGAGGACAAACCGATTGTCGCTTATGCTTAACAACAGGGAGATGAGAGCTTTGGGTATTTACTGCAACCGTTATAGGGTAAAAAATAAATCAGAATTTCTGCGGGAGACAATCATGAAAGCAATCCTCAAGAGATTTGAGGAAGAACATCCGACATTATGGGAGGAGAATGAACCTACCCTTTTTAATCAGAATGTAACGCAATAGGGCTTGGATAATACATGCCTTTTTCTAATTTTACAGATTCCGGTTTGTGAGGATAAGAGTTTTGATATTACATTTGTCAGAACAATAATATTTATTGAATAAAACAAAAGGGGTCAAAAAAATTATATTGTAATGTATCCGGATAGATATATTAGTGAGCCTACAAAAAGAACTCCATGGATAATCCTTGAGCCGGGAAAAATTTTTATTATGGGCAGATCTATCCCTGAAAACCCTGGTGATTTTTACAGACCAGTTCATGAATGGATATTGAAATACGCAAAAAGTTATATTGAAAAATCAAAAATTGAGTTTGGGTTTGAATATATCAACACAACTTCTACAAAATGGATATATACCATTCTGAAAGAGTTTTCAGAAATGAAGGATTTATCTCTTAATGCCAGAATAACATGGTATTATGAACGGGGAGATGAAGATATGTGCGAGTTGGGTTTCATTCTCAGATCTTTGGTGGAATGCCCGTTTGTTGTTGTTGAGGTAAATGAGATGAACATGTCGCGGTACGGTAAGTTCTTGTCGGATAACCATTAGGATTTGCAGGACAACGCTTTATCAAATTCTTTAATTAATTATCACATTAGAAAAATATTTCTATTTTTGCAGCTCATTTAAATTCGGACTGACCCATGGTGTAATTGGCAACACGTCAGATTTTGGTTCTGAAGAGTCCAGGTTCGAGCCCTGGTGGGTCAACAAAAAAGGCAGCTAAAGGCTGCTTTTTCTGTCACATATTCAGCCAACTACAATTAATAAGAACACACCCGTAAAAATGAAGTATATCTGATCAATTAAGATGATCATATGATATGCCAGAAAAACAATTTTTCTTGTATTAAGTGAATAATATGAGTCTTGATCCTTATACAGAGCTCTTGAAGCCCCGGGAAATGGAGGGAAGGTTGATCGAGGTAGCCGAAATAGGCATACACAGAGAGCTGATAGAATTTTTCTGATAATTTTTTATATAAGCTATTGTGAAAAATACTAAAATAATTGGTTCACATGCTTTGCCCAGATTCACATGATCCCCTTCAACCCTGAATCTTGAGAACTTCAATTTATGGGATAAATGCTTCTAACTGAAAATGCAAAAATGCAGTTTTTGTTTTTGCATAAAAATAAATTTGACTCATATTATATTTCTCTCTTAACTTTATAGGAATCAAGTTCTTTCACATTTGTTCCTTTTTTAAGTAGGTCTGATTTAAAAGTATCTTGGCATGAAACACACTAAAGGTTATTTATGCTTCTTGCTATTAAGTGGTTTTAGCATAACAGTTTTACAGGCACAGGAAGCTATCTCCACTGCTGGCGGTATTGCCACTGGAAGCGGTGCATCATCTGTAAGTTACTCTGTTGGCCAGATATTTTTCAATACTTATTCAGGATCAAATGGAACAATTGCTCAGGGAGTACAACAGCCTTATGAAATATCTGTTGTAACAGCAATAGAAAACGCCGAGGGGATAAAACTTGAATGTAAAATTTATCCTAACCCAACAAGAAGTCAGATAAAACTGGTCGTTAAGTCCATAGATTTTAATAATCTAACGTTTCAACTTTATGATTTGAATGGAATATGCATCCAGGACAAAAATATTGATAGTGTGGAGACTGAAATTTTAATGGGTAGCCTCAGAACTTCAACCTATATTCTGATAGTACTGAAAGGCAACATGGAAATTAAAACATTTAAAATCATTAAAAACTAAGATATTATGAAAAAGATTCTTATGTTTTTGGTATTAGTTGTTTTGAGTGTTTATTGCACTGCTCAGGTACCTCAGAAATTCAGTTATCAGGCAGTTATAAGAAATTCAAATGGTGATCTGGTGACGGATAATGATGTAGGAGTCAGGATAACTATTCTTCAAGGGTCACCAACAGGCGTACCAGTTTGGATTGAAACTTATAGTCCCAATCCTCATACAAATGATAATGGACTTGTTACTATAGAAATTGGCGAAAGTAATCCATTATCTATTGACTTTTCATCAGGAGGACCTTATTTCCTGAAAACGGAAACTGATCCTTCAGGTGGTACTGATTACACTATCTCAGGTACAAGTGAATTATTAAGTGTCCCATATGCTTTGCATGCAAAAACTGTTGCCAGTTATACTGAAACTCAAAACCTGACAAATGTACTTACTTTAGGTACAGATGGAGGGGATAATAAAATTGTAAACATTTCACAAGTGGGAATTGGCACAGCCACTCCTGCAGCAAGTGCCGCAGTTGAAATAAACAGTACAACACAGGGATTTTTATTGCCAAGAATGACTTCAGAACAAATAAATGCTCTAACACCAGTAGAAGGCTTATTAGTATATAATACAACATCAGATAATCTTACTTATTATGGTAATGGGAAATGGTATGAGCTTACAAACAAAGTCTGTTTCCCTGATCCAACGCCGGCTAATGCAGGACCAGATAATACCGTTGGTACTACTTCAACTAACTTAGCCGGAAACACACCTGTTTTTGGAACAGGTACATGGACAATAGTTGAAGGCGCTGGAGGTATAATAGCTGATATCCATAACCCTGCAAGTGTGTTTACAGGCACTTTAGGCGCAGGATATGTTCTGAAGTGGACAATATCAACGCCATGCAGTTCAAGCGCTGATAACGTTATAATTTCATTGGGACCTACCTGTTCAAATGGAATAATGGATGGACCAGAATCTGACGTGGATTGTGGAGGAGGTTGTCCAGATAGATGTCAATATCACTGTTGGGTTGACACAGATTGTGTCGAGCCTTTAGTTTGTTTTGGTGGAGGCTCTGTTCCTGGAGAGTGTGTTCTATTTTAACCAATTTCATTTATTTATAACAAATTGCTTTGAAAAGATTTACGGCTGCTCTTCTTCTAATATTAATCAGTTATCTCCTTTATTCCCAGAATGATTATATAATCAAAGGGTGTCTTGATAATTTTAAAAACAAAGAGGTTTATTTGGCTCAAGTTCGCGGTTCCGGAACACAGATAACAGATACCGCTGTTGTCACTAACGGGTGTTTTAATTTCTCTCTTAGCAGGTCAACTTTGCCAGGGATGTATTCCATTATTCTGGATAAGAGAAAGAATGCTTTTATCAGAATCCTGTTCAACAATGAAAATATTGTTTTCCATTCTGATTTTTCCAAAATGCTGGAAAGTATGAATTTCTTTGAATCAAACGAAAACAGACTTTACTATGAATACTCAAAATTCATAGCCAATAACAACAGAAAAGCTGATTTGATCAGCAGACTATCAGGGTTATATAAAAATGAAGATACATTTTTCATAAGCTGTCAGGATGAGATAAAAAAAATAAATCTGAGTCTGACAACAGAGCCTGCAAGGATGATTTCTGAAGCACCATCAACATTTTTTGCTCATCTTCTTAAGGCCCAGCAACCTATTTTAGTTCCGGATAACCTCGATGACCAAAAAAGAAAAGAATTCTATAAAGAGCACTATCTTGATAATATAGATTTCAATTATTCTCCATTAGAAAATACAGATCTGCTCCCTTCTGTAATAAAAACTTATATATCTTTCTTTAAAGAAGCCAGCTTAACTTTTAAAGATCAGGCAACCAGCTATATGGAAGCTTCAGATAAACTAATCTCAAAATGTAAAATGAACCAGTCAATGTCTGACTTTATAATAAAAGAGTTAATAGAGATTTTCAGGTTCGGTGATTACGATATTTTGGCTGCAAACCTGATTGAAAAATATTTTTTACCTAAGAAAAATGCTAGTGATCAGGAGGTTAAATATTATAAGACTTCTATTGAAAGTATCCGACGGGTTTCTGTTGGGGAAGCAGCACCTGAAATCCATTTTTATAACTCAAATGGAATAAGCATAAAATTATCTGAATTCATTGATGATTATATATTAGTTATTTTCTGGTCAACAAATTGTTCTCATTGTACGGAGATGCTTCCTGAATTAAATAACATTTACGCACTCTGTAAAGACAGTTCCATCAGAATTATAGCATATTCACTCGATACCGACAAAAAAAGCTGGAATGATTTTATTTTAGAGGGCAATTACAGATGGACTAATTTTAATGACTCAATAGGATCTCATAGTAAAACAGTCCTTGACTATAATGTCAAAGGTACTCCCTCATTTTTCCTGTTAAATAAGGAAAAGATTATTATTGCAAAACCTGTTGATCTTAATGAGCTAAAAGAAAAATTGATGTCCCTCAAAATTATAAGAAGGATTCCCTAAAATTTTAGCATCGAAGAAAAGGTGTTCAGTTTCTTAGAATAATTCGTTTATAATCATTCTAATTCCGGGTGGTGTTCTGGTTGTACTCATTCTTCCATTCACCTAAATTGCTCCTGGGTATTTGGTTTTAACTAAAGTTACATGTCGTTCAAATAATGTTAACTTTGATTAGTCTGCTACATTTAAAATAAATCATAACCTTATCCACCCATGAAGAATGTACTTATAGTAACGGGAGTAAACCTATTCTCTGCCTTCTAAAATATATTAGCAGATATGCCCTGGCCGGTTATATATTTAAACAATTACTCTCTTTTTTCTTACTTTTCAGAACCAACTCCGCTATCTCGTATTATATTTATGCCTTAAATCAAGCTTTAGTATATGCTGACCAGAAAGTATTCGCTCGACAAAAGTAAGATCAAAGTTCTTTTACTGGAGGGGGTTCATGAAAATGCCTTCAACTATTTCAGGGAAAATGGTTATACCAATATTGAAAACTATAAGGAGGCCTTGTCTGATGATGAGCTGGAGATGAAACTGCAGCAAGCCCATATTATTGGTATAAGAAGCCGCACAGAACTTCGCAAAAGCTTGCTTCTTAAAGCTCCCAAATTAATAACTATCGGATGTTTTGCAATTGGTACAAACCAGGTAGATATCCGGGATGCCAAAATGCTTGGAATACCTGTATTCAATGCACCATTTTCAAATACACGCTCGGTAGCGGAACTGGTTATAGCCGAATGTATTATGTTAATGAGAGGCATACCCGAAAAGAATGCTCTTGCTCATAAAAACATTTGGATGAAATCAGCAACCAACTCGGTGGAGGTAAGAGGTAAAACCCTTGGAGTAGTAGGTTACGGTCACATAGGTTCACAGGTTTCAATACTTGCTGAAAGTATGGGGATGAATATTGTATATTATGATATTGAGAAAAAACTAAGTCTTGGTAACGCCAGGCCGTTAGCAAGCCTTAATGAGCTTTTAAAGATTTCTGATACAGTAACAGTTCATGTTCCTTCCACTGACTTAACAAGGAATATGATTTCGAAAGATCAGATTGCAATTATGAAAAAAGGAGCATGTCTGATAAATGCTTCACGTGGAGATGTTTTGGATTATGGCGCAGTTGCTGATGGACTGAGGTCGAAACATCTTGCCGGAGTTGCTGCAGATGTATTTCCAAAGGAACCTGTTTCAAATGATGAACCGTTCATTAATGAATTGCAGGAGTTTCACAATGTTATACTTACTCCTCACATTGGCGGCAGTACCCTGGAAGCTCAGGCAAATATTGGACTGGAAGTGGCTGAGAAACTTGTAAAATTCAGTGATACAGGCTCAACTATCGGAGCAGTAAACTTCGTAGAGATCTCACTTCAGGCAAACTCTTCCAAGCAACGATTTTTGCATATTCACAGGAATGTACCTGGCGTTTTGCGTGAAGTGAACCAGGTCTTCACATCGAGAGGTATAAATATATCTGCTGAATACCTGCAAACTGACAGTGATATCGGTTATGTTATAATCGATTCAGAGAGTGAGTTTGACAGTTCAGTCCTGAAAGATCTGAAATATATCCCGCATACAATCCGTGCCAGAATTCTGTATTAAAGGCTAAAAAATTTTTAACAGATACCGGCTTCCTGCAGATCAGTTCAATCAGCTTTTGATTGTTTTCGAACTTTCATCCCATAGTACAGTTTTACCACGGAAATATGCTTCATTTGCCATATGGCAGGCGATTGCTGCATTGTTCCCAAATACGGCATCTTCAACAACCGGTTTTCGTGTTTTGACAGCCTGGAAGAAATTCCACAGATGAGGCCTCATGTCGTCCCAGTCGTGACCGCGGTAGTTTACTTCATCGTACATAGGTTCCTTGCCAAGTTCCGGTGCATGATCTGCATACCATTGTGCTTCGTATTCTGCTCTCATTTTCTGAGGGAAACCGCCGGCATAATAGCTCGGTGCAAGATCAATCCCTGGCTGTGGAGCATAGCGAAGTGAAAATTCACTGGTGTCAATTATTCCTTTAGGACCCATGAAGCGGGCAAGTTCTGGTGTCTCTGTTCCCAATCCAAGACGGACATATACCGGAACACCATGATAATCGAATAAAACCACATGCAAATCAGGCATATTGCGTCCGTCTTTCCAGCGGAAGATGCCTCCAAGAGCTGTTGCTGAACGTGGAATTTCATTCCATCCCAATGTTACCATCATTCCGCTGATGAGATGAACCATCAGATCACCGCCTACTCCCGTCCCGTATTCTTTCCAGCAGCGCCAGCGTGCAAAACGCTCTTTATTGAAAGGAATTTTAGGGGCATCATTCAGCCATGTATCCCAATCAAGTGTTTTCTCTGTAAGATCTGTCGGAGGAGGATATTGCCATGCTCCGGTAGGGTCATTTCTCCCAAGAGTCAGTTCCACCTGTTCGATCTCACCAATACCCCCGCCGCTATATATTTCCCTGGCTTTTTCGCAGAGCATTGAACTCACTCTCTGGGAGCCAATCTGAACTATACGGTTGTTCCTCTTTGCAGCATCAACCATTGCAAATCCATCAGCAACTGTGTGCGACATAGGTTTTTCGCAATAGATATCCTTCCCGGCATTGCAGGCATCTACAACAACCTGCTTATGCCAGTGATCGGGGACTGCAGCAACAATGCAGTCAATGTCCTTCCTGTCAAGTAGTTCCTTGTATTTTCTTGTTGTAAAAAGATCCGGATTGTTCGTGATCTCTTTAGCGAGAGTATGCCGTCCGTCATAGAGGTCAGCAGCGCCGACACATTCGACACCCGGGAGTGTGATAGCTCCGGAAAGCAATCCTGATCCCTGCATTCCGATCCCAATTATACCAAAACGTATACTGTCAGCCGGAGGGGTTTTCTTACCGGGAGTAACTAAAGGTTGAGCACTGAGATCGATGGTTCTGGCTGCCAGTAAGCCTCCCGTTGCCAGGACACTTTTCTGAATAAATTTGCGGCGGGAAAAATCATTTTTCATCATAATATAATTTTGTTTTTAATTGTATGATGGAACCACACATGATTGTAGTCAATCATGTGGGTTTCATAAGTTGTAGTTTNATCTTATAAATTCTTCCTGATAAAGTTATAAAAGTTCAGGATGTAACACAAAAAAATCAAACTGTTTATTGACCATTTCGGATTGAGGAATGACAAATATTTCAAGGATCACAAATCAGAAAAGAGTGATTATTTTTGGGATGAAAATAATTCCTCCTGTTATTACAGCTATAATTGCAGAAATCAAAACTGCAGCTGCTGCATAATCCTTGGCTTTTTTTATCTGTTCATTCAATTCAGGATCAACTATATCAGCGATTGTTTCAAGTGAAGAATTTAATAATTCAGTTATAAATACAACACCGGTCACAATCGTCAGTAAACACCATTCCAGTGAATTAATCTTTAGTACAATTCCAATAACAACTGCAATTACTGCTGCCAGAAGATGAATTCTCGAATTATGTTCATTTATCAGAAGGGACCATAATCCATGAAAAGCAAATCTGAAACTATCCAATCTGGATTTAACTGAAAAATTCTCCGATTTCATATTCGTTCTTTGTCTCTTTTTTTTACGACTCTTTTATTTATTATTCTGAACAGGTTGATTTGCAATAATGTATTTGACAAGTGTTTTAAGTTCTTCGATTTCTTTTTGCTGGTTCTCTATTTTTTGCTCTTGTTCTTTGACAGCCTGGGCAAGAACTGCTGTTATTTCAGGATAATTTATTCCTTTTAGTCCGTCGACAGGATTAGTAAAAACAACTTCAGGAAGGATTTTTTCCATCTCCTGTGCTATGAACCCTATCTTACGTTTATTTAAATTGTCGTTCTTCCATGAAAAGTAAACTCCATTCATATCCATTACTTTTTGTAAAGCATAACTTATAGGTACAATATCTTTTTTCATACTTATATCTGAGGTGGAAGTAGTTAATGTACCATCGCTTGTTATATTAAGCTGAGAGGAATAAGTTCCTGAGTTGACATATCTAAAACGGGCATTACCATTTACATCGAGCATTTCAGTCGGAGCCGTAGTACCAATTGCTGTTCTCCCGTTTTGCAGTACAGTAAAAGCATTTGTGCGATTTGATTCATCAGAACCATTTCCAATAACAAAGACAGGATCGATGCCGGTCCACCAGTCAGTTTCCAGACATGAAGTATCATTGTATTGTCCTATCACAAACGAAGCATAAGGTTTGGCTTTGGTTAAATAACCAAGGGCTAAGGTACTCCTGCCAACTGCTGTGGTATTGTCACCCAAAGCTACACTCAGGTTACCCTTTGCTTTTGTTTGATAACCAAAGGCAAATGATTGGGCACCGGATGCAGTGCAGAGGTTACCACCGGCAAACGCTTCAATGCCTGAAGCTAATGATTGTTCTCCAATTGCCATTGAAGACCAGCCGGAACATATAGTACCAATACCAAAAGCAGTACTATTATCGCCAATTGCCTGGGTACTTTCCCCAAGAGCAGTACTACTATTACCGATTGCTCTGGTCTGTTTTCCCAAAGCAATGGCACGTTCTCCACTGGCTTTCGATAGATATCCTCCGGCAAATGAATGGCTACCAGAAGCCTCTGTTCTAAAATTAAAAGCCATGGAGCTCCATCCGGAAGCAACAGTAGAATCTCCAAATGCAAGTGAACCCCCTTGTATAGCATTGGCTTTATACCCAAATGCAAATGAATTACCGGCAGATGCGACGCTGAATTGACCTCCGGCAAATGCAGCATAACCTGATGTTTTTGTTTCTTGTCCAATAGCTAATGACAAGTCACTGCCTGCAAATGTTCTATAACCAAAAGCAGTACTACCTGCACCACTTGCTTTGGTTTCATTCCCGAAAGCTACGCTCATATCTCCAGAAGCTTTTGTTAGTAAGCCACTAGCAAATGAAGTGAAAGCCGAAGCCTCTGTCGACTGTCCAATAGCCATTGATGCCCACTCACTTGCAAGAGTATTATATCCAAATGTTGTTGCGGCCCCGCCTGATGATTTTGTTGATAAACCATTAGCCATGCTAAAATAATTGGAAGCCAGATTATCTGCACCAAATGCAAATGAGCTTTCCCCGGTTGCCTGAGAACCAAGACCAAATGCAAAAGAATAATTACCAGAAGCAATAGTGTTTTTTCCTGTCGGACCGAGAGAATCTCTACCCACATAACCAAATGCAAAGCTACCAACACCTCTTGCTTCTGAAAATGCACCAAAGGCATAAGAATCCTGGTTTAAAGCTTGTGCATTTTCCCCAAATGCAAAAGAATTTATTTTATTGGCAACAGCACTTCTCCCTATTGCCGTAGAGTAATCACCTCTGGCTATAGCTTGATAACCCAAAGCCTGTGAGAATTGTCCCACGGCTTTTGACTCATAGCCGGTTGCAAAAGAGTTTTCTCCCACACTGTCAGGATTTTCGATCAGAACCTTTCCTGTAAGAAATGCATTTTTCAAAGGATACCATAATATTCTGTTCTGTGATGGATTGATTATCCCGCTGGCATCCGTTGCCACATCAAGAAAGCTATTGTTGTTTCCTTTTGTACCTCCAAATCCACCAATTGCAAATCCCCCTTTGGCACTCTTGGTATTGGCATCAATATACATTCTGATACTATCGGGACTGACCGTCAGTAATTTCTGACTGACCCCTTTTGTTGAACCAAACCCTCCGATAGCAAATCCTCCCTTTGCACTCTTTCCCGGAGTATCATCAATATATATTCTGACAGTATCGGGTTTAACTATAAAATAATTTTGCGGTGTTGTTTTCGTTCCTCCGAATCCACCAATTGCAAACCCTCCCTTTGCGCCTTTGGCTCCATCATCGACATAGATCCTTACTCCTTCATTGTAAACTGCAAAAACTGTCTGTCCGGTTTTATTCTTCACTTCAAAAAGCGCCTCATCCATATTGGCTGTCTCACCTGTGACAGCAAGTTTTTTCAGAGTCCCGCTGAGATTTTCTGCGACCATTGCA
>JGI20214J51650_10000508_pt1 | contig 23908 bp, 24 predicted proteins | sample WetSurMetagenome_FD_51650 | JGI IMG/M metagenome (IMG submission 51650) | reverse complement strand
AAACCCGAGGCTGACATCCGTGATCATGCCGAAGAACCGACGCTTCTTGCCGTCGATGGTGACATAACGGCCTACTGCCATATCTTCTACTGAGGCGGCACCGTCCAGCCGGATATCGACTCCTTTATTGAGCGACCCGGAGACAACCATGCCCAGACGCCGGATTTCTTCCGTCATACCTGCAGCCTTCCCAGGATCATCCGCAGCTGCTGGTATTGCCCGGCGAGCATGGCCGCCAGTTCCTTACCGGCTGATACCAGGAAAGCCCGCTGGTCTTCCTGTACCAGGCTCATCTGCCGCAATGATGCTGCGATGAGTTCATCGTTGGAAATAGTTATTCGAGCGTTGATCAGTATACTGAGAAACGTAAACGACCGGCTGAATTCTTTTATTTCTTCCGGCGTACATCGATAAACGAAGCCGTGTATATGAGCCGGCTGCGGCGGCAGATACCGGTAGAGCTTATCGTCGGTCTTGTAGCCTGCGAGCAGCACCGCAAATTCGCTCTTGAATAATTTTAAAAGCTGGGGATTGGATTGAAATATCGCTTCTTCGGAGGTCTCGTCTTTGCCGCGGGCGACAGGTTTCCGCCCCGGCTCGATGCTGCCGGTTACCGCGTTGTAAACGATGCCGAAAATATCGTTGTTTGTTTTTACCAGGCTGCCCAGTGCAGGCAGTTCGTACAGCTCATAGCTCTGAGCGGTAAACTCGGTAGTCCTTGATTCGATTATTTCGCCCAGACGATTATTTTCCACTAGAAATCCCTGGCCCTAAATTANTTGATTCGATCTTGATGATGTTATCGTTGTTAAATCCTATCTAATAGCTGAATGCTGACAGCGTCCCGTTTTAGCCGGCTTAATTCGGAAGTTCCGGCCACTGCTGGTCGTTCTCGCTAAACTCAATATCCTGCAGCACCGGTGGCAGCTTGTCGCTATCGTAATAGGCCTGCACCAGTTTCCGTGCCAGGTCCTGTGCTGTGGCCAGTGCTTCAGCCTCCGTTTTACCATGGGCTACCAGTCCCGGCAGGTCTTCACAGGTGACCAGAAATCCCCCTCCCGGCATCGATTCAACATTCAAAGGTAAAAATATTTCTTTCATTATATACTCAACTTATTTGCCTATTATCAGTATTATACTACCTTATTTCAAAAAATCAGAAATGGGAATACCCNCTTGAGTCAAGATGGCGCGCAAAGTTCCTTCCGGAAGATCGCCAGGATGGTGAGGAATAGTAGTACGAGCACGTGTTTTGGGATTCCACCATATTTCGTGGCTTCCTTTTGCCTGGCGGTCAAAAACGAATCCGGCTCGCCTTAATCTCCTGATCACTTCGTCGGAAGTGTATCCGGAAAGTCTTCCCATTATGAAACACTAACCGGAATCCGAATATCGCTATCCGGTGCAATAGCTTCCTTTAAGGCAGGTGGTATCTCATCCCCATGTTCGATATAAGACTCGACGAGTTTACGTGCTACATCCTGCGCAATCTCTATGGTTTCCGCCATTGTCCGTCCCTGAGCTATGAGACCCGGTAGGTCATCACTGGTGGCAAGAAACCCCCCTTCGGCCAATTGTTCGATATGTATTGATAACAGTATCTCTTTCATCTTCTAACCTTAGCTAGTTATATTGTAACATGACAGGTCGGTATTAGTAATATTTCTTGCTCAAGATTGTTAGTATTTGTTATTTGATATTAGAATTTGCTTCGGATTTCGATATTCGTGCCTAGTATTTTCCCTAGATCCATCTTGTCCTCTTGCTCTGGCTTTTAATCGAGCCGGTCGCGGGAAGATGCCCGGTAACCATTAACGATTCGACAAGCTGCCAGAAATTCTCCCGGTCCGCCCCGGTGACTACCGCCTGCTCGTGGGCTTCACTCAAGGCTACCGGGTATCCCTGTCCCAGCCGGCATTGGTCCAATACCAGGCTATGGGTGAGGTCCAGCAATGCGGGATTTTTAGCCACCCACTCCGGTATTTCTACCCTGGCGATCTCTTCATCCGATTTGAGGTAGAAGAAATGGACGAGATGTCCGCCGTATTTTTTAACGATGGACGAGGTACTGTAAAACATCGCGGACCGCTCGCCCTGCTGCAGCAGGCTTTCAAAAAGATCACGGTCCTGCACCCCGGCCAGCTTATCGCACACCCTATTATCGCAGACACTGCAGTATTTGTCGGTATCGACGATCTCGTGCGGGCAAACAGCAATACGCAGGACGTTGGCAACATCGGAACTGCGGGGAAAACTGATGTAGCTGGCCAGGGTGAATTGCCGGGTCTCGTTTAGCTTTTGCATGCGGTCGAGATGTACCAGTATTCCCTTGTCCAGGAAGGTTTCGATCACGAAATCGGGGTAGTCGCGGCCGACCAGCCCCCACAGGATTAGCGACCCGTCGAGCAGTGCCAGTACCTTACTATTCTCGGGCAGTCTCTCGCCCATTTCCGCCAGGCGGGCACATTCGTCCACGCTGCGTTTGATGCCGAGCAAAGTCCCTTCGATAGCCTGTTCGCGGTCCCGCATACTTGCGGGAGCGATAACCATATCCTTATCGCCGGAATATAATCGTGGGAAGCTTTCCAGCCGGGCGTCGGGGGAAGTGCCGTATTTCAGCAGAACCGAGCCGATGTTTATCAGGAAGCAGCGGGCAGCCTGGTGGCGGTCGACATCGATTTGCGAGCCGTCCGTAGCTAAAACAGTGAAGTCAGCGGGACGTAATAGTGCCGGAGAAGTTTTCGCTAGGCTGTCTACCAAACCGGCTACCAGCCAGGTCGTGCGGCTGTTCGCCACCTTTCGGGAAAGCTTATCGAAGTCGACATTACTCATGGCTTTCAGAGCAAAGTCCAGCCTCTCCAGCCTCCCGGCATTCCCTTCCTTAAGCTGGGCCACCATCCCGGTGACCTGTCCGGCAACCTTACTTAAATCTAGAGACACAAATACCTCAAAGTAACAGGTAGCAAGTTACAAGCAATGGACAATCAATTATCAAGATACAATAACCAATTGACAAAATACAATAGACCAATATTTATTCGAATTGGGAAAATGAATGGTTATAAGCTGTCGGCAATCAACTGTCATAGTTCGTCGGGAAAAACCATTCCGACAAAAGGCGGAATCCACCGTTTCTCTCCCTTTCTAAAGGGAGAGAAAGAGGGATTTTAAGAATAGGAAGCTAAGCCTGGCAGCCTGCAATTGTCACCGCTTTCCGGGTGGATATCTGCATTTCTAATCCCGGCATAATCGAACGATTATAACCAATAATCGACAGTGTGATAAAAAATATGCTTGCAAATTTGTAGCTGCGTGTTAATATTAGATGAAAATGATTACTCTGGATTATTAACCAGGAACCTTTTTTCATTTTCTCTCCTTCCTTGTTAGAGAGGGTGGTGTGGTGGTTGACCACCCTCTCTAACAATATTAAGCACAAGCGCGGTTTTCGTCTTGAAGGAGACTATCCGCATTCTCCGTGAAGGCTATAATAATGATGCTCGATCAAAAGCTCAGGAAATACATGAAGCTTACCGGGGCAAAATTGATGACCAAACCGGCCGGAGAAAAAGAAGTAGGTATCACGCCCGGCCAATATTAGATTCTGAGAGTAAATGACCAGTGTTGGTGAGAAGATCCAGGTAACAACCAATAATCGACAGTATGATAAAAAAGATGCTTGCAAATCTGAAATGCCGTGTTAGTATTAAGCAGAAAGTTTTTCATTTCCGTTTTAATCATAATTTTCTTAAGGAGGCAAAATGAAAAAACTAGTGTTCGTGATATTAACTATCATCCTGGTTTCAATGTCAATGTTTGCTGGATGCACAAGTACTACAACTCGGAGTACTACTTCCCCAAATCAATCTACAACCGCAACTCAGTCTGTCCCAACAACTTCCGCCACGAGCATCCCAACGTCAACATCAACCGTAGCTCCCTCTTCCGCAGTTCCCACTTCAACTGCTATTCCTGCGCAAGCTAACTGGTGGGATAAATTCGGTACCCCCCAATATGGAGGAACGATCAATGTCCACCTGGGTGGTCTGCGTTTGAATTTTGATACTACAGATTTCTCTCCGGGTGAATGGAATATGTCTTATGAAGCTCTCTTTGCCCAGGAAAACTGGACGCTGGATCGAAGTATATATCCATTCAATGCCGATTTTGTTCCCATGAAATATTTTACCGGACAACTGGCGGAAAGCTGGGAAATGACGGACGCTACTACTTTAGTTGTNCATCTCCGTCAGGGGGTTAACTGGCAGAATAAGGCGCCGGTTAACGGGCGCGAATTTGTTGCGAGCGATGTCGAAGCCCACTATAAAAGAATTCTTGGTCCAGGAGCAAGTTCTCACACGATGGGGTTATTATCTCTTCTGGATAGTGTAACAGCAAATGATAAATATACGCTGACCGTTAAATTCAAACAGGCAGGGTTAGCAGCTGCAGCCCAATTTATGGACCAAACAACCGTAAACTGTATTGAATCACCTGAATTTGGGGCATTAACTAATTCCAGTGAGGGCAGCAATCAATCTACTCCCCAGCAGGATTGGCATAATGTAGCCGGCACCGGGCCATGGATTATATCCGACCTCGTTGAGGGCAGCTCCGAGACTCTCATCAAAAACCCTGATTACTGGGGATATGATGAACGTTATCCGAAAAACAAATTACCTTATTCCGATAGCCTCAAAGCAATAATTATCCCGGATATATCAACTGCTCTGGCTGCTTTAAGAACTGCTAAAATTGATATAATGGGCAGCGGACCCGGAGGTTCAACTCCACTTACATGGCAGCAAGCTGGTGCCTTGTCAAAATCTAATCCCGAGATACAACAGGTAACTATACCGGCCGGTGGTAACAATGGTATCACGATGCGTGTTGATAAAACCCCATTTACCGATATAAGGATCAGACAGGCTCTTAATATGGCCGTGAACCGGCCATTGATTGCCCAGGGTTATTACGGCGGTACCGAACAAGCAATACCAGCTGGACTGGCAGTCCCTGAATATAACGGGTATGCGTATCCTTATAGCGAATGGTCACAGGACCTCAAGGATATTTACAGTTATAACATAGGTGAAGCCCGGACCTTAATGAATCAAGCCGGTTATCCTAATGGATTTGAAACCAATATACTCGTTGCCTCTAATGCAGATACTAATCTTATCCAGGTATTACAGGCCCAGTTTAAGGATATCGGGGTCAATATGACAATAACCTCAATGGACCCCATGGCCATGGTAAACTTGGCTAGGAGCAGGAAAGTGGAACAAATGATTGCTGGCGGCTATACATCAGAATTGAACAAGCCTGCCAATAGTATCCAGCGGTTCCTGTCAACCGATATGAATCAAAACACAGGTGCGGTCAGCGATCCTAAATATGATAAATTGGTCGCTGATTTTAACGCAGCTACCGATGAGAGTACGGCTGGCTCTATTTATCAATCAGCGGACAAGTATTCCCTGGAACAGGCCTGGATTATAAATATATTCCCGTTCCACTCCTACATGGTTTACCAACCTCGTCTTAAAGGTTATAGCGGTGAAGCGGTCATGAGGAATAATTGGTTTTTCTTTACTGCTAGATGGTGGATTGACCAGAATCCTAAAAAATAACGTTTTTAAACAATTATTTATGAATATACCCTTCAATAGAACTAAAATATTTGACTTAGTCATTTTGACTGTCAAGAAAGGATAGGAATTTATATGGCTACGACAGCAGAAATATTGGCTGAACTGGGAAAAGAGGTAAAACAGTTACAAAGAGCTCAGGACTATTGCGATATCCAAAACGTTTTCGCTCTACATGAATACTATCATCATATACCGACCGAAGAGGTCGACATGATCTTCGCTCAGAAGCAGCCGGATGTTTCCTATTCCCAGAACTTCGGCGAATGGGTTGGTCTGAAATCCATCAAAAACTACTACAAGACGGAATCCAAAGAAGAGTTGCAGAAAAAACTGGCTGAAATAAGAAAATGGCACCCGGATATTCCCAACGACATCAAATATGCCCAGGCGGGGTACATGGGTATCCACATGCTCACTACTCCTATAATTGAAGTAGCCGGAGACCGGCAGACCGCTAAGGGCATGTGGTATACGCCGGGTTACATGACCTTCTTTGACAGTAAAACCGGAAAGTGGAATACATTATGGATGTTTGAAAAATATGCTATAGATTTCATCAGAGAAGACGGGAAGTGGAAAATCTGGCACTTTGGTGTATTTATGGACTTTTCCTGTCCTTACGACAAAAGCTGGGTAGAAGCTGCCGAGGAAGCCCGGCTGGCCAACAATCCGCCGTTTACCCCGCCGGCTAAACCTGACATGCCGTCTCCGGGATTCAATACCTATTCCACCCGGGGAATCTGGCAGATGCCAAAGCCGCCGGTGCCCTACAGGACTTTTTCGGAGACCTTCAGCTACGGACCGGGAAAGAGAGAACTTATTGCTGGTTCTCTTGAATAATATTCCCAAAAACATGAGTGCTTATTATAATATTGTTAAAAAAGAAGTTAATTGTTCAGGAGGTATCGAGGTATCATGGAAACTAAAATAGTCTATTTTGAAAAACAGGGTGAGAAATATACCGATCAAACTCTGGCACTGGCGAAAAAACGGGCCGATGAACTTGGTATTAAGACCATCGTGGTTTCGTCTACAAGAGGTAACACCGCGGTAAAAGCGGTGGATGTTTTCAAGGGAAGCAAAGTTATCATTGTAACGCACGCTTATGGTCACCGCGAACCGAATTTAAATGATTTTACTGAAGAGAACCGGAAGCTAGTGGAGAGCAAAAAAGGAATAATTCTTACCACAACAGAAGCCTTTGGTGGTATTCAAAGTTCGCTGCGTTCCGGAATGCCGACGCATGACATAAATGTTCAAGCCGGCGATTCACAGAGTCCGCAGCCACCCCCTTCGCACACACCACCGCCCAAGACCGGCACGGGGGACATTATTGCCGCTACTTTACGCATGTTCAACCTGGGTATGAAGGTGGTATGTGAGATTGCCCCTATGGCAGTTGACGCCGGACTGGTACGAACTGATGAGGAAATTATATGTATTGCCGGCAGTCATAACGGCGCTGATACAGCTGTCGTAATGAAATCTGCCAGCGTCAATCGGTTCTTTGACTCTAAAATCAGGGAAATTATCTGTAAACCGAGAAATTCTGATTTCTAAGGCAGCTTAACCAGGCATCTCCGGATAACCAAAATAAAATAAATCTTTAGGAGATTTCTAAAATGGAATTGAATGACCTGATCCTGATGGGGTTAGAAAATGTTAAAATGGGTACCGGGAGGGCACTCAATGGTTTAACACCGGCCGAGCTCAAGTGGCAACAGCGTCCTGATGTTAGTCCTATCGGACTTATTCTTTTCCACATGATCCATGCTGAAGACTATATGATTCAGGCTCAACTTAAGGGGAAGCCGCGGCTATGGGAATCCGGAATGTGGTATAAGAAATTAAACAAACAAATAAAAGATGGCGGCGGCGGATTACACTATACCGCCGAGCAAGTAGCTGCTTTTGTAGTTCCGGACATAAAAGTTTTAATGGCATATGCAGATGCTGTTCGCAAAGAGACTATCGAATATCTGAACGGATTAATAGCTGAGGATTTCGATAAGAAAGTGCAAATGCCGGTACCTAAAGTATCTACGAGTGAAACATCAAACGCACCGAATCCGAATGCACCTCGTCCCCCTGTTAATATGACTGTGGGTTCATGCCTGATGATGCTGGTGACGCATCTGGCACAGCATTTTGGTGAAGTATCCTATTTACGTGATTTACAGCGAGGAGTAGTGCTGACAGCCGTATAATAATTATTGCCGCTTAATCTCGCTCCGAGAATGAGGAGTACATAAAAACAAATAATTCTGTTACCTGGAGAAACAGACAATGTTCAGGATGATCCATGTAACAGACACAGGAATGTATTCATTCCTGTGAAAATAGTTAATGCTGGTTTCGAGAATTGCAAATGGGTTTGGTGGAAGAGAACAGCAAAAGCGTAAGTTGTAAATATTGTGGATCAAATTCAATATTCAAATGTGGATCTTACAATAACGTACAGCGTTATTGGTGCAAAGCCTGCAAAAGAAAATTTAAGGTTGACGATCACTTATTTCACTTAGGAATACCAGCNCAATGTGTTTACACTTCCTTAGAAATGCGCTATGGCGGAACAAAAATTAATGCAATCAGACAATATCTCAAACAAGAATTCGGTTATCTGCCTTCCCGTTCGGCAATTTATCAATGGCTTCAGAAGTTTACGGATAGAGCCGTGTTAAGTTTTCAAGATCCTCATGTCCAGGTAGGAGATACATGGATAATAGGCGAAAATATGCGGAAGCTAACCGGCAAGCACCAGAAAATCAAGGTCTATGATATCGTAGATGCTGAAACACATTTTTTATTAGCAACCAGGATATCTTTTACTCGCTCCAGGTTAGTCATCAAAAAACTCATAGAAGAAGCAGAAAGGAAATCAGGTAAAAGACCCTGTAGATTTGTGACTCTAATACCTTACTCTTATTTTGATAGAATAGAACCTTTATTAGGGGCAAATGTTGAGTATTTACATTTCCCGTCTCCGCAAGTGCAAAATCATAATCGTTTAATCGCCTGTTTTGATAATGTATGTAAACCTAGATACAAAATAATCCGTACTATAAAAAACAACGTAATATTAAACAGCTTTATTAACGGCTGGTACTTATACTACAATTATTTTCAAACGCAGAGTGAATTGGATAATAAAACGCCTGCAGAAGCTGCTGGAATCGATTATACGATAAAGAGCTGGAAGGATTTTGTTTCCGATTACTCGTTTTCTCCAACATCTATTAGTTAAATAGATATTCCTTGTACTCCTCGGATTTACCTCCGATAAACAAGAGACGATTGTCTGCCTGAATCCCCGGTCGATGCCGGGAATGACATATTATTGCTGAATGATGAATGTTCTGGCTCGCGTTTGAAGTTTTGTTACTCGGCGGTATTCACCAGTACCTTTTCCGGCTCGGCAGGTTTGACCGTCACTTTACCCATCTTGACCAGGTCAACCATCAGNTCTCCCGCCAGAGAAATCAGGGCGCTGGCCGCCGGATCTTTCTCTATCTGGTCATATTTGCCCTGGCCCACGTAAAACCCGTCGGTGACTAGGAAACTTATGCGGAAGTCTCCGGCTGCCGGTGGGGTCTGGCGCGGCTCCGTCCAGGGCTCTGCCTTACTGATTATTTTTTGCGAGAACTTCAGAATAGCCTGTATTTTTTCACCTGTGCCGGCAACGTTGCCGGTATTATTACAAATAAAAGTTTTACTCTTTGCGTTTATATACCTTGCACTGGGGTCTTTATATACGCCTATCGATTCGTCACCTTCTTCTGTTGCCACTTCAACGATGACACCGAGCACCTCTTTCGTATTTACTACGCCAAGGTTACGCAGCATATTATAGGCTAACAATCTTATTCTAGTTTCAATTTGGTTGTCTTCCGCAATAGCCTTCAGGGAATCGATGAAGGGTTCTTTTGCGAACAACGTTTTCCACATCCCTTCCAATTTCCCCGCAGGCCGGAATAGCTGTAAATTATCACAAAAAAGCTGGTTGTATTCAAGATTGATTGCTGGCTCTGCATATGGCTGGAAACCCACTTTCGGCAGTGGCGGCGGTGCGTCTTCTTTTCTTACGAATAAAGAACGAAGCTTACTGAACATCTCTTACTCCTAATCTAAACTTCAAAATCAAGAATACAGTCTTAAAATAATGGTTATTTTTGAATATTATATCATAATTCGGGGCGGCACAATTACATTATCAAGATAGTAAGCTAATTCTTTTTTAAAGCAGGAATGCCGTCATGAAGGACTTTCTTGCCGAAAGGCGACAGTTTGGATATGGACTAACGGAAAGGTCATATCGTGTTATTTATTGGTCTTCATTTTCGACGGCCACCAGCTCCACTTTCCGACGAGAGTAGCAATAGCAGGCACCAGCAATGCCCGTACTATGAACGTATCGATGATAACACCTGCAGCAACCGCAGCACCGATCTGCAATACCATCTGCAGCGGCGATATTGTAAGAGTTGCGAAGGTACCGGCCAGAATTATGCCGCAGGACGTGATGACGCCTCCGGTACTGGCTATAGACTGGCTTATTGCTTCTTTTAGCGGCCTCCTGGTGGTTTCTTCACGGATGCGTGACACCAGGAAGATATTGTAATCTGCTCCCAGGGCAACCAGTATGATAAAGATAAAGATCGGCAGCATATAGATCATACCGCTCTGATCCATTACATTGGAGAAGAACCACGTAGTTATACCCAGTGTCGCTCCATAATTCAAGAGTACCGTTAATATCATGTATAGCGGAGCGATGATGCTGCGCATCATAATCATAATTACCAGGAATATTCCCGCGACGGCGGACCCAACTACAATACCGAAATCGGCATCGTTGGTTATCATGATATCGGCGCGTACTGCACCGTCACCCCCGACCAGGTAATCGCTCCCATTCAAACTGGAGGCATCGATGCTTTCTCCTGCTGTTTTCCGGAGACTATCAATGGTGTCCATGGTTATTGGTTCGTAAGGGCTGGTGGCAAGTATTACGTTTATCCTGGCAGTTGTTTTGTCAGTCGAGAAATAAGTACTGAGAAGAGAAGATGTAAAAGGAGTACTGGTCGTTAAGTTAAACTCACTCACCAGGCCGTCCAGGCTGTCAGCTGCACTGCTAAGGGTATTCTGCACCTGAGCCAGCAGTACCGGCAGACCAGCCTGATCGGTGGAGGATAATTGACCTGCCAGTGCTGAAACCTTCGTCAGGTTAGCGAAAATCAGCTGGTAATTCTGGCTCTGAGTGATTCCGGGATATTGAAGGACCAGGGACTGCAAACCCGAACCGGCCGTTTGCAGCTCAGAAATGTTTTCAAGACCGGTCCCCGAACCTGCCTGGGCTGCAATTCCACGGATCTGCGACGCCAGTGCCGATAGCTGGCCGGCCGGAGCTGCATAATAGTCTACACGGGAAACACCTGTTACATTTTGCAGTGATTGAGCTATCCCGTTTATCGATTGTAAAGAGCCTGTGTTGGTAATATCCTCCGCAGGTGACTCAATAAGTACATATAGCGGATATAATTCGCCGGCCGGGAAGTGTTCCTGTATCAATTTATAACCTTTGACAGACTCCGTATTCTTTGGCATCTGACTGACTATGTCGTTTGTTTGGGTAAATTCTGAAAAAGCAACATACGGCACCAGCAGTAAGACGATGATAGGTAATGCCACAATATACGGGTGCCGCACAACCCAGCTTCCAACCTTGGCCCAGCTAAACCTGCCTTCCCTATGCGGTCCGGATGTCCATCCAGGCCAGAAAAGATATTTACCGAACAGCGACATCATGGCCGGGATCAAAGTCAGTCCTGCCAGTAAAGTGATGGCGATACCGATTGCCAGAGCGTAGCCTGACGTCTGGTTCATTCCAAAACGTGACAGGCTCAAGCACATAAAGGCCACGATAACAGTAATAGCACTGGCGGTGATAACCGGCCCGATGTGCGTCAAAGAGTAGTTTATAGCTACATTCGGTTCACTTTTTTTAAGTTCTTCACGGAAGCGAGATACTATAAACAGACAATAATCCGTACCCACACCGAAGATGATTACTACCAGGTACGCTTCGGCCAACGTAAAAAATTTCACTCCTGATTGTCCAAGAAAACCCAGAATACCCATAGATGCCAGAAAGCTGCAGCCAATGGCTATCAGGGGCAGTAGAGCGGCTACCGGCGATCGGTAAATGATGAGTAATATGATCAGAACCAGCACAATAGTGACAATAGTCGTTTTGCTTATTGTCGATTGAATAGAGTTGAACAAGTCCTGCAGCAGGCCGGCTTCTCCGGTAAAGTAAGTCTGAACATCGAGGTGACTTTCGCTGAGGTATTCTCTGATCTGACTAACCGCTGCTTTAGCTTGCTCATTCATAGCATCGACTGTGAAGTATACCGGCATTAACATGGTAGTCCCGTCTGTACTGATCAGAGATTGACGCAGCAGGTCGCTGTCAAAAATAGAAGTGACTCCCTGAACAACAGGAGGTGCTGCATCGGACAGCAGCCAGTCCCGAACGGCTTTTGCCTCTTGCTCATCTTCATTTGTTAAGCCGCTTGCGTTGTAAAANACGATAGTACCACTGCTGGCATAAGTTTGGGTAGAAGACGCAAATTTTTCATTCAGGAGCTTGGCGGCTTCAGAGGANTGAGTGTCCTGTGGCAGGAACTGGCTTTCATCGGTTACGGCAACATCAGAAAATTGGGGGGCAAGAAAATACAGTGCGACTGACCCCACTATCCAGAAAACAATAATTGCGATACGGTATTTCTGAGCGAATTTAGCTATTTTGGCAAACATAGGCTACTCTGCTTTCCTGTTGTTCTTTCTAACCAATACCGGTAATTCGATTCTGCCATATTGTTAGTATTTCACGAATAGTTTATTTCAACCTAAATAATATACTTTTCAAAGCATTCATGTCAAACTCATTTCAACTCATTATTCTCTGAATTGTAAATCATCACTGATAGCTTATCTGCTCCCTGATGAAATTGACTTAACATATGCCCGCTGATAACATTGAGGTGGGGTTAAAGCAAGTAGCAAGTAAAATTCGAAACTCAAAACTGGAAATTCGAAATTCTTATGTGGCAAATTATAGAAAACGCTGGGGTCGTACCCCTTTTAAAAAGCAGCTTGCAGCATGGAAGGCTGCCTAACGCTTATCTGCTGGTCGGTCCGGCACATGTCGGCAAGATGACCCTGGCTATTAATCTGGCACAGGCACTGAATTGCACCGCGGCTACCACGGCAGCGGAAAAGCCATGTGGAGAATGCCCTTCATGCGCCAAGATCGCCTTAGGAAAACACTCCGATGTACAGGTGGCCGGATTAAACAGCGGCAAAGAGTCCAGAGTTAAAGAAATAAGTATTGAGCAAATTCGAGATATCCAGCATTCGGCTGCTCTGCCTCCTTTTGAAGGTAAATACAAAGTTTATATTATCGATGGGGCGGAGCAGCTTTCGAATGAAGCATCCAACTGCCTGCTGAAGACACTGGAAGAGCCTGCGGAAAATGTAATATACCTGCTGCTGACAGCCAGCGAACAATCGATCTTACCCACTGTCGTTTCCCGGTGCCAGCGGTTGGAATTGAAGCCGCTGCCTCCAGAAGCGATCGAGAAAGACCTGGTTAAGAAAAAAAACATCGAACCGGTTAAAGCGAAGCTGCTTTCACGTTTATCACGCGGCTGCCCGGGCTGGGCGATCACAGCACTTGATGATGAGGCAATCCTGGGGGAACGTTCAGAACGGTTGGAACACATACTGGAAGTAATGCATTCCGGTTTTGAAGGAAGGTTCACATATGCCTCCCAACTCTCGATGCAGTTTGCCCAGAGCCGCAAAACGGTTATCGATGAACTGACTCTCTGGCTGGACTGGTGGCACGACCTGCTATTAATCAAGACTGGCAGCGGTGAACATATAACCGGAATAGACCGCGAAGCGGATATAACAACAATGGCCGAAGGTTATAATATAAAACAAATAAGGATATTCATCAGCCGGATCCAGGAAGCAACAGCTCAGCTTCAAATTAATGCTAACCCACGTCTGGTGCTGGAAGTGCTGATGCTGAATATACCAGGGAGAAATACATGACAGACACAGTAAAAATCGTTGGTGTTAGGTTTAAGAAAGCCGGAAGGGTTTACTATTACGACCCAAACGGAATCGAAATCAAGATAAACGACCAGGTAGTGGTGACAACGCCTCGCGGTCAAAAAATAGGACAGGTAATTATTACCCCGGAACAAATACTGAATTCCGAGTTGACCGAACCTTTAAAACAGGTCTTGCGTCTGGCAACTCCTGAGGACATAGTGAAGGCCGCGGAACTTTCCTCTAAAGAACCGGAGGTACTATCCGAAGCAGCTAAAGTAGTAGCGAAATTAAATCTGCCGATGAAGCTTATCATGGTTGAACATAACCTGGAGGGTAACCAGATGACCATATTTTTTAAGGCCGAGGAGCGGGTTGATTTCAGAGAACTGGTCAAAGAGCTGAACAGTCATTTCAAAATGCGGGTCGAACTGCGACAGGTAGGTCCACGTGATGAAGCTAAACTGGTCGGCGGTTACGGTCGTTGCGGGCGTTCGTTGTGTTGTGCCACTTTTCTTGACGAGTTCGCTCCGGTCTCAATAAAAATGGCTAAACAGCAGAGTCTGCCGCTGAACCCGATGAAAATAGCCGGTTCCTGCGGTCGTTTACTGTGCTGCCTGGCATACGAAGCCGAACCAACCGCAAAGAAGGCCGGGGCTAAAGAACAGGCTGCACCTGCCGATGAGGACATCGAGTCTCTGGAAGAGGTCCCTGTGGAGGGCACAACCGGGATAAAAGAAACTCCGGAAAACAAGACCGCATAATTATAAATTACTGGAGCAGGTACTTTTGCCATTCCCCCCTCTGGCGGAACTGGAAGGGGATGTTATACAGCGAAGTATTATGTGGTTTGGTCGGCTTGCGTATAAGCTTCATGCCAGATTCTTCCGGAGTTTTTCCTGCTTTCAAACGGTTACACTGAACGCAGGCGCTAACAACATTTTCCCAGGTATGCGGACCGTGGCGGTGTTTGGGAATGACATGGTCTAACGTAAGCTGGTGTGTTACCTTACCGCAGTACTGGCATGTGTAGTGATCGCGGTGAAAAATCTCATACCGTGTCATTTTACGCTCAGCTCTGGGCCTTTTAACCATCTTGCCAAGGCGAATTACAGATGGTATTTCAAAAAGTTCCCGGATGGAATGCATCGTGCCCTGCCCGTTTTCCAACATCTCAGCTTTACCGTCCTGAATCAGTACGACGGCACGGCGAACACGGCAGATATTCAGCGGTTCGTAGCTCTGGTTAAGCACCAGCACCGGTAAATTAATCAATCTGGAATATTCAGACATTCTAAGCTTAATTTTAGACACAAATAAAAACAGAATACAAGCGCGAACGGTTCAGAGGTTTACAATTTTCGATTTAATAATATGATAGACTAAGAGTCTGTCTATGCTTGATACTACGACCCTTCGATAAGCTTCCCGATAAATGGGGATGAAAAATGTCGAATAGCATTTATACGTAAACTTACCGAAACCGCTCATGGTGAGCTTGTCGAACCATCGCCGATTTAATGCATAAGGTACATCCAGAAATTAAAATAATATATTTACTGATAACTGTCAGCGTATTTACCACCGTTTTGTGGTATTGCGGCGCGGGGCTTTTTTCTGTGTAGAAGTGCTGTCAGTCCGGTAATCAGGCACCATGATGTTATAGACCGTGCTTAGTTTATTATCCGACAGCCGGCTGCTGATAGAGCTCTCTACATGCTCCATGATCTCTTCCATGGAAAAACGGGTAGTTATAATGGTGGGCAGCCGGGCATTATATCGGAAGTTGATCACCTGGTACAGTTTTTCCTGTGCCCACGATGTAGAAGACTGCTCCCCGAAATCATCCAGTACCAGCATCGATGCTTTCTTGACCCGTTCAAAAACCTGGTCGTAAGATACTTTGCTTTCCGGGCTGAAAGTAGAACGGAGGTGATCTAGAAACTCCGGTACGACAACAAACAACGCAGACTGTTTGGCCTGATAACGGAAGTTTACGATGGCAGAAGCCAGATGCGTCTTACCGCTGCCGGTTGTCCCCATAAAGACCAGCCAGCCGTCNGGAGATTTGGCGAAATCCAGTGCCAAACGGAAAGCACCTTCCAGGTTTTCTCTCAGGTCCTCTGGTAGGTTCATGCGCCTCCAGTCGAAATTCTCGAATGTCATGCTCCTTTGCAGCTTGAACTCCGAAGGCCATTCATATTCCGAAGAAAGAGCGGTCTTTTCCTGAAGGACAAAGATGCGGCTCAGGTTACTATCNCTGAATCGTATCTTGATGCTTTCATCCATCTCCTCAAGGGGAGTGGCTGTGGCGATGACGGTGGGCAGACTGTTATTGAACCGGTGGTTAAGAAGCTGGTCGAGCTTTTCTTTAGCCCAGGCGGTACCCTGCTGTGCTCCGAAATCATCGAGTACCAGCAACGGTGCACTTCGTACCTGCTCAAATAGCTCATCATAGGTCATCTCACTGCTGGGATTAAAAGCGGAACGCAGGTGGTCCAGCAGGTCGGGTGTTGTAATAAAGAACGCGGAGGATCCTTTTTTCAGCCGTTCGTTGACTATGGCTGCTGCCAGATGAGTCTTACCGCTGCCGGCTGGCCCGATTAAGACAAGCCATCCGGAAGGTGAGGCGGCAAACTGCTTAGATGCATTGCATGCGGAGCTGAATTTCCTGCGGTTTTCCGTTTCACCGCTACGGCCCTCCGCGATCAGGTTAGAAAAAGTCAGCTGTGTCAGCAAGCCGAGGTTGCTATACTTTTGCAGCCGCTGCTGACGCTCTTTTTCGATATCCGTTTTGGTACAGAGNCAGACCACTACACGGCTATAGTCTGTTTTGCCATCCGGCAGACGCGGGTGCACGTAACCCGTTCCGTGGCAGACCGGGCACACAGCCTTATTTTCCTTTTGTTCATCGCCGGACGATGTGCCCATATTGTCCTTTGATGTATTTATCGGGATCGGTGTTCTCTTTATTATATTGCCGATGTGTTCCATCTTTTTTACCTTCTGTCGACCAGCGTTCCAGCACTCTGGAGATATAACGCCAGTTCCTTTTATTGAGAGAGACAGCTTCTTTAATCGCGTCTCTGACCCAATCTACCGGATAGGTCTTTTCCGCGTCCCGCAGTTCGTCGGCTATCAACGGGGTAAGCATACCGATGTTTTCTTCATACATGACAAAGATGTCCGGCGGCTCCGCCGTAGCTGGAACGATNCCTGTTGCTTTGATACCGGGCAGCTGCAACTTACCTTCCCGTATNTTCTCGACTGCTATCCGGTTGTCCTCAGTATTCAAGAAATAAATATCTTCCGGAGTATTATTGCCGGTAATACGAATTGTAAGCAGTGTACCTCTCTCAACCGCCTTGTTCAGTGCGTCCTGCAAAGATTGTTCCGGCGTAGCTTCATTATGCTGCAGACTCTTTACCAGGCCGGCATTATCCAGCAGATCATGATAAGTAACGAATTTAGGTGAGCCTTTTTTCGGATACAGCGATTCGAAAACATACAGGGTTACCTTCAGCTCCGCTATATCATTAATCTCAGGCAGCAGCGAGCCGAAAAATATTCCCGGCAGGGGTGTAAAAACACTCTTGGAAGGGAAACCGCTAAAGTGCTTCATTTTATCACGGGTTCTTCGCTGGCAATATTTTCAAATTTAGAAAAAGTGGGCCGGAAATGCAGCTTGATATCGCCTATCGGACCGTTACGGTGCTTGGCGACAATAAGCTCGGCAGGCGGTGGATAAGCCTGTCCTTCGTGTTCCCGTTCCCATTCTTCCCGCGTCGTGTAGTAATATTCGTCACGATAAATGAACATGACGACATCAGCATCCTGTTCGATGCTGCCGCTGTCCCGGAGGTCGGAAAGCTGCGGTTTGTGGGTCGCCCGAAACTCGGATGCGCGGCTAAGTTGTGATAGAGCTATCAGGGGTACGTTGAGTTCGCGGGCAATAGCTTTCAGCGAACGCGAGATATAGCTGATTTCCTGTACACGGTTCTCATATTTACCGTCCGCCTGTATCAGACCCAGGTGATCGATAATGATCAGGTCAATCCCCCGTTCGAAGTGTAACCTGCGGGCCTTACTCCTGAGCTCAACCACACGCAGGCGCGGCGAATCGTCGATATAAATGGGAGCTTCGGAGAGAATACCGGTAGCTTCCATGATTTGTTTTTCTTCCTGCTCGGTCAGATGGACGCCCAGACGGATACGTTTGAAGTCCACACCAGCCTCACCGGATAGCAGACGCAGAACGATAGGCTCAGATGCCATCTCCAGGCTGAATACAGCCACACAGGCCTTCTGCTGTACAGCTAAATTACGGGCGATGTTCATGGCTAGGCTTGTCTTACCCATGCTGGGCCGGGCAGCGAGAATAAGCAGGTCGGAACGCTGCAGGCCGCCTAAGATATCGTCCAGTCCTGCAAATCCCGAAAGCAAAGTCTTAGGATGTCCGGCAAGGCCGTCTTCCCCTTCAGCATCAGGTTGAGGTTCGAAATATTTATCGAGCACATTGCGTATATGCTGAAAATCACGTCCCTGCCTGCCCTGACGCAGACGGAACAGCAGGTCCTCTGCTTTGCTGAGACTGGAGTCTACATCAGGATCGGCCTGGTAACCGATGTCGGAAATCTGGCCGGAAGCTACAATCAGTTTGCGCATCATACCAAGCCGGTAGACAACCTGAGCATAAGCGTCTATATCCAGCGAGGTCGGACAGATTGAGATGAGATGGCTGAGATATGCGGCACCGCCGCATGTTTCCAACCTGCCGTTATGTGCCAACTCCTGAGCAACGGTAATCTGGTTTATTGGCTCGTTGCGCATATACAGAGTCTGACACGCCGTAAATATCAGCATGTTCCTCTCGCTGTAAAAATCGGATGACTGGAGGTCCACGCTAATTTTAAATATTGCCGTGCCATCGATCAGCAGCGAGCCGACGACCGCTTCTTCCGCATCTATATCATGAGGCGGTAATTTCTCATTCGGCACTCTTTTCGGTCTCCTCAACTACATTGACCTTGATATTTGCGGTCAAATCACCGGTCAGCCTGACCAGTATATCGTAAGTACCCAGATGATGGATCGGCTCGGCTTCTATTTTTTTCTTATCGACAACCAGGCCGAAGGCTTTCTGCAGTTCGGTGGAGATATCAGCGCTGGTAATCGAACCGAATAGTTTTTCTTTACCGGCACGTGCTTTCAGAATAACCTCTTTGCCTTCCAGCTCTTTAGCGAGGGCTGTCAGCTCACCGAGTTTAGCCGCGGCTTCACGTGCTTCTTTAATCTTAACCTGAGCGTGCATCGTACTGGCAGCCGAATCCGCAACTACCGCCAGTTTTCTCGGTATTAAATAGTTACGTCCATAACCGCTGGGAACCTCTTTGATCTCACCGGCTTTAGCAACGTTAGGAACATCCGAAATAAAAATTACTTTCATTACTTCACCTCTAAAATTACAGAATACTATTCATTATACGTCACCGGACAGACAAGTAAAAGACTTTTTAAAATTTGAATTTTGATTCACGATTAAAGATTTATGAAAAGGGGCCGGAACAATAAGCGGCAAATTCAGTGCCGGAAAATTATTCAGCTAAATATTTTCTGGCGTAAATAGCTGCAGCCGCACCTTCACCCGCCGCGATTATTGCCTGCATGCCTGAATTGCTCCGTACATCTCCCGCGGCGAATACACCGGGAACAGATGTCTCCATCCTGTCGCTGGTAATAATATGTCCCGTATTGTCCAGAGATAAAATCCCATTCAGGAAACCGGTATTCGGTTTCAGCCCGGTGGAAACAAAAATACCGGATAAATACAGAGATGATAAGACTCCTGTTTTAACATTCCGTAAATGTATGTTCTTGACCGATTCCTTACCTTCGATACTCTCGACAACTGTATCCCACATAAAGCTGATCTTGGGATTGGCAAAAGCCTTTTCCTGTACAATCTGCGTAGCCCGCAGCTGGTCGCGCCGGTGAATTACAATAACCCTGGATGCAAAACCGGCAAGGTGAATCGCTTCGGAGACTGCTGCATCACCACCCCCCACCACCNCCACCGGCTGGTCCTGGAAAAACGCCGCATCGCACGTCGCACAGTAAGAGACTCCCCGTCCGGTAAATTCCTGCTCTCCCGGAACGTTCAGTTTAGCCCTTTCCGAACCGGCAGCAACGATAATGGCCCTGGCGGTGAGGTTTCCCTCACCGGTAGTCACAATTTTATCTTCATTTTTAAAGTCGACTCCGGTTACATCGGCATTCAAGGTTTTAAGATTATATTTGGTGGCCTGCTTTTGAATAATTTGGGCCAGGTCATAGCCGCCGATACCATCCGGAAAACCGGGATAATTCTCCACCCATTCTGCAGTGGCAATAAGTCCTCCGAAAAAACTTTTTTCAACGGCAATGGAATTCAACCTGTCACGTGAGGTATAAAGCCCGGCGGTCAAACCGGCCGGACCTCCGCCGATGATGATAACGTCATATTTAGTTTCCATATCAACCTCACCTTAAGAATAAAATGCCCTATTGCATTTAACTAAATCCCCCTTATTCCCCCTTTGTTAAAGGGGATAACAAAGAAGTCCCTCCCTTTTATAAAGAGCCTGCCCCTGGCTTGAACAGGGGGGAGGTCAGGAGGGATTTATGAAATGGGGAAAATTTCTTTCTCTACCTCGATGGCGTCCATTAGCTGCCGGGCATCGAACTCTCCTGAAATCCTGACTTCGTTATTTACCAGTAGTAGAGGTAAAGATAAATTACTCCGCCGGACCCGTTCTTCAAGCTCCGGTACGCGTTTATCTACTGTCGATAGGTCCAGTATTTCCAACATAACGGAGTTGCCGAACCTGCCGTTCACCCTTTGTCTTATTACGGTCACCGTTTCTGCGGAGGACCAGTCTAGACCGCAGGCAGCCTCGCATTTTACATTGCTGCTTTTATAAACGACAGTAACCGGAATTTGCTTAGCCAAGTGCTCCATCCAGAGTTTTTTTCAATTCGGCCTTCGGTTTATAACCCACAACCTGGGTAGCCGGCTTGCCGTTTTTAAAAACGATCAGGTTGGGGATTGACATTACGCCAAATTGTTGTGCGATCTTGGAGTTCTGATCGACATTAAGTTTAGTAATCGTTAGTTTGCCTGCATATTCATTAGCGAGTTCATCCAGGATCGGTGCCGTCATCATGCAGGGACGGCACCAGGGTGCCCAGAAATCCACCAGTACCGGCACCCTGGATTGTAATACAATTTTATCGAAATCGCTTTCAGTTACTTCAATAGGTTTAGTCATTTTTCTCCTCCTTAATCAATTCCGGCATCGATCGTTCCGCGGTCTTCATCGCCAGCCCGATAGCGTTTTTAATAGCCTTCGCCTGGCTGCGGCCGTGGGAAATAATAATATTGCCGTTTACCCCCAGCAAACAGGCTCCGCCGTATTCACGGTAGTCGAGCCTCTTTGCCCATGATTCCATATCCAGATCGACATTTAACGTTTGCAAAGATTGACGGTATGCTTTCGCCATCGTCTGACCGACGTCTTTTAAAGAGTCCAGCCAGCTATCATACACGCCTTCCACCAGTTTGAGCACTATATTGCCCGTAAAACCATCGGTTACAATTACCTCGACATTGCCGGCCATGATGTCATGTCCTTCAATGTTGCCTATAAAGTTCAGGTGGGCGGTCTTCAATAACTGGTGAGTTTCGATGATGAGCTGGTTCCCCTTGGTCTCTTCAGCTCCATTGCTCAGCAGTCCGACTCGGGGTGACTTAATACCATAAATCTGGCTGAGATAAAGACTGCCCAGGTGAGCAAACCACAGCAGGTGTTCCGGTCGGCACTCAACATTTGCTCCTGCATCGACAAGAAATGCTGTCTTACTCGGATCAAGATTGATGAAGCTGCCTATGGCGGGACGGGAAATACCCTCGATCTTACCCAGCATCAGCATCGCGGCAGCATATACCGCACCACTGTGACCGGCGGACACAAAGGCATCCGCCTTGCCCTCTTTCAGCATATTAATACCGACTACGATTGAAGAGTTAGGTTTGGAACGGATAGCCTGGACGGCATGCTCGGTAAATTCGATAACCTCAGATGCATCTACTATTGTGATTGGCAGTTTATTCAGATAGCGCCCGGCCAGTACATGTAAAATTTCCCTGCTCCCCACCAGCGCTATCTCAACATTATCAAATTCCTGGGCAGCCCTGATGGCTCCCTTCACTACTTCATGTGGAGCATAATCGCCGCCTGCGGCATCCAAAGCTATGATCATGGGACTCCTATAGGTTAAAATTCTATTCCCCTAATTTTCAGGACTGCGTTCCCAGAGGTCGCAGCGGCCGCCCCAGCGTGCCAGTACTTTATTGTTAACTGAAAGCTGGGCTATTTCACAAAGATTGGTACAATTCTTGCATTCGAAAGAAGTGGTGCGGTAATCGATATCGCTAATACCGAACCCTTTAAACTTGCTGCTGTCATGGTTCTGTACCACTGACTCATGGACCAGCAGAGCCGCACCGATAGCACCCATGACCTCATGATGTTCCGGAACTGTCAGTTCGGTCTTCAATTCTTGCTGGAATGCCTGGATTATACCCTTGTTGAAGGCCACCCCACCCTGAAATACTATTGGCGGTTTAATATCTTTTCCAAGACCCACATTGTTCAAATAGTTGCGTACCAGCGCCTGGCAAAGTCCGTAGATAATATCCTCGGTACGGTGTCCCATTTGCTGTTTGTGGATCATATCGGACTCGCCGAATACGGTGCAGCGACCGGCAATGCGTACAGGACTTTTACTGGTCAGTGCACGCTGGCTGAATTCCTCAATGCTGAGGTTGAGCCGCTGTGCCTGGTGGTCCAGAAAGCTGCCGGTACCTGCGGCGCAGACCGTATTCATGCCGAAATCAGTAACAATTTCATCCCTGATAATGATGATTTTGCTGTCCTGCCCGCCTATCTCTATTATCGTCTGTGTTTTGGGGAGATAGTGAAGTGTCGCTACAGCATGACTCGTTATTTCATTCTTGACGAGGTCGGCACCGACGATAACTCCTGCCAGGTAACGGGCACTGCCGGTGGTAGCGACACCGCAAATAGTGACGTCCTCCGGTGACTGCTGTTTAATCTGCCGCAACCCGGACTGGACTGTGTCAATAGGTTTTCCCTGCGTGGGTAAATAAAGATGTGCTAACAGTTCATCATTATCGCTTAACAGGGCAAACTTTGTCGTTACCGAACCGACGTCAATTCCTAAATAAGAGTCCACAATATACCTCGATTTACGAATAAAAAAGTACTGATAACTCAAGCGTTATTCTTAAGTCTTATCTTACTTTCCAAACTATTCTGGCATTTTTGACGCCTGCGTTTCAAGAGGTCGATAAAAGCTTCCAACCGCGTAAGCATACCCTGTTTGCCCATTTGCTCGTCACAGAAAATGGTCAGGACGGGGATTTGCTCTTTTGTCGAAGGCAGAATATTCTGTGCTACGATTTCCGGCATACAGGTAAAGGGNGCAAGATGTATTAACCCATCGTATTTGCCGGCGTACAATACCTTCTCGCCGACGGATTCCCAACCGTCGCCGCCTATATCGCATTTCAGGTACGGCATCGCCGCTTTGTGAATTTCCTGATTTTTATCATGGCGGAATCTCTTGAAGACTCCAAAGAAAAGACTGAACTTAGTCCATTCGGAGATAAAGGTATTGCGCCTGATTTCCACACCAAGTTTGCCGAGCTCATTTTCGATATCGAGGTTGGAAAATGGCTCCAGCAGTACATAGAACTCACCCATTATGCCGACTTTCAGCGGCTCTGTTGTATGCCGGGGTATGTTCTTCAGCTGGTCCAGGTAATCGCGGGTGACTCTCACAACAGATGCGTAATCGCCTGCCTCGTCGATAGCTTTTACCGCTTTTGTATATACCCGGTTGGCACTGCCCTGGACCTTCTCACGAGGTCGTACTCGCTGTACTTCGCGTTCGATATCATCGAGAACGGCCATCTTTTTCATGCCGAAGCGGAATCCGGCAATGATTTTCATCCATGGGGCATTACCGGAAAGCCTCTTAACCATCTGCATAAAACCCATGAATTTATTCTC
>JGI20214J51650_10000507_pt1 | contig 23969 bp, 20 predicted proteins | sample WetSurMetagenome_FD_51650 | JGI IMG/M metagenome (IMG submission 51650) | reverse complement strand
TTACGAGTGTAATTAACGGCATCCGCCTGGTGAGTATACAGGCGTTCCATATGGTTAGCTTCCAGACAGTCCTGCAGTTCCGGCGCGAGGGGCAATTCCAGATCGCCAAATAAGGGGTCGTGCGGCATTATAGATTCATCATGCACTATCTGTCCCTTGTATTCCGGCAGGGAGGCTATTTCGCGGATGAAGGAGGAAGTATCCATAACTATCTCAAAGTTCAAATCTCAAAAATCAAAATTATAAATCAAATATCAAGACTGAGTTAATTGTACCAGATAATGAGAATAATTCTTAGAGGTAACCTTACGGAAGGGAAAAAGTGAAGTGTATAGTATTTTTTACTTTTAGGCTATGGTTTTGAGCTTTGATATTTCAGTTTTGAGTTCTACACCGTTAGTATCTCTATATGATAGTCCAGCATCTCGATATCGAAGCGGCCGTTGTCCACGAAATTCACTATCCTGGACAACACTTCGTTGGAATGCTGGCTGTCGTTGCTAATGCAACTTATGCCGATGGTGGCGATCTGCCAGGCGTCCTGATCAGCCACTTCGGCGGCTGAGACCTCGAACCTGTTCTTGATCTGAGCGATGATGGATTTTACAACGCTGCGTTTACCTTTTAAAGACAGGTTTTCCGGTAACCTGACTATGATCTGACAGACACCTACATTAATACTCATCTCGTCTACCCCAACAGGTCAACCGGAAAACATATTGAATCCGATGGTTCGACAGGCTTCTCGATTCCCCCGATAACGTCGGAATCATACGAAATCTACGACATACGGGATTTGCAACACCATGAACGGCTCCGATACGCCTGGGTACACGGACATATCAGGCTCATCCATGTATCAAATACAGGGCGGCTGAGCAAGTCGAAGGGCAAATGTAAAATACTATTTGGTTTCGGCTGGTTTGGCTGCCTTGTTAAGTCTTTTCATCAGGCGTGACTTTTTACGGGCAACATTATTTTTGTGTAAAATTTTCTTCTCGGCAGCTCTATCGAGGGTGCTTATGGCTTCTTTAACACTCGTTTTGGCGGCTTCGACATCGCCCGATGAGAGTACTTTACTGGCTTTTTTTACATCTGTTTTGGTGAGAGTTCGAATTGTCTTGTTGCGGTCCTGTTTTTTCGCAGCGGCACGCATTTCCCTTTTAGCTGATTCACTAACTGGCAAGATTTACCTCCTCAAGATTTTTTAACTTCTTCGCCCATACGGGCAACGCTAGCCACGCCTCTAATGCCCTCAATTTTAGCAAGAAGCCGGCTCAATTGTGTCAGACCTTTAGTTTGTAATATAAAAAACAGGGTTACCGTATGGTTGTCATGATTTACAAGACTTATCGATGAAATATTTACCTTTTCATCGGCAACCAGTTCGGTGATGTCACGCATCAACCCGACACGATCCCTGGCTTCGACCTGTATCTTTACAGGATAGAGCGATACGGTATTGCCCCAGTCTACAGGGATTAACCGCTCTTTCTCATCCTCATGAATCACATTATAGCAGTCCTGACAGTGAATAGTCACCCCCCGGTTGCGCGTTATGTATCCTATTATCTTGTCGCCGGGTACCGGATGACAGCATCCCGCCAGATGGGTTACGAGGTCTCCGGAGCCTGAAACCGATACACCTGATTCCGGTGCTTTTGGAGCAGAGGTGCTGGTAGAGGTTTCCGGTGGGACTTCTTTATCTGCCAGATGCTGGACGATTTGCTGCGTACTGATGCTACCTTCTCCCAGGGCTTCAAGGAAGTCGTCCAGAGTACTAAATTTAAAGAGCTTAGCCATCTCTTCGCGTTCGCTCAGGCGAATACCGAGGTGTCTTAGCTCTTTGTCCAGCAGTTCACGGCCGCGTTCGATATTTTCCGTACGTGTCTCTTTAGCGAACCACTGGCGGATTTTCGTGCGGGCATGTGAAGTCTGCACAAATCCCAGGTGAGGGCTGAGCCAGTCCCGGCTGGGGGCTTTCATCTTTTTTGTCGCTAAAATTTCAACGATATCGCCGTTTTTAAGCTGGTAATTAAGCTGTACCATTCTGCTGTTCACCTTGGCACCGGTGCAGCGATGGCCTAACTCCGTATGGATCCGGTAAGCGAAATCGAGGGGTGTAGCTCCCCTGGGGAGGTCTTTAATTTCGCCATGCGGTGTAAATACAAAGACCTGGTCCATGAATATATCTGTCTTTACCGATTCCAGGAACTCCTCCGCTCCTTTAAGCTCGCGATGCCATTCGACAAGCTGCCGCAGCCAGCCGATCGTCTCCTCAAAATGCGGATCGTGCTTTTCACCTTCTTTATATATCCAGTGAGAAGCGACACCCAGCTCTGCGACTCTATGCATTTCGTAGGTCCGTATCTGTATCTCAAGCGGTTTATTATCATAAAATACTGCAGTATGTAGAGACTGATATCCGTTCGGTTTGGGATTGCCGATGTAATCATCGAATTCATCGGGGATAGGGGGCCATAAATTATGGATGATGCCCAGAGCGATATAACATTCTGCTGATGTTTGCACCAGGACTCTCAATGCCATCAGATCGTGGATTGCTCCGAAGTCTTTGCCGATAGTGTTGTACCGCTGTTCTTTTTGATAAGCACTATAGATGTGTTTCGGACGGCCGGTGACCTCAGCCTTGAGCCCCGCTTTAGCCAGTTCCGTTTTCAGAGTCTCTATGACATCTTTTATCCATTTTTCGCGTTCGGCACGGGTCTCGGACAGCTTATGTGCGATACGATAATATTCCTCAGGCTGAAGGAACTGGAAAGACCTGTCCTCCAGGCGCCACTTCAATTCCCAGATGCCGAGGCGGTTAGCCAGGGGAGCGTAGATTTCCAGGGTTTCCTGAGCGTTTTCATGCTGCTTGTCCGGTGCCAGGGCTTGCAGGGTATCCATATTGTGCATTCTATCTGCCAGCTTAATGAAGACCACTCTCAGGTCTTGTGCCATGGCCAGCAACATTTTACGCAGGTTTTCAGCCTGGATGTCCCGTGACCCGCCCCCNCTGTCACCGGACCAGGTAAGTTTTCCCAACCGGGTAACGCCGTCAACCAGTTTGGCTACATCGGCACCGAATTCCTTTTCTATCTCCGTGAGCGGAGTGCCGCAATCTTCCGGGACGTCGTGCAGTAAGGCCGCGGCAAGGGAAACCGCATCCAGTTGAATCTCAGCCAGATAATAAGCTACCTGAAGCGGGTGCTGGATATATTCCTCGCCGGACTTGCGCATCTCACCTTTATGAGCTTTTTCAGCATATTGAAAAGCTTTTTCTACCAGATTAAGTTTTTCCGGTGGAAGATAGCTTTGTGCCCTGTCTTTCAATTCCTGGAAATTCATAAGATCACCATTAAGATTTGTTTACAATTTAAGTATAATCTATGCCGAATCCGCAAGCAAAGCTAAGACGGAAGGATATACGATATAGGAATTGATCTATTGTTCGTCAACCCTGGGTCTGATGTGATTTGAGCTTAAAATAGTGCGTCACGGCGTCGTGCAATGATATAATTCTAAAGTGGTTAACCANGGAGGCTCTATGAACAAACGGAGTTTGCTATTTGCGGTAATTCTTACCGTTTTGATAATATTTACGGCCGGATGTCTGGGAAGCCAGAAACAGACCGGTTTGCAGACAGTTACAGCCACGCGCGGCACCATCGCACTCAAGATTAACGGCAATGGTAATTTAAGTATTGCCAGTGAAGCCAGGTTAGGCTTTAACGGCAGCGGCAAGATCAACAGGATATACGCGGACAAAGGCGATCATGTAACTAAAAGCATGCTGCTGGCTGCGATGGACACGAGCGCATTAAATCTATCCTTAACCCAGGCAGAGACTACGGTAATACAGTACCGGTATAACCTTACCAAACTTCAGGAAACTGCCCGGACTGAAGATATCACCGCCGCCGAATCCGCCATTACCGCCGCGCAAGCTTATTTGAATTACTCAAAGGACAATCAGAAAGCTTTGCAAGATGCTTTGAAGGTTGCTCAATCAAATTACGATATGGCTAAACAATTTAACCAGAGACNGACCGTGGAGCAGGCTCAATATCAACTGTCTCAGGCTCAGGCTGCCGTAAGTGCCGGTCTTGCAGACCTGGCGAAGGCTGAGGCAAATATAGATTCGGCTCAAGCGCAACTGGCCAGACTGCAGGAACCACCGGACCAGGATGCTATCAACGCGGCACAGGCCCAGATAGACTCTGCCGAAAAATCGGTAACTGAAATTAAACGGCAGATCACGGAATCAGTCATCATAGCCACTATGGATGGAGTCGTTGCCGAAGATGTTACGTTTGAAGAAGGTGATACAGTACCGGCAGGTCAGCCCATTTTTCATATCATTGACCCTTCGAATCTGGAACTGATCGTAGATGTAGATGAAATTGATATCCCCAATCTGGTATTGGGGCAAAAAGCCGCGGTAACATTCGATGCACTGACCGCGATTAATCTGGAGGGCACGGTATCTTATATTTCTCCACTACCTACTTCTGCCGGCGGCGTTATACTGTATAAGGCAACCATCAGCCTGGTTGTCCCGCAGGATGTGAATCTGAAAGCCGGTATGAGTGCCGGAGCGGAGATTATCGTTGAGCAGCACAATGATGTTGTGATATTACCCAACCGGGCACTTACCATGGACGAACAGCAGAATAGCTATGTCAACATAAAGACGGAGAGCGGTACCGTTAAACGGCAGGTGGTCACGGGCATAACCGACGGCTTCGATACCGAAATTGTCAGCGGGCTGGACGCCGGGGAGACTGTCATCATTCCCGAGACTGAGTCAACCAGCTCCGGATCTCTTTTCGGCGGCTAAAGTATGTAAAAATCCCCCATATCCCCCTCTTAAAACAGTGGGAGAATACGGATTCCCTCCCTGTTTTAAGGGAGGTCAGGAGGGATTTCATCGTTTCGCAGAAAGCTAATATAAAAGAATGCACTGGGAACTGAATAATGATTGAACTGGATAATATAACACGTGTGTACACGATGGGCAAAGTGCAGGTCTTCGCCCTGCGCGGCATAACAATAAAAGTGCAGCGCGGCGAGATGGTTGCTATTGTTGGGGCCTCCGGCTCCGGGAAGTCCACACTTATGAACATTCTGGGTTTTCTGGACAAACCTACACTGGGTAAATATATCCTTGAAGGGGTGGACGTCAGCCGTTTGAATGACAACCAGCTCGCTGAAATGCGGAACCAGAAAATCGGTTTCGTGTTTCAAAATTACAATCTGCTATCCCGTACCACTGCGGTTGCCAACGTAGAGCTGCCGATGATATACGGCAACTCCGGACAAAGAAAGAAACGTAGTTTGGAAGCTCTGGATAAGGTAGGACTGGCGGAAAGAGCGTGGCATAAACCTAATGAGCTCTCCGGCGGCGAGCAACAGCGGGTGGCTATCGCCCGGGCACTGGTAAATAATCCTTCGTTGATACTGGCTGACGAACCGACCGGTAATTTGGATAGTGTCGCAAGTGCTGAGATAGTGGATTTATTTACGCGGTTGAATCGGGAAGGCATTACCATAATAATGATTACCCATGAGATGGATATTGCGCACAAGGCGCACCGTATTATCCGCCTGTATGACGGTAAGATTGTCAGCGACCAGAATATCGCACCGGGGGAGTCCGGCAAATGAAATTCATATCGTCATTATCGATTGCGTTCAGGTCCCTGCTGGCGAACAAGCTGCGCAGCTCGCTGACGATGCTGGGTATCGTTATTGGAGTGACGGCGGTAATCACACTAATGTCGTTGGGGCGGGGAGCGGAGGCCACTATCACCTCCACATATCAGGACCTGGGTACCAACCTGCTGCAGATTACCTCGCGTTCTCCCGAGGTTGAAGGCGTCATCGGGCTGTCCCCTGCCTTTTCTACACCTACTCTCACGCTTGAAGACGCCGAAGCTCTGGAACGCGTTCCCAATATTATAGGTATCGCCCCCACTAATGAGAATTTTGTGCAGTTAAACTATAAGAGCGAGTATAAGACGGCCATACTTCACGGCACTACTCCGCAGTATCTCAGCGTGATGAACTACACTTTAGCCGGGGGACAATTTCTTTCTGAAGCCAACGTGGCACGCCGCGATATGGTAGTGGTAGTCGGGGATACCGTTGCTAAATCGCTTTTTCCTAATGAAAACCCCATCGGTAAGAAGGTAAAGATGAAAGGCCAGAACTACACAGTCATAGGTGTGCTGGCTCCCAAGGGTGGTGCTTTCTTCGGTATCAGCATGGATGATGTCGCTCAGGTACCGATAACTACCTTCCAGACCCGGCTGTTCCCGCAAAAGACCGCCGGTGGTGATGATGCAGTGGCTTCTATCAGCGTTCAGGCTACAAGTGCCGATGTGATGGATGAAGTAAAGGCGAACATCGAGACTGTGCTGCGTCGGCAGCACCGAATAGCTGCAGGGGAGAGAGCCGACTTCGCAGTAGTGACCCAGGAGCAGGTGCTTTCTGTGATAGGCCAGATCACCGGCATCTTTACCATATTCCTGGGCGCCGTCGCCGGTATCTCCTTGCTGGTGGGCGGCATTGGTATCATGAATATCATGCTGGTCTCCGTAACGGAACGCACCAGGGAGATCGGTATCCGCAAGGCGGTTGGTGCCAAGAGACGGGATATATTGCTGCAGTTTCTAATAGAAGCCGCCACATTGGGATTGCTGGGCGGCGGTCTCGGCATATTGATCGGATGGCTGATAACGCTGGCCGTATCGGGTATCAGTGTCAGCGGTATCCAGCTTTCAGCTACAGTGTCCCCGGATATCATCCTGCTGGCCGTTTCTGTATCGTTGTTTATAGGACTTGTCTCCGGTATCTATCCGGCAATGCGGGCTGCCAGACTTAATCCTATCGAAGCCCTGCGCTGGGAATAAAACCCATTTTATGTTTTTATGGACAAACAACCCTGTCTGATAAAATCCTCCCATGTTTTATACGGACAATCTGTGCTGGCGGCTTCCGCTGGCGTTCTGTCATTTAATAACGGGTTACGATTAACGTAATTGTAATTCAGAACAAATCCCCGGTTAAATCTGGTTAATGCTTTGATATCTTTAAAGCGCCTTGCGGTGTCACGTATACCTGATGTTCGGGGCCAGGGATTAATCTTATCTGGGGGTATATTTTTAGGCTGAAACCTTGGTTCCAGTCTATTAGGGAGTTTTTTTCGTTTTAATAAATGTGGAGCTTTCCCAGCATTAATAATTGCTCCAGCCACAACTTCCTGTTCATCGTAGGGAGCATTTATCGGTGCGAATATTGTAGTTAAAATATACTTTGTTTCAGAATCTATGACATTTATAACTAAGACATGCCCGTGGTCTATCGGCAGCGAGGACTCATCCAGTATCCATATATCACCAACATGGACTTTATAGCTCTTCATGACTTGCCAGGCAATATCCAGGTATTTATATATCCACCGGTAGATAACGGACTTTGAAGGAAAGTAATCGTATTTTTGTTTCAGGTAATCGCGAATAAAATTCAGAGAATCCCCCTGGAAATAATGAAATAGGGTATCACCAATAATATTAACTGGTACTTTCATATGGAACAACGCATCGTCATCCCTAAACTTGCAGTTACACACATAACACCAGTAAAGTTGAATACCCTTATATGTACCGAATTTTACGATTCGATTCGAGCCGCAACGCTTGCAAACAACAAACTTATGCATTTTCCCCCGTTGCTGATAATATAGGGCTTAACCTTTTAGTAAACCTATTCCGCACCATTTGCCCCTATGGTTCCTGGCATTTTTCTATAAACAAGATTTTACACCATGCCTGAAAATAATTCAACGAAAAGAGTACCGTGTTCATTGAATTTGCGATTTCACGATGGTATCTTGAGAATATTTACTGGTTATTTTATTAGCCATCTTGATTTCGAAGCTTTGAAGCATATCTATGCTGAATTCAGTTGTCGCCATTATGGAACACGGCTGATTGTATTAAATGCTAATAAGTAATAATGATAAGTAAATTGTTTGCTAAGGAGATGAATGATATGCCTGATGAAAATGTAATTAATACCGATGTACTGGTAGTCGGCGGCGGCTTGGCGGGTATTTTCGCTGCCGTCAAGGCCAAAGAGCAGGGTGTTGACGTGACTCTGGCAGCGAAAGGGACTATCGGCCGGTCCGGTCAATCACCCTGGGCTCACGGGACTATGGTGGTACCGCCTGATGCCAAGGGCAAACCGGCAGAATTAATGCAGCAGGCACATACCGGCGGGGAATATCTTAATAACCGGGACTGGACGGAACGCGTCATCAGGGAATCTTATGACAGATTTCAGGATTTACTGTCCTGGGGCCAGCCTTTCCTGAAAGATGATAAAGGTAATTTTGTAAAGCCGTTTTGGGGAGATAAAGAACAGTCGGGACATCTCTGGGGGCTTGAAGACGGCCCGCTGTCCTGGATACAGCCTTTAGGCAGGTACCTTCAAAAAATAGGCGTTCACCTCCTTGAAAAGGTTATGATTGTCGATCTGATCAAAAGCAACGATGTGATTTCCGGAGCGGTCGGTGTCTCTACAATCAGCACGGCTCTATATGTGTTCAAAGCTAAAGCGGTTGTTATTTGTGCCGGAGCGGGTGGATTCAGGCCGGTCGGCGGCTGGCCTATCGGCGACCTGACGGCAGACGGTCAGGTGATGGCATACCGGGCCGGTGCCGAAATAACCGGTAAAGAGTTCGAAGACCCGCATTCTTTTACTCCCATCAAGACAGTTAGAACAGAGATAAAACCTGAATCCGTTCAATTCTTCCCGCTGCTTGATGCGGAAGGTAATAATGCCGGCAGCGGTTTTGATGTGGGCCTCGACTTTGCCGCTCACATGGGCAAGGCCCCGCTGCGTAGAGGTAAAAACGAGGTATTCAGTAACGTGGCTCTCGGAATGTCCGTCCACACGACAGAGGGTATATGGCCGGTGGATGAAGATTGTAATTCCGGCGTTCCCGGTCTGTACGCGGCCGGAGATAGCTGCGGCACGATGGTTACCGGGGCAACCTACAGTATCGGAGGGTCGGGGACGTGTAATGCTTCGGTTACCGGTGCCAGGGCGGGGATGGCGGCAGCCCGTTATGCCAAACAGACTTCTAAATCGGCTATAAATCAACATGACCTGGCGGAGGCAAAGGAACTGGCCCTGATGCCGATGAAGCGAAAGGGCGGCTTCAGCCCCAACTGGGTGACCCAGTATCTTAAGAATATCATGATGCCGTATTTTGTTCTGCGTATCAAGCGTGGCGACCGGTTACAGGCTACCCTGACGCTGGTTGAATTTATGAGAGAACATATTTCACCTCTTATCTTTGCCCGGGACCCGCACGAGCTGCGCCTGGCTCATGAAACGAAGAACATGATCGTTAATGCCGAGCTGAAATTGAGGGCGTCTCTCTACCGTACCGAAAGCAGAGGGGCTCACTACCGTGAAGACTATCCGCGGCGGAGCGACCCGGACTGGCTGGCGTGGGTGATGCTTAAAGAGGTGGATGGCAAGATGACCGTTTTTAAGAAGCCCATCCCGCAACAATGGTGGCCTGATCTGAAGATACCGTATGAACAGCGATATCCGGCCAGGTTTCCCGGAGAATTACTGAGGAGGTAATAATTATGGCTATTGAGCGTATCGATGAAAAGTTATGCACCGGCTGCGGGATATGTGTTAGAAGCTGTCCGATGGATGTCATTGAGATTGATGATAAAAGTAAAACCGCTATTATTAAATATCCCGATGATTGTGTGTTGTGCGAATGGTGCAGACTTGATTGCCCGCAGAATGCCNTCTATATCTCACCGGATAAGCCATCGCACGAGTTGACCAGCTGGGGATGAGCTTATGTTTTAAAAATAGCGGCTGGATTGATCTGAAATTAAATAAAAAAATTTATATAAGGGAGTGAATATGGCTAAAGGGAAATTATACTCTGTGGCGGCTCTTTTAGTGCTAAGTGCGGTGTTACTATTGATTTCATGCTCGTCTCCTTCCGGCACAAGTACTCAATCTCAAACCTCATCATCAAGTCTGGTTCCCACTTCACTATCATCTTCATCTGTAACGAGCCAATTATCTACTGTACCGGTTGCTATTGAAGCGAACTGGTGGGACAAATTAGGGAAGCCGACCTATGGCGGAACTTTCACTGACACAGAGAACGTTAGTAACATTAATCTTAATCTGGCTGACCCGCTGACAATGGGAGCGGGATGTTGGTGGTGTGAAACTCTATTTGCTCCTGACTGGACAGTGGATCCGAGTGTACTGACCTTTGATCTTCCCTTTGTTCCCGTAAAGTACTACCAGGGTTTACTTGCACAAAGCTGGGAACAGACCGATCCTGCTACCATTACCGTTCATCTGCGTAAAAATATACACTGGCAGAACAAAGCACCGGTAAACGGGCGGGAATTTACAGCCGATGACGTAGTGTATAACTATGATATGCAGTTAGGTACCGGGAACGGTTTCGATAAACCCAACCCGGTGAAGATGGCACTGGCCGGTGACATAGCGCAAGTAGTCGCCACCGATAAATATACCGTTGTTTTTAAGCTGAAGATACCCAGTATCTGGGCTCAATTCAGAGTCTTCGATCCTGTAGACTTTCCATCTGTTGTTGCCATAATGGCCCCTGAGCAGGTGAAAGCAGGTCTGGCTGATCCCGCTACTTTTACGGATTGGCATAATGCCGGAGGCACCGGGCCGTGGCTGCTCACGGACTTTGTCGCTTCGACCTCAATGACTCTTAGCAAGAACCCGGATTACTGGGGCTATGATGAGCGTTACCCGCAAAACCGGTTACCTTATATTGATACGTATAAATGTTTGTCGATACCTGATGTATCTACGGAACTGGCGGCTATGAGAACCGGTAAGATCGATTATATACCCTCAAGTCCTTTGATTACGCCTCAGCAAGCGGCTAACCTGGCGAAAACTAATCCCGAGATTATTCAGCTCAAGCATCCGTTCCAGGGGCCGGGTATTGATTTAAGATGTGACACCACACCATTTACCGACATCAGGGTAAGACAGGCATTGCAGTTAGCCATAAATATTCCGGCGATAGCCAGGTCTGTCTATGCTGGAACTGTCCAAAGCGAACCTGCAGGGTTGGTGTCACCGCTTTATAAAGGTTATACGACTCCCTATAATCAGTGGCCTAAGGAGCTTCAGGATGAGTACAGCTATAACCCGACTAAGGCAAAAGAACTGCTGGCTGAGGCCGGCTATCCCAACGGTTTCAGCACTAATGTAGTGACTTCAGCGGCTGACTTTCCGGAGGTTTTACAGGCGGCCAAATCCTACTTTAAGGACATTAACGTAGATATGGATATCAAGACGATGGATCGGGCTGCCCTCTACCCATATCTAATGGCCGGGAAAAATGATCAAATGGGCTGTGCTTTTGGTGCCACTGTTACCGCCATGGTTCAATCCCCTTATGAAGCCGTCACGCGTCACTCAAGTATGGATCCACAAAATTTTACCCATAACAATGATGTCCAGTATGACGCACTGGTTAATAAAGTCGCCGCCGCCGCAACTATTGAGGAGGCCCAGCAAACGTGTACTGCTGCAGATATGTACAACCTTACACAGCACTGGACAATTCAATTTTTCGGCATCAATTTCCAATACGCTATACAACCGTGGGTCAAAGGATTTGCCAGCGATCCGCAAAGTGAACCTCAATTCTGGATAGCCCGGTGGTGGATAGACCAGAGCTTAAAGAAGTAACTGTGGATTTGCCTTTTTAAATTTTCCCCTTCCTTTTATTCGAGAGAGGGTGGTTAGTGATGACCACCCTCTCTCGAATTTTTCACTCTTAAGCCTAACATCCTGGTAACATTTAGATTCTATTAACTTTTCAAAGAATGTTAAGGATCGATTGGATTTATCGGCGATCAAATGAGTTGTCACCTGATATTTGCTTTACAATCCCCTCGCTTATACGTTATTCTAGTGCCAGGAGAGGAGTACTATGTATCAGGCACCACGCGGCACGCAGGACATTTTACCCGCCGAGCAGGATTACTGGCGTTTTGTAGAGCAGAAAGCGGCGGCTATCGCTCAGGTATACGGATATGAACGTATCGATACGCCGGTTTTCGAAGACGCCGGTCTTTTTATCCGCAGCGTCGGCGAAGGTACGGACATCGTCGAGAAAGAGATGTATACCTTCGCGGACAGGGGCGACAGCAAACTTACCCTGCGGCCTGAAGGTACCGCTCCGGTATGCCGGGCTTATTTAGAACACGGTATGCAGAACCTGGTACAGCCGGTCAAGCTCTATTACATAGCACCGATCTTCCGCTATGAAAGGCCGCAGGCGGGACGTTTCCGCCAGCACCATCAGTTCGGCTGTGAAGCCTTCGGGGAAGCCGATCCCGCTCTGGATACAGAAGTAATCGATATGGCATGGAACTTTATCGGTTCGCTGGGACTGAAAAATTTAACTCTCCAGTTGAACAGTATCGGATGCAAACAATGCCGTCCGGAATACTTGAAAGCCCTGCTGGCATATTATAGAAGCTGCAATCGGGAGTTGTGTCCCGAGTGTAATGCCAGGCTGGACCGTAATCCGCTGCGCCTGCTCGATTGTAAAAAGCCGCAGTGTCAGGAGGTTTCCGCAGGCGCTCCGAAGAGCGTTGATTACCTTTGTCCGGATTGCAAAGAACATTTCAATAAGCTTACAGGTTATTTGAATATATTAGGACTGCCTTTCAATATAAACCATTGTCTGGTCCGCGGGCTGGACTATTATACACGCACCGTATTCGAGATCCAGCCGGCAATAGAGGGCTCACAGAGTACCCTTGGTGGCGGGGGACGTTATGACAACCTTATCGAGGAACTCGGCGGTAAGCCCACTCCGGCTATCGGTTTCGGTTCAGGCATCGAACGGATGATATTAAACCTGAAACGGGATAAAATCGAGATTCCGAAGATCCCGAAACCGCGGGTCTTTATCGCCTGTATCGGCGAGGCATCGAAGAACGAGGTCGTAAAACAGGCCGCCGCGTTAAGAAAATCAGGCATCGGAGTCATCGAGACGACCGGAGATAAAAGCCTTAAGGCACAGCTTAGACAGGCCAACACCCTGGGAGCGGTCTATACAGTTATCCTCGGTGAAGAGGAATTAAAATCGGGCCACGCCATAGTCCGCAATATGGCTACCGCTCAGCAGGAGTCTGTTCCCCTGGACAAGCTAATTGACTCTCTTAAAATAAGGTGATTTCAGATTAAAGATTCATGATTCAGAAACAGGTTCTTCTTTTTTATCATAAATCTACAATATTGAGTTCTATTTTAGCTTCAAACGGTTGTTATTTTTGCTTCCAAAGTGGTAGAATAGTAAATTGTGGCTAGTATAAAACGTGACTATTATGAATTGCTCGGGATCGATCGCAATGCTACCGATGATGATATAAAGAAAGCCTTCCGTAAACTGGCATTTCAGTACCATCCGGATAAGAACAATGAAGCCGGAGCTACCGAAAAGTTCAAGGAAATCAACGAAGCATATGAAGTGCTTTCCTCTCCCGATAAGCGTGCCGCCTATGACCGCTATGGTCATGAGGGCGTTCAGCAGGGAGCCGGTAGTGCTCAGGATTTCGGTGCCGGTTTTTCCGGGTTCGGGGATATTTTCGATGCATTTTTCGGCGGAATGAACACCGCTACTGCAGACCGCCACGGTCCGCTGCAGGGTAATGATATACAGCAGCAGGTAACTATCACACTGGAAGAAGCAGCTTTCGGCTGCGAGCGCGAGTTGAAAATGATGCGCTCGGAGAACTGCTCCGTATGTCACGGGCTCGGCAGCAAGCCGGGGACTCAACCCGTACGCTGTCCCGCTTGTAACGGTACCGGCCAGGTGAAACGTGTGCAGCAGAGCTTGTTCGGCCGTTTTGTTAATATCGGTACGTGCACCAAATGTCACGGTGAAGGACAGATAATTACCGAGTTCTGCCCGCAGTGCAAAGGTACCGGCCGCGAAAGATTTACCCGTACTCTGACTATAAAAATCCCGGCCGGTGTGGCTAATGGTAACCAGCTCAATATCCGGGGCGAAGGGGATGCGGGTATTCGCGGCGGTTCACCGGGTGATCTATACCTGAATATTAACGTGTTGCAGCACGCGTTTTTTACCCGTGAAAGCGATGATATCCTCTATGAGCTGCCGGTCAATTTCGCCCAGGCGGCACTGGGTGATGAAGTAGAGGTTCCCGTTCTCAATGGTAAAACCAGGATCAAAATTCCCCCTGGTGCCCAGAACGGCAGAATATTTCGAATCAAAGACAGGGGAATAATTCATCTGAGGGGTGGCGGACGCGGTGATGAGATAGTGACACTTAAAGTAGTAACACCTGATAAGCTGACAAAAGAGCAGAAACATCTGTTTGAAGAGCTGGCGAAGAGTATGGGGAATACTCCCTTAGAATAGCTCAAAGCTCATATCTGAAAACTCAGAACTGGAATCACCCTTCGTCCCCCTTTAACAAAAAGGGGGGGGGATTTCTCCCTTTGAAAAAGGGAGATTAAGAGGGATTTACTTATTACATTTTAGCTCTGTCGCTGATTTTAATTATTTAGCTCTGGTTTTGAGATTTGCCTTTTAATTATTGAGCTATGGTTACGGTCTCTGCCGCACGAAAGAGAACAGTTTCCATTTGCGGCCGGAGAGTTCGTGACGTCCGCCCGCACCAAGTATCTCGGCAATGACTTCCTGAGGGTCGCGTTGCTTATACAGCACCTCGTAAAGTTTTTCGGTAATGGGCATACCCAGTTTTAGCTGTAGTGCCAGTTCCCATACGGCCGCTGTAGTAGCAACTCCTTCGGCGACTCCGGTCATGGAACGGGTGATTTCTCCCAGAGAACGTCCCTTAGTCAGCTCAACGCCTACATAATGGTTCCGGCTCAGAGTACTGGCACAGGTTGCGATCAGATCGCCCAGCCCGGTCAGGCCTGATAGTGTCAGCGGATTTGCACCCATAGCTACTCCGAGAGCCGCCATTTCGGTCAGACCGCGGGTGATAAATGCTGCTTTGGCATTATCACCATATCCCAGGCCGTCAACCATTCCGGCTCCTAGAGCGATGATGTTTTTCAATGAACCGCCCAGCTCAACCCCTATAACATCTGTGTTCGTATATACACAATACGTGGGTGTGTTAAGGATTTCCTGTGCTAGTTTGGCTACAGCAGCATCGCTGGCTGCAACGACAGCCGAGGCGGGTAGTCCCCTGAGTATCTCCCGGGCCAGGTTCGGCCCCGACAGTACGCAGATATGAGAGTGTAATTTGGGGTCTATCTCTTCGGCGATAACTTCCGTCATGCGCTTGTGAGTGCTGAGCTCCAGTCCCTTGGCTGCGTTGATGATCAGCATTCCCGGAGTAAGAAATGATGAAAACAGTCTGAGGTTCTGCCGCATAGACTGTGACGGTACTGCAATTATTACTGCATTTGCTCCCGCTAAAGCATCTTTAACCGATGCAGTAACGATTAAATTGGACGGAAATTTGATGTGTGTGGAAACGATCGATTCCGGGTGACGGGTAACCTCAGCAGCTTCTTCGGCGGTTCGCGCCAACACATTTACTTTGAGCTTTTTACGCGCAATTACGCTGGCAAGTGTTATCCCCCAGCTGGTAGTGCCAATGATTGCGACTTTCGGCATTTTATACCTGATGTGTGTCCGTGGTTCCGCTAAGGATTTCGGGAAGGCAGAGTCTCGGCTTTTTCCCCGAGCTTACGTTCTTTCCCTTTAAAAAGCCGTACGATATTGTCCCGGTGCATTACGATGATTACAATAGCACCTACCAGGGCATAAAGCAGAACAACATAGGGAAATCCATTAAGAACCGTGAGCGGGATTAAAATAGCATAACAGCCTACGACTCCGGCTATAGAACCAAAAGAAACAAATCTCGTCAGGCCGACACCGAGGATTAAAACCTCGCCGCCGAACAGGGCGGCAGCCGGGCACAATGCAATCAGGCCGCCGAAGAAGGTGGCAACACCCCTGCCGCCATGGAATTTAAGGAATATAGGCCAGTTATGACCGGCAACAGCTGCCAGTGCCGCGGAGACCTGGCAAACTACCATGCCAAGACCGAAATCACCGATTATTAGAAAATCATTGCCAATGATCAGGCCGGCGAATATCACTGCCAGTACTCCCTTCACGATATCCATTACGCCGACCAGGATGGCAGCTTTTCTACCTGCCGTTCTCAGAACGTTGGTAGTACCCATCTTGCCGCTGCCGTATTTTCTTACGTCAACGCCCGCGAACCTTTGACCGATGATTACGCCAAAAGGAATCGAGCCAATAAGATACCCGAGGACAATAGCTATTATAAATTTGGTGATTATCATGATTTACTCCGTGGTTTGAACACCATCCGGATAGGAGTACCCGTAAAGCCGAACGCCCGGCGTAATCTGTTTTCCAGATAACGCTGATATGAAAAGTGTACCAGAGAAGCATCGTTTACGGAAAAAACGAAGGTAGGCGGGTTATTTTCCGCCTGTGTAACGTAGAGAATTTTCAACCGCTTACCCGCTTTTTGCGGGGGGGCATGTTCAGCGATTGCCTGTTGAATTGTGTTATTTACCATTTTAGTTGGGAGACGTTTAATTCGTTCCTGGTATACTTCCATTACCGTGGGCATTATACGGTCTATTTCCTGCCCGGTTTTTGCCGAAATATATATTATCGGTGCGTATGGTACGAACCGGAATTGTTCCCTGACATACTCACTATATTCTACCCTATTAATTTGATTAGTCAAGTCCCACTTGTTGGCTGCAATGATGATACCGGTGGCTGCTTCCTGCACGTAACCTGCTATGTGAGTATCCTGATCGGTGATGTTTTGACTCGCATCGATTATCAGAAGAGTAATATCCGCCCGCTCGATAGCCTCACGGGAGCGGATGACGCTGTAACGTTCTATCCCGACTTCCACCTTGCCCTGGCGCTTAATGCCCGCTGTATCTATTAGTACCACATTTTTCCCCTGATATTCAATAACGGTGTCAACAGCGTCTCTCGTCGTACCAGGGGTGGAATCTACTATAGACCGTTCTTCTCCTGCCATTGTATTGAGCAGTGTCGATTTGCCTACATTCGGTTTGCCCACTATTGCAACCTTGATAGTCTCCGGAAGTATATCGGCGGGCTGTGGTTCCGGTAGCAAACCTATTATCCTGTCCAGCAGTTCGGCGACACCCCGGCCGTGATACGCACTTATTGGTATGAGCTCCTCGAAGCCAAGCCTGTAAAATTCGGCTGCGGTTGTTTCCTGCCGGGTGTCCTCGGCTTTGTTGGCCGTCAGTATTATTCTTTTACCGGTGCGGCGTAGCCGGTTAGCCAGCTCGATATCGTCCGGCAGCAGCCCATCGCGTGTGCTGACCATGAAGATAATGATATCCGCTTCATCAATCGCGGTTTGAATCTGCTTGTTGACCTCTCCGGATATACCGGCGGCTGCATCAAATTCAACGCCGCCGGTATCGGTCAGCGTAAAATCCCTCCCCTGCCAGGTAACATCCACGGAGATGCGGTCACGCGTGGTGCCGGGCAGGTCCTCGACAATAGAGATGCGTCTGCCGGCGATGCGGTTCAACAGCGTGGATTTACCCACATTTTTACGGCCGATAATAGCGATGATTGGTTTTTTCATAAGAATATTTGATGCTTTTCACTGGTCATTTATTAATTAATATATTAGTTGAGATCCCTCTTAATCCCCCTTTTCCAAAGGGTAAAATGGATTCTCTCCCTTTTATAAAGGGAGAGATAAGAGGGATTTGAGGATAGTAGTGTCAGCGGTACCGCAAACCTGTCGAGTTAGCCAGTGGATATTCCAGACCTCCCAGCATCCTGGCAAGTATCGCTTTTTGCACATGCATCCTGTTCTCTGCCTGGTCGAATACCACGGACTGGGGACTGTCGATAACACCCACTGCTACCTCTTCACCGTGGTGTGCGGGGAGCGGATGCATGATTATAGCGTCAGGCCTTGCCGCCGCCAGCAGACTTTCATTGATTTGATAACCGTCGAACACGCTTTTCCGCAGTTCAGACTCCGCCTCCTGTCCCATGCTGGTCCAAACATCGGTATACAGGACATCAGCACCTCTGGATGCCTCGATAGGTTTCGATGTGCTGAAAAACTCGGACCCGCTCTCGATCGAAAAATCGCGGGCTATTTCCCAGTATTTATCCTGAATTGAATACCCCTCGGGATTAGCGATATGGAAATTCATACCGGTTAACGCAGCTGCCAGAAGCAGGCTGTTAGCCACGTTGTTGCCATCTCCGATATAGGCTAATGTGAGTTTCCTGAGATCACCCTTCTTTTCATAGATCGTCAGCAGGTCAGCGAGAGCCTGGCATGGGTGCTCAGCATCGGAGAGGGCGTTGATGACCGGAACATCCGCATACTGTGCCAGCAATTCTAATGTTTGATGTGAAAAAGTCCGGGCGGTAATTACATCGGCATAGCGGCAGAGCACCCGGGCAACATCGGGGACAGACTCCCTTTTGCCAAGACCTACCTCGGAGGGCGAAAGGTAAATGCTGTGTCCGCCCAGCTGCATCATAGCTACTTCGAAACTGACCCTGGTCCTCAGTGAGGGCTTTTCAAAAACAAGCGCCAGCACTTTACGGTCAAGAATGTTTAACCAGCCGTCATTCTTGAGTTCAATAGCCTCGTTTATTATAGCTTTTACATCGTCGCCGGTAAGATCCGCAACGGATAGTAAATCTTTCAATTCATACCTCCGGACGTTTAAGAGTATAACATAAAAACAACATTACAATAAATATATTTAAATCAGTCCAGGCTCCGGGGTATATGGCACCCTTAATTCTGGATTAATATTTGCTCTGATAAAGACTGCCGGCGATTTTTAATTCGACCCTCAAATTGCTATAATGAATATTTGGGCATTGTCAGATGTCCTGATACTGCGTGCCTCTGGAAGTCGAGGTTAATCGTTGCACGATGTAATTGTCGTCGGTGGCGGGCCGGTCGGAAGCCAAACGGCTTACCGCTTATCCGGAGCCGGGCATAGTGTTCTGGTATTGGAGAAGAAACCGGGGACCATGGAGCCGGTTTGTTGTACCGGTATTATCAGTCAGGACTGTGTTCAGACTTTTGATATAGATAATAACGTTATATTACACAGGTTAAAAAGTGCCCGTCTTTTCTCTCCGGGTAATGCTGAACTGTGTTTACAGCGCCCTGAAATCCAGGCCAGTGTGGTTGACAGGGGTGCTTTTGACAATCTCATTGCCCGCCGGGCTCAAATAGCCGGCGCGGAATTTTGTTATAGCTTTCGCGTTGATAGCATTGATTCCGGCCGTGATTTTGTAACGGTTCAGGCTACCCATCAACAAATAAATCACACTTTCCGGTCCAGAAGTGTAGTCATAGCCGCCGGTCACGGGGCTATACCGACCACTAAACCGGACGCCGGGGAAATCGAAGATTTCACGGTTGGAGCTCAGGCAGAGGTAATGGCCGAAGGCATTAACGAAGTGGAAGTATATCTCGGACGGAAATATGCCCCCGGTTTCTTTGCCTGGCTGGTCCCCTCGTCTCCGGGCAAGGCACTGGCCGGTACGATGGCCCGGCACAACACCGCGGGATACCTCAAGGAGTTGCTGCAATATCTGGCAAAACAGGGCAAAATCAGATCGGCTGATGTACCTCTCGGCGCAAGGACCATCCCGCTGCGGCGTCTATCCAAAATCAGCGGCAGGCGGCTTATTATCGCCGGTAGTGCCGCCGGACAGGTAAAGCCCATCACCGGCGGCGGCATTTATTACGGTATGCTTTGTGCTGAGATCGCAGCTCAAACCCTGCACCGTGCCCTTTCCGAAGATGATTTTTCCGCAGCAAAGATGTCAGACTATGCCCGGGGATGTAACAACAAATTAGGTGAAGAAATTAAGATCAGCTCCCGCATCCAAAAAATTATCGAGCGCCTCAACGACCGGCAACTGGATAAGATATTCGAAATCGCCGGCTCGGACGGCCTCATGGACTCTTTATTGAAGATGAATGACCTGTCGTTCGACTGGCACGGGCAGGCAATTAAAAGGCTGGTACGGCAAAAAGCGCTGTCCGGAATCTGGCAAATGATGAAGGTCTCATTTAATTAGGATTTTACGGTTTTTCTTTCATTGAAAGTAAACCGGGTTAGGAGATTAGGTAAATGGTTGAAAATACTATTAAGCAGACTCTTGGGGATGTAGTTACCGGTTATGTTGCGTATCTGGCTCCGGAAGCTAAAGAGGCTGCCCAACCTGAAGTTTTCAGGTTTGTTCGCTGGTTCGGTTGGGATCGGGAACTGGCTGAATTGAGTCCGAATGAGGTAGCCAGCTATGCCGAACGGTTGTCTCTGTCCGATAGCGATTACATAAAAAAGCTGGATATGGTGCGTGCCTTTCTTACCTGGGTAAAAAATAAGAATCTTTCCAAAGTGAATCTGGCGGTACATCTTAAACCCAAGAAGGCCAGACCGAAGACTAACTCTAAGGCTGGCGGAACTCAACCGGAAACAGTCCAGGTGACGTCTGAGGGTTATACTAAATTGAAAGAGGAGCTTGAAGAGCTTAAACTGCGGCGTCCGCAGGTTATCGAAGAAATAACCAAAGCCGCTGCCGATAAAGACTTTCGTGAGAACGCTCCTCTTGAGGCAGCAAGGGAACAGCATGGACTGATCGAAGGCAGGATCAGAGAAATCGAAGCTACTTTGAAAGCTGCAGAGATAGTTATTAACCGGAAAAACTCATTAAAGGTCTGTGTCGGGGACAATATCATCCTCTTGGAAGTTGCTACCGGAGAAGAGATGTATTTTAAGATAGTGGGTCCCAGGGAGACCGACCCCTCTAAAGGCAAGATTTCCGGAATTTCCCCGGTGGGCAAAGCAGTGGTGGGCAAGGTGGAAGGAACTGTAGTTGAAGTTACGGCACCTATCGGCAAGATCTGCTACCAGATCAAACAGATCAAGCGGTAATTAATAGAGTTCTCAGTAGTCGGTAAACAGTAATTAGTCCCGAACCAATTAAACTTAATACTAATAACTGTTAACAGAAACACTTATTGTGATTCTGTAATTCGGAATTTTCATTGAGGAGGGTGATATGACTGATTCGATGAGACTGCAAGATATCAAAAGAGTGGCGGTTATCGGCTCCGGTATCATGGGGGCACAGATAACGCAGCTTTTCGCTCAGGTTGGGAAATACCAGGTAATGCTCACCAGTACATCTCTGGCCTCGGTACAGAATAAGGGACTCAAGACCATCCGGGAAAACCTGCAAAAATATTATGTGGGCAAAGGACGGATGACCCAGGCAGAGGCAGATGAAGTGTACGGCCGGGTCACGGGGACGGCGGTTTTCGCGGAAGCGGTCGGCGATGCCGATCTGGTGGTAGAGGCGGTATATGAAGACCTGACCTTAAAGAAGAATATTTTTAAACAGATGGGCGAAACCTGTCCCGCTAGGACAATCATGGTTTCCAGTACCTCGGACTTTAATATTACGGAAATGGCCGCGGTGACACCCCGGCCGCAGAAATGTATCGGTATGCATTTCTTCCATCCGGTTACCGCTTCTAAAGCGATAGAAGTGGTCCGTGGTTCGCTCACGAGTGATGAAACTATGGAAACCTGTGTTGCATTAACGAAGAAACTGGGTAAAGAACCCCTGGTATGCAAAGACTTCAGCTACGGTTTCCTGGCTAACAGGGCATACACTCCGATGGTCCTGGAAGCCGTGCAGATGGTGTGGGAGCGAGTCGCCCCTCCCGCGGAAATCGATAAAGCCCTGAAACTCGGTTACGGGCTGCCCATCGGGCCGCTGGAGCTCTTTGACCTTCTGGGCATCTGGAAGATACAGGCCTCAGCGGAAAATGACAAGATCAAAGAGCTGGGCGAAAAAGGCCGTCTGCATCCGCTTATGAGAATGATGGACCGGGCAGGTTATACCGGCGGGCCGGGTAAAAAAGGCATCTATGCTTTTTATAACGAAGTTCTGAGCCGTTAATTTAAAGCATACATCATTTTTTAATTTAAGTTTAAGTTTTGGTTTTGATTTTTGATATTTGAATTTTGAGTTCATTACCGTGCTTATTGAATATTACCATATCGATGCTTTTGTGGAGCATGGTTTCCTGGGAAATCCTGCCGGTGTCTGCATCCTTGATTCATTTTTACCCGATGCCGTGATGCAGCGGATCGCTTTTGAAAACGCCGTTTCTGAAACGGCATTCGTGGTATCCCAAAATGACGGTTATAGAATCCGCTGGTTTACTCCCGAAACAGAAGTCGATCTATGCGGTCATGCCACCCTGGCAGCCGCCCATGTGTTGTTCCGCGAACGGGGTTTTTCCGGCAACGTCATCGAATTTGCTTCCCAATCCGGGAAGTTGGCAGTGGAAAAGAATAGCGATATCCTTGTCCTGGATTTTCCTGCACGTCCCCCGGTGTCCTGTGACGTACCGTATGAGCTGAATAATGCATTGGGACATATACCCGTAGAAGTCCTCGCTTCCAGCCGCGACTATTTCATCGTATTTGCAGACCAGGACACGGTAAAACCGCTGGCGCCGGACATGGAGATACTAAAAAATATGGGTAAATTCGGGTATATTATTACCGCTCCGGGGAAAGAAGTAGATTTCGTTTCGCGTTTTTTCGCTCCCGGAGAAGGCATACCGGAAGACCCGGTTACCGGCTCCGCTCATTGCACTCTGATACCGTACTGGGCAAAGCGTTTAAACAAAACAGAGATGGTCGCTCGCCAGCTGTCCCGCCGCGGTGGAGTACTCTACTGTCGGGATGCCGGCGAGCGGGTCAAGATCGGCGGCAAAGCAGTTACTTTTATGCACGGTAAGATTGAAATATAAGATCGGCCTGGATTGATGTATCATCTAATTTTAGGTCTTTTACGAATACTGTTAATATTGTTTCCCCGGTATTTAGCTTAACTGTATTTTCATGGTTTGAGTTCGTGAGAAGGCTCGTGAATGGTGAGCTAACCGGTCCCAATAGAATAACAATGCTTTTAATGGTCTATCTGCCCATAGATTAAACTTTGAAAATGGATTTTATTCTCTGGCAGAATGGAATCTTTATCTTTACCGTTAGCAGTAAATCACCAGCAGGACCTCCGGCTTTCCCTGGCACTCCCATTTCTCTTAATCTAATTTTTTGCCCACTTTTTATTCCGGCAGGTATCTTTACTAATAAAATTTTAGATTTTCCTGCTTTATGATAGCGATATCTGACTTCACCGCCTTGCTTGGCTACTTCAGAAGAAATACTCAAAACGTCCGTTATGTCTTTGCCTTTTTCCGGTATTTTAATTCTGAAAACTTTTTCCAAAACGAATTTTATAAGCCTGCCACTAAATCCTATTTGGTTAAAAGGAATGGTCGGCATCGTATTGGAGGTATTATCTTGTTTCGAGCTAGTCGTATAACTTCTAAAAGTATATCCAGGCCGGCTGTACACGTACCCATGAAACCCCGGACCATAGAATTCACGAAATATTTCATCTGCATCGCGAAAGCCATATGATCTGGAAAATTCCTGGAATATCTGCTCGATATCCGAACCTCTGAAAATATCTTCTTGGGAGTGGGTCTGTCGGTATTGCTCATAAGCTCCTGAACCATACCTTTCCCTCAGCGAATCATACTCTCTTCTTTTCGCTGGATCAGATAGAGTCGCATACGCTTCATTTAGGGCTTTCATTTTATCGTTAGCGGCGGGATTATCTTTATTCCTATCGGGATGATATTGAAAAGCTAGTTTACGATAAGCCTCTTTAATATTTTGCTTATCCGCACTAATGTCGACGCCAAGAATCTCATAGTAATCTTTCT
>JGI20214J51650_10000506_pt1 | contig 23970 bp, 26 predicted proteins | sample WetSurMetagenome_FD_51650 | JGI IMG/M metagenome (IMG submission 51650) | reverse complement strand
GATATCTGGACCTGGGCCTGGGCGGTAGCGCCCATAGGGTTTAGCGCCCGCTGGAATGCAGAGTGGCGAGAGTACCGCTATCTGCTATGGCATCCGGGCCTGAAGATAGCGAAGATGCATGACGCGGCAGAGCTGCTTTTGGGCGAGCACGACTTCCGAAACTTCTCTTCCGCCAAGGTTGACACGGTAAAGACGGTGCAGAAGCTCGAGATCTCTGAGGAGAACGGCCTGTTCGTCTTCGATATCAGAGCCAATGGCTTTCTCTGGAATATGGTGCGAAAGATTGTGGGCGCTCTGGAGAAGGTGGGATCCGGCCAGAAGGAGATGAGCTGGTTTTGTGACCTACTGCGCCCGGAGCTGAACCACGGCGCGCCCACGGCTCCGGCAGACGGTCTGATCCTCATGGATGTGGGATACGAGGGCCTGGACTGGCAGGTGGACGAGTACTCCCGGGCGAGGGCAAAAGAAGCGCTGGCGGCGATTGTGCAGAGCCGGATGGCAAAAGCAATGGTTGCCAGGGCAATAGAGAGGGCGATGAGCACGGAGAAGGCGGAATCGTTTCATTCATCGAGCGTTTGTTTCTGAATTTTTATTTAGGAATTTGATTATGAGGGTGGGAAAGCCGAAGGGTATCGGATAGGAGGGAAGATGCTATCGACTTTCACCGGATGGTATATAGCAAATTGCCGAGGTATATACTTTTCGGTTTGGATAAGATGCGCTGAGTCGCGCCAGAAAAGCTGGCCCTTCGCAGCAACCAGCAGCAGTGCAGAGGATCATCATCCGATATAACGCTTTATGGGCTGGATTGTTTGCTCTGTCTTTCGTGCCTGCGCCGTTTAGCTGAAACCGTATTGACCGGATATTAAATGGCGTAAGCTTCATGCTTTTGCGCGAAGTGAAGCCTAAAATGTTCGCAATTTTTATGATAGCCTCTCTCGCATTTCCTGCCTGATCTTGCGGCTTTCCAAATCCGGTTTCTCTTCTTCAATGGGTTCGATGGACCTCTCCGGTCTTTCCATATCAAGGCCTGTCCCAGATAGATCCTGATGGGGTCTGCACAATTCCCGCCCCGGCTTTTCCATCCTATCCGGATCCAGGGGGAAATAGCATTCTCTTGCCGCTGATGCTCCTCTCTGAGGCTCTTCCTTTTCGTCCTTTTGTGGCGATGTCTCTTGAAAATTGCAAAATTCGCCAGTCGGCTCTCTGTAGTCTGCCAGGATCTCTTTGACCCTGATTCTGTCGTTATCTATGCAGATGGCCCTGGCGAATATCTCCAAATCATCCTTCTCGCCTTCGGCAAGGATAAATGCCCTGCCGTCTGCGAGAATCTCAATATATCCCTTGAGGTCGAGCGTTCCTGCCAGGGTCGCCACTATTGTGCTGTATCCTGTGCCAGCCAGGTCTCCGGTGATATTAGCAATTAGCCGCTTCATAAAATTCCAAAGTAAACCGGAAGGGCCGCCAGAATCGTGGGCACACCCACCAGCGTCCATACCGTGCGGTTGCTGTCGAAGATCTTCTTGCCGTCCAGGGGCCCGATGGGAATCAGGTTGAAGGCCGCAAGGGTCAAATTGATGAACAGAGCGAAGTTGGCAGCCATGGCAGTCGTGCCGCTGGATGGTGCCAGCATGAGCGCCACAAAGAAGAATACCGTCAGGATTATGTTGGTCATGGGCCCGGCCAGGGATATCCAGAGCGTCTCCTTCTTTATCAGCCTTCTCAGCTCCTCCTGGCCGAAGGGATCCTGCATATAAAATGCCTGCGTCGCAGCGGGCTTGCTTATCATAACCGCACCGGGCGCTGCAAAGATGAATCCCGCAAAGGATGCCAGCACTGCAAATACCAGGCCCATCATGTTTGCCCGGTACTCGGCAAAGTAGCCGAAGTGCAGCGCCATGAACTTGTGCGCCATCTCGTGAAGCAAGAAGCCCGTGCCCACGCCCACCGCTATGATGAGGATCGTCTCCCCGTCAGGGATTTTCTTTCCGTTAATCAGCACGGAAAAGGCAATAACCAGCGCAGCAAGCGATAAAAGGAGGTCCTTCAGCTCGACGGCGCTGATGCGGTCCACGATGCTCATAACTGATTCCTGTGCTCGCTGACTATATCTTTTTATCCGTGAATCAGGTAGCCGATTACCGCTGCCTGGGCGAAGAGCAATGCCAGGAAGACAAGGCCATGCAAGGGCTCTATCGGTCCGCCCTTTCTGGCGTGTTTAGGTCTGTGCCTTACAATCTCCTCTGTGTATTTATCTTGCTGCTTCATGGCGTCGCTTTTTTCTATCAGATCCAATCACCGGCCTTTTCACGATTGCAGTGCTTTTATCTTCCCTTTGAGCCTCTTCTCGTCCTCTTCCGTCACGGGAATTTTTGCAGACACAGTGCATCTCTGGGGCATGGGGATCAGCTCGTCTTCCAGGAGGTCGTAGTAAGCCTGATCAAGGCTGATCTCGTCGGTTGCATATCTCATCAAGATGGCCTTCATCCTCTCTTTTTTTGCCGGGCTGAGACCTGCCATCTTTTCCAGGGACTGCTCTATCTGCTTAAGCACATTTTCATCATGATTCGGATCATATTTATGCCTTATCCGTCTAGCATGCTTTGCCTGTCTATTGTTTTATCCCGGTGGTCGTTCTGGCTCTGGCACAAAGATGATTTATAGAATTGGTTTGAAAAGTCAATAGGGGGAATGATATTTTGGCAGACGAGATCGATTATCATCTGTTTGGAAACGATATGCAGATCGTTGAGATAGAGCTGGATGGCGGCGAGGGCGTAAGGGCAGAGGCAGGCGCCATGCTCTACATGGATGGTGGAATCGAGATGCAGACCTCATCCGGTGGCGGGCTCTTCAAAGGCTTCAAGAGGGTGCTCACCGGGGAGAGCTTCTTTATTACCACCTTCTTGAATAATGCAAAAGAGCGGAGAAAGGTGGCCTTTGCCGCACCGTTTCCGGGAAAGATCCTGCCGTTGGATCTGGGTGCGCTGGGGGGCAGCATTCTCTGCCAGAAGGACTCTTTTCTCTGCGCCGCCCGGGGCATCGATATTGAGGTGGCTTTTACCAGGAAGCTGGGAGCCGGGCTTTTTGGGGGTGAGGGATTCATTCTGCAGAAGCTACAGGGTGACGGTCTGGCTTTTATTCATGCCGGCGGGACGCTTCTTGAGAGGAACCTGCGGTCGGGGGAGACTCTGATGGTTGACACCGGCTGCCTCTGCGCTCTGGCGACGAGCGTCGACTTCGATATCAAGTTCGTGGGCGGCTTTAAAAATGCCCTGCTGGGAGGTGAGGGCCTGTTTCTCGCCCGTCTGGAGGGCCCGGGAAAGGTCTATCTGCAGAGCCTGCCCCTCTCACGCCTGGCGGACAGGATTCTTGAAGCGGGAAGGGTCACCCGCGTGCAGGTGGGCGGGCCGGATAAAGATTGATGAGACTGGCAGATTGAAGACTTGGGCGGATTGGGGACTTGGGATGCCAGGCCTGTTCCTGCTAATTTTTTTGGGCAGAATTGATTCGCATGATACTGATTAGCATGGCCGGTTCCAGATAGTCTTATATAGAATCATATCCATCCAAGCATTTGATGAAGCCAAGCATTATCATCTACTGCATCACATTAAAATCCAGTTTGTAATGGGCGTTTTTCTAGCTTTGGCTTTGAGCAATCCTTTTCGAATAATCCTGCGAATGTTATCATACTGAATCTCATCACACTGAATCTCATCACACTGGATCTTATCACACTGGATCTTATCACACTGGGTCTAATCGCAGGAGCAAGGGATGCGGTTGTAACGCAAGTCGTTAGCGATATATTCAAAAATATATCTAGAAATATTCAATAAAATTATCAAAAAACTCGGAGGTGACTCGCTATGATGAATCGAACTATGAAATTGCTCCTGATCTCGGACATATTCGTCCTGACGGGGTTTGGGCTTATTCAGCCGATACTGGCCATTTACATCAACGATGGAAGCGTAACCGGAGGGACGATGCTCACTGCAGGCATGGCGAGCGCCCTCTTCCTGCTCACCAAGTCTTTGGTGCAGCTGCCTTTCGGGCACTACGTTGACAGCCAGGACAGCAAAGAGAGGTGGCTGGTGCTGGGAACGCTGCTCATGGCCTGCGTTCCTCTGATCTACCTCTCGGCGAGCAGCATCTATCAGGTGTATCTCGCAGAGGTGGTCTATGGGCTGGGAAGCGGCCTTGCTTATCCCACGTGGCTCGGCCTGTGGTCTGTAAACCTTGACCGGGGCAGAGAGAGTTTCCAGTGGTCCATTTACCATACCTCGACCGGCGTGGGAGCGGCTGCCACAGGAGCCGCTGGCGCAGTAGTGGCCAGCCACATGGGCTTTTCCGCCACCTTCCTGATGGCCGGTCTGCTCTGCGTATTGGGCTGCCTGGTACTTTTAGTTCTGGAGCGCAGGAGCGCCAGGAACGCAGAGGATCTGGGGGGTGAGGCCCGTTTCCGTAGAGATGGGATGGGATCAATCCTATCCCGTCTGGGGGGCCTCGGGCCGAAGGCCACTGCGTTTGCTCATGCAAATCTTTTTTAAACTATAGCGGAATTTACCAGGTCAACTTTTTGGGAGGAAGAATGTGATGCAAAGGAGAAATGCGCTGATCGCCGGACTTCTGGCAGCGGTCGTCCTTTTCGTGGGGTCGGCTCTTGCCCAGGACCCTGCCTCTGAGGTAAGGCCGGAGACTGGAACCTTCATCAAAGGTGGGGAGATGAACGGAATGTGTCAGCTCGATATCATCAACAATGGAGCGAATGATGCAGTGGCCTATCTCAGCACTTTGGATAAGAAGCTTATTGCCGCCGTCTATATTCGCGGGGATGAAAGCTTCAATTTGACCGGAATCGATGCCGGAAGCTATGAGTTCTACTTCAAGCAGGGACGGAGCTGGAGCAATAGCACAGGAAGATTCGCGCTCAATGCCACGAGCAGCCGCATGCAGGAGCCTATGGTATTTGAGATCCAGAAGACGCCGGAGGGAGTCAGATATACCTGGGGTCAGATCACACTGGAAGAGGTGCCGGACGGAAATGCGGTTGTGGTTCCCGTTGGCGAAGAGGATTTCCCGGCTTAGCAGATGAGCCGGCTATCATTGTCCCAATGTCGATCAGGCGAGGCATGATAGTGAGAAATCTCCCCCCTTTGCCTGGTTAATAATTTTTTTTTAAAAAAAAGAATTTAATATTGCCGTCTATACTATATCGCAGACGAAGAACATCTTTCCAGTATCTCGCATCGGCTTGATGGGCAGGCCCAGCTTCAGGCTCTCCAGCTGAACATGCTTGGGATTAAATGGGTCCTGGCCACCAACACCGGTCCCGATCTTAAATGAGCCCTCGATATTGCTGGGGGACTGGGCGGAGGAAGCGCCTGCGGCAACCAATGGAGCAGCGCCCGCCATCCCACTGATATCTGCTACTGTCGTCTGCTTGCCATTAATCGTACTCAGATTCTGAGAATCGCGGCTTGCTTCTCCAAGATTCATGGCCTCTTCTGCAGGAGTTGCTGCTATTGTGGTATTATTCATAATAGTGCTGTTCAATGTGGTGTTGTTCTGCGTGGCATTGATTTCCTGAGCATTGGCGGCAAATGCTGCCGTCATGAACAGAATCAGGATGCCTGCAAGATAGATGAACGATTTAATCATGGTCGACCTCAGGCGGGGATAGGTCCCTGGGTGCATATCAAATTAACCATCCTTGCCCCGGCGCAAAAAAGGGAAAATAGTTGTCTCAGAATTTATTGATGAAGAACGGCAGAGCGCTCAGGTCCATTATCGTCCTGGCGGGCAGTCCCACCGCGTAGGCTCCCTGGGAGAGGGATTTTCCATCGATGGAGAACTGGTTGGGCGATCTTCCAATGCCGCTAACGGCAAATGTAGTCCTCTCTACCGATCCGATCATCGTTCCGCCGGGCTGCGCAACAGGGATGATCGGAACCGTCTCTATGGCTGGCGTGGCATTCTCAGATGGGGCTGCCTCTAGAGCTGGAGCGGTCTCAGTCACGTTCTGAGGCGCAGTGGCCTCGGTTGGGGCGACTGTTGTCTCATTTTCCGCGCGGGCTGCCTCAGGCACGGCAACAGGCATGTTCTCAGCAGCTACCGTCTCATTTGTGGCAGTCTCGTTTATGGCGGTCTCGTTTAGTGCAGTCTCATTGTCCGTCGCGACAGGCAACGCTGGCGCTTCAGTTGAGCTCTCATTTGCCTCTGCAATTGCCGGTTCGCTTGTTGTGGCATTTTGTGTGATGTTATTCAAAAGCGTTGTATTGTTCAGGCTGGCATTTCCTGATGCCATTGTAGTCTCCTGGCCGGAGACGGCAAGGATTGCAGCCAGCAAGAAGAGAATACCTGCAAATTGGATAGAACTTTTGCTCATGTAATTCCTCGGCCTGATGCATGGCCTGCTGGTTTATCAATTCTATGCTCTCCTTATCCGGACTTATCCTCTTGCAGATCACAGCTTTCGGCAGCGAAAAAGACGCCATCCCTGCGCCTCATCTCGCAGACGATCTTGCCGTCCACGATTCGCAGGATGCGGTCCGTCTTCTCTGCCAGTGCGGTGTCGTGCGTCACCAGGATGAACGTCTGGTTGATCTTCCGGTTCAAATCACGCAGGAGGTTATAGATGAGGTCGGAGCTCTTCGTGTCCAGGTTGCCGGTCAGCTCGTCGCCGATCACAATTGACGGCCCGTTGGCCAGTGCCCGGGCCACGGCGACCCGCTGGTTCTGGCCTCCGGAGAGCTGATTGGGCCGGTTATTCCGCCTGTCAGCCAGACCTACGGCAGAGAGAAGCTCCAGTGCCCTCTCTTCGGCAGCCGCTTTGCTCTTTCTGGCGATGAGCATAGGCATCATGATATTCTCCAATGCGGAGAACTCCGGGATGAGATGATGGTACTGAAAGACAAAGCCCAGTTCATTGTTCCGCAGCCTGGCCCGCTCTTCCGGGCTGGCCCGGCTGACATCAATTCCTTTGAGAAATATCTGGCCCCGGCTGGGCGTGTCCAGAAGGCCGATCATGTTGAGCAATGTGCTCTTTCCGCTTCCGCTGGGGCCACAATAGCCACGAACTCGCCGGCCTTGATTTTCACGCTGACGTCATCCAGGGCCCTTACCTCTATGCCATTTCCATAGATCTTGCTCAGATCTTTGAGCACAATTATATCATCGCTCACCTGGCTGTCCCCTCGCATGGCTAGAATAGAATGCTTTGTGGGTCATCATTATCAACAATCTGTATCTGGATGTCTCTTGAGCAGAATCTTCCATCCTAGAGTCAGGACAATTATTAGGATTGTAAGAATTTTGAGCGCCAGGAGATATTCATTTGCTCCAGCCATATCAAAGCCTGTGAGGAAGTTTCCATCAATGCCTACGGTTGAGATATTTTCACCCCTGCAATTATATGCCGCTCAAGATGAAATCACTTTCGATCATCGATGTCATCCTGCGATATCATCGGGCAGCGCCATCCGTTCCCCCTATCCTGTGCTCGTATCCTCTCGCTTCTATTCGCTGCCTTCTTCCCTCGCGCTCCATCCAGATTCCCTCTGCCACCACCTCTCCTATCACCGTCAGCTTGCAGGCCGTGCGGGCAGCATCCAGCTCTCCGGGCCGAACGGTGAAGATCAGCTCGAAGTCTCCTCCTGCGCTCATCACCAACTCCTGCGCCTTCTCCTGTCCCACCATCTCCTCCAGGCCAGCGGCCACCGGCAGCGCCTCCTCTCGCACCACAAAGCCCACCTGGCTGCACTGTGCCAGGTCGGAGAGGGAGAGCCCCAGTCCGTCGCTGTTGTCCATCATGGCAGTGACCGCCCCGCTCCGGGCCAGGGCCCGGCCTTGCTCCAGGCGCGGCTCTGGCTCCAGCAGCTTTGTGATGAGATCGCTATCCACTGCGTGCTGCCAGGCCCACAGCCCTCCGCCTGCGCCGCCCAGCGTGCCCGTGGTGCAGAGCAGATCGCCAGGCCGCGCGCCGCGGCGGCGCAGCACCAGATCTTTCTCCACGAAGCCCAGGGCCGTGCCGGTGATGGTCAGTTCATCATGGCGGTCAGTGTCGCCTCCGATGATTTTCGTGCCGTAGTATGCGGCACAGTCTGCCAAACCCGAGAAAAGCTCATCGATGAAATAGAGGTCCGCTTGCGGCGGAAGGCCCGCAGCTATGAGAACACCTGCGGGCTGCGCGCCCATGGCGGCAATGTCGCTCAGGTTGACTGCGACGGCCATCCAGCCCATCTGCCAGGGATTCATGATATCAGGAAAATCAGTCTTTCTGTGCAGCATGTCTGTGGTCGCTACCAGGTACCTTTCCCCTGCGTCAATCACAGCGCAGTCATCGTTCTCCACGCCGCCCAGGATCTCGGAAATGCGCGAGATTATCTCTCTCTCACCAAAAGCGTCTCCTGTCATGAATGCCATCCTTCTTTTTTATCGTTTTTTATGCCTCTTCAACTGGAAAGGCTATTGTATTTTGAGGGTTTAACATCTGTATCATGCCCGATTACAAAAGATTATTCATTTCCTCAATGCTCATTCTTTTTGCTCTCATAATGGCTTCCATGCTTCTGCCGGCATCTCTTGCCGGGACGAGGGTCTGCTCTCAGGGTTGTGATTATTCAACCATCCAATCGGCGCTCAATGCCTCATCTTCATCCTCATCTTCACCTTCATCCTCATCCTCTCATGAATCAATCATTGTGGAGAGCGGTCGGTACAATGAATCGCTCGTTATCGGCAAGAGCGTATTTCTGCGGGGGCTGGATACTGGCCGGGGCAGGCCAGTTCTTGTCCCGCAAAGCGGCAGAATAATACTGGCCGGCTACGGTGCGATCCTGCAGGGCTTTGAGGTGGCAGGACCCTCAGTTCCTGCTGGCCTGTCCCCCGGCAGCGAGAGCTGTACTCTGGAGGTCGTCCTTCCCGCCAGCATTTACCTCAATGATTTTGCAGGCAAGAAGAGCATCTGCCCGGTCGACCGGGCATCCTGGAATTCCAGTGACAGCATCAGTTACCAGTATAACGGCCGGGTGCTGAGAGGCCGCATGGGCAACTACTGGGCCGATTACAATGAAGCCGATGAGAATGGGGACGGAATTGGCGATCAGCCTGTGATACTGAACGAAAGAAATATAGATTATTATCCTCTAATGGCTCCTGTGGGAAATTACCGGATACCTGAGGAAAAGCAGATAAAAGCGGAGTTGATTTCTGCCAGGGTAAACGAGCCTTTTACCATCTCCCTTCCCGCCAATCCCACCGCCGGTTATGAATGGAATGCCGATTACGATTATGGTCTGCTCAAACAGGAGAGCGCGGGTTTTGAAAACGCCGCTCCGGACGCTCATCTGGTGGGTGTAGGTGGAGCTTCCGTCTTTGTCTTCCTGCCCCTGAAGCCGGGAAAGAGCACCATCTACTTTGTCTACAAGAGGCCCTGGGAGAATATCGTGGCGGACACGAGGGTCTTTTATGTGGAGACCTCTGTCTGAAGCGCATTCGACGCTTCTCCACTTTCTCTTCTTGGCGCAATAGGATAGCCCGCATCATCGGGCAGCAGCTATTCTCATCGATGTCACCACTTAAAAAAGAGATCTCAACTTCAACAAATCATTCTCAGCAAATCAATCGCTGCAAATCACGCGCGAGAATCAATTGTGCCTAAAAAATTGGCCGGAGGCACTACTCGCTCTCCAGCTCAGGGTAAACAAAGGTCTTGCCTTCCGGATATTTGACTCCCAGCTGATCGACGAGGTACTCCTTATAAATGCCGTCAGGATCTAGATCTATTTCAGGGTGCATCAGCTTGGCCATGAAAGCGATTCCTGCGACGCTGCCCGGCCCATAGAGCATCTTGCGGTAGAGTATCCAGACCTTTTCATTCTTGATGGCAGGGACTGCACTTCCTCCGGTGCGGGTCATGATCTCGTCGCGAACCTGCTGTGCAGCAATTGTGTTGCTGGATGGGAATGTTCCCCAACCCAGAACGTCATCTGATTTTGCCTGGAAGATGACATCCGGATTCTTGCTGATCACCGTCTCCCAGCTGGTGGTAATGGAATCATCCGAAGAGGACCCGAATATATTTAGCCCTCCGGCAAGCCTGATGCTCTTATCGATATCGGATGGGCCGCCATTGGTCTTGAGTTCTCCCAGTCCCTTGGGCTGGGTATTTTCAAAATAGACTTTGGAAATGCTCTTGCCCTCTACGGCATTGGCAATGGCCTCTTTCTGGGAGTTCTTCCAGGAGATATACTCAGAAGCCTTATCCTCTTTGCCTAAGATCTGGCCCAGGGTGGTGATCTCCTTATCCATGCTATCGCCCTTATAGAAGCTGAAACCGGCAATGGCGATGTCCTTGAATGGCGCGAGGCCCTCAGCCACTGCGTCTACTCCATAGGACTTTCCTCCCATCTTGCCGGAAGGATAGCCAAGCACAAGGATGTTGGGGGTGATGGTGTCCTCATTTCCCTTGGCGATCTGGGCTATGACCTCATAATCAGGTGCGCTCCATTTGCCCACCAGTGCCTTATTTTTAAGATTCGGGAAATACCAGCTATATTTTTGAACGGTATCTGTAACGCCAACGATCTTGTCAGCTGCACCCAGCAGCTCGACTGCTTCTGCCGCATCGGTGCTCAGCACGATGATCCTCTCCACCGGCATTTGCAGGGTGACCTCCCTGTCAGCTGAGTCGGTGAATGTCATCGGATAATCCGCCGCCCCGCAGGACATGCAGAAGAGCAATGCCACCAGCGGTAGAATTAGCAAAGCTGAAACTATCCTATTTTTCATATTAATCCTCCTAGTAATTCTCGCTTATTAGGATGATTCGAATATAAATCTCTTTTGTTAATAACTACCTAAAATATAGTATTAATAGCCGGGCCGGAGCTGAAGTGCCATTCGAGATGATCTGTGTTGGCAAATCGGCGGAAGCAAATCCGCGGGGGTAAATCAGCATTACTTCAGTCCCATCAATGAATCCTGATCTTTGGCATATCCTGCCTTATATTTTATCAGCTCGCCGCCGATTATCATCGCCATTCCTGCACAGAGGACCACAAGGCTTGCCAGGAGAAGCTCAAAGGATAGGCTTGCCTGTATGCCAGCGAGGAGCGCGAATCTTGGCGCCAGGATCATGCAAGATCCAGCCAGAGTCAGGAAGATGCCATTGATGATCCTGCGTTCATTTCTTGTCTGCTTATCATCCTTCTCAACAATTCCTTTCTCCAGCAGATACATCTGCTTTTTGTGGATCAGGTAGTAAACCAATGCCAGAACAGGCACGCCCTCCAATACCAGAAGCTGGATGGCTATATCAGTCAAGATCTCTTCCTCTATACCATGTCTATGGTATGCTCGTAGATAACCTTTTCGTTTTATCGATTATAATAATAACACTTAATGCTATTAGAGGAAACCTTATGTTATTTAAAGAGCATAATCAATCTGAGATGAATATGTCCCCCATTGTGAGTCCTGCAAATATGAGAAGAACAATATCTCCCAGGATAATGCTGCTAGCATGGCTCATCATCTCTCATGCTCTGCTCTGTGCCGGAGTGGAGCCATTAACCGGAGGGCAATCTTCAGCCGAAGGCAATCTGAGCGATTCTTCATCCGCAAATGCTGCCCAAAATCAGTCTACCTATGATGCCCATGTCTATGTTTCCAATAAGGACAACGAACGCCTCAAGGTATCTCTATTTATCGATTCTGAGCTGAAGGACAGCAAAGAGCTCGCCTCGGACTCGGAATTGAAGATCGATAGCTATTCGCTTCCAAAAGGCCCTCACCTCTTCAAGATAACCTGGTGGGACGAGGATATCAAGAGCTCCTTCGAGATGGAGGAGCTAAAAGATATCCAGAAGGAAACCTCCATCAATCTCTATACGACCAATCACGAGGCTCCGGAGAAGTACGATATACTGGTCAAGCTGGTCAATGAGAATAGCAACGACCTGGAGGCTTTCCTTTATGCAGATGACAGCTTCGAGAAGAGCAAAGAGGTCAGCAAAGATAGCACCTCCGAGCTGGGCACGATAAAGCTGGAAGAAGGCGTTCATAATCTGTCTGTAAGATGGCAGGACAGGAACACCAGGATAGAGTATGAGAAGTCCAAAAAAATAACGGTTACACGAGATGATGTCCTGGTCTTTTATGCGCCCCAGGGCGTCTCCTTCGAGGCAAAACCAAGCGCCGTCCTGGCTACAGAGAAAACACCCATCAGAGATGAGAAGGTGACAGCTTCGACTGAAAAGGAGATAGAAAACGAGACCGAAGAAAAGCCCGAAAATGTGGTTGCAAGCGAAAAATCCGACCCTACAAAAGGCAACGCTGCAGATGATCCGGATGCAAATGATCCGGAAAATGATAAGGCATCAAGCAGCATAAATGAAGCCGCCTCAAAAAGCATAGCAAGTTCAGAGCAGAGGTCGAATATCCTGGCGGATAAGGCCTCATATGACGAAAAGGCCGGCCCGCTGGGCGGAAATGCTCTGCAAGATAGCGACAGAATTTACCTGTATGCGGTCCTGGCATTGGTGGCAGTCTATCTTTTGTTAAGGCATTGATATGGCAAAGGTTTTAATTATATTCTTAACTCTATTGCCTGCTCTGATATGCACTGCTCAGGCAGTGGTCTGGAATGAGGGAATGAGCGGAGAGCTTCATTGGGGTGAGACCATGTTCTTGGACAACTATTCTCTGAAGCTGGCCGACTTTTCCATAGAAGAAGGTCATACCTGCAGTGTCCTTGTGCAGCTACAGGCAGACAATCTCACGATTGTCCGTCGAGCGTTGCAGGCGGGAGAATGGTTTGAATGGAACGATTCCGTAAGAGTCTCTGTGCAGCAGATCGTAGTAGGAGACATCCAGGATGATCCTCTTGCGGTAATAGGGTTGCAGCTTCCCGCGGCTGCGGATCTCTCTCTCATCGTGTCTGGCGACCGGGAATCATATCAGGGAGGCGATGAGATGAGGATTCAGTTGCAGATTGAAAATAAGGGGATCGTTGACGCCGAGAATCTGAGGATAGAGCTGGTCTCGATGCCCCCATTTCTGAACGAGAGATACAGCATTTCAACAGTTGGTGCGGGAAAAATATGGGATAAAAAGAAGGACACTCATGAGATAGACAATCTTAAAATAAATATCAAAGCGCCCTACTTTCCCAAGCCGACCAACCTGGTGCTTCAGGCCAGCGCCCGGTACACCGATCCGGATGGAACGGCTTACGAATCCGGAGGCGGATCGATCTTTCACATAAGCGGGCCCGTCCAGTTGCACAAGATCGTGGAAGAGACACAGGAATTTCAGGAGAGCTATTACGTCATCAACTCCCTGAGGAATACCGGCAACAGGACCCTTGACATGGAGCTATCGGATTCGACCGGGTCCGGATTTCGATCAGAAGAGTCGTTGAACTGGAAATTCAACCTCTCTCCCGGAGAGGCGAAGACGATAAGCTATCTCATTGGTGCCAGGCAGCCGGGCCTGGGCCAGGTTCTGCCAAGTGCGGTGGTCAGCTACCGCTGGGATGATAACAGCTACACCATCCGCTCAGAGATGCCCGTGGTGGATGTCTTTGGGCCCTCGATTGAGGCTGAAAGAAGAATAAGCCCCAAAAAGCTGCAACCGGGTGAGATAGCCACGGTTTCGGTTAAGCTGACAAATCTGGGAAATAAGCAGGCGGCCATCGCTTTGCAGGATGAGGTGCTCGGTGAAACCGAACTTGTCTCCGGGTCGGTCAATTCGTCGATCATCCTTGCGCCCAATGAGACCTGCTCGAAAGAATACCGGTTGCGCTGCCTCAAGGAGGGTACCGTCAGAATTCCTTCCAGAGAGATCAGCTATCGAGACGCGCGTGGCAATGAATACCATGCCAGCATGCAGGCGCTTGAGATCGATGTTCAGGGAAAGAAAAAGAGCAATTTAAACAATGGCAATTTGAGCAAGAGCAATTTAGGCAAGAGCAATACGGTAGAGCGCAATTCGAATGATTACGCCTTGAACGTGGCCGGGAAAAGTGGCGCACAGAATGTGGCCGAAAAAGCCGGCGCTCAAGCGGAAAAAGGCGATTGGCAGATGGAAAAATCAGCTTCGAAGATCGGTGATGAAGATGGGGTGGAGGGAAGTGGCGAAGAATATCTGCCTGCTCTGTTGATCACAATCATACTATTGCTGTATGCTGCCATCAGCAAATATCTCTGATGGATTTGATCACTCTTCCCAGGAGACCCTTCCGTTATCCATGAAGGCAATCCGGTCGCTCATATGTTCTACAACCTCCCTATCATGAGATATGAAGAGCATGGTCAGGCCAAACTCGCTCTTCAGATCCATCATGAGATGGAGAATCTGGGCCTGCACGGATACATCAAGGGAAGCGGTGGGCTCGTCTGCGACGATGAACTCGGGTTTTATGGCTAGAATTCTGGCCAGAACGACGCGCTGGTTCTGCCCGCCGCTGAGCTGATGGGGAAACCGGTTCAAATGCTCAGCATTCAGGCCTACAGCATCTATCAACTCCAGTACCTTCTCTTCTATCTCACTGCGGCTCATCCTTCCCCGCAGGCCCAGCCGGAATGGCTCTGCAATGCTTTCTGCTGTGCGCATCCTGGGGTCCAGGGATGACTCCGGGTCCTGAAAGATCATCTGCATCCTGGGCCTCAATCTTCTCATCTCTCTCCGGCTCAACCCGGTTATATCCTTGCTATCGAAAAAGATCCTGCCTGATGTGGGCTCAATCAGCCTGAGAAGCAGCTGGCCCAATGTAGTCTTTCCGCAGCCGCTCTCTCCCACCAGGCCCAGGGTTTCGCCTCGATCGATATGAAATGATGCGCCATCTATGGCTCTTGTGCATTGCCGGTTGAACAGGCCGGATCGGTAGTACTTCTTCAGATCCATGACCTCGATCAGGTGCACAGGAAACACCTCACGCAAGCATCCTTCCCCAGGCTTATCATGGGTGGATGCTCTCGTTTGCAGATATCCTTAGCCCTGGGACAGCGAGGATGGAATCTGCAGCCCTTGGGAGGATCAATGAGGGAGGGGCTTGACCCAGGTATGGGGTGCAGGCCGAGGGAAGGAAGGCTGCTGACAAATCCCTGCGTGTAGGGATGACCGGGATCGCTCAGTATGGTCTGTGCCGGTGCCACCTCCAGAAGCTCTCCTGCATACATGACCGCGATGCGATTGCAGGCTTCTCCAGCGGCGTTCAGGTCATGGGTTATCATGAGCATGGATCGGTCGGCGGTCATATCTCTGATGAGCTTGATGATCTCCGCCTTGGTTAATGCATCAAGGCCCTTGGTGGGCTCATCGGCTATGACAAAAAATGGCTGTCCGGCAAGCCCCATTGCGATCATGACCCTCTCCTTCATCCCACCGGAAAGCTCGTGAGGATATTGATCCGCTCTCTTCAAGGGCTCCGGAATCATTGCTGCGTCCAGCATCTGCACTGCTTCCGCTTTCGCTTCCTCTTTATCCAGGCCCCTGTGCAGCCTGATAACCTCCGCAATCTGATCGCCTATCTTCAGGACGGGATTGAGCGACGTGGTGGGATTCTGAAAAATCATGGCGATCTCTCCTCCCCGCAGGTGCCTCATCTCCTCCTCAGAAAGGCTGAGCAAATCTCTTCCCTGGTAGATTATCCTGCCGGTTATCCTGGTGGTGGGCAGGAGCAGGCGGATTATGGACATGCCCAGCACCGTCTTTCCGCAGCCGGTCTCGCCGATCAGGCCAACTCTCTCATTCTTTCCGATCTGCAGACTGACTTCGTCTACGGCTTTCACCAGGCCGTCCTGGGTGGGAAAATGGGCGCGGAGGCTGATTATATCGAGCATTACATCTAGAGGAGCCATCAGTTGGTCACTGATAGTTCATAATATTAAATATTACTCNCATGCATCAATTATTGCATATTGTAAGATCGAGTCGTATTCTTCTCTATCTTATTAAAGAATGCAAAATATAGAGCCGCAGTTAGTGCATAAAAAATGCCTGTGACTAAGAAGGGCATGCTGCTTCTTCCGCCCGCCATCATCAGCCCTCCTGCATATGTTCCGATCCCCACGAAGCTATAGCAGGCCATCCACATCACGCTGTTTATTATCGATCTCTCTTCAGGGCTGACTATTTCCAGTTTGAAGCTGTTCAGGATGGGGTTAGCCATGTTCATGAGCATATAGCGCGCCAGATATCCAAATGCGGCGACCGGCAGACTTGGGGCGAATGTGAAGATCAGAAGAAATGGAATGGATAGTATTTGCACAGCTGATGCCATTTTGATCTTGCCGAGTTTTTCGGTGAGCATGGGCACCAGGAAATATCCGACCATCATGACCAGTTGCGATAGGGAGAATATCAGGCCGATCTGGCTTGCGCTCGCGCCCAACTGCTTCTCGAAGTACACATTAAAATAGGGCAGAGACGTTCCCCACCCGATTCCGAACAGGCAGTAAAATAGGGCCATCCTGCGTACGGTCTTCGAGTGGAATATGGATTTGTATGCCCGGATTTGCCTTGCCATTCCTGCATTTTCTCGAATGGTGGGCTCAGCAATGCTAGAAAGAGGCAGCAGCGAGGCTGCCGTCGCTACCATTGATACATAAAGCGTCAATCGGTATGCAATAGCGCCACCCGCTCTGAGCAGTGGCTGATCGGCAGTCAGATCAGTCAGAATGGATGGCAAAAAGCCTCCTACCACATTTCCGGCCAGAGTCGAAAAGGTATAGATGATGTAGTAAGTGGAAAAGAGATGCATTCGTTCATATGCGGTGGAATTCTCGACGAGGAAGGTGGCTCCGGTAACCAGGCTCAGGGCAGATGCCATGCCATAGGCAATGCTGAATATGGCCAATAGCTCCTTTGATGTCGTATTGTATAGAAAGAGAAGCGAAATCGTGAGGAGCGAGGAGGAGAGCAATAGCGTATCTTTCCGGCCCAGGCGATCGCATACGAAGGCGGCGGGTATGGCGAACACACCGATGGAAGCGGATGAGAGGGACAGTATCAGCCCCAAAAAGTCCTCTGAAAATCCAAGTTTTAAAATATATAAATTGAAAATGACGCCATAGATTCCCACGTTTAAGGTTGTCAGAAAAACGAAAAGCAAATACCTTCGCGCATTGGGGCTGAAGCTCTTCATTCTGGCTATAAAATCGCTCGAAGCTGAAAGCATAATTCTTTCCGTGTTCTCTTCTCTCAGCCATTCCTGCATCGGAGATGATAAAAGCATCGGATGCATGCAATATAAATAGAAAAAATCTGATCATTGGATCATGATTTTATATGTAGTTCTATGTCTAAATTATGATTTGCAGCAATAATAACTGATAATTCGAAATCCTTATTACTATGTATGAAATAACTTTGCTATTGGTGAATAGATATGGTACCAATTAAAAAATTGTGTGCATTAGCTACAATATTCTTAATACTACTATCACTAACGCCACCAGTTCTTGCGGATTCGAATTCGGGTTCCTCCGGCAAGACTCTGAAGGCGGATTTGATCTTCGGACCGGATGAAAATTTAGACCCGGCCTATAAGTATACAGGCTGGTACATGCACGAGGCAGGAATATATGAGACTCTCTTTTCGCTCGACGAAAATATGAATGTCGTTCCGACTCTCGCCACGGGATTTGATCAAGTCAGCGATACCGAGTACCGGATTCATTTGAGGCCAAATGTCAAATTCCATGACGGCACACCCCTCAATGCCGATGCCGTGGTTTACTCTCTGGAAAGGGTTATGGATTCATCCAACTCCAGACATGGCGAGTTCAGTTTTATTGAATCGGTCAAAGCCGATGATGATAATACGATAACAATCAAAACTAAAAAGCCGCATTCTCCGACCATCGCCTCTCTGATAGACCCGCTGGTCAGCATTGTCAAGCCGGATGTGGACCTGAACTCAACACCGGTGGGCACCGGCCCCTTCAAATTCGATTCCTTTGAGAAAGACGTTATGCTGGCTGTGGTGAGAAACGATGACTATTGGGGAGATAAACCGAACCTCGATGGAGCAGTTCTCTACTTTGTCAGCGATCCGATGACAAGGGCCATGCAACTGGAGGGCGGGGATGTGGACATAGCTCTGGGCATTCCGCAGACCGAGGTGGAAAACCTGAAGAGCCAGACGGATCTGAAGGTGCTCAGCGAGGTTACACTGCGGGAGAATTTAATTTACATCAATACGAAAAAGGCACCCTTTGATAACCTTCTGGTTCGTCAGGCCCTGAACTATGCTATCGATCGCCAGGAGATAGTTGACACCGCTCTGGAAGGAGTGGGCGGCATTGCTGCAATCGGACCATTATCCTCCGGCGACAAATGGTCCGCCAATGATGGCCTTATGCCTTACGAATTCGATGCTGTAAAGGCCAAGGAGCTACTAAAACAGGCAGGCATAGCAGATGCCGATGGCGACGGCTGGCTCGATTTCCAGGGAAAGCCCCTTGAGATCGTCATAAAGACCTACTCTTCCCGAGCGGAGAACAAGCCCTCTGCAGAGGTAGTGACTGCCCAGCTGGAGAAGATCGGAATTAAATCCCATGTAGAAGTCGTGGAGTCAGGGGCATTTAGCAGCGACCTGTCCAAAGGCGACTACGATCTGGGGCTCGGGTCCTTCAACACCGGAACTACCGGAGACCCGGACTACACCCTCTCCAAGCACTTTGAGTCAACCGGATCTGAAGCCAAGAAGACCGGCTATTCCAATGCGGATGTAGACAAATGGCTGCAAGAAGCCAGGGCCACGACCGACCAGAATGAACGGATGGAGTACTACAAGAAGGTCCAGGAGCAGGTGCTGAAAGACTCTCCTGAGATCATCCTATTCTATCTGAATGTTCTTGTCGGCGAGAACAAGAAGGTCGACGGATTCGTCATGTATCCCTCCAGCGAGATCAATTTCCTGACGCCAAAGCTGTCCCTGGAGGACTGAATCTGTCCAGCATGGAGAGCAAAGCCGACTCCCTCGGTGGACCAACCCAGAAGATGGCTTGCCATCCCAAAGAGGTCATAGCCGAGTACTGGGATCTGCGCAGCAGAAGCTACGTCCGGGGGGTTACGGCCCGGGGAGATGAGGAGCGGGAGGTCTGGATCAGATCTCTGGCCGCAAACATCGCCGACCTGCAAATCAGCCAGGCTCTGGACGTGGGCGCAGGCGCAGGCTTTCTCTCCCTTGTTTTAGATGAGATGGGGATCGATGTTACCGGCATGGACCTGTCTCGCGGCATGCTCTCCCAGGCAAAGGAGGCTTCCAGCCATCAGAAATCTGATTTGAATCTGTGCCAGGGAGATGCAGAGTCTCTGCCCTTCCGGTCTTCCTCCTTCGATCTGGTAGTAAGCAGGCATCTGCTCTGGACTCTGCCCGATCCCGAGAGGGCTCTGGTTGAATTCAAGCGCGTCTTGAGGCCGGGAGGAAGAATCCTGGCCATTGATGGATACTGGTTTGATCCCTCTATCAGAATGAGGCTGGCGAGAGGCATCTCGGGCTTTCTGGCCGGCTTCTCCAGGGACGGCAATCCGGTGCCATTTCACAGCTTCTATCGTCCAATAGAAAAGCATCTGCCGCTCTATCAGAACTCCCGGCCAAATCGATGTCAGGAACTCTTTGAGGCCACGGGGCTCGATGAGGTGGCCATTGATCGCCTGGTGGAGGTCAATCGTTTTTACGGAAAGAATGCAAATCTGTCTTTTCGGCTGGCCAATACCAATACCGTCTTTCTGGTGAAGGGCGAAAAGGCGGCAGGTTCGGAAAAGTGAGCGGCCGGGAGATCGGATGAGATAATGCTGTCATTTCTTGCAAGAAGGCTTCTTCTTCTGCTGCCTGTCTTGCTTCTTGTCTCCCTGATCGCGTTTTCATTATTCTATCTTTCGCCGGGAGATCCAGCCGAGATCCTGCTCACCGGACCACAGGGTCCGCCAGATCCTGCTGCGGTAGAGGAGTTTCGGGAACGGGAGGGATTTAATGACCCTGCTGCCGTTTTATATCTGCGGTGGCTTTCAAAGGTGGCACAGGGCGACCTCGGTTATTCTTACGTCTCCGGCGAGAAGGTTTTCAATGCCGTATGCAATAGCTTTCGGCCAACCCTGCATCTGTCCCTCGTCAGCCTTTTGATATCGCTGCTGATCTCATTTCCTCTGGGAATACTCTCCGCGGTCAAACAGGGATCGGCCATCGACGGCCTGGCGATGACGGTATCTCTGCTGGGCGTATCGGTTCCAAACTTCTGGCTGGCCTACATGCTTATTATCCTCTTTTCCCTCAAGCTGGATATCCTGCCAGTTGCCGGGTACGGAGACGGTGGAGACATCGAGCACCTCATCCTGCCGGCCGTGACTTTGGGAATTTCGGCAGCCGCGGTTACCTGCAGAATGATACGCAGCAGCATGCTGGAGGCTTTGGAGCAGGATTATATTACCGCGGCCCGGGCCAGAGGTCTCTCGGAGAGATCGGTGGTGCTCAGACATGCTCTCCGAAATGTCCTCCTGCCTGTGATCACGGTGGTGAGCTTGAACTTCACCTATCTGCTGAACGGATCTGCGGTGGTGGAGACCGTCTTCGCCTGGCCGGGCATCGGCAGCCTCATGACCCGCTGCATCTTCAGCAGAGACTACCCGATGATACTGGGGTGCATGCTGTTTTTGGCCCTGATAACCCTCAGCCTTAATTTGCTGACGGACATCTGCTATTATTATTTGAATCCGAGGATAAGGCATGAAGCAGGGAAATGATCTGGGGTTCTGGCTCTCGATCTGCGCCATAGCCGCCCTATTGCTGCTGGCGATCGCAGCTTCCTGGGTTGCGCCGCATGATCCCGAAAAGGCCCAGCCCGAGCTGAGGCTGAAGGATCCCTGCCTGGAATATCCCATGGGCACGGACCATTTAGGCCGGTGCATATTCAGCCGGGTGATCTTCGGAATCAGAATATCCCTTTTTGTCGGCCTTGCCGTGGTTCTCAGCTCGGCTCTGATAGGCACAATCCTGGGAGGTGCGGCAGGCTACTTTGGGGGAGTTATGGATGAGACCATCATGCGTCTGGTTGATGCCTTCCTCTCCTTTCCCAGCATCTTCCTGGCCCTGGCAGTGATCGGCTTTCTGGGGTCCGGCCTGTCCAATCTGATGCTATCACTGATTCTGGTGGAATGGACCGGCTACGCCCGGCTGGTGAGAAGCGAGGTATTGTCGCTACAGGGAAAGGAGTTTCTGGAAGCGGCAAAGAGCCTTGGCGCTTCGGATCTCTACATCATGATCCGGCACATCCTGCCCAATATCCTCCCATCCATCCTGGTCATGTCCACGCTGAGCGTGGGCTATGCAATTTTGGGTGCCGCCTCTTTGAGCTTTCTCGGCCTTGGCGTTCAGCCGCCCACTCCGGAATGGGGATCGATGATGAACGATGCCCGGCCCTTCATCCGCTCCCATCCAATGATGATGGTCTTTCCGGGTGCGGCCATAACCATCACCGTACTGGCGTTTCATATGCTTGGCGACGGGATAAGGGTGAAGCTGAACCCAAGATCTGAGGTTGGAAAGGATGCTTAGCCAAAAAAGATGCTATGTTTATGTCCAGACATTCTCTAATCAATAAATCCCTGCGCTTCAAAGATAAGGACGCCATTTTCGTCCAACTCTCGAAAGACTGCCCAGGTGGCTCTGTCTCTGGGAACGGGATTCTGGTCGTTATCGAAGTAGCGTATCTCCGATCGGATGGCCTTTTTGGATCTGCCATCAAGTCTGTCTATTGACATAATACAATATTGTATACTCTTACTATATAAAACAATTTAATACAGTTTAGCGTGATATGTGCTAAATTTCTTATATATGCTCAGGAGTTACAATAGTACAATGGTACAGTGATACAATGTCAATTGCTGAATTGGGCCTGGAGCCGGAGATCGACGCCAGGCCGCTTGATTTGTCCGCAAATGTTTGTCTGCCAAGAGCACCAAGCCGCTCATAGGACGAGATGCTTGTTATAATTCAGCACCTCTGCCATGGTATTTGCTTCCGGCACAGATCCCGGGAAATTGGTGAATATGACGCGGGTGGCATTGATGCCCTTGTCCTTGAGTGATTCTTCAATTCCCTTGGCAAGCTCGCCGGACTGCATATTCTCGATGACATAGGAGACGTTCTGGTATTTGTCCGGGTTGGCATTGATGTCATCCACGACCTTGGCTGCGGTTTTGGTTCCGTTCATGGCAAACTCGGGAGCGAAGAAGTTGACCACCTTCATGCCCAGCCAGTTCTGCACGGGATCTTTCTGCCAGAGCATGACTATGACTGAGGTTTGATTCAGCTGCTTTTTCTCCGACTCGGTGGGCTCTACGGCATCAAAGCTCTTTGCATAATCATTGTAGCGCTGCTCGTAGTAGGTCTTGTTGGCCGGGTCCTTCTCTTCCAGCCACCCTTTTACCTCAGACGCCAGCAGCCTGGAGTTGGTGGGAGTGTTCCATCCTCTCGATGGGTTGGAGGTGGTATTCCATTCAAATGCCTTGAAGTTGTTGGCCTTCATAAAATCATTAACGGCAGGCATGTTGTACTTCTGGTCATTGCTGTCGTTGTACGCCATGAACATGTCGGCATCTTTGATGAAATCCATGTTGAGCTGGATGCGATTGGGAATGATGTCCGTCTGCAGGTGCGGGCAGAGGGTCGGGTCGGCGATGGAGATGGCCTGCACCTTATCGCCACCGATGTAGGTAGCCGGGTCCATCAATACGCTGGTGGTGCATATGATCTTGAGTGCCGGTCGTTCCGCCTGCGCACAGGCAGGGACGATCAGAAAGATCGCCAGCACCAATAGGGCTATGTTAGATATTTGACTATTCATAATCGCAGTTAGTAATACTAAATATTTAAGTTTTATCACTAATAACTTAATTATCTTTATCAGTTCATATTTGATATAACAATCGCGAATGCTAATCATCCGAGACCGGAGAAATAATCCGCACAATAAGCTGGCACCTAGAACGGAGAACACCCAGGCTTTGAGGCGCCAACTCTACCTCCTATTACTATCTCTTTTTGGCCAGAAACGACCTCTCAATACTGCCGGCTATCTTGCGTGCGATCTCCGTTGACATTCCCATGGCCAGGCAGTCTTCAGGAAGCCAATCTCTGGCAGACGGATCGGTCGGACCGATAAAGATCTGAGAGTTACGCGATTTTTCAGCCATGCCTGCTGGATAGGTGACCAGGGTAGCGCAAGCCGGCCCCCAGGGAAACGAGATCAAATCAAAGACGTTAGGGCTGCCGAAATGAGCCAATGCACACAGATCCCTGATCTGCCGCCCGCTGGCAAAACAGATTACGCAGTTAGCGCATGAATCCTCCTCTAAATCATCACAGCGGCAGATCACTACGTACCTTCCCAGGGGCTTTACCTCACCCACTGCACGATAGGTCTCGCAGGCAATCTCCTCGTTCTCCTTCAGGCGCTTGCCATCCCGTTTATCGGACCCCGATCCTGTGGACATCATGCCAGGCAGCCTGGGATCAAATCCCCTGTATCCAAACCATGCCCGCCCGCCCACGCAGCGGCAGAAGTCCTGACTGGGCTCATCTCCCGCATAAACAGGACCCCTGATCCGGCCCTCTGCGATCCGAAAAATATTGCAGGCCAGGCAATCGCTTAGCTGTGAGGAACTGACGGCATTGTCCGGCATTCGATCGGATCCGTACACGCAAACCGGACTCTTCCGCATATTCACTGCACCGGCTAGAAGGGACCCTATTTGCCTGATTGACAGTCTTTCGTTCATCATATCTAGTGCATCTTGGTATTTATTCTCCTCTTGAATGACAGAACCACTGAGAGTGCAAATACCCCGGTGAGGAGCAGTGCCACCAAAGGCGCAACTGGAAGGGTGTACTCAAATCCCGCCCAGACGCCAAAGGCGCTCACCAGGAGAGCCGCGAGCGGTGCCACTAAAAAC
>JGI20214J51650_10000505_pt1 | contig 23976 bp, 22 predicted proteins | sample WetSurMetagenome_FD_51650 | JGI IMG/M metagenome (IMG submission 51650) | reverse complement strand
CGGGTCGCTGATGTCGAGTGCAATATTGCTTGCACCATCCGCCGTGGGTCGTACAAGGAACGAATCGCCGGCAGCGTTCGCCACCGAACCCGCCGTCAATTGCAATGTGATGCCGGTACCTGCGAGCGTTTGTCCTGCGGCCATCTGCGCCTGAGTGAATGACTGCACGGCAGCATTGGTGGTCGTATCGTAGACGGTATAGTTCGTGCCATCGAACTGCACGCTGTAATCGTGGCCAGTCAGTGCAGAGGTACTGTTGACGGTCGCCGCGAGTACGCTGTTGCCAACGTTGGAGGAGGAAGGCGTCACGCGCGGTACTGCCGAAGTGAACATGCTTGCACCGAGCGCGCCGTTCAGATCCGTTCCTTTTTGCTGTTGCTGATTGAAGGTATCGGCAAAACCCATCGCGATACGACCCAACGCATTGACTGCCGGATCAAGCACGGTCTGGCGGAAACTGAGGTATCCCCCCAGACTTCCGCCCTGCAGTGAATTCTGCTGGATCGGAATCACGGTGCCATCGTGCGAATAGGCGACTTGCAGCGCCGTCGGGTCGGTGGGGGATGCAACCGCTTGCAGCGTCGTAGTCTGGTTGCCCAGAACCAGCGATTGACCGTTGCCGATATAGACGTTCATCGAACCGTCGCTCTGTTTGATGGTAGACACCCGTATTTGCTGGCTGAGCTGATTGACCAGTTGATCGCGTTGATCCAGCAGTGCGTTCGGCTGCTGGTTCGGATTATTGGCCTGCGCCTGGACAATCTGCTCGTTCAGTGTGGCGATCTGGTTCGCATAGCTATTGATCTGCGTCACGCTATTGGAGATTTGGCTATTGAGACCGTCCCGAATCTGGTTCAAGTTCTGGCTCAGGGACTGGAAACGGCTCACCAGCGTTTGCGCGCTGCCGATCATGGCCTGCCGTGCGGGCACAGACTGGGGGGCATTGGTGACGCCGTTCACCGCGGTGAAGAAATCCTGCAGCGTCGGAGTCAAACCGCCGCTGGAATCACCCAGAAGATTGCTTACCTGCTGCGACAGACCCAGCTGTGTATTCAGATTGGACGATTGCGTCTGCGCTGCAAGTACTTGCGCACTCAGGAACTGGTCATATTGCCTCTGCACCGTCGCCACGCTGACACCCTGCCCGATGAACCCCGAGCCCGTGTTCTGCGGCAACATCTGCGTCTGGACGATCTGTTCCCGCGAATAACCGGGCGTGTTGGCATTGGCGATATTATTCGAGGTCGTTGCAAGGCCTGCCTGTGCCGCATTGAGCGCGCTCACTGAAATACCGAAAATAGCCATATCGCAAGATCCTTCTGCCGTTAGTCAACTCTACAGTCTGGTTATCGGCACATTAATTGAAAACTTTAGACGCGGGTGCTGACGCTGCCGATCACGCCGACCAGCTTGTCCGCGTAATGCGGGTCGGTCGCATATCCGGCTTGCTGCAGCCCCTGCGCAAAGACCTTGGCATCTTCCTGCCCCGTCACTCCCGAATAGCGCGGGTTATTGTTCAACAATTTTGCGTAATCCTGAAACGACTCCGCATATGAGCCGTATGCGCGAAAGCGCTGCACTTGTTGGCTCGCCACTCCGTTGTGATATTCGGTGGTGGTCACTTCCGCCACCTTGCCCTTCCAGTCCTTGCCCGCCTTGATGCCGAACAGGTTAAAGCTGTTGCTGCCATCCGCCATTTTGATCTCGCGCTTGCCCCAACCGCTTTCCAGCGCAGCCTGTCCCAGTATGAGATGCGCCGGAATGCCGGTACGGCTGCTTGCCTGCTCGGCAGGCACTCTTAATTTATCGATAAAGGATTGCTGGACATCGGCCTTGTAAGCGGAAGGCACGGCATGCATCGCCGCCGGTGCAACCGCGGCGGGAGCGGAGGGGTTGACCTGGTGGTCGCGGCTGAGTTGTTTCACCATGACTTCCGCCAACCCCACACCGCGAGATGACATGCTTTGCGCCAATTGCTGGTCGAGCATGCCGGTGAACATCTTGGTCTGCTCGCTATCGAATACGCCGTCTTGCGGTGTCGCATCGCGCATGCTTTTCAGCATCATGTTCAGAAATACAGCTTCGAATTGCTTGGCAGCCGCCTTCAGCGCCTGGTCCGGTGCCTGCTTCGCCTGCAATTTCAGCTTGTTCAGACTCTGGCTGTCGATCGCCATACTGCTGATGTCTGTGCCGGAGATCGTCATGGCCGCAGAACCTATATCACCTCAAGTTCGGCGCGCAGCGCACCGGCAGCCTTCATTGCCTGCAGGATCGCCAGCATGTCCTGCGGGGTCGCTCCGATGGAATTGAGCGCCCTGACCACATCGTTCAGATCCACGCCGCGCTTCAGGTGCAGCAGATTGCCTTTGTCGGCCTTGATCTCGATATTGGCGTTGGTCACCGCCACGGTTTGCCCTTGCGAAAGCGGCGCGGGCTGGCTCACTGTGTTCTCGGCGTTGATCACGACAGTGAGGTTGCCGTGTGCCACCGCGCAGTCGTCGAGCGAGACATGCTGGTTCATCACCACCGAGCCGGTGCGCGCATTGACGATGACCTTGGCACTGCCCGCCGCCGCATCGACTTCCAGGTTCTCGATCTGCGAAATGAACGCCACGCGCGCGCTGCCTTCCGGCGCCTTGACTTGTATGGTGCGTGCATCCACTGCGGCTGCCCCCCCCGGATTGCCGGGCGAAATGTTATTGCCGATAACATCTGCCAGGCGCATCGCCGTGGTGAAGTCGGCAGTATTCAATTCGAGATAGATGTACTCGCCCTGCCCCAGCGTCGTCGGCACGGAACGTTCCACTGTCGCACCGCCGGGAATGCGGCCCACGCTCAAGTGATTGACCTGAGTCTTGGAGCCGCCCGCCGCCGCACCCGCACCGCTCACCAGCATATTGCCCTGAGCCATGGCATACACCTGTCCGTCCGCACCTTTCAACGGTGTCATCAGCAAAGTACCGCCGCGCAGGCTTTTGGCATTGCCGATGGACGATACCGTGATGTCGATGGTCTGTCCGGGGCGCGAAAACGGCGGCAGCGAAGCCGTTACCGTTACCGCGGCCACATTCTTCAGCATCATGATGCTGCTGCTGCCCGGCGGCATATTGACGCCCATCTGCAACAGCATGTTGGTGATGCTTTGTACCGTGAACGGCGTCTGCATGGTCATATCGCCGCTGCCGTCCAGACCGACCACCAGCCCATAACCCAGCAGCTGGTTCTCGCGCACACCCAGTACGCTGGCCAGGTCTTTGATGCGTTCGGCTGCCGCACTCAAGGAAACGAGCATCAACAGCGCAAATAAAAACGATCTGATATTCATGGCTTACCCCGCTAGAACGGTAATACCGAGTAGAAGATGCGGTTGAACATGCTGAGCACCGCAGATGTGTCGATGCTGTTTGCTCCCTTGTATTCGACATGCACGTCCGCCACCTGGGTCGATTGCACGGTGTAACTGCCGCTGATCGTGGCCGGATTCACTATGCCGGAAAAACGCACATACTCCTGGGCATATTTGATGGATACCTGCTTCTCGCCTGCAACGCGCAGATTGCCGTTGGGCAACACTTCAGTCACTGTCACGGTGATGGCTCCCGTGAAGGAATTACTCCCCGAACTGTCACTTGCGGCGCCCGATTTGACACTGCTGCTGCCCGACACTCCGCCAGTCAATCCCGTCAGGGACGGTGCAGTAATCGCCAGACTGCCGGTATTGGTGTCGTCATGTCCCGATTTGCCGGAAGCCGCCGTCGTTTCGACGATGTTGACGATGAGTACATCGCCAACGTGGCGCGGGCGCATGTCCTCGAACATCGGATGATCGTTCACTCCCGCCATGAAGATCGCCCCCTCGTTATTCGGTACTGAAGGCAAGGGGGCCGGACGAGCCGTCAACGGTTCCCGGATGCTGGTGGACGGCGGCGGCACGCAGGCAGTCAGTGGCAAAGCGACAGCCAGCAGACTTATTATTCCCATTGTTTTACGCATGATTCGCCTCCGGAAATTCAAAATTGCCTTTCTCGTTTGTTCCCTCTCCTTCCCGGAGATAACCAGCGACTTGCCCGCTTGCGGGCTTATAACCAACCACTTGGCAACCGTCTTTTGGTTGCTTAGTGGGATGGCTAGTTGTTTCATCAGTCGAATGGCTAGTTGTTCCACCAGGGTCGGGATGGGGGAAGCGCCCGTGGCAATTTCAAGCACGTTCATTTTCATGACATTACATCTGCGTCAGTTTCTGCAGCATCTGATCCGAGACGGTGACCGCTTTTGAATTGATCTCGTACGCGCGCTGTGCCTGGATCATATTCACCAGTTCTTCCACCACGTTCACGTTTGAGGTCTCGACATAACCCTGACTGATCGTACCCGTGCCGTTGGTGCCGGGTACATTGGCAAGGGGCGCGCCCGATGAGCCAGTCTCCTGATACAGGTTCTGTCCCATGCTTTCCAGTCCGGCCGGATTGATGAATGTCGCCAGTTGTATGCTGCCGACCTGCACCGCCGCTGTCGTGCCCGGCTGCGTGACCGATACCACGCCATCCTGGCCGATGGTAACCGAGGTGGCATTGGCCGGAATCGTGATCGACGGCTGCAAAGGAAAGCCATTCGAAGTGACCATCTGCCCCTGATTGTCGGTCTGGAAAGAACCGTCGCGGGTATAGCCCGTCGTGCCGTCAGGCAACACGACCTGAAAGAAGCCTGCGCCCTGGATCGCCACATCCAGCTGATTGCTGGTCTGTTGCAGGTTGCCCTGGGTATGAATGCGTTCGGCCGCGATAGGGCGCACACCGGTACCGATCTGCAGACCGGAGGGTATCTGTGTCAGTTGTGACGATTGCGCACCCGGCTGGCGGAGGTTCTGGTACAGCAGATCCTCGAACACCGCACGCGAACGTTTGAAGCCGTTGGTACTGACGTTGGCCAGGTTGTTGGAGATGACATCCATCTGCGTCTGTTGTGCTTCCAGACCGGTCTTGGCAATCCACAGGGAACGAATCATGATGAGTATCCTTTTATAAAATTCAGCCGGTGACGCTGAGTACGCCGCTGGCTTGCTTGGCGTTGTCGTCCGCCGTTGTCAGCATCTTCATCTGCATATCGAATTGGCGCGACAGCGAGATCATGTTCACCATCGACTCCACCATGTTCGTGTTGCTGCCTTCCAGGTTGCCCGAAGCCACACCGACCTTGATGTCTGCGTCGGCCGGTTTGCCATCCCTGGTGCGGAACAAGCCATCCTCGCCGCGCACCAACTGATCCTCCGGAGGATTGACCAGCTTGAGACGCCCGACCAATACCACTTGAGCCGCCATCGTTCCGCTGGGTACGGTCGAAATGGTTCCGTCCTTGGCGATCGTCACCTGGGTGTCCGGCGGTATGGTGATGGGCCCGCTATCGCCCACCACATTCATGCCGTTACGGGACTGCAAAATACCGTTGGGCAACACCTGCAGGCTGCCGTTGCGGGTGTAAGCCTCGTTGCCGTTGCCATCCTCTACCGCGATCCATCCTTTGCCATCGATGGCGACATCGAGTGTGCGTCCGGTGGCTTGCATCACGCCGGGGGTGAAGTCGGTGCCGGAAGTCGAATCGACCACGAAGGTACGGGTTGCAAGACCTTCGCCCACCAGCGGTACGCTGCGAAAGGTATCGATGGTCGAGCGAAATCCCGGTGTGTTGACGTTGGACAGATTCTGCGCCACCGATGCCTGCTGCTGCATGGTGTGGGAAGCGCCTGTCATCGCGGTATAGATCAGCCTGTCCATGTCACCATCCTCGCCTTATTTCACTTAACGCAAGTTGACGATCGTCTGCATGATCTGGTCTTGCGTCTTGATCGTCTGCGCATTGGCCTGATACGCGCGCTGCGCGGTAATCATGTTCACCAGTTCCGCAGTGAGATCCACATTGGAATCTTCCGTTGCCGAGGTTTGCAACACACCCAGACTTGCCGATCCCGGCGTACCCACGAGCGGGTTGCCCGACGTTGAAGACTCCGCCCACTGGTTATTACCCAACGATTGCAGGCCCTGAGCGTTACTGAAGTTGGCCAGCACCACTTGTCCAAGCGTTCTGGTCTGCCCGTTGGAATAGCGGCCGGTGACAAGACCGTCCGAACCGGTGGTGAAACCGGTCATCTGACCGGAAGTGTAACCATCCTGGCTCAGCGAATTCACACCGAATGTGGTGCCGAACTGCGTAGTGCTGCCAAAGTTGAAACTCAATGTCTGCGGTGCGGCACTGGATGGATTGGTGACATTCAAAGTGACTCCGCTTGCGTTCGACGTCCCCGCCAATGAAGTTGTAAAAGTGGTAGGGCCGGTAATCGCGGTGATGGTGGTACCCACCGGAAAACCGCCACCGGTGACCGTCGCGCCAGCCACCAATCCGGAAGTACTGGTAACGGTAGCAGTCGTACCTGCCGCATCCAGCGAAGATCCCGTAAGCGCGATCGCAGCAGACGAGGGGGTGAAGGACGCCGAAGTGACCGCAGTCACCGGGGTCGCCAACGTGCCGTTTGTATTGAAGGTCATTGGCGTCAGTGCGGTCCCGCCGGGCGGAACCATAGCCCCGTCCACTGTCAGGTAGGTATTCCATGTGTTTGCTGACGTCTTGGCAAAATACAGTGAGGCAATGTGGCTTCCGCCCAGGCTGTCGTAGATCGTTGCCGAGGTGGAATTGTTGAAGGTCGCGGAATTGTTCGGATCGAACGCCGGCGCTGCGGGGATGATTGCAGAGTTCGCATTCAAATTAAGTCCCGCAGTGACCGCAGTGGTGGCTTTGGGCAACAAATTGGCGGTGGATATCTGGATTGGGCCGGGTGTGGTTGCCACGATGACTCCGGCCGCATTCGGCTGGTAACCCGTCAGGTCTTTACCCTGGTTATCGACGATGAAACCGTTCTTGTCCAGCTGGAACTGCCCGTTGCGCGAATACGTGATCGTGCCGTTGTTGCTCATGCGGAAAAAGCCGCTGCCGCTGATGGCCATGTCCAGCGAATTATTCGTGGTGGTGATATTGCCCTGGGTAAATTGCTGCGCCACAGCCCCCACTTGGACGCCAATCCCGGCAGCCACGCTTGATCCGCCGCCGCCCAGCGAGTTTGCATAGATGTCGGCAAATTGCGCTTGCGATTGCTTGAAGCCGACCGTGCTGGCATTGGCGACGTTATTGCCGATCACGTCCAGATTCTTGGATGCTGCATTCAGACCGCTCAGACCTTGTTCGAAACCCATGACATCCTCCTATTAAATTCGATCTCTCGCACGTAGCAAAACGTTCATCACAAAACCTGCCGGACCGCGCTCAGTGCCACATCGCCGAGCGTGCCCATGCCCAATGTCGGCCCGCTTGAAGTCAGCGCCAGACTATTCACCATCCCGTAAGACAATGTCGTAGGGCTGCTGTTGCTGGTACCAAGCACCGCCTTGGCGCCGAATTGATAGGTACCGTCCGCCACTGTTGCGCCGGTATTGTCCTTGCCATCCCACTGGAAGTTGACCACCCCGGCGGCACTTTGCGATCCGAGTTGCATGGTGCGCACGACATTGCCCTTGGCATCCGAGATCGTCACCGTGACCTGATCCGCCGGCTGGGTCAGTTCCACCGCCGCATTCGATTGACCGCTCGCCAGAGCGATCTGGTTGCCCGGCACCAGCGCCGCATGCCCGATCATGGAAGTCGCCTGCAGGGATTGCGAGGTCGTCATGCTGGTGCTCAGCGCCTGCACGGTTGCATTCAATTGGTTGATGCCGCTCACCGTGGAAAGCTGCGCCATCTGCGACGTGACTTGCGAATTGTCCATCGGATTCAGCGGATCCTGGTTCTGCAACTGCGTCACCAGCAACGTCAGGAACCGGTCCTGGGTGGCAGCCAGCTGCGAACTAGCCGCAGCAGTCGCGGCAGCAGTGGTAGATGAAGTGCTGCTCTGTACGGAAGTCGTCATGATCTATCTCCTTTATTGCCCGAGAGTGAGTGTTTTAATCAGCAGGGTTTTGGATGTATTCATCACATCCACGTTGTTCTGGTAAGAACGGGAAGCCGAGATCATGTTCACCATCTCGTCCACCGGATTCACATTCGGCATGGTCACGTAACCCCTGGCATCCGCCATCGGATGTTTCGGGTCGTACACCACTTTCATCGGCGAATTGTCTTCCACCACCGCCGCCACCTTGACGCCCTCCCCCGGCTGGCCGGCAGTCGGCACGGTGGAAAACACGACTTGCTTCGCCCTGTAGGGTTTACCGTCCGGTCCGGTGGCGCTGTCGACGTTGGCAAGGTTGCTCGCCACCACGTTGAGACGTTGCGACTGCGCTGTCATGGCGGAACCGGCGATATTGAAGATATTGAATAGAGACATGATCGTTATCCTTGCAGGGCGGCCAACACGTTTTTGACATCGTTGCTGACGAACGTCAGGCTGGCCTCGTAACGCAAGGCGTTGTCGGCAAATTGCGACCTTTCCACATCCATATCAACAGTATTCCCATCGGCGCTCGGTTGCAACGGCTTGCGATACAGCACCGGCGCCCCCATCACGCTTTCGCCGGACGCACCCGCCAGATGCTGCGGCGAAGTCGCTGCCACGGGCAATTTCTGTCCGTTGCCCGATAATGCCCCCTGTAATGCACTGGCAAAATCGATGTCCCTTGCCTTATAGTTCGGCGTATCCGCATTGGCGATATTGGACGCGATCAATTCCTGACGTGTAGCGCGCAAATTCAGCGCCGACTGTTGGAATTGCAACATCTGGTCTATTCTGCCGCTCATCTCGTCCTCCTGTCTGTCTGTTCCCGCACCTGCAGCTCAACGCCCCCGGTGGCAGCCGCTACTTCTTTCATGGTTCGCATACTAATCAGGGCATGTCATCCCCTATTTGACGATTAGGGGTAGAAAGCCGTTCTATTTCCCGCTTTAAAAATCCGCTTCCGGTTCCACAATATGGCCATGAAAAACCTGTGGTTAGTATTGATTGTGACCTTTATTTGCTCCCCGACCGTTTGGGCCGCAGACAAGCAGAGTCATGCCGCAATACGCGAGGCCGCCCTGGCCTATGCGCAGGCACAGACCCGTGCTTTGCCGGGCAAGGTCGGCATCACGGTCGACGACATCGATGCACGCACTGTCCTGCCGGCGTGCGGCACGCTCGAGGCCTTTCTGCCCGCCGGATCGCAGTTGATGGGCAAAACCAGCATCGGCGTACGCTGCAACGAAAAGCCCGGCTGGTCGATCTTTCTCCAGGCCAACATCAAGGTCAGCGTCGACAGACTGGTGGCCAATCGCCCCTTGGCCCAGAACACGGTGTTGAGCGCGAACGACTTCAGCATGCAAAACGGTGAACTGGGACAACCCGGCATCCTTACCGATCCGGCACAGGCCATCGGCAAAACGCTCAGATTTGGTATCGGTGCAGGGCAGGTGCTGCGGCAAGACATGCTGCGCGCGCAGTTCGTTGTGGTCCAGGGAAATACGACCGAAATAAGGGTGAGCAGCGAAGGGTTTTCCGTTCGTTCGTCCGGGCAAGCACTCAATAACGCCACAGCAGGACAGATCGTGCAGGTGCGCATGTCTTCCGGCCAGGTCCTGAGTGGTGCAGCGGGGGCAGACGGCACCGTGGAAGTGCGTCCATGAAGCAGCTATAATCTGCAGTAGCCGTAAAGTATCCTAAAGTTTATCGATCATCTGCCGATGTAATGCTTAACCGAGTCAGTGAAAAGGGAATTACCCCATGAAGATCGAAAAAACCAGCAAGCCGCTCCCCCCCAGCACGGCAGGGGAAACAAGCTCGCGCAACTCAGCAACGAAAGCAACAGGCAGCCAGACTCCCGCCGAAACAAGCGGCACCAGCGTACATCTGGGCTCCACCACCGCGCAGCTGCGCAGCCTGGAGGGCAGCATCGCCGGTACCCCGCTGGTGGACGTGAAAAAGGTCGCAGAAATCAAACAGGCTATCAGCGAAGGGCGCTTCAAAGTCAACTCCGGCGTCGTTGCCGATCGTTTGATCAACTCCGTGCAAGATCTCATCACCGCGAGCAAACATTGACCGCAAAACCCGCGAACGGCCTGACGACAGAGTTTCTGTCCAACCTGAACGACGAATGCGCCGCCTTGCGCGCATTCGTCGTTTTGCTTGAAGACGAGCAACGCATCCTGCTCGGCCAGCACACTGAAGAGCTGTTGCCACTGGCCGAAGCCAAAATACAACTCACCAACAAGATCGCCGCGCTATCCGCAGCCCGTCAGCGATACCTGCCGGAAGGCACGAGCAATATGGCGGAGTGGCTGAAACGCAATATCCCGCAAGGATTGCCGGCATGGCAGGAAGCCCGCCAACTGGCGGCACATGTGCAACGCCTCAACCAGACCAACGGTGAAATGATCCAGATCAAGCTGCGTTACAACCAGCAGGCACTCGGCGTACTGTATGGCGCGGCACAGAGCACCGCCGGACTATACGGCGCGGACGGCCAACCCAATCTGCCCAGCGGCAGCAGGACGCTCGGCAGCGTCTGAACGGCTCCCGTTTGTTCCAGGAAAGCACCGAATTATTTCGTTCGAACTGAACCTGATGACCCCGCAATCTCCAACGGCTTAAATGCACCTTAACGGACATCGGGCGTTCCGCAAAAACAGCAAAATTTAAAAGCACGATTGTTCAATGGATTGCTCGTTTTGATCTTGCCATGTCAACCCTGATAATCAAGTCATCAATCATCTGATTCCTGGCGAATGGATTGATAGTCAACGGCCTTACCGGAGAGAACGATATTTCATCTCCAAACCTGCCGGGCTTTACAAGTCTTAGTGTGACTCGCGGGGGATTCACCAACATCGATGCACTGACATTTATGATATCCGAGAGAGGAATTCTTACTTCTTCGCCACGTTCCCTGACCAGAAGAAGATCCCCGCAGTCATAAACCTCATCAACAAGATCCCAGACAAGCTTCTTCATCATGAAGTAACCAAGGATGGCCATTAGGCATGGACCAGCAAGAGCCATCGGAGCTTTTTCATATACCCCGATTGCGATCATCATGAACATAACGAATGCAAGAATACCAAACCATAGAACAGGAAATATATTCCTGGCAATGAACAGACTTGTCGGCACACTCTCAATCGAAACTCAATGCGGTCGCTCGCCAGTTGAATGAACGTCCTCGAAAGACGTTAAACTTCGAATCACCGGCTGAACGGTTTAACCAATGTGTTGCATCGACCGGTTGAAATCGCAACAAGTTTGCGACATTCATCCCCACAAATTTCCTTTTAAGTCCATGTCCATGTATGACGTTCCAATTCAATATCGTACCTGCGCACGGTAACTCAACGTCGCACGCCCTTCCGCCGGAACCGAAATATGCCAGACGGCTGCGTTGCCGGTCGCCTTTTCGTGCATATGGTTCTCTTCGACAATCTTCCAGTCACCCGGGATCGGCTCTTGCACAATGACCGTCACATCCTCCTTCTTGGCATTCTTCAGCATGATCTCGAAAGCACTCTCGTATAAAGCGCTCCCCTTGGCCGGATTGGGCAGGCGCCTAAAGTCGGTTTGCTTCTTGTCCGCCGTCACATCGAAAGCCTGACCCAGTTTAAGGCGCACTTTCTCGTTCCTTGGGGTATGGTCGACATTGTCCTCGCCGACAAACTGGGCGTTTCCGGTCCGATCCCGTTTGTAGACGCGGATGACGCCCTTTGGCAGTGGCATACCCAGATGCGCTGTTTCCTTGTTTTCAAACTCGACGAAGACGGCGACCTTCATCTTCTGCCCCAAGTCTCCGTAACTGGACTGGTAATAATATTCGGCACCGCGCAGCACCAGTTCCTTATGCGCCGGAATCCCCGATGCAGTCAGCAAAGACACCTGCTTGGTCTGGTTCTCGGAAATCGTTGTCGGGCGATCCAGCGTATAGAGGTGGTATTCCATTAATGATTCCTCGGCCATGCGGGGAGCAGCGGCCTCCATTGCCATTGCATTCCTTGCCTTCATGGCTGTGGCAAATTGCATCTGATTGCGTACCTGATTCACATCTCCAGCAACCAGTTGCAACTTGGCATTGTTGTAACTCGCGCCGCTCGTATTTGTCAGCGTCACCCAGCCTGACAGGTCGAGCTTGTCATCCGCCGCATTCAGTTCGGCAACATAGTCGGCCTTCCACGCCAAGCCGCCAGTGAGATAGGACAACTCCACATCCTGTTGTTCTGCCCCGTCGTTGTTGAGCGACATGACCAGTGTCGGCCTGTCGCGCAGGTTGGCCGGTACGTCTGGATAGACGATTCGCCCGGGGATTCCTGTCTCGATGCGATCACCGATCCTCATCACCACTCCCTGGCTTGTGGAGAGTATCAGCGCCTGTTCTGTAGTCTCTGCACCGGTCGCGGAGTTCATGCGGACGATGCTGACTGACTTGCCTACATATTTATCCAGCAGTTTTTGCGGGGTAAGCAGGTCGAAATCGAAGTTCTGCTCGACAATGGATAGCTTGCCTGGGTTGGTCAAACTGCGGAGTATTGCCGTCTCCGGGCGTATTTGGGCGCTGACATCACGGAACGCCAATGTGCTTTGCCCACTCCCGACCTGAACCTTGCGCTGATCCTTTACTAGAGCGAGATTCTCATTGTAGATCGTCACCGCGACACTTTTCTGGTCTTGAAGCGTGCTGCGAAGTTCACCCGCCTGGGTCACGCATGAAATGGTGGCCAGTAAAGACACGGACAGGGAACGGCATAAAGGACTCATGAATAATCTCCATTTTGGCTCGTTAATCGGTGGATTTCTGCTTCTGAACGTCCTTGGGGACTTTCAGCCAACATTCAATAAGGAGGTTACCCTGGACCATTCGTTATTGGCCGCTTCCCTACCGACGACAGGCGGACGCTACCTAACTGCAAGACAAAGAACAATATGCATTTCGATCTATATATCCGCCTGGTCACCCCGCTGGCGCAATTGAGAAGACCGGAAACTTCAGTAAAGACAGGGGACAAGGATCAACCAGGTAGCATCTGATCCACTTTTCGATTCTGATTTATTGTTGCTCCGGGGAGACTGGTGTTGCCGACGGTTCCGCTTCAGGCTCCGGCGACAGCACGGTGATGGTCACGCGCCGGTTGCGGGCGCGATTCTCGGGGGTATCGTTCGGCACCACGGGTTGGTTGTCGGCCTCTCCTACCGCTTTCAGGCGCTTGGCAACAATACCCTGGTCGATGAACAGGCGCACGACACTGCTGGCGCGCGCCGAGGACAGTTCCCAGTTGGAAGGAAACCTGCTGGTACTGATGGGCATATTGTCGGTATGACCTTCCACTTCGATGGCAAAGTCATTGTCCGCCAACACCTTCGCCGCATCCGCCAATGTCTTCTTCGCATCCGGCTGTATATCCGCTTCGCCCTGGTTGAACAATGCACTGGCATTGATCTCCAGTTCGACACCGCGGCCGTTCTGGGAAACGCTCATCTGCCCGCTCTTCACGAACGATGCCATTGCCCCGTTAAGCGTTTGGGCAAGATTTTGCATGCGTTCGTTTTGCTTGCGCTGCTTCTCGGCCAGACGCGCGTTGCGCCTGTCGACCAGTGACTTGAAGAATATCTCTTCCTCGCTCAGGTGAATCGCACTGCCTTCACCGGCTTTGCCGTTGGCGCCGAAAGCCTGATTGACGGAGACGCTGAAGACTTTGTACTTGCCCTCGTTCACCGAGGAGATGCCGTACATGACAACAAAGAAGGCGAACAGCAGCGTGATGAAATCGGCGTAAGAGACCATCCAGCGCTCGTGATTATCGTGCTCCGCTCTTTTGGGGCGGCGCGCCATCAGGACACCTCCGGGATATAACCCTTCAGCTTGTTCTCGATGAAGCGCGGGTTCTCGGCATTCGCCACCATACACAGCCCGTCGATCAGCATCTCTCGCAAGTTCACCTGCTGCGCGATGATGATCTTCAACTTGCCCGCGATCGGCAGGAACAGCAGGTTGGCGGAACCCACGCCGTAGATGGTGGCGATGAATGCGACCGCGATGCCGGCACCCAGCTTGGCCGGCTCGCCCAGACTCTGCATCACGTGCACCAGCCCCAGCACGGCACCGATGATGCCGATGGTGGGCGCATAACCCGCTGCCGATTCCCACACACGGGCAGCTTGCCAGCGCAGCGTCTCGTAGCTTTGCAGGTCGATGTCCAGCACCTCGCGTATCTTTTCCGCGCTGTTGCCGTCCACCAGCATCTGCAGCCCCTTGGCGACGAAAGGTTCGTCGATGTTCTTGAGCTGGGCTTCCAGCGCAAGGATGCCATCCTTGCGTGCGATACCGCCCCAGGCGGTGATCTGGTAGGCCAGTTTTTGCGTATCGATCAGCGGTGTGACGAATACCCAGCCTGCCATCTTGATACCGCTCACGAACACATTGAGCGGGTGTTGCAACATCACCGCACCGATCGTGCCGCCAAACACGATAAAGAATGCAGCCATCTGCATCAAGACATTGATCGAACCTCCTTCCAGCAATTGTCCGCCGATGATGCCCGTTATGGCGACAACCAATCCGAACAGGCTAAGCTTGTCCATAAACCCAGACTCCATAGTTGAACGGGAAGTAGTGTACGTTCATCGCGGCGCAGCGCAAAGCGAGAGCGCGCGGAAAAAGACCCGATATTTTTCTTGTCATCCTGCCTGGTTCTCCTGTGGCGCGGTCAGCTGCGGAGCCCGGGCTTAATAGCCCTTCATCGAAGTCCGCAAGCGCGCCACTGCCTGGCTATGCAGCTGGCACACGCGCGATTCGGAGACGCCCATCACCTCGCCGATCTCGCGCAGGTTCATGTCCTGCTCATAATGCATCCCCATCATCATGCGTTCGCGCTCCGGCAATCGCTCTATGGCCTGAACGAGCGCCTCGCGAAAACGCCCGTCCTGCAATAGTTCCAGCGGGTTGGAATCGGTTGAGAACTCGAATCGCTCGAAAAAATCCTCGTCTCCTTCGCCGTGAAAATCTTCATAATAGAGCAGCTGGGCGCCGCGCCCTTCCTGCAACATCTGCTGGTATTCCGGCAAAGTCACGCCCAACTCTTTGGCAATCTCGGACTCGCTCGGCGCCTTGCCCAGCTTCTGCTGCAAGCGGCTGATGGCCGCTTCGATGCGGCGCATGTCACGGCGCAGGCTGCGCGGCAGCCAGTCGGCGCCGCGTAGTTCATCCAGCATCGAACCGCGTATGCGTTGTGCGGCATAAGTCTCGAACATCGCGCCGCGCAACTCGTCATAACGGCTGGCGGCATCGAGCAACCCCATCATCCCGGCCTGGATGAGGTCATCCACTTCGACGCTGCCGGGCAATTTGAGCATCATGTGATGGGCGATGCGCTTCACCAAAGGCGCATACTCCTTCAGGCATTCTTCCTTGTCGCTCAGTCCATTCGACGTGTACATAGCCTTCGTCTTAAGATTGCCGGCGATATTCATGTGATCGCCATTGTATTGTTTACCGGACGCGATTGGCGCATCAAGCGTTGCACCACGCTGCCCAGCACATCATGCCCCTCATCCGAGACCGCCGGCGCGCGCAGTAAACCTTGTGCGATCTCGCGCATTGCATAGGACGACTGTGCCGCCGGGAAGACCTCGGTCACCGGACGGCCCAATTGTGTCGCACGTTTGAGCTTTTCATCAACTGGAATATGTCCCAGGTACTCCAAATGCACTTGCAGGTGCCGACTCGCGACCTGTGCCATATTGTCGAATATCGCCAGCGCTTCGCGTTCGCTGCCCACCTTGTTGACCACGATATCGAATGCCTGCCTGCCATTATGCATCGCCATCTGTTTGAGCAGCGCATAACTTTCCGTGATGCCGCTGGCGGTGGCGTTCAATACCAGCAGCAAGGGCTCGTCGCCGGACAGGCTGGCACAGAACGAATGCCCGGCACGCGCCGCGTCCACCAGTACCACGTCCGCATCTTTCGCTGCGGCACTCAGCGCCTCCAGCAATCGCTCGCGCTGGCTCTCGCCCAGCTTCGGCAGGCCCTGTATCGCCCGCGCCACGGGCAATACATGAACGCCCTGTGAACCTTGAACAATCACATCCTGCAACGTCTTGTCGCCGTGCACCACATGCAATAGATCGAAACGCGCCTTGAGTGCCAGCGTGTTCGCCACATTATCCTGCGACAGGTTCTCGTCCAGCACCAGCACATCCTTGCCAGAGTTTCCCAGCACTGCCGCCAGATTCACGACGATACTGGTTGCCCCCAATCCGTCGCGCGCGCCGACCACCGTCACCACGCGCGAACTGGAGCGCGCCAGCAGGCGGCGCAATCCTGCCGCCTGATCAGGGATATGAGATTGGCGTTCTCGTTTGTCTCCTCTCCCTCTGGGGGAGGATTGAGGTGGGGGAATGTCAGATCGCATATTGCCCCCTCATGTTCTGTACGCTGCCCATGCCGGCCATGAAGGCAGGCAGTTCAGCTTCCTGCATGGCGAACGCCGGGCTCGTCTTGCCTACATCCTTGAAGACGCGATGCAGCAGATATTCCAGGTTCACTTCATGCAGATCTTCAGGCACGCGCTGTCCGCTGGCGATGTAGTGCATGGTCAGTTTGTGGCGCACCACCACATCCAGCACTGTTCCCAGCGTCACCGCCTCGTCCAGCTTGGTCGGGATGCAGCCGATCACGCCCGTGCCGCCGTACATCTTCACCACATCGTCCAGCGTACCGCCGGAACTGGTGGCATTCAGCAGCAACAGGCGCTGCACGCCCACTGTGTCGAACATCTGCGCCTGTTCCGCCACGCGGCTGTCGCGCTGCCCCACACCCATGGTGTCGATCAGCACCAGGTGCTTGTGTTTCAAGCCAGACAGGGTGAGCTTCAGATCCTCGGTATCGCGCACGGCATGCACCGATACGCCGAGTATCTTGCCGTAGATCTTCAGTTGCTCGTGGGCGCCGATACGGTAGCTGTCGGTGGTGACCAGCGCGACCTTGTCTGCACCGTACCTCACCACGGCGCGTGCCGCCATCTTGGCCGTGGTGGTGGTCTTGCCCACCCCGGTCGGGCCGACCAGCGCATACACGCCGCCGCGCGCCACGACATCTTCCTGTACCGTCGCCACGCGCAGATTGTGCCCGAGGATGCGGCGCAGCCAATCCAGGCCGCCGTCGGCCGGGATCTTTTCCAGCAACTGGCGCGACAGCATCGGGCTGAAGCCGACGTTGAGCATGTCGCGCAACAGTCCGCCGCGCAACGGATCGCGCTGCTGCATATCCGACCAGGAAAGGCGCGCCATCTGTTCCTGCATCATGTTGCGCATGTTCTTGATCTCGGAGAGCAGCGTCTGTTGTTCTGCCGTTGTATCTCTGGTCTCGCGTACGGCCAGATTCTCGCGCAGGGTGTTCGCCTCCAGTACCTTGGCGCCAAGCGCTGCGGCCTGATTCGCGCCTTGTGCGGAGAGCCTGCCAGGCATCCGGGTCTTTTCATTTTCCACGCCTCGCGCCTCGCTCCCCGCGCGCGAAGGGGACCGGTCCGGACTCCGCTGCTCCGCAGCGCCCGCTCCGCTCACTCGAGTCTCGCTCAGATGAGCCAGTTCAAAGCCGGCTACAGCCACGATCTCCACGCCCTCCGGCACTTTCCGGTTGGACAGGATCACGGCATCCTCGCCGAGTTCGATACGTACCAGCTTCAGTGCGTCACGCGAACTGGCTGCGATGAATTTTCTGGCGTTCATGCTCTACCCCCTACCATGGATGTAAACCGTACCGTCTTGAATCCCGGCACTTCGTCTTGCGAAATCACTCTGAGTTGCGGCAGCGAACGCTTCAGGAACCGCGCCAGCAGATCGCGGATATGTCCGGGCACCAGCAGCACTGCGGGCAGGCCCAGTTGTTCCTGGGTCTGTGTCGCATTGCGCGCTTCGCGCAGCAGGGTATTGGCCAGGTTGGGCTCGATGGCCGAGCCGCCTGCCTGCAAGGCTTGCGCCAGTACGTACTCCAGCTCCTTGTCCATACCGATGACCTGCAACTCCTGTGCCGACGGGTAGAACTGCTGCACGATGGCCGCACCCAGTGCCACGCGCACCAGGCCGGTTAGCACGGTCGTGTCCTGCGTCTGCGGCGCATGTTCGGCCAGTGTCTCCAGGATGGTTCGCATGTCGCGGATATGCATGCCTTCGTCCAGCAGGTTCTGCATCACTTTCTGCACTGTCGATAGCGGCAGCAATTTCGGCACAAGGTCTTCGGTCAGTTTTGGCGCGATCTTGCCGAGATGGTCAAGCAGCTGCTGCAATTCCTGGCGGCCAAGCAACTCGGCCGCATGGGTATGGATCAGGTGGCTCATGTGCGTCGCGACCACGGTTCCTGCATCGACCACGGTATAACCCATGACTTGCGCCTGTTCGCGCACGGTGGCATCCACCCAGGTGGCGGGCAAACCGAAAGCGGGGTCTTTGGTCGGGGTGCCCGGCAATACGCCGCTCACGCTGCCGGGGTTGATCGCGAGGAACATGTTGGGGTATGCCTCGCCGCTGCCGATCTCGGCTCCCTTCAGGGTGATGCGGTAGGCGTTGGGACGCAGATCGAGGTTGTCGCGGATATGCACGGCAGGCGGCAGGAACCCCATATCCTGCGTGAATTTCTTGCGGATGCCCTTGATGCGCCGCAACAGGTCGCCGTCCTGCGCCTTGTCCACCAGTGAGATCAGGCGATAGCCGACTTCAAGCCCCAGCACATCGACCTGCGCCACATCCTCCCAGCTGGCTTCCGGCGCTTCGGTACTCGGCGCGAGCACCGGATTGGCCACTTCCGCCGCCTTGTCTTCCGCCTGCTTGGCACGCTGCAACAGGAAAAACGCGAACCAGCCCATGGCGCCCGCCAGCAGCAGGAAAGCGAAATGCGGCATGCCGGGAATCATGCCCAGCATGCCGATGATGGCGGCAGTCAGAATGAGTACTTGCGGGCTGGAGATCAATTGTTTGGCCAACTGCTGACCGATGTTGTCTTCGCTGGCGACGCGGCTCACCACCATGCCGGCAGCAGTGGAGATCACCAGCGCCGGGATCTGTGCCACCAGACCGTCGCCGATAGTCAGCAGGGTGTAGTTCTTGGCTGCGGTCGCCAAGTCCAGATCATGCTGCAACACGCCGATGACCAGACCGCCCACGATGTTGATGAGCATGATGATGATGCCTGCAACGGCATCGCCGCGCACGAATTTTGAGGCACCGTCCATCGCGCCGTAAAATTCCGCTTCCTGCGCGACCTCGGCGCGGCGTTTGCGCGCCACGTCTTCACCGATCAGGCCTGCATTCAGGTCGGCATCGATCGCCATCTGCTTGCCCGGCATCGCATCCAGGGTAAAACGCGCGCCCACTTCCGCGATACGTCCGGCACCTTTGGTGATGACCACGAAGTTGATCACCACGAGAATGATGAACACCACGATACCCACGGCGTAGTTGCCGCCGACGAGGAAATGGCCGAACGATTCGATCACTTTGCCTGCGGCATCCGGCCCGGTATGGCCCTGCAGCAGCACCACGCGCGTTGACGCCACGTTCAGGGAAAGACGCAACAGGGTGGAGATCAGCAGCACGGTGGGAAAGACGGCAAAATCCAGCGGTCTGGTAGTGTTCATCGCGACCAGCAGCACCATGATCGCCAGTGCGATGTTGAAAGTGAACAGGATATCCAGCAGGAACGGCGGCAACGGCAACACCATCATCGACAGGATCATCACGATCAGGATGGGGCCCGCCAGGCCGCGGACACCGCCGCGCATCATCGCTGCCTTCAACGTTTCCAGGATATTCATACGCACCTCTTGAGTTCATTCGCTCAGTCTGTCAAGACCGCTTTTCTTGTGCGTATTATCTGAAACGGCTGTCAAATCGATGACGTGAATAGAGGGGGATTTCAGCGGCAATTCAGGCGTGTCGGCAAAAGACCTACAGCCCCGCATTCGCCGGATCGAGCTCTTGCGGAACCGGCAACTCATGCGGCTCCTGTGGATATGCACCGCCCACCTGTTTGTAGCGGCGCAGCTGGTAGACGTAGGCCAGCACTTCGGCCACGGCGGTATACAGGGCTTCAGGGATGGCCTGCCCGAGTTCGCAGTGTTTGTGCAGCGCGCGCGCCAGGGGCGGCGCTTCGAGGATGGGCACGTTGTTCTCTTTGGCGATCTCCCTGATGCGCGCCGCCATCAGGTGCGAGCCTTTCGCCACCACGACCGGGGCGCGCATCTTGTTGTCACTGTATTTCAGCGCCACGGAAAAGTGCGTCGGGTTGGTCACCACCACATCGGCGGTCGGTATCTCGGCCATCATGCGGCGGCGCGCCATCTCGCGCTGCATGCTGCGGATGCGCGCCTTGACCTGCGGGTCGCCCTCGGTCTCCTTGGCTTCCTGGCGCACTTCTTCCTTGGTCATCTTCAGTTTCTTGTTGTGCTCATACAGCTGGAACGGCACATCCACCGCCACGATGAGCAGCATGCCGCCCATGATGGCGGCAAAACTGCCCCATACCAGATTGCCCAGATGAGGGATGGCGTGGGCGAGGGGTTCGGTCACCAGCATCAGCACTGCTTCCTTGTTGTGCCAGATCACCCATGCTCCCACCCCGCCCACCACCACTGACTTGGCGATCGCCTTGCCAAGTTCCATGAGGCTGTTGACGGAGAACATGCGGCCGATGCCGTTGAGCGGATTGAGTTTGCCGAAATTGGGTTGCAGGGGTGTCAATGTGAACAGCCAGCCGTTCATCAACAGGGGCGAGAACACCGCGACCAGTAGCATCAGCCCCAGCAGCGGCAGGAACGCGAGCAGTGTCGCCATGCTCAAATCATGCAAGTGCGGCAACAGTTGTTCGGTATGGAAAGCCAGTCCGGTATCCAGCGTCAGGCCCTCGCGAATCAACGAGACAAGTTGCTGCGAAAGCGCAGAACCCATCAGCCATATGCCTGCGCCGCCTGCCATCAGCACGGCGAATGTGGATAGCTCGCGCGAGCGCGCGACCTGGCCTTCTTCGCGCGCCTGATCCAGGCGCCGCTGCGAGGGCGATTCTGTTTTTTCTAAGTCACTGTCTTCTTCGGCCATGGCATGGTCCTTTGCACATGGCGATTATCCTCAAACACTGGAAAAGTAAAACGCGGAATAGGATGGTAATTGGCGGGTATTTCGAGTGCAAAGATTGAAGCGTCTAAATTTCTCGTGAGGCAAGGCAATAATCCGCATCATTGCCGAACTTCACGCAGCACATCGCTTCGTCAGCGGTATCAAGCAGGGCTATGCCATCTTTGCCGTGATGTGAATTAAGTTCGAACCAGCGCATACCTCAAGTTCAGCATGTCCATTAACCTAAAGTCGTCGATGACGACAGACAGCTTTCGGACAGTGATTTTGCAATACCGACCTGCGACTCTCGAACCCTCACTCGACTTTCAAGGTAAAACACCTGAGCTACCGCTTTGCTGCAAGGAGCGGTCACTGATAAGGAAGAAAAATTGCTCATCTCAATGACAGTAGATAACCGATTGTGCTGAAAAACTCTTTTTGGGGGCACCTTGAAAGAATTCTAGCCTCATAGGGCACTTCAAATGTTTTCGACGCGGGTGGGTACCCTAGCCACACTTAAACTCAACCATGAACCAATGAGCTGAATCACTATGAACAAGCAAGTGAGATTTACAAATGTTGCCGCAATTCGCAAAATTTCCGAGGTGTGCGAAAAATGAGCTTTTCAACACAATCAACCGAAGCCGACGTTCCGGTTGAGTTATGCAACAGCGGTTATCAATTATCAAAAGTCGAAATGAAATTAAGGCTGCATGTGTTGCCAGCTCTTGTAGACAGCCTCAAGGCTATATCCGTCCGGGTCGAAAACATTTGCGGCGTAATAACGTGGATCGTAATAAAGGCGTGCCTCTGGTCTACCGTTGTCTAATGCCCCTGCTGCAATTGATGCTGCGTAGAACGCATCAACCTCATCTTTGCTTTTTGCAACGAAGCCAATATGAGCAGCGCGAGCATCAGCTTTTCCCTCTCGAAGCCAGAAGAATACACGCCCGTTACAGCCGAAGCCTTTCAAGTCCGGATGCCCTTCTGGACCTTCTGCGCCGTCGTAGTCAATCACGTGACCGATTCCTAGGGGGGCTAGGGCCGTTTCGTAAAATCGGATTGAACGATTGATATCTGTAACGGAGATGAAGACATGGTCTAACATGATTGGTGTCGAATGTGTGATGGCAAGTAATGATTGTAGCCAATCCCGAGTGGCTGAAATTGGCAACATTCTACCCGCTTAGATTCGCCGGCAACGACTACCGCATCCGACTATGAGTGAAAAGGTCTTCAAGCAACCGGAATTGCTCTCTCCCCAATTCGCACATGATCCCTCAAATCTTTTCCAAAGCTGCCCAATGCTTCAACATCATTTTTTCGGATTTATTTAAGCAAAAATCGCACCCGGCAATGATCTGACAAGGTGAGTTTGACCAGTAGCTGCGCTTGATATTTTTTCAATAATGGCAACAATGAATTCTCCATACAACGTTAGCCGATGCGTATTTACATATCTGACTTGCCGGTTAAAAGTATCACTAAAGCCAATATAAAAAATGGTATGAAGACAAACAACATGCCCACCCATGTAATCAACATGATAATACCTCCAAAATAATTTACTTAATCCACACGCCCCGCGGCGTAGTTTTGCGCTTAGTCACCGCTTTAATAATGTATCATAATATGATATACTGTTCAACATATTGATATCCTTCAATATGAAGTTAATTGAGCAGCAAGAAGATTCAGAATCCATATAGGTAGGAAATATGTTGCGTAATAATGGCACAAGGTTCCTTCACATAACCCGAGGCTATGAATGAAGCGAGGGCTCAAGGCCGTTATCGGCATAAACGATTGTTGAATTCGGATATTTTCGCCGACTCTTTAGCGAAGATTGGTTGTGCGCACTTCACCTTAGAATTAATGTTTTTTACACCTCTGGTGTAGCTAACTTAAGGAGATAGTCATGCTTATGACGCTTGGAAACATGATGATTCAACTCGCGCAGGGGAAGAGACTCGCATTTCGAGATGCGCGTGATATCCAGCTCGAGTGCACGGAAGGCAAGGTCTGGCTCACAATTGAGGGTTTTCAGGATGATTTTTTGCTCGGCAAAGGAGACCGTATGCGAATTGACAGCAATGGATTGGCTCTCGTTCAAGGCTTCCCTTCCGGATCTGTCCAGTTGGATAGCAGCGAAGCCCCTCCATGTCGAGGGTGATCTACATATACCCTTTTAGTTTGAGGTATATGACGATCGCTCCGACAAACTTTCTGAAGCGTCTGCTGGAAGTTCATGAATCAGGATTCCACCCCTAATTCCTTTTCGCTAGGAATCTTGAAGACTCCTTGCAGGGCCAATAATTCGCTACGGTGCTCGCTAGCAATTTTTTTTACTAATTTATTACCCTCTGGTGTGAGATATATCTCAACCTCGCGCCTATCGGCAGTGCTTTGCTGCCGATATAGCAATCCTAATTTTTCGCAACGCGAAGCTAAAGATACGACACCGTGATGGTGAGTTTGCAATCTCTGGGCAAGTTCGCCGATCGTTGCCCATTCACGCCCCTTATATCCTTTTACATGAAGTAACAATAAATATTGCAGATTTGTGATGCCAAACTTATGCGTAATATCTTCACTAAACCGCTCAAAACTACGCAGTTGATGACGGAACTCTGAGAGTGCTTCAAATTCTTTTTTGGTGAGTATTGTTTTTGCCATGTTCAATGTAGATTGATAAATGTCGCTGGAAAACTAAAGTTTCTTTAAAAATCATTGGAACCTTACTCAATTGAATGGAGAACTCATATGAACGACCGCATATGGCCGATTCTGTTGAAAAACTCACCGAAAGTTTAGCAGCTTCCCCCGCCAGAATTTTCATCTTCGGAAATATTTCAGGAATGCTCGGTATTTTTACGGGT
>JGI20214J51650_10000503_pt1 | contig 24012 bp, 16 predicted proteins | sample WetSurMetagenome_FD_51650 | JGI IMG/M metagenome (IMG submission 51650) | reverse complement strand
TTATTAAATATTTCAGGATCCTTAACCGACGACCATTTAATTTTTATTCCTTTTTCACCTTTTAAGATAGCTTCACTACCCGTTTTAATGCAATCTCCGAAGTTTTTGCACAACCGGCGGTCAAACATCAGGCTTGCACCAAAGGTTTGGCTCTCGGGATTACAGCACCACTGGCAACGCAATGGACATCCTTTATAGAAGATCATTGTCCGGATACCCTGCCCGTCGTGTGTGGAAAAACGTTGTATATTGAAGATCATAACCTACAGGATAAAATCCATAACAAAGATAATTAAATTTCATTCAAAACCAATATTAGTTTCATATGAAGTTATACTTATAGATTATTTTTCAGTCGAATGGATGGTTTTAAAACAAAAACCCCGGATTTCTCCCGGGGTATAGTAGTTTTTTTACCGGGAGTACTTCCCGTTGTGAAATCAGCTTTACAGCTTTAATTTTTTACTTGCACTCTGAACATGTTGTGGATTCATTTTTTACTGCAGCATCGAATTCCTTTCCGCATTTGTCACATTTGACAAGATGCTTCTTCTCAGCCATAAGTCTGGTGGTGATAGCAGTATTAAATTCCATTGCCTGTAAATCCCTAATAGCTGAATATTTGTCTCTGCGCATAGTGGCAGCAACAAAATCTTCTACTTTAAGAACTGGTATTGTTATTTCATCTCTCATGCGGCAAAGATACTAAAAAAGCACCAGTCTTTCTTATAGTTAGTTGTTTATGATCTACTTATATGCATAACTAAATAACCTGCAACCAGTTGTATCCGTAGAATATTACAGGTAAACAAAAATAACAGCGGTTAAATAATCCTCTTAGCGGGTAAATGTGCTTTTTATATCATTACAGGATTTCATCAGGATTGTTCTTACGGGCTTAAAATCTTTTCCTTAACTGGAAAAAAACAAGATGATATTTATTTTGTTTCTCAAAGGTACCCTCATAATTTACAGAGAATGACATAGTCTTCGCAAACTGCCAGTACAGATTCGTTTCAACAACATGCTGTTTTGAATTCATCAGACTTTCATTATACCGGTAGTTCATATAATGGTAACCCAATCCTGCAGAAAACTTTCCTTTAAAGAGATCCTTTGTAAAGTTTATACCGTAAATAGTACTGTTCAGATAATTGGATTCAAAATAGGTACCTGACAATGTAGCTGATATATTAATTCCAGGAATCTGATAGTATGAGAGATAACCATAGATGTTTTTTGAAGGATGGGGATCAGATTTTATAAACCTGGAACCCGATTGCACTCCAAATACAAGGTTATTTGTTATCCTGTAATCAGCCTGTAATCTGATACTATGCCGCATCTCACTTTCAAGAATCCTGTCGATAAAGGACTTGTATGTTTCATAATACATAACATTCTTCCTTTCATCCCATGTACCTGTAAGAGTGAGTTTCTTAGTCACCTTATACCTGAGTGACAGGTAAAGTCCTGTAATGTTAAAAGTATTTTTTGGAGTATAGTTTTTCAGAGAATCGCTTTCCAGAGTATAAAGGTCGACCTCAAATGTACCCATGAAATACAGGTTTTTTATCAATGAGTTTGAATGCTGAAAATAGAGAAATCTTCTGTCGGTTTTTCCGTTATTAGTTTGTTGCATGAAAGCAGCAGAAGTTTCATTATAAGTATCAGGTGTTACTGTATTAAATGCCAGATATGCCCCATACTGAAACAGTTTACTGTTAAATCCATAGTTTGTAAAATCAGGTCTTGTACCGGCCACGGCCCCAAAGGAGAATTTGTTGACAGACTTCTCAATTTGCAAACCATCCATTGCTCCCATGCTCGACATATGGAGATTAATTTTTCGACCCAGGCTGATCTGAGTTGTTTTATTCAGATCGTATCTGACATTAAGAGAATATACCTTCAGAGCGTTGAAAAGATCCTTCTTAACAGCGCTCCAGTTGCCCAACTTATGATTGAATGAGATATAACTCTCAACTGAGAACTTTGAGTTGTTGATATTCCTTGCATCAAGCGAAAAGTTATATCGTAACCTTGTTGCATTGGCTTTGGAATTAGCGGAAAAGCTTGAATATGAATATGCTGATATGTTTCCCCTGATTTTTTGTTTTATCGCATCGGTTTTATCTGGATTTTTCTCAGTAACAGCAAGGATCTCAGTCACAATTGCCGGTTTTGATGCATTGGGAACAGCCTTCTCTTCTGTTTTTTTGTAAGTACTTTTATTTTTTGCAGTTAGCTGATCATTTACAGAGAGTTTTTTATCTGAAATTAATGTACAGACACAAGATGCTGAAGACAAATCAGTTACTTTCAATGCAGGAACCAGCGTACCTGTTGTTTCAATAAATAGTGTATCACCGGCATTTATTCCTGTTGTAGATATAAACTTCACATAGACATTCTGAGTACTTATAAATGAAACTTTTCCTGTAATATTTCCAGTAACAGCCTGTCCGTAAAGCCTGACACTATAAAAGATAATAATAAATGCTATTACAAACTTTCTCATATGTAAATCTTCCTCACGGATTTTCAAATAATAGTCCCTGTTCCTCCACATATGCCAGAATATTTCACATTTCTACCCTGCTCTACCTGTCGGGTGGCAGGTATAACATGAAGTACCGGTGTATGTATATCCACTCACCCCATTATGATGACTGTCAACTGAAGCTTTATCACTATGCTCATGACAGATAATACAGCTAAACGATGCATAATTAGCTGTATTTGTATGGCAATCAGTGCATGCATTCCACTGTCCTAAATGTCTTCCTGAATATATTGGGAACAAGGCATCATGTTGAGTAAATGTTGCAGGTTTCCAGCCAGGTGTGGTTGTATGACATGTATTGCAGGTCGTTGAAAATGACAGAGTTTTATGATCAGGATTTGTTGTGTTGTTATAATCCGTGGCATGGCAGGAATAGCAAACAGTTGAGGTAGTTGTATAATTTCCCTTATGGCAATCATTACAGGTTGGTGTTGCGTGACCAAGTGTAAGCGGGAATGTTGTATGCGTGAAGGTAGCCGGAGTCCATCCGGGGTTTGTTGTATGACAGGTAGCACAGGTTGTCGGAATGCCTGCAGCAATGTGATTCGGATTGGTTGTTGCTGTATAATTTGACTGATGACATGTATAACAATCGGTGGAAGTTGTTGTATAGTTTCCTTTGTGGCAATCGTTACAGGTTGGAGTGGAATGGCTAAGTGTAAGAGGGAAAGTTGTATGGTTAAAAGTAGCAGGCGTCCAGCCCGGATTGGCTGTATGACAGGTGGAACAGGTTGTCGGTATGCCTGCAGAAATATGATTCGGGTTGGTTGTTGCTGTATAATTTGCCTGATGGCATGTATAACAATCAGGGGAAGTTGTTGTGTAGTTTCCTTTGTGGCAATCGTTACATGTGGGTACTGAGTGCCCGAGTGTCAACGGGAAAGTTGTATGACTGAAAGTAGCAGGCGTCCAGCCCGGATTGGCTGTATGACAGGTGGAACAGGTTGTCGGAATGCCTGCAGCAATGTGATTCGGATTGGTTGTTGCTGTATAATTCGCCTGATGGCAGGTATAGCAATCAGGTGACAATGATGTATAATTTCCTTTATGACAATCGTTACATGTTGGGATTGAATGGCCAAGCGTAAGAGGGAAAGTTGAATGGTTAACGGTTGCAGGCGTCCATCCCGGATTAGTTGTATGGCAAACCGCACAGGTTGTTGGAATCCCGGCTGCTACGTGATTCGGATCCGTGGTTGCAATATAATTCGCCTGATGGCAGGTATAGCAATCAGGTGACAATGATGTATAATTTCCTTTATGACAATCGTTACAGGTCGGGGTTGAATGGCCGAGTGTAAGCGGGAAATTCGCATGATTATAAGAAGCAGGTGCCCAGCCCGGGTTTGTTGTATGGCAAACTGAGCATGTCGTTGGAATGCCTCCTGCAATATGACCAGGGTTTGTAGTTGCAGTATAATTTAACTGATGACATGAATAGCAATCAGTGGAGGTTGATAAATAATTTCCTTTATGACAATCGTTACAGGTAGGAGTTGAATGGCCGAGTGTAAGCGGGAAAGTTGAATGGTTAAAGGCAGCAGGCTTCCAGCCCGGGTTAGTTGTATGACATATTGCACAGGTAGTTGGAATACCTGATGAAATATGGCTTGGAGTGGTAGTTGCAGTATAATTCTGCTGATGGCATAAATAACAATCGACCGGTGTAGTTGTATAGTTACCTTTATGACAATCATTACAGCCAGGTACTGAGTGCCCTAGTGTCAGAGGGAAAGTAGTATGGCTGAAAGAAACCGGTTTCCAGCCTGAATTTGTCGTATGACATGTTGTACAGGTTGTGGGGATACCTGAAGTTACATGATTTGGATCAGTTGTCGCATTGTAGTTCGTCTGATGGCACTGATAGCAATCAGTCGGAGTTGTTGTGTAGTTTCCTTTATGGCAATCCGCACAGGTTGGAATTGCATGACCAAGGGTCAGAGGGAAAGCAGTATGACTGAAGGAAGCCGGTTTCCATCCGGAAGTTGTGCTATGGCAATTAACACATGCTGTCGGAATACCTGCAGCAATATGATTCGGATTTGTGGTTGCGGTATAATTCTGCTGGTGGCAGGAATAACAGTCGGAAGCTATTGCAGTATATCTTCCTGTTGTATGACAATCAATACATTTAAGGTTCGAATGTCCAAGCAGAAGGGGAAATGCGCTATGGTCAAAACCTGCACCGGTCCATTGAATTGCATTTATTTTGTGACATTGGATACAGTCTTCGGGAATTCCAGACTGCATATGATTCGGACTTGTAGTAGCAAGATAATTCTGACGATGACAATCCACACAATTAACACCTGGAACATCATAACGGGCCAGACTTTCTGACTTATGACATTGAGAACAATCAGCTGTCCTGTGAGAGCCAACAAGAGGAAAACGACTCCTCTGGTGAATTTCGGTGATATTGCTTACAAGCCATGATGATGGAGTGTGACAACGGGAACAATCGAGTCCGACTGTTGACTGGTGGATATCTGTATGACATTCATTGCAGTTTGTTTTAGCCTCCGCAAATTTCAATGTCGGATGACACTGCCTGCAGGCAACAACCTTATGCTGACCAACTAGTGGAAGTGCAGTGGTATTGTGATCAAAAGAGTATACTTCTTTATCGAGTTGCCATCCTTTCGTGCTATGACAAGTCTTGCAGCTGATCCTGAAGTTCTGGCCGTGAGGTGATTCGGGCTGCTGTTTAAATGACAGAAGTCCGATGCTTAATATCAGGAGTGACAGGATTCGCATCTGTAATCTTCTATTTTATATCTAACGAAATAATCTGACCCTTGTTGTTCCGGTTTATGACATTTCAAACATGGCACATTTATATGTTTTCCGTCGAGTTTGAAGTTAGTATTATTATGATTGAATTTTGTGGCTTTCCAGTTTCCGGTGTCATGACACTCTGTGCAGGTAGTTGTCCCGTTTTTTTCAAATTGATTAAAATGCTTATCAACATGACAATCAGAGCAATTTTTACTTAAGTCGGAGAATTTTTGCTTAACATTTCCGTTTGCATCCTTAATAAAATGACAATCGCGGCATACAGGATTTTTATGGCCTCCAGTCAAAGCAAATTCTGTTTTTGAGTGGTCAAATGATACATCTTTCCATCGGTTTTCAACATGACANACTTTACAATCTGCNCCCGGATAATACCTGGCTTCAATAATATCCTTGTGCGGATCATTATGGCAATCTTTGCAATCCTTCCCTATCTCTCTGAAGNTCCAGTCTTTTTGTTTTCTATGACATTCCGTACATGGAATTGTATTATGTGCACCCTGCAGAGGGAAGAAGCTCAGATTGTGTTGTTCAATTGTATATGAAAACAGGTCAAAACCATTAAAAGTATGACACTGCGAACAATCGGGTGCTACTCCGTTTTTCACAAACTGATTCTTGTGATAGTCACTATGACAGTCGAGGCAAAAGGCAGATTTCAGAGGATCCGTAAACTTAGTCTTATGACAGGCCTTGCAATTGACCGCCAGGTGCTTACCAACAAGTTTATAATCAGTTTTATTATGATCAAAATCTTTGGCACCCTTAACAATCTCAAATGAATCCTCGTTATGACACTGACTACAATTCTGCCCGAATTTATTCTTATGCGGATCTTTATGACAATCTGAGCAGCTGAATGTTTTATCAAATTTGAATTGCTGGTATTTTTTCCCGTCTGATATTTCAACTTTATGGCATTTGATACAAATCACACCTGTATGTTTCCCTGCCAGTTGAAATCTGGTATCAGCATGGCTGAATTTTGAAGCTGGTTTAAATGAATCTGCATTATGACAATTCAAACATGTCGGAGGTAATGTTTTCCGGTGATAGTCGGTATGACAGGTAAGACATTCCTGATTCAAACCCAGATAAGTGTATTTCTTAACTTTTATTTTTTCATCAGAGATATACTTTGTACTGTGACAATCATTGCATCCCTTTTTAGCATGAGGCACAGATAATAAGAAACCGGTCTGACTATGGTCAAACTTTGCCGTATCAAGACGAATGAGTTGAAATTTCCTTCCATGATGATCATTATGACAGGCAAAACAATCTTTTCCCTTAACCTCTGCAGAAGCATGGTAGCCTTTCTGAAGGTCCTTTCTGTCTTTAATTTCCGTATGACAGGCAAGACATTTTTCACTGCTTACCTTACTCCCTAAAACATGACATTGAGTACAGTTGGAGATACCTTCGAGATGGGCATGAGGAGTAGCCAGATCACCAGGGGAGATCTGTGCTGCCGTACTGAAAAATGACAACAGCAGGATAATTGTTACTGCAGTGATGTTTCTTATCTCTGTCATTAATAGACCGTATTGCATGCCTCTCCTGCTAAGCTTTAACTAAGTTTCCTGTTTCGTGCTTAACCCACATCGCCTATCATCTATAATACATAATACATTCTTCCATCTCACGCCTGATGCCTTAATCACCATGTTTCATTACAGTCTCACCAAATTTTTTCTCAATTCTGATGCCGGCTTTTTCCAGAAATTGAGTTGGCAGTTCACCGCCGGCAAAAATATAGACCAGATNATTTTTCAGCTTAATTGATTCCCCTTCTTTCCCAATTGCCAGTGTAATAAACTCATCTTCAATAGCTGTAACATTGGTATTCAGCCGTACCTCAAGTTTCCCCGCTGCAGTGGCTTTATTAAGAGCCAAACTGTTAGCAGGTTTTATACGGTTAAAAACTTCACTACGATAAGACAGGGTCACATGATTTTCGTCTGAAAGCAAAAGTGCAGATTCGATCGCAGAATCACCTCCGCCAACAACAACAATATCTTTTCCCTTAACTACTTCCGGTTCAAGGAGACGGTAAGCAACCTTCTCTTTCATTTCACCGGGCACATTTAATTTACGGGGTGTTCCCCTCCTGCCGATTGTAAGCAAGATAGCTGCTGCGGTATATTGTTCACCTTTTATTGTCATAACTTTAAAAATCCCATTTTCAGAAATGATTGCTTCAACCTTAGAGTTTTCCTGAATGGTTATATTATTTTTTTTAAGCACAGTAATCCATAAATCTAACAATTCAGCCTTAGTGGTCTCAAAAAGTTTTATCTTTCCATATAAAGGCAGATCCATTGGTGATGTCATCACAATTTTTTTTCGCGGGAAAGTAAATACAGTCCCTCCGAGAGTATCCTGTTCCAGAATAAGAAATTTTAATCCATGTTTTTTTGCAGTAAGAACCGCAGATATTCCTGCAGGACCTGCGCCAATGATTATCAGATCATTTTCAGCTTTATGGTTTTTATTTAAAGACTTAACAATATTTTCTGCTGCCTGCCTGCCCTGTTCCACTGCATTCTTAATTAAACCCATACCGCCCAGTTCACCTGCAATAAAAATACCGGGCACATTGGTTTCAAAATTTGTATTTATATGAGGCAGATCCACACCTCTCTTCTCTGTTCCTATCCGAAGGCTGATGGCTTCGGTAGGACATGCCAGGAAACATGCGCCATGGCCGATACACAGTGAAGCATTAATAATAGTTGCTTTCCCGTTTCTGATACCAATAATATCATGCTCCAGGCATGCTGAAATGCACGCCCCTGTCTGAATGCAACTGTTTACATCAATATGGGGATGAAGAGATACAGGTTCATGAAGTCCGAATTCCTTTGCAAACCTGATCTTTTCATCAACAATTTTCGATTCCCTGCTCTTCTTTCGAAGGTATATAATCACAACAGTAATACAGAGAATAGCTGCGAAAGAATATATTACAATATTTTCAATTAGCGGTTCCATAATCAGATAATCCACCTGTATCCAAACATAATAGTAACTCCAACATGAATAATCATAATAATAAGCATTACCAGCGCAAATGGGAAATGGGCCACATGCCAGTATTTGAACAAATTCTGCATAGAATCAAGACGTTCAATTTTTCTGTTAAGTCGGATATCCTCTTTAACAAGGTCAAGAATATTTTTCCGCTTAGATCCCGAAAGTCTGTTTTTTTTCAAAACCGCTTTTACAGCTCTGATCGATCTCCGGTCATCAGCAAATTTTCTGAAATAACGTATGAAGACGTTTCTATGATACAATTCAATTTTCCTTTTTATTGAATTGTTAATAATATTGAAACTTTCATCGTCCAGATTGTGAGTACTTTTTACGAGACCTGCGACATCAGTTTTCATTTCCCTGACTTCATTTAAGCTGAGTTCACGACCTTCAATTGATCTGGGTATCTGTATATAAATGAATCTGCCGATCACTCCGCTTATAAAGACGGCAACCATGCTCCAGAAACTTATTGCAACAAGACCTCCGAATTTCAGTGCAGTGTGAAAAAGCACAAGAATCGGGCCCATTGTACAAAGAAAAATATGAATCTCAAGCCAGTGTTTCAGTAATCCCAGCCTTGACAGGAACCGGAATCTCTTCCTGGCCATATAAGTGCTGACACCAATAATCATCAGTAACGATCCAATGATTCCCAGTCCATGTCCCAAAAGTCCACTGGGCTTAAGTATATTATGATCAGGATGATAAAATCTTTCTTCAAGGCTTATTCTGTAATAGGATAATCCTTTATATAAGATTGCAATAAAAGTTACAAATACTATAGCAATTAGAACACCTATAAATATTTTGTGGGCAGTTTTCGACATCAGTAAAAATAAGTTCTATAATATAAGTTAACATCGACGCTACGAAGATAAGTTAAAATTAAATTAAGTAGAATCAATAACTTAAATTCATAATATCAACGCAAAACTATCCTTATATGTTATAAATGCACATATTTTTTCTCAATTTTCGAATTATTATTAAATCCCAAAATTCTTTGATATTTTTTGTTCAATTATACATTCCTGATCAGACCGATACACATCTGATAATTACCAAAGTATAATAAATAACTATAGATTGGCCGCCTATAAAGAAATTATATGGCAACAAATAAAAGAAGCACAAAATAAGGATATAGCTTATACTCTGCGGATTACGCCGGATTAATTTCAGGCGGATAAGCTGGGTTGATATCTTTCCAGTCCAATAATCTCTTCGAAGGCTCTGACAAACCTCATGAAAAAGGAAGTGTATTCCTCCTCTTCAACATTAATAAATGTCTCGTCCGGTGAGGATGGAATATCTTCAAAAGGTCTCATTATTTCCGGCTTTTCGTTTCCCATCCCTGAAAAATCGATCCTTAAACCATCAATACGGTTGTAAAAATGCCATCCGCTCTCTTTGTGAGTCTTCAGAATTTCTCCACCAAAAATATCATGAATCAGCAATGATATCAGGGTGTCAAGTCCATCCGTTGAAAGTTTTGAAGTTCTGTCTGAGTCTGTTTCAAGACGAGTACTCCGTTCCAGTGCTTCCTGCACAACCATTAAGTCAAACATATTCTTATTTTTAAATATTTCCCGGTTATAAAAGCTTTTTTGTTATAATTAATATAAATTTTTCACAATTGTTATAAATAACCAATAAGTAAATTTAAGCCAGACTCAGCAGAAAAAAGTTACACAATTTTTAAAAAAAATTACATATTTCCCACATTTTGTCATTTTCAAATCCATTCCTGTTATTCCGGAACTGTTAATTAGATTACTGATAATAAATACTAATAAGTTAACAAATTCCAGAAAGGAAAGTTCATAAAAACTGAGACTAAAACGGATAGTATTTGTGGTTAGCTGGCTGGAGAAAAAAGAATATCAGAACTTTGATAAAATCTCCTTCATTTTAGTTTAGGAGAGCTATCATTCAGACTTTTAAACAGAAGCTAATCAGGCTTTTGATTTCATTTTCATCTTAAAATCAGATGTTTCATGAAAAGTTATTGCCGGGAAATTTTCTCTTGCAAGTTTTAGCATCCATTCACTTTCGGCAAAGAATACAGGATTATCCTCTTTATCGTATGCTATTGCCCCTGATTTTCTTTTAATGAAAGCTTCAAGGTCGCTTTTATTATCTGTTGTAAGCCAGCAGGCTTTAATAAACGGAAGAGGGGAAAAGTTACATTTTGCACCGTATTCATGTTCGAGCCTGAACTTAATAACCTCATATTGAAGCTCCCCGACAGTACCTATTATCTTTCTGTTACCCGGTTGCTGCAGGAACAACTGCGCTACTCCTTCGTCAGTCATCTGCCAGACCCCCTTATCAAGTTGTTTGGTTTTCATAGGATCAAGGTTAACAACCTCCCTGAGAATTTCAGGAGAAAAGCTTGGTACACCTTCAAAATGAAGTAGCTCTCCTTCGGTAAGAGTATCACCGATTTTAAAGTTACCACTATCGTACAGACCCACAACATCACCGGGGAATGCTTCATCAACAATGCTTTTGTTGTTTGCCATAAAACTGGTTGGTGATGAAAACCTGATTTTCTTTTCAAGCCTAGTATGGAAGTAAAACTTATTCCTTTCAAATCTTCCTGAACAGATACGTAGAAAAGCTATTCTGTCACGATGGTTTGGATCGAGGTTGGCATGTATCTTAAAAACAAAGCCAGTAAGCTTATCTTCATATGGTTCCACTAAACGTTCAGTTGTCTGAATATTTCCCGGACATGGTGCTATTTCAAGAAAGGTTTCCAAGAGTTCAAGTACTCCGAAATTATTCAGGGCACTTCCAAAGAACAGAGGAGCCAGATATCCGTCACGATAAAGAGATTTATTAAATGGTTCAAACATATCATGAACGAATTCGATCTCTTCCCGTAGTTTGTTGATACTCTCGTCACCTACATATTCTATAAGTTTTGGATCTTTGATATCACCGGTACTTATCAGTGCTTCCGAAACGGTAGTTTTCTCGGCAGTATATAACTGTACCTCTTCTTTTTGAAGGTTATAAACACCTTTAAAATGTCTGCCATTTCCGATCGGCCACGTCTGCGGACACACTGCAATGCTTAATTCCTTTTCAAGTTCATCAAGTATATCGATGGGACTTATACCTTCCCTGTCCATTTTATTAATGAATATCATTACCGGTGTATGTCGCATCCTGCATACCTCCATCAGTTTGCGCGTCTGTTCCTCAACTCCCTTTACTGAATCCACTACCAGTATTACACTATCGACAGCAGAGAGAGTCCTGTAAGTATCCTCCGCGAAGTCTTTATGCCCGGGGGTATCCAGGATATTTACTCTTACATTGTTGAAATCGAATGCCATAACTGATGTGGAGACAGAAATTCCTCTCTGTTTCTCAATTTCCATGAAATCAGAAGTTGTTGTTTTCCTTATCTTATTGCTTCTTACAGCTCCTGCGGTCTGAATCGCGCCTCCAAAAAGAAGTAGCTTTTCGGTAAGTGTTGTTTTTCCGGCATCAGGATGGCTTATAATCGCAAAGGTCCTTCTTTTTCTGATTTCACTTTTTAAATCCATAGATAAAAAATTGAGGCACAACTCTCTTCTTTTCTCAAGAGGGCACAAAAGTAGCAAAAAAAGGCTAAATGAAACAGTTATCAGGGAACAGAAGTTTAACTGAATATCAAAGGATCCTTATAACACACATAAACTCTTTGATTTATCTATGTGAGGTGAGATTACCTTCGGTGAGCTCGTCCCGGTTTATCGGGACTCGGTTCCTCATTCTACGCCTGTCGGCGTATCCTTCATTTTATAGCAACATTTTATACCTAATATCTGGAAAGATTAGAAGGAGATTCCTCATTTCGTCCCGATAAATCGGGACTTGGTTCTTCATTTTATAGCAACATTTTATACCTATTATCTGGAAAAATTAGAAGGAGATTCCTTATTTCGTCCCGATAAATCGGGACTTGGTTCTTCATTTTATAGCAACATTTTATACCTATTATCTGGAAAGATTAGAAGGAGATTCCTCATTTCGTCCCGATAGATCGGGACTTCATTCGGAATGACAGCTCCTTTTTATAGTGGAAGGAAGGATAGGAGAATCGCCACCGGCGATTCTCTTATCCTTCCTCTTGTACACCCCATCACAATTGTCATCCCGAGTCCGCCATCCGGCGGATGAGGGATCTCCTTCTCACATTATTGGACTCTTGAAGCCTATGAAACAATTATACCTTCTAAACAGGAAGCTCTATTGATCCATCATGATATAATTCCTTCCACTCTTTGTTAAAAAGGTCGATAAGTGTGTTTTTCTTTGCTCGTGAATAAGCCTTTATTTGTTTCTCCCTTGCAATAGCATCAGTAATAAATTCAAATGTCTCAAAATATACCAGTATACCAACATTATATTTCTGAGCAAAACCTTTTATCTTCTTATGCTTATGTTCATAACATCTCCTTTCTAAATCATTTGTTACACCTGTATAGAGAACATTATGATTTGCATTAGTTAAAATGTAAACAAAATATAAATGTATCCTCATTCTCTGATTGTACTTCTGCAGATTAATTTACTAATTTATAGGACATTCCTCAAAACTCTGGCAAGTTTATCCTACTTTGTCTGATCAACCCCAAAAGAATTTCCTAAATTAATCCAAACTCCTTGAACCGACTTCAGCTTTAAATGAACGGATATTCCTCATTTCGTCCTGATAGATCGGGACTTCATTAAACATTCCTTTTAAGGTGCTGATTTTACAATGTTAATAATTCCAGATAGTCATATAAAAGAAAAGTTTTTAATCCTATTTTCTTATATTTGTAGCTGCAAAAACACCTGATAACAGATAATAATATTATAAACCATAAACTAAACCAGAACTTTATGCAAATCAAAAAAAATCTATTTATTGTGTGTCTGTCGCTCCTTATGATAAACACACTCTCTGCTCAGACTTACAAGTATATAGGGGCAGATAAATGCAAGATGTGCCATAATAAACCAGCAACCGGTGACCAGTATGGTAAATGGCTGAAAGATCCTCATTCCAAGGCTCTTGCAACCCTTTCAAACCAGGCTTCACTTGATTACGCCAAGAAAAACGGTATTGCAAACCCTGCCACCGAAGCAAAATGTCTCAAATGCCATTCAACCTATGAAAAAGCAGGTGCAAGTCTTCGCGGTGGTATCCGTCCTGAAGAAGGTGTTTCATGCGAGTCTTGCCATGGACCAGGCAGTGGTTATAAATCACCCGCTATAATGAAGAACAAGGAACAGGCTTTGAAAGCAGGACTTATTATTCCTGATGAGAAACTCTGCCTTACATGCCATAACAAAGAAAACCCTTTCTTTAAAGAATTTAATTTTACAACCTATGCTGCCAAGATAGCCCATCCGAATCCGGCAGCTAAGAAATAAAGATCTTTTCCATCCAAGAAAAGCAGAAATCCTTTGTCTGGAATATCACGACAAAGGATTCTGTTTTTTAATACATCACCTTCTCTCCGATTTGTCGATCTTTTTATTATTTTTGCAGACCATAAAAAAATATTCAGATGAAAAAGTTAATTAGCTTATTGCTTCTAACAGTTGTATTTATCTCATGCAAAGGGCCCGGTACAGGACCGCTGGTTAAAGATGCTTTTAATAAGGAGAGTCAGGGTCAGGCTCACGGACAGATGCCAAATCAGAGCATGGATGGTAAAACACACGCAGGCCAGGTCACTATTGAAAAAATGAATGTTACAGTTGAACCATGTGACGGATGTATTACAATTGCAAAGCTCATGGAGAACAAAAAGTCATTTGCCGGAAATGCTATAAAAATTAAAGGAAAAGTAACAAAGTACAACCCTTCAATTATGGGAAAGAACTGGGTTCATATCCAGGATGGAACTGAATTCGGCGACGGCTTTGATCTTACTGTAACAACAGATGCTATAGTGGCTGTAGGTGAAACAGTTACATTTGAAGGAAAGATAGCCCTGGATAAAGATTTTGGATACGGATATACCTACTCAATATTACTCGAAGAGGCCAGGGTGATTAAATAATTGAGCCAGACCAAAAAAAAAAATTTATTGCGTGTTTAACCGTGTACAGAANATAATCAGATAAGTCCCTGGTAAAGCCAGGGGATTTTTTTTTATAGTAACCATCGGTTAAAACCGACGGCAATTGATAACCATCAGGAGGGCTCTATGAGGTCCCAGAGATTCCCGTACAGATCGCTGAATACTGCTACTTTTCCATAAGTTTCAACAGATGGTTCCCTTATAATTTTGATCCCTTTATCCTTAAGATTCTGATAATCCCTCTGAAAATCCTCAGTGTATAGAAAAAGGAAAACACGACCACCTGCCTGATTACCAACCCTGCTCATCTGATCTTCATTGACAGCTTTTGCAAGTAGAATATTGCATCCTGCCGGTCCGGGTGGAGATACAAGTACCCACCTTTTTGTTTCACTTAACGATGTATCTTCAATCAGGTTAAAATGCAGCTTACCGGTAAAAAACTCAATGGCTTCATCATAATTTTTTACCAGCAATGCAATATGTGCCAATCTTTGACTCATAAATCCTTTTCGACTTTAGTATTCTATATTAATGTTATATTTATTCAAAAGCCCGGNCAATCCATTAATAGAAAACCTCGCCCCTTTTATCATATTTATTTCGGGGTCAATAATGTAATTCACAGCACTCAGAAAATCAACCTCTTTAAGTATTGTCATGTTAAACACTGCATTCAATAAATCACAGCCTGAGAATGAAGAGCCGGTCAGATCGCTTCCGGAAAAATCAACACTTTTCATTGATGACCTGAGGAAAGGAGTCTTAGACATTTTCTTCCCGGAAAATGAACTNTANTCNAGCAGACTGGCCTCAAATCTTACAGTGAAAAAAGAGTCAGTACAATCATTGAAGTTAATTCCCAGCAGTTTACATCCTTTGAAGGCAACGTTATTCAATTGACAATTAATTAATTTCGCCAGAGCCAGGTTACAATTTGTAAAAGTGCACTCTATAAATTTCACCGAGGAAAAGATTCCATCTGCAAAATCACAGTTCAAAAATGAGCAGTTTTCATATTCCGTATTTAATTGTTCCTTTCCCTTAGAGTTTAAATCATTAAATGATTCACCCTCAAAAAATAATGTACTATTCCTGCTCATTATGTTCAATTAATTTTTGATGGAGGTGAAGCAGCCTGATCAGATCCCCATTCAAAATTTGGTTCTGAACCCATATCAAGTACCAGTTCAGCACCATCTTTTATATCATCCCAGCTAAACCACGGCTTGTTCCATTCCTTCCCGTTCAATGTAGCTTTCTGAATATATTTATTCTGCCTGCTGCTTTTTTCAGCCACAATTCTGAACATTTTATTATTCTGCAGCATGATTGTGACTTCAGTAAACAGAGGACTTCCTATATTAAATACTGGTATTCCCGGAGTTACAGGGTAAAAACCCATGCTTGAAAAAACAACAAATCCCGATATCCCTCCACCATCTTCATCACCCGGCATACCAAACGGTGTATTTGTAAACCACGTATCAAGAAGCATTCTGATGCGCTGCTGGGTTTTCCAGGGTGATCCTGCATAGTTATATAAATATGGTATATGCAAACCCGGTTCATTCCCCATTACAAATTGTCCGACCTGTCCTGTGGCATCTGGAAACTTTGCCATATAATCGGGCTTCCACATACCCAGACCTTCGTTGAACAACTGATCAAGCCGGCCGGTAAACTTCTCCCTCCCACCCAGAAGATTAACCAGACCTGAGATATCATGCTGCACATCCCAGAGATAAGTCCAGCCGTTATTTTCATCATAATAATCACGGTTTCCCAGACCTCCGGACAGTTTCGGATCAAAGTCCTTCACCCAGCTTCCATCGGCAGTTCGTGGAGCGAAGAAGCCGGTTTCGGGATTAAACAGATTGTTAAAATTTTGTGACCTTTTGAGAAAATAATTATAATCATCATTCTTATTCAGAGCTTTTGCAAGCTGAGCCAGGCACCAGTCGTCATAACTATGTCCCAGCGTTATCGCCACTGCCTGCCTTTTTTCAAACGGATGGACCTGTGCAACAGTCTCCTTTTCACCAGGATTCAATGCAGGGTAATATCCTTTTTCGAGATAAAAAGTATCGAGAGAGCACATGGATCCGTTTCTCCATGGAAGCATTGTAGCTTCCATTGCATTCTTCCGTAAGCCTTCATAGGCTTTCCCGATATCAAAGTTTCTGATCCCTTTAAAATATGCATCTGCTATTATAGCAGCAGAATGATGTCCGTTCATGCAGGGAGAATCACCAAACAGAATCGGGAAAGAGGGCATCCAGCCGCTCTGTTCATACATTCGCACAAATGACTGGATTTTAATCCCTTCAATTTCCGGATTAAGCATTGCCTGCAGAGGATGTGACGCCCTGTAAGTATCCCACATCCAGTCATCGACATAAAAAGGAGTGCCGTTGTCATTATGAATTGTATCATCAAAACCGCTGTAATACCGGCCATCCTCCGAAATATTTACCATTCGTTCATATGTCCGGTAAAGGGCTGTGTAGAAGACAGTTTTCTGATCTTCAGTACCTCCTTTCACCTTAATTTTGCCCAGAGCACTGTTCCATCTTTCTCTTCCTTCCGATCTGAGAGATTCAAAATTCCAGTCAGGTATATCCTTTTCAAGGTTCTTCCTTGCCTGGTCAGCATCAACAAATGAAACGCCGATCTTCACTCCGGTCTTCGTTTTCTCGGGTATATCAAATGTAAGAGAAACAGATAATTCTGATCCTTCAATCATACCTCCATTATTCCCTTCAGGGAGATTCGTTTTCCATAATGTGTCTGCAATAAATGACACTTCTGTTTTTATGTGGAAAAAGACTTTTACTTTGTCATCATAGAGCTCATATCCTTCAATTGTATTCTTATCTCGAACATTTAGATGACCTTTGGCAGTTATTGCAAGCATCAGATTCTTCTGATTTTTTCTATTCCAGGCTATCTGATAAAATGCAGACTTCTCTGCAACTGCCAGTTCAAGATTAATATCCGGATCTTCGAGCAATACCTTATAATAATAGGGTGTGCACTCTTCAAAATCATGATCATAAGCACTTTGCCATTCCTTCCTGACTGTACTTACTTTCCCTGTCGTTGGCATAAGCAGGCCTGCTGTACCATTCCGGTGACCACAAAGGATAAATGGAAAACCCTTTATCTTTTCCGACAGATAATTGCCCGGCAAACGATGAATACGCATCATACTGTTTGGCAGGTTAACAAGAGGAACCGTTGTCTCAAGCAACGGACTTATCCCACCGATATCCGGATTTACATAATCAACCGGATCGCTGGATTTTCGGGAACACGATACCTGGGTCAGGCAAATAGCAATGACCAATAAACATCTTATTTTCATTCTATTACCAATTATTATGAGCTAAACAAGCTCAACATTCATTGTAAATATCAATAATTCTGATTTAATATTTACTTCACCCAGCTAATTCTGGCAGATTTTACATCTTTTGAATTGGTTCCCATATAAATTATAAAATCACCAGGTTCCCAGTCGTACCTCAGCTCACTATTATAAAACTTCAGGTCATTTGTTGTCACATCAATACTGATTTCTTTCTTTTCGCCCGGCTGTAACAATACTTTCCTGAAGTTCTTCAATTCCTTTACCGGTCGTGAAATGGATGCAGCAGGATCCTGTATATACAACTGAACCACCTCTTCACCGGCAAGGCTACCGGTATTGGTAAGCATAACAGATGCTGTAAGTTTTTCATCTCCCTGCAGTTGTGTCTTGCTTAACTTTATATCACTGTAAGAAAAACTGGTATAGCTAAGACCATAACCAAACGGGTATAACGGNTCGTTCGTACCATCAAGATATTTTGAGGTGAATTTATTATCAGGATCATAAGGACGGCCTGTGTTTTTATGATTATAATAAATCGGGATCTGACCCACATTTAACGGAAACGTCGTTGTCAGTTTACCTGAAGGATTGTAGTCTCCGAATAGTACTGTTGCCACGGCATTTCCGGCTTCTGTACCTCCGGCCCAGGCTTCGAGTATTGCACTAACATTATCGTTCTCCCAGCCTAATGTCATCGGACGTCCGTTTATAAGAACCAGCACAACAGGTTTTCCTGTATTAATGAGAGCTTTCAACAGATCCAGCTGCACTTTCTGGAGTCCGATATCGATAAGGCTTGATGCTTCACCTGACCATGAAGACGGTTCACCAAGTACCGCAACAACAACATCAGCCGTACCTGCAGTCTCAAGTGCCTCCTTTAGCAGCTGATCAGCAGTTTGTACCAATTCTTTAGATCCCTTGTTTCCCTGCATTCCGAGTGGACTGTTTGCCCTGGCTAGCTGAGGATTATCAGTAAATTCCGAACCTTTTGCATATAGAACATTCACACTGTTTCCACCAATATTTTTTATACCGTCAACAACTGTTGATATCCTGGCCGGATCACCACCCATTGCCCAGGTACCAAGCATATCACCCTTGCTGTTTGCGAGAGGTCCGATAACCGCAATGGTTCCCGATTTTTTCAGAGGAAGGATCTGTCTGCTGTTTTTAAGCAGAACCATTGTCCGGGATGCAACTTCCCGTGCAACTTTAAGATTTTCAGGTGTGAGGGTTTCTGCTTTTGCTCTTTCTTCATTCATATACCGGTACGGATCATCAAATAATCCAAGCTTATATTTTGCCTCCAGCACTCTCTTGCAGGCAAGATCGATATCCTCCATTTTTACTTTTCCTTCTTCGAGCGATTTTTTAAGCGTTGTAAGGAATCCTTCTCCGACCATATCCATATCTGTTCCTGCTTTTAATGCTAATGCTGATACTGTCTGGATATCACCCATACCATGATTGATCATCTCGTTGGTTGCTGTATAATCCGTTACAACAAATCCTTTGAATCCCCACAGGTCTCTAAGTAGCTCTGTCAACAGCCAATGATTTCCGGTAGCCGGGATACCATCAACGACATTAAATGAAGTCATAGCACTTCCTGCACCGGCATCTATTGCAGCTTTATATGGTGGCAGATAATCGTTATACATTGTAAGCCGGCTCATGTCGACTGTATTGTAATCACGACCAGCTTCAGCAGCACCATAAAGCGCAAAGTGTTTCACACAAGCCATCATAGTGTTATTAAGGGAAAGATCGTTTCCCTGATACCCTTTTACATATGCGGCAGCAATCTGTGAACCAAGCCATGGATCTTCTCCTGCTCCTTCAGCAATTCTTCCCCAGCGTGGGTCCCTTGCAATATCAACCATTGGGGAATAGGTCCAGGCGATACCATTCGCTGTAGCTTCCTGAGCAGCAATTCGGGCACTTCTCTCAACGAGTGACATATCCCATAAACAACTCATAGCCAGAGGAATAGGAAAGATAGTCCTGTATCCATGTATCACATCCATTCCAAAAAGTACAGGTATATGATTAGGTGATTCCTTAACTGCTATTTGTTGTGAAGCCCGCATTGAAGCGAGTGAAAACCCATTCAGCATACCACCTATCTGACCCAACTTCAGTTTCTGCTGAACCTGTTCATTCACTGCCGAACCTGTTGAAAATCCTCCGGCTGTAGTCAGATTCAACTGACCGATTTTTTCCTCAACCGTCATCTTACTCATCAGATTTTTGATAAAAGCATCCATTTTTGCATCCTGTGCCTGGGCTTTAAATATCAAAGCAATAAGCCATAATAACATTACCAGTTTTTTCATATTTGTTTCGTATAGATTTATTTTTGAAAATATGGTCAAATTTATGAATTACCTTTAAATATTACCCGATAAATATTACAGCTGTTTAAATTATATTTACATTCTCATAAACTGAACAAGATGAAATTCAAAAATCCTTTTCTTTTTCTTATCCTTTGCTTTATAGTTACAGGCTGCAGACCAAAATCTAACTGCAACCAGATTTCAGAGGATCTCGAAGTAAATTTTGAATATGGGAACATAAGTGCCGTTGCATGTCTGGCTGACTCACTGAAGAAATCCTGTCCGGAATACCCGGATGCAATACAAATCGCTGATTCGCTTGCACAGATAGCCGAAAGGATCGGACTCGATTTTTCTGTAACAGAGGAAGAAGTTATGGAGCAACTTAAGCAAAGGGTCGGATCATTCACGGCTGAAGACAAAACAACCTGGGAAAATAAGGGATGGCTGGAATGGCGCGTGATTGATGGGGAAAAAAAGTACTTCAACAGAGCTGTTTCCAATTTATTACTTTTGAAGAAATTCTATGAAAATAAGGGAGGGAGACTTCAGGAAATTGCAAATGATCCTGCCATGATTTTCAGACTGAAACATACAGGAGAAGCAATTAAACTATCTGATAATCAAAATACTCCTGTTATTCCTGTTAATATGAAAATTACTTATTCCATCACAGTTAATCCCAATGCAGTTCCAGAAGGAGAAAAGATCCGTTGCTGGTTACCCTGGCCAAAAAATAACCATCTTCGTCAGCGAAATGTCAATCTCCTGTCATCATCTGAAAAGGATTATATCATATCACCTGATTCAGCTGTTCACAGTACCATTTATATGGAAAGTGTATCAGGTAAAGATATTCCGGTTGTCTTCACTGTTTCCTACACCTATCAATCCTCTGCTCAGTATTTTAACATGAACAAAATCAAAATTTTACCATATAATAAAACTTCAGTATTGTACACTGAATATACTGAAGAGCAACTTCCTCAGATATGTTTCACTGATAACATAAAAAACCTGGCAGACAGCATCACAGGATATGAAGAGAATCCGGCTATGATTGTAAAAAAGATATATATGTGGTTCAAGGAGAACATACCCTGGACGGGTGCGCTTGAGTACTCAGTCATGCCCAATATCCCTGAATATGTTTACAGTAACAGAAGAGGCGATTGCGGTATGCAAACCTTTATGCTGATGTCGATGCTAAGATACAAGGGAGTTCCGGTACGTTGGCAAAGCGGATGGATGGTACCACCTGAAGATAAAAATCTTCATGACTGGTGCGAAGTATATTATGAGGGAACCGGATGGGTACCGGTAGATGTTTCATATGATCTTCAGCATACTGATAACCAGAACTTAAAAGAATATTATATGTCAGGTATTGATTCATACAGACTCATTGTAAATGATGGAGTTGCAGGGTCTCTTTACCCGGAGAAACATTATCTGAGGAGTGAACCTTATGATTTCCAGAGAGGAGAGGTTGAATGGAAAGGAGGAAACCTGTACTTTGATAAATGGGATTATAATATGAGTATTGAATACTACAAATAATTTCTGCGTTTGTTTTGTCCATGCCTGGAATTTGTACATAATGACCATAATAAGATTTTAACTTTGTCACTAAACCTTTTTTTCATAACTTTCAGCCGCTAAAAGCACAGCATATTGTTACAGGTTTTATTTTTAAATAGAATTGGGATTAACAAAAGAGCGTCATTCTGGCTGTTATAAAGATGATTTGAATCCAGTTATAATGATTTATAAAATTGATCATAAAAGCGACCTCCCGTTGCATATTCAGGTTGAAAACCTGTTACGCGAAGTGATTAAAGATCCGGAATATGGAAATGGGAAACTACTTCCTAACGAGGTAAATCTTGCAAAACAGCTGGGAATATCCAGAAATACGTTAAGACAGGCAACGAACAAACTTGTCTACGAAGGTTTGCTTATAAGGAAAAAAGGCATTGGCACCAGTGTAGCCGATACTAACGTCAATACAAAATTGAGAAACTGGTTAAGTTTTTCGCAGGAGATGAAAGCGCTGGGTATTGAAATTACAAATTACGAACTCACTATTTCATGGTTTGAAGCAGAACAGAAGCATGCTGATTTTTTCAGAATACCGTTAAAGAAAAAAATTCTTAAGCTGGAGCGCCTGAGAGGCAGACCTGAAGGTCCTTTCGTGTATTTTATATCTTTCTTCCATCCAAGAATTGGCTTAACAGGTAAAGAAGATTTCAGTCAACCGTTATATGAAATTCTGGAGAAAAAATACTAACGTCAATACAAAATTGAGAAACTGGTTAAGTTTCTCGCAGGAGATGAAAGCCCTGGGCATTGAAATTACTAATTACGAACTCACTATTTCATGGTTTGAAGCAGAGCAGAAGCATGCTGATTTTTTCAGAATACCATTAAAGAAAAAAATTCTTAAACTGGAGCGCCTGAGAGGCAGACCTGAAGGGCCTTTCGTGTATTTTATATCTTTCTTCCATCCAAGAATTGGCTTAACAGGTAAAGAAGATTTCAGTCAACCGTTATATGAAATTCTGGAGAAAAAATATGCTACCATTGCCAAATTGTCGAAGGAGGAAATAAGTGCTGTTGTTGCGGATGAATTTCTTGCAAAAAAATTAAAATTACATCCCGGAGATCCGATACTCAAACGAAAACGATTTGTGTACGATCCGGGTGGCAGACCAATCGAATATAACTTTGGCTATTACAGGGCTGATAGCTTTGTGTATAGCATTGAAAGTGAACGAGAGCTGTAATTTTCCTGACAATTTTTGTTGAGATACAATTACATCCGATTCAAATACCTGTGAAGTGATATTTAAATCGACAGTAGCAAATCAATAATTCCAGGCATCTTAACATTAATTAATCAACTACCTTAAAATAAAATTTTTTTTCTGAAATAAATTATTTAGTTTTGATAAGCCATATGTTCATACATTTGAACATGCATAATAGATTATAATGTACTTTTAATAACTAAACCATTAAAACTATGAAAAGGTCCTTATTGATTATCTCTTTCATTGCATTAACTGCAACAGGCTTTATGATTGCACTAAACGCGTGCAAAAAAGAAAAGGTTGAGACTACAATAGCTATTAGTCTGTCTTCTACAGCTAATTTAAATGTTGGCGAAACAGCAACTGCGACCATCACAATTGTTTCAGAAGCAGTCACTGCATTTAACTACTACAAAGTTGTTAATGAAGTTAAGGGCACTGCGGTTGACGTGAAATCAGCACTAACGCAGGTTGGGAAGACATATACATATAATTTTTCATATGTTGTTCAGGAGTTTGATGACCTGCACACTCTTGGATTCGAATTTGAAGTAACAGACGACGCAGCGGTTAAAAAAACAACAGCACTGGTTGTTAATACAACTATTTCACTCAAGTCGACCTTTGTGAAATACGACTGGAAAGTTTCAGCAAGCACATGGTTAGACGCTGATGTACTATCAGCTGCTGATGCTGCAATTGTCTATAGATTTAACGAGGATGGAACTTATCAGGAAGATTTATCTTCTGCATTTGCTGGAGATAACCACCATTTTTGCTATTGGGCCTTCAAAAAAACTCCGAGTAATGGTGACACTATAGCTGTTGTGAGATTAATCAGGAGGCTTAAATCAGGGGATACTGCAATGGATGAATATTACGATTACCGGATAACCAGCGCCAATGAATCGACAATGACGATGTATTGGGATATAGCTGTCTGGGGATTACTTGATATTAAAAATACATTCCAGAGTCAGGCAAAGGGTGCTTTCCAACCCTATGG
>JGI20214J51650_10000502_pt1 | contig 24043 bp, 17 predicted proteins | sample WetSurMetagenome_FD_51650 | JGI IMG/M metagenome (IMG submission 51650) | reverse complement strand
CCACAGCAAATCTTGTGTTACTGGCAAAAGCCAGCTCTCACGATGCATCGATGCTCCCGACTAACGCATCCAAAGAGTGCCTGACCTGCAACCAGGATGAGAGCCTCATTGACATAACTGCATCCGTTTCCATCAACGAGTCCATGCAATCGACCAACAATACCACAAACGTCGAAATCCCTAAGCTCGCAGCAGATACGAGATGAGGACAAAAGGATAATTGCAGGCGATTATTCACCGCAAACCAGGCGGCGTTTTTTTGCCTGCAATTGCAGCATTCTGCAATTTTTATCCTATCAGATGGATAAATAGAAATGGCAATAGAAATGGAAAAATGGCTTTAATTTGATGCAACAGATGGCATGCCAAATTCAGCTCATCCCGGCGAAGCTATAAATAACTGCCATGTAGTTTAACTGATAATGGGACTGCCAGGGATTTTATCCAGGAAATGCAAGGAAATTGATATCAGGAGAAGACTGGGATGCTCACTGAAATCCTGATCATTTTTCTTTTATTTTTGGCCAGCGGCGCATTTTCCATGGCCGAGATGGCCGTGGTATCCTCCAGCAAAACCCGGCTCAAGGCCTGGGTAGAAGAGGGCCATTCAGGCGCAGAGGCAGCTTTGGAGCTTGCAGAAAATCCCAACCATCTGCTCTCTGCCGTGCAGACCGGCATAACTCTCATCACCACCCTGACTGGAGCTGTGGGAGGCGCGACAATCGCCGATGAGCTGGCTCCTGGCTTCAATAAAATCCCGGCTCTCTCACCGTACAGCAGCGGCCTGGCCCTGGCCTGCGTCGTCCTGATGATCACATTCTTCAGCCTCGTCATCGGCGAACTGGTCCCCAAGAGAATTGCGCTGAGCAATTCCGAGCGCATCGCTTCTCTTGCTGCCGCTCCACTGGCTGCATTCTCCCGTCTGGTGTCCCCTGCGGTCATCTCTCTGAGCTTTTGCACCGACCTGATATTGAAGGCCCTGGGGATAAAAGCCTATGCCGAGCCTGCTGTGACTGAAGAGGAGATCCGCATCCTGATTGACCAGGGAACGACGGAGGGCGTGATCGAAGAAGAGGAGCAGGAGATAATGGAGAGGGTCTTTTCCCTGGGAGACCGGAGAGTAAACTCCATCATGACTCCCAGAGGAGAGATCGTATGGCTGGATATAAACGATCCGGGAACAGAGATCTCCAGAAAGATCGGAGGGGGGGCTTACTCCATGTATCCAGTCTGCGACAAGAAGCTTGACGATGTTCTGGGGGTGGTTCAATCCAAGGATCTCCTCAGCTGCAAGCTATCAGACGAGACAGTTGATCTCAAAGCGTCTCTTCTGCCTCCGCTATTTGTGCCGGAGAGCATGAAGGCTCTGAAGGTGCTGGAGAAGTTCAAGCAGACGGGAATTCATCTGGCCATCGTTCTGGATGAGTTTGGATCGGTGCAGGGGTTGGTCGCCCTGGTCGACCTGCTGGAGGGACTGGTTGGGGATATTCCGCACATTGATGAGCTGGCTGAGCCGCAAATTGTAAAGAGGAAGGACGGATCCTGGCTGGTGGACGGAGCTCTGCCGGTCGATGAGTTCCGGGAAGCGATCGATCCGGATGGGCTGCCTGAAGATGATGATGGCCAATACACAACCCTTGGCGGATTTGTTATGACCAACCTCGAAAAGATCCCTATCGCCGGAGACTACTTCGAGTGGGATGGATACCGCTTTGAGGTGGTGGATATGGATGAACGCAGAGTGGACAAGATTCTGGTGACACATATTGGAAAACAGGATCCAGAAAATGAAATCTGATATCGAAAAAGCTCAACCATTGGAAATCATAGACTTCATCCCAGATGCCATCCTAGCTGTCGATCTGAACGGCATTGTGATCGCCTGGAATAGAGCTATGGAAGAGCTGACCGGAACCCTAGCCTGCGACATTCTGGGAAAAGGCAACTATGAGCATGCAATGCAGATTTATAGGGTGAGAAGGCCCACTCTATCCGATCTGGTTTTAAGGCATGATCCAGAAAGCGAAGCAAAATATTCCAATTTTCGCAGAGATGGCAATAGCATTAGCGGCGAAGCATATGCCGCTGCTCTCGGAAAGAGCGGAACCTACCTCTGGGGCAAAGCCATGCCTCTTTATGGCTCGGCAGGAAATCTCATCGGAGTGATCGAATCCATTCGTGACATCACCGAGCTCAAGCTTGCCGAGAAGGAGTTGAGAAGAAGCCGGAGGAAGTATCGAGAGATCTTTGAAAATTCGATACTCGGTTTGTACCAGAGTGTGCCCGAAGGCAGATACCTGAGCGTGAATCCTGCTTTTGCCCGGCTCTTTGGATACAGCAGCCCTGAGGAGATGCTGGCAAACGTCACCGATATTGGCCATCAGCTCTATCTTCATCCCGAAGACAGGGAGCGTGCGGTAAAGCAGATCATCGAGGAGGGCTATCTGGAGGGATTCGAGATTGAGGTGCAACGAAAGGACGGCACCCGGTTCTGGGTCTCGATGAACACCAGGATAGTGCAGGATGAGGACGGGATGCATTTTGACGGCACCGTTGAAGATATCACCAAGCGCAAGAGGGCAGAAGATATGCTTCGAGCGGCCAAAGAGGTCGCAGAGGCAGCAACGAAATCGAAAACGGATTTTCTGGCTAACATGAGCCATGAGATTCGAACGCCCATGAATGCGGTGATCGGCATGACCTGTCTGCTGCTGGATGAAGATCTCACGGAAAAGCAGAAGGAGTATCTGGAGACCATACGCAGCAGCGGGGAGGCCCTGCTGGATATTATCAATGATATTCTCGACATCTCCAAGATTGAAGGCAGTATGATGGAGATGGAGCATAAGCCATTCAGCTTGCAGAGGTGCATTGAGGAATCGATATCTCTTGGAGCGGAAAATGCCGCTAAAAAGGGCCTGGAGATGAAATACCAGATCGATCAAGGTATTCCGGATGCGTTTTTGGGCGATCATGGCCGCCTCCGCCAGGTTCTGGTCAATTTGATCGGCAATGCCGTAAAATTTACGGAAAAGGGCTGGGTATCAATCTCGGTTTCTGGAAATGAGGCAGATAATGGTAGCCATGAGCTTCATTTTGCAATCAGGGATACCGGCATCGGAATTGCCGATGATAAATCTGATCGTCTGTTTCAGCTCTTCAGCCAGGTTGATGCCTCGACTGCCCGAAGGTATGGAGGCACCGGCCTGGGCCTGGCCATAAGCAAGAAGCTTGTGGAGATGATGAAAGGAAGAATCTGGGTTGAGAGCAGGCCCGGGGTAGGCTCGACATTTCATTTTACCATAAAGGCGCAAAAGGCGCAGCCTTCACATACTGCCCTAGCCGATAGAGACCGGAAGGCCTCCAGCATCATAGCGGTTTGCTGTGAAGATCCAGAATCGTCCCTGCGCGTTCTGCTGGCCGAGGATAATCCGATCAACCGGACTGTTGCCCTTCATATGCTTGCCAAGCTAGGGCTGAATGCGGATGTGGCTAGCAACGGCCAGGAGGTCCTCAAGGCTCTGGAGACCCGAAATTATGACGTGATACTGATGGATGTGCAGATGCCGGAGATGGACGGCCTGGAGACCACCAGGGAGATCCGGAAGAGGCTGCAGGGCGGCCCCAGGATTATAGCCATGACGGCTGCCGCTTTCAAGAGCGACAGAGAGATGTGCATTGAGGCGGGAATGGACGACTACATCAGAAAGCCGGTGAGAATAGACGAGCTGGCAGCGGCGCTGAGGCTATGCAAAGGTGAATAGATGAAAGGGGTTTTGATTCTATCCGGGGGAGTGGATTCGACCACATTGCTCTACAAGATGAAAAGAGACGGCTATGAGGTGGATGCGCTCACCTTCAACTACGCCCAGAAGCATAAGAAAGAGATAGCCTGTGCCAGAGCGATTGCGGAAAAGCTGGGCATTGTTCATCATATCGTCGATCTAAGCTCGCTCGCTTCGCTGTTGGGCGACAGTGCGCTTCTGGGTGGAAAAGAGGTACCCAGCTGCCACTACACCGAGGAGGCGGCCAGGAAGACGGTAGTTCCCAATCGCAACATGATCATGCTATCTGTGGCAGCAGGCTATGCCGAGGCACATGAGATCGCCGAGGTTTTTTATGCCGCTCATAAGAACGACAGCACCATCTATCCAGACTGCCGGCCGGAGTTTGTGCAGGCTCTGCGCCCCGCCATCCGTCTGGCTACCGCCTGGCATCCCGTAGAGCTGCAGGCCCCATTTGTGAATATGAGCAAGGCGGAGATCGTAAGGATGGGTCTAGACCTGAATGTTCCCTATGAGCTCACCTGGTCATGCTACCGCGGGGGGGAGCGGCCCTGCCGCAGCTGCCCGACATGCATCGAGAGGGAGGAGGCTTTTGCGCTGAACGGGAGGAGAGACCCGCTGCTGGGAGAGAAGGACTAGATAGAAGGCGGCTCGCCGAGATAGAGGCCTGGCAGCAGCGAGAGTTGGGTTCGTGGTGGATTTGCAAAAGCGAAAAGACGGGCCGCATGGCGCAAGCCCTCCCTCAACCCCGGACAGTCTCGAAAGTCTGGCAGCCTGTGGTCTGATGCAATTGCCGGCAATCTCCTTTTTCTTTTCCTTTTCTTTTCCACTTTCTGCGGTCTGACCCAACCGCCAAAAGATCTATTTCTCATCCTCGCCATTCCGGCAGCGAAATGCCAGACTCTCCCGACTCCCCCGCACCTCCCGCCTCCACCACCACCTTCACCCCGCCCGTCTCCCCAGAGGACGCTGCCCTGCTCTCCTTCTTCCATCCCGTCCTGCAGGAGTGGTGGCTCTCTTCCTTCCGGTCAGAGGACGGCCTCTTCACTCCTCCCCAGCGACAGGCAATTCCAATAATCGCCCAGGGAAAAAATGTGCTAATCAGCTCGCCCACCGGCTCTGGAAAGACCCTCTCCGCCTTTATCCCCATCATCAACCGGCTCTTCGTAATGGCCAGCATTGGCAGGCTGGAAGAGAAGATCTACTGCATCTACATCTCCCCGCTCAAGTCCCTGGCAAACGATATTCACCAAAACCTGGACAGGCCCCTTCAGGAGATACGGAGAATAGCCGAAGAAAAGGGGCTGCAGGTGCAGGAGATCAGGCACGCCATCCGGCACGGAGACATCTCTGCCCGGGAGAAGGCCCGCATGCTTACCAGATCTCCGCATATCCTGAACACCACTCCCGAATCCCTGGCCATTCTCCTCAGCTCGCCCAGGTTCAGAGAGAAGCTGCTCGGAGTGCGCTGGGTCATTGTGGACGAGATTCATTCCCTGGCCGCCTCCAAGCGCGGTGTCCACCTTTCCCTCAGCCTGGAGCGGCTGGAGGAGCTTTTGGCGGAGCGGTTGGAGGAGCATTTAAGTGAGAAGGCCGGAGAAGAGCCGGGGTCGTCATCCGCAGATCCACTATCCGGCTCCTTCGTTCGCATCGGCTGCTCTGCCACCGTTGAGCCGCTGCAAGAGGTGGCCGAGTTTCTGGCTGGGTACTTGCGGCCAGTGGAGGTAGTGGACTGCCGCTTCTTCCGCCGCTACGATCTGCGCCTGATCTGCCCGGTGCCAGACCTGATCCTTGCTGACCAAAAGGAGCTGACGGACCGGCTGTACGATCTGCTGCATCGCCACATTCAGGAGCACAGGAGCACCCTCATCTTCACCAACAGCCGCAATGGAGCAGAGCGCGTCCTGCAGAACCTGAGGCTTCGCTTTCCCGAGTTCTACAGCAGCGAGAACTCCGCCTGCCATCACGGATCAATGGGCAGGGAAGGGCGGATGGATGCAGAGAGCCGCCTCAAGAAAGGGACGCTGAAGGTCGTCTGCTCCTCCACCTCTCTGGAGATGGGAATTGACATGCCGTCAATCGATCTCGTTTTGCAGATCGGCTCGCCAAAATCCGTAGCTGCTCTTTTGCAGCGCTTCGGCAGGGGTGGGCACAGCCTTGACAGAGTCGTGACCGGCCGGATAATCGTCCTGGAGAGAGATGAGCTGATGGAGTGCGCTGTGATGCTACAGAGGGCCAGGAGAGGCGAAGTGGATCAAATTCACATTCCAAAAAATGCCCTTGACGCTCTCTGCCAGCATCTGGTGGGAATGACACTGGAGAGGAACTGGACGGTAGACGGGGTACTGAGCGTGGTGAGGCGATCCTACTGCTACAGAAGCCTCAGCGAGGAGGAGTTTTTGAGCGCTGTGCTCTACCTCTCCTCAGCTCATGAGGGCATGATAGAGAGGCGCATCTATCCCAAGATCCGCTACGATGCTGAGAAGAGGCTGATCGGATCGAGGGGCGGAAGTGCTCGAATGATCTACTACACCAACTCAGGAATGATAGCAGACCAGTTCTCCTGCGATGTGCTCACCCGGGAGGGCCGCTTTCTGGGAAAGCTGGATGAAAAGTACCTGGAGAAGCTGGACAGAGGGGATATCTTTTCCATCGGCGGAGGCGCCTACTCCTTCTGCTACCGGCGGGGTGGAAAGATCTATGTCGATGCCGCATCAGGCCGGGCCAACATCCCCTCCTGGTCCTCGGAGAGGCTTCCCCTATCCTTCGATCTGGCAAAGAGCGTTCTCTGCATGCACGGAGACATCCTCTGGATGATGAATGACCGGAAAATGGAAAGGAATGGCGAAGATATTATCCGCTGGCTGCAGAGCCAGTACCCCATCGACAGGAACAGCGCCCGCTCCATCTTCGAGATCTTCCGCCAGCAGATCGATCTCCTTGGAGAGGATGGGGTGCCCACGGGCAGCAGAATCGTGGTGCAGGAGTGCCTCGACCGGAATGCGGGCCGCCGGATCTTCTATTTTCTCACCGGCTACGGCCTGCGCTTCAATGATGCTCTCTCTCGCATGGTTGCCTACCTGCTTGCGAGGCAGCGGCTGAAGGATATCATCATCACCGCCGACGACTCGGGCTTTATGCTCTCCCTTCCCGTCTCCTGCAAGGTGAACATTCCCGGCGTCATCAGCTCCATCCGGGCTGAGAACTGCGAGCAGCTCCTCTACCGGGCGGTGCAGAATACCGGCCTCTTGAAGAGCGTCTTTCGAATCAATGCCACCCGCTCCTTCATGATCCTGAAGAGCTACAAAGGAAGGCAGAAGAGCGCCCGGCGTCAGCAGATGGATGCAGACATGCTCATCGGCTTTGCCAGTAGGCTGGACGATTTTGCCGTGCTGCGGGAGAGCTTCCGGGAGATCATCGAGGACCGGTTTGAGATAGATAACATCAGAGAGGTGCTGAGGGGCCTTGCGGGCGGAGAGATCAAGGTCGTGGTGAAGAGAGGAAAACCGCCCGGCCCGATGGCATTCGGACTGGAAGCGGCGACGGGCGCTGGCGAGGAGAGGCGGGAGCGGATGAGGGAGATGCAAAGGGCTATTGTCATCCCGAAAGCAGCATAGCGGTACTGATCCACCGATATTCGCCAGCTAAGTTGATGGGAATACCTGAAACCATGATAAAAAGATGATGAAGGATGTCTTGGGAAGGCATCCTCAGTCAAATAGGCCAAAGAATCCGTAGAAGGCCTCTGGACCGGCACCGGTTATGGTTACCTTGCCCTCGGAAACAGCGGCCTTGGGGTCTAACTTGCTCAGAACCAAGTCCTTCCAGACCATGGGCTCAGTCGTTATATTGAACTCCGCTCCGGCAGGTACCTGGGGCAGAACCTCGAGGATTCCATAGCGAACATGCAGAGAGTAGTCTGCAGGCTCGGTGCTATTGGTCAGGTGGAGTCCTGCAATTACGTCCTTATCCACGGACCTGGTGGCATTGAGTCTTACGTCCAGTATCCGGTTGATAGCATTCATTGGCATCAAGGGAACGATGTTATCATCTATCAGATTGAAGCCAACGGGCCTCATCTTAACCTGTCCGCTCTCCAGGAGATATTCGGAGAGAAGGTAGTTGCGCTCCTGGGCATTGAACGTCCTCTCAGCCAGAGCTATCAGAGACGCGTTCTTGACATCACGGGCCTGTTTGTTCCCCGGATCAAGCTGCAGGACATCATCGGAAAATACCAGAGCCCATGTCGTATTGCCATTATCCAGGGCAGCTTGGGCCTTGGAAGCCAGGTTATCCACACCACCAGCCAGATATACGGCCATCCTGGCCTCTTCTTTGGGCGAGACAGGATAGAGGTCTCTGCATTTGCCGTCGAAATAGCCTCTGTACCACCAGAAGATCTCATATATATCGCGATCTACCTGACCGTAAGTCTCCTGCAGGTATGGGTCGCTGGCCAGGTGGGATGGTAAGTCAACTTTTTCTGCAATTTCACCAGGGGTGAGACCCCTGTTCATGTAGTAGACCGTCTGATCGTGGATGTACTGGATGGCATCCCTGTAATTGGTAAGAGTACGGCTTATGTTGTCTGCCCCGACAAGGACCGGATGTGGTCCGTGGAGGAGGACCATGATCTCAGGGTTAAAGCTCCTGTAGAAGTCTATGCTATCAACATAATCTAGCGGGTTCCTGAAGTCAGCTCCGCGTAGGGTAGTTATGGCTGGGAAAGCCTCATAGAAGTTGGCTATCTGGACCATCAGTTTCTTTTCGGGCAGCCAGACTATGATCACATCTCGGGTCTCTCCGGGCACTGAGTACAGCTGCATATGAACCCCAGAGATGTTCAGGTCCAGTTTATCCTTTACAGTTAATGTCGGAGGCATGTAACCTGAAGGGCCTGGCACCTGAACTGCAAAGAGGGCACCTCCGGAGTAGTAACCTGGGTCTTTTGCAAAGAGGGTCCCGGCCATCATAGCCCCTCCGACGAGTCTACCGGTGAACAGCTGGCCATACCAGTCATAGAACAGAGTCTTGTTGATGTTCTCGTGAGCTATGATCTGCGGGCTGGAGTTGCCAGCATAAACCGAAGCTCCATGGATATGGCAGTCGTGATGATGAGTGTATATGATAGCTTTCACCGGTTTTTTGGCAAAGATGTTGCCTGTGTGATCATTGAAAGCCTTTTTGGTTATATTTGCTGCGTTAGTGCTCTCGCCGGGATCGACAACTATCAACCCGTCAGTTCCCTCTATGAGCAGAGGGTTATTCCTGGTGTAGCCGCAAGCCAGGTAGATCCCATCAGTGACGTTAATAACATGCGGTGGGGAGAACGATGCGTTGAAATTAGCCAGCTTAGGATTTGTCTCGACTACCTTAGGCTCGAAGGCACCAGCCATTGAAATATACGCTAAGGCTATACATAAGGATAATATCAATATCTGTAGTAGTCTCAAGTTTACCCCTCTTAAATCACAAAGAATGTTAGCATTATATATGTATGTTTGGATGATTCCAGTACGGCCTTATATCTCGCGTAATGTGCCCTAAGAAATCCCTGTAATGCCACGTCTAATAAATACATTTTCCGATTGCAGAGGCCTGATGTTATGCGCTGGATTCTACAGCTCAATTCGAATCATTTGCGGCATCGATCTTTTATCTCATCCACAAAATATGCGCCTCTTCCAGGGGAATGAATGCATGCTCATGATAGGGCACGATCCGGGGTGTGTAGTCTTCCGCGGCCCTTTTTGCCGCTACCCTTGCGCTGTAGATAAATCCGTTTATGGCTCCAGCCAGCGGTCCCTGCTGAGCCATGACGATCCTCTCCGGCCCATCCTGATCTTTCGATCCTCCTTCCTTCTGTTTCTCCTCTTCCCGGCCAGCCTCCGATCCCATCTTTTCCCACCCCCCAGGCAGAGGATCGGCATAAAGCTGCACCTGAACATCCTGGGCGGGAAGCTGGCCAAGATAGACCTCTTGAGAAAAGTTCCAGAATTCGCCCACCCGGCTTACACTGAGCCTGCCGAATCGCAATTCCTTCCAGCACTCACTGATCCGCTTCTGCCATCCGGCCAGCTCCTCTGCCAGCTTTGCCCCATCTGCAATCCTATTCCGGTAGGCCGCTGTCGCCGGCCGGTAGATCTTTTCCACGTACTCCCGCATCATCCTGGCGCTGTTGAACCTGGGCGTGAGCCGGATCATGCTGGCCTTCACCTTTGCCACCCATCCTCTCGGTATGCCCTCAAGATCCCGCTCATAGAAGAGGGGCACAACCTTCTCCTCCAGGAGCTGGTAGAGCTGCTCGGCATCTGCTTCTTCCCCGCTCGATTCATTGTTCGACTCATTGTGCTCCATCCGGTCGCCCAGCGCCCAGCCTACCTCCGGCTCGTATGCCTCATCCCACCAGCCATCCAGACTGGAGAGATTGAGCCCCCCATTGGCCAGGACCTTCATTCCGCTCGTCCCGCAGGCTTCGTTTGGTCGCAGAGGGGTGTTGATCCAGACATCCACTCCGGGCTCCAGGTGCTGGGCCAGATCGATGTCGTAATCCTCCAGAAAAACCACCCGGTCCGATACCTCCGGCCTGGCTGCGAAGCTGACCATCTTCTTTACCATCTCCTTTCCCCGCTCGTCTGAAGGATGAGCCTTGGCTGCCATCACCAGCTGAACGGGATGCCTGCGGTCTGTGAGAATGGCAATCAGCCTCTCAGGGTCCCTGAGAAGCAGATCGGTTCGTTTGTAAGCTGTAGCCCTCCGGGCAAAGCCCAGGGTGAGAGCATTATAGTCCAGAACATGCCTGTCTGACTCAACCTCCCCCAGGTCAGCCCCGCGCTCCTGAAGCTGCCTGGCATGCCGGCGCCTCACATAGTCGACCAGATCTTTTCTGGCCTCAGCCCGAAAGCACCAGATTCCGAGGTCGCTCGCCTGTGATATGCCGCCTTTCAGGTAGTCAATATCCTCCAGCAGACAGTCGCCAGGACAGGCCTCAGCCCAGATCTTCTGAGCGGCTGGCGAATCCCAGGTTGGGATGTGAACCCCATTGGTCACATACCCCACAGGCACCTCGACCTCTGGCCAGCGAGGAAAGTGAGGCTGAAAGATCCTTCGGCTGGTCAGGCCGTGCAGCCGGGACACACCATTGACATGACTGCATCCCATCAAGGCCAGATGGGCCATGTTGAATGCCGCGCTCTCGTCCTCAAGCCGGTGAGCGCCCAGAGCCATCAGATCGAGACGGGACAGGCCCATGAGATCCGCATAGAATTTAGCATACTTGTCGACCAGCGCCCGGTCGAAACGGTCAAAGCCCGCCTCAACCGGGGTGTGGGTGGTAAAGACATTTCCCGCCCTGGTGGCCCAGAGGGCGGCAGCCAGAGAGCAGCCGGTCTTCTTCATGAAGCTCTGCGCTCTTGCCAGGACCACGAAGGCGGCATGCCCTTCATTCAGATGGCAGACCTCAGGCTCCATGCCCAGCTTTTCCAGAACATTCCAGCCGCCGATGCCCAGAACGATCTCCTGGATCAGACGCCGCTCCTGGCCTGGCGCATAGAGGTTGGCGGTGATTGCCCGGTCCCAGGGGCTGTTCATTGGATCATTCGAATCGAGCAGATAGAGGTTCACCCGGCAGACATTGGCCTGCCAGACGCGCAGGATCAGATCTCTTCCCGGTAGGCTGATCTTGACCCTCAGCCTTGAGCCGTCCCGATCCCGGACAGGAACCAGCGGCATGGTATCCGGATCGTTGTAAGGAAAGGCTTCCACCTGAGAGCCGTCCGGTGAGAGAAGCTGGCGGAAGTATCCCTGCTGATAGAGCAGCCCAATTCCGGTAACGGGAACGGCCAGATCGCTGGCGGTCTTGAGAAAATCTCCTGCCAGCATCCCCAGTCCCCCGGAATAAATGGGAAGCGCCTCCGACAGGCCGAACTCCATGCTAAAGTAGGCCACGCAAACGGGGTCATCCGTGCCGCTCCGTGCTGGCAGCACCATGAACCGGGATCTTCTCTCCTGCCAGGATGAGATCTCCCTGACCATCTCCGCATCACCGGCGGCCTCTGCAAGCCGGGCGGAAGAGACATTCTGCAGGATCAGATAGGGATTTTTGGTCCTCTCCCAGGCTTCAGAGTCGAGCAGCTCCCAGATTTTGTCAGTGGTCTGCCTGACAGTCCAGCGCAGATCAAGAGCCAGATCAGCCAGACCTTCGAGGCCCGCCGGCAGGTTGAGGTCGGAATGGGTGAACATCGCTTTTTATCATCAAGCTCATGGGAAATCAAACTTTCGTGAAAAGGTAAAAATAGAAAAAATGCATAATGGTTTTCATTGTCAGAATATTGTTCTGGATGGAGTGGGTTTATGAAGATCAATCGGATTATGTTACCGCTGGCAGCAATTGTTGTTATCTGCCTGTATCCCGGGCTAGCTTCGGATCAGTCATCCTCTGCAACCGATCAGGAAGCCGGATGGTATGCTTATGAGACCCCGGAAGACTCTGCCCGGCTGGTGGAGAATGCAGCCCTGGGCTCTCTGCCGGACAAGAGCAGCCTGCTGATAGTTAATTCCATTGGCCAGCAGTCGCGCACTGCTCAGGATGTCCCATCCGGAGCCTGGGTAAAGCTACGGCTTATTGCCCCGGAAAGCGGTGAGATGCAGCTCTTCTGCCTCTATCCCACCGGATCTGCTGTTCAGGTTCTCAGCGGAGCAGTGGAAAAGGGCAAGAGCTACGCGACATGGCAGCAGGCAGGCCTGCAGGGCGAATATGAGCTGTGGTTTACCGTAGGGAGTGCCAGGAGCAACTCCGTAAAGATCAACGTCAGTGAAGAACAGGTGGTCATGGAAGCTGCAGCCATGCAAATTGGTGCAAGCTCCGGCAGCGGAGGCATGCTCTCCAAGGCCATCAGCAGCGGGCCGCAAATGGCCTACAGCTCGGCCCCGGCTCCGGCAATGGCAGCGGCGCCCAGTCCTAGCATCGGGTTTTCCGCAGGCGGAGCCAAGGACATCAATAACTTCCGGGAGAATATTCTCCAGGACTACCTGCCCCTGCCCACCGACGTTACTTACGAGGGGCTGTTTTATGATTATTACTTCTACACCGGAGAGGCAAAGGAGTGCAAGAAGCTCTTCTGTCCGTCTTACAGCTACGCGGTCAGCAAAGATCCATTCTCAATGCAGCCGCAGTACTACCTCTCTGTAGGCCTGAACTCGGGAATGACCGATTTTAAGAGAAAGAAGCTGAACCTGGTGGTGGTGCTGGACTTCTCAGGCTCCATGGGAAGCCCCTTCGATGAGTACTACTACGACCGCTTCGGCAATAAGGTAGAGCAGAACGCTGGTGAGTCGAGCACGAGCAAGACAAAGATGGAGATAGCCGACGAGTCAGTGGTTGCACTCCTGAATCATCTCAAGCCTGACGATCGCTTCGGCATGGTGCTGTTCAGCGATGATGCTTTCCTCGTCGATCCCCTAACAAACGTTGCCGACAAGGATATGAGCCGCCTGAAGAGCCGCATCATGGAGATCAGGGAGACATACGGAACCAACATGGAGGCGGGAATGGAGAAGGGAACCGCTCTCTTTGACCGTTTCCTGCAGGCCGACAAATCCGAGTATGAAAACAGGATCATCTTCCTCACCGATGCCATGCCCAACATGGGTGAGACGGGAGACCTTGGCCTCTATCGCATGATGGAAGACAATGCAGACCAGGGAATCTACACCACATTCATCGGCATTGGAGTGGACTTCAATACCGAGCTGATAGAGAGCATCAGCAAGATCAAGGGCTGCAACTACTATTCGGTGCATTCGGCCAGAGAATTCCGCACCCGCATGGACGATGAATTCGACTTCATGGTAACTCCGCTGGTCTTTGACCTGCGCCTCAAGCTGGATGCTCCGGGCTACGAGATTGAAAAGGTCTACGGCTCGCCAGAAGCTGACCAGGCCACAGGAGAACTGATGAAGGTCAATACGCTCTTCCCGTCCAAGGCAGAGGAAGGTCAGGTTAAGGGCGGAGTGATCCTGGTGAAGCTGAAGAAGCTATCCGATCAGGAGAGCATGCGCCTTTCCGTTAGCTACGAAGATCGAAATGGTGTGAAGGATATCGACGAGGCCGATGTGGTGATGGCCGGGCAAGAGGGGGATTTCTACCAGAACAGCGGCATCAGAAAAGCTATACTTCTCTCTCGATACGCAGATCTGCTCAAGGACTGGATAATAGACGAGAGGACCGCGGCTGACAGGGGCTGGAAGATTGTGCCATCGGTCACGCTCACCAATGGAATTGTCATACCGATAGAGCTGGGCGAATGGGAGCGGCAGTCGATGCCACTTACCGTGACACAGCCTTATCCGGAGCTGTTCGGACAGTTCGCAAATTACTTCGCAAGCGAGTCGCAGGCCATCGACGACAGTACTCTGGATCAGGAGGAGAAGATACTCAAGAAGCTGGAGGATTATTCAGGACCCGCAATGGATGCAGATACAGGGGATAAAGGGATTTAAAAAGTGAATGATGCAAGGCAAAAAACCAGGAGAATGAAAAACATTGGCGGCTTTCAGGCCATCTCAAAGCCGCCACTTTTTCCTTTCCGTAGTCTCTTTTTAGTCGCTTAAATTTTTCCGTCTGCTATTGCTCCGCTATAATCACATCTTCCAGTGGCCTTCTTGTCGAATGTTCCGAAGCGGGCTGGCCATATCCCAGCCGGAAGACCTGCTGCACAACTCCCATCTCCGGTTTCATCCCGGATTGGCCTGACAATAGGCCGGTCAGATTCTCCCTGGTCTGTGCCGTCTCCAGAGTCTGGCTCAGGGGCTGCAAGCTTATTCCCTGAGCGGTTGCCCCGAGCCAGAACCGCTCCATGGTCCTTCCCGCCTTGACCGATGAGAGGCTATCGTTATTTGCAGTGCTGATGAACCCCAGGCAAGGCGTGCTGTTGATGAGATCCGCATCCACTTTTATCTGCTCCGGGCCCACATCCAGGAAGACGACCTTCATCTGGGCGATCTTGGACTCCAGACCCCTGGGTCCCATGACGCCCATGCTCAGCCAGTGGCCCAGCTCGCTCTTGTAATTGACATTGGAATAGAGAATCTCATCCGCAATGATCGTGAGGTCCAAAAAGCTTCTCTTGAGAGCAGGATCATCGGTAATGAAAATTGCAGCATCCTGATCGGAACACCGGCCGATAATTGCACCCAGATCGGCTTTGATGATGGCCCTCGGCTCGTAGGAAGTGCGGCTAGTCTGGCGTGAGGTTATGGCATCAAAGAGCCTGGAATCAGGGGGAGCAACAGAGTTAGCCTGCAATGAGACAGTGGCCACAAGGTCTTCCGGGCCTGGGAAATAGGAGACGGTGCAGTTGTAGCCGAAATGCTCTGCCGCAATTATAAGATTTTCCAGGGCGCAGCCAAGGCTTATGTACTGCTCCCTTCGATCAGGATCTGCGACCTTGAGCCGTCCGGATTCGTCTGCGAACACCTGGATCTCGCCCTCGGATACGTTGAACTGCCATGGCTGGCTGTTATAGACGGAAGGAGCCAGGATGGCATAATTTAGCAGGAATGTCAGCTTCTCCTCAGGGCTGGAGTTGATCGGAAAGTCGCTTTCCGATACACTCCAGGCCTGCAAAGAAGCCTCCTGCTGCATTACTACTCCAGGCAGTACCATTCCCAGGAAGAGGAACAGGCACAACAAAACAACCTTTGCGGCTGATACACCCATATCTCACGGCCCTCTGCAATTTAGCTTGCGAGAGGGCAATCTATGCCAAATGAAATATACCCTGCGGTAAGGCTGGCAAGACCTGACGGAAACCTAACAAGATCCTAATAGATTCTGACAAGGTTTAACTGCAATTAAATTCTACAGGATCGGAAGATTTGGAGGAAAGAATTTGGTAAATTTATCAGTCTATAATGCTCTCTGCAATTGCCGGAAGGTCTCTGCCGTCAGATGCTGCATGCTGATCACTATTTTGGCCCTGTTCGGCGCCCTGCCAGGAGCATGCGCTTCTGCAAATTCAACAGATAAAACATTCGAGCTTCAGATACTGGCCTTCAACGATTTTCACGGTCAGATACAGCCGCCATCCGGCAGCGGTATTCTCTACTACAACGCCAGCAATTATCCGTTTAAGGCGGAGCTTGGCGGAGCGGCATATATGGCGACTTTGATCAAAGGGCTCAAAGCCACCAACCCCAATACCATAGTCGTCTCTGCTGGCGACTGCATCGGCGCCAGCCCCCTGGTTTCTGCGCTCTTTCATGATGAACCCACGGTTGAAGTTCTGAGCAAGATCGGCCTGGAATATTCTGCCGCAGGAAACCATGAATTCGATGAAGGGATCTCTGAGCTGCAGCGCATGCAATATGGCTGCTGCCACCAGAAAGACGGCTGCCAGGATGGGGACCGATTTGTTGGTGCAGGCTACTACTATCTCACTGCAAATGTGGTCAATAACAGCACCAACGGCACTCTCTTTGCTCCCTACATGGTCCGGGAGATAGAAGGAATCCCGGTGGCTTTCATCGGCGTATCCCTGAAAAACACCCCCACCGTGGTTACGCCATCCGGAGTCAAAGGCTATCTCTTCCTGGATGAGGCAGATTCGATCAATGCCGCTGTAAAGAAGCTCAAGGAAAAGGGCATCAAGACGATAATCGTCCTGATTCATAACGGCGGAGAGCAGGAGGGCCTAGCCAGCGAGAGCCTGAATCTCTCCGGGCCCATCATCGATATTGTCAAACGCAGCGACAGAGAGGTGGACGCATTTGTCACCGGGCATACTCATGAGGCTTATGTATCCAATATTGACGGGCGCATTGTAACCCAGGCAAAAAGCCAGGGCAAGTTCATTACCGATATCGATTTCGTCATCAGCAAAGAGACGGGAGACGTTATCCAGGCCAGGGCAAAGAACGTGCCTGTCACCCGCGATGTTCCAGAGGACCCGGATATTGCCAGGATTATAGAAAAGTATTCGACACTGGAGCAATCAATCGCCCAGGAGGTAATCGGCTCGATAACCACCGATATTTCCAGGAGCCAGGGCCGCTCCGGCGAATCCGCTCTGGGCGATGCGGTTGCCGACTCGCAGCTCCTCTCAGCAAGAAAAGATGGCGCGATGGTCGCTTTCATGAATCCGGGAGGGATTCGCACCGATCTGTTTTATAAAGAAAGTGGCAGCGAGGGCGCAGGCAATGTAACCTATGGTGAGGCATTCAGCGTGCAGCCTTTCGGAAACAGCATTTATGCCCTGAATCTGACCGGCAGCCAGATCGATGAGCTGCTGGAAGAGCAATTCGATAATCCGAATATGGGGAGAAATAGCATCCTTCAGGTCTCTTCCGGCTTTTCCTATACCTGGAATGAGAGCGCAACCACCGGCGAGAAGGTCGACATAAGCACAATCAAGATCAATGGAACGGCTATAGATCCAGAGGAAAGCTATCGCGTTGCTGCCAATGGATTTCTGGCTGACGGAGGAGACAACTTCGTAGTATTTAAATCCGGAACCGATCGGGTCTGCGGAATCAGCGATCTGGATGCCTTCGTGGAGTACCTTCAGGCATTCTCGCCGCTATCATCCGGGCAGATGGACAGGATTTCCGTTGCAGGATAGAAAGCCAGGAAGCTGGTAAACTGGCAAAATCCATGGATCTTCCTGCCGGAGCTCGGTCCGGATATCCTGGTAGAGCAGAACCGGTGCTCAGGTGCCGGTTCTGCGTCCCATGCATTCATAATAATTTTATTTAGCGATTCTTTTGGCTCGGTTCGGATCTTACTCATTTCTGATGGCACAGGCTTCAGTGCGGATCTCACAGATGTGGCAGACCTCGCGCTCATCCTTCAGCTCGCGGGTTGCCATGGCCAGCACGCTGGCACTCGCCAGGTTTCCGGCAAGAAATATGGCGGCAGCAATCTGGTCATCTGCAATGCCAAGATTTGAGGCTGATCGGATATGCAATTTCAAACAGTGGCTGCATCTCATGGCTGCGGAGACTGCAACCGAGATCAGCTCTATGGTCCTGGCATCCAATGACGAGCTTCTCAAAATGGAATTGTTGTAGAGCGTTTTCGTTATCAAAATTTCCGGGTTGTCCTTCATGAATGAAAATATGTATGGAACTTCGCCATAGGTTCTCTCTGCGGATCGTAAGATGTCTTCTGCGGCCTTCTCTTTGCCTTTGGCCAGAATGGCATCCATCTCCTCATCTAAGCTTGCGATCATCTCTTGCTCCTGAATATTATCAGTTAAGAGACAACAATGCATATCCCACCAACTTATGCATTGCTGCTCCTCCTGAGGATAGGCGGGTTTATTACCTCCTGGATTATCAATATTTTGGTTGGATACCAATATATATCTCAATTTAGGATAATATCAAGCAATCAATTTTTCAATAAATAGTAGAAATATGAAAAATCATCTAATAGGTATTCTACCCGGATAGACAATATGCCAGGATCATTCATACAATAACATCATTGTGCATTAACATCATCGTACACCAGCCGCGTTCATGCGATCTTTGCAGGACCGGAGATCTTCTCATACTCAAGCTGCTCTCTGGGAATCGGCTCTTTTTCTTCGTCCGGATAGCCGAATGCGATCATCGACTCCACAAGGAAATTATCAGGAAGAGCGAGCACCTGCTTGATGTAATCCTCTGAGGAAATGCTGCGGCTGTGCATTCTTTGTCGGATCTGAATCCAGCAGGATCCCAGATCCAGGCTCTGGCCGGCAAGCTGCAAGATAATGGCGGCGATAGAGCAGTCCTCCACCCAGACATCCGATTCGCCTTCCACTGCGCAGATGACCACGCCTAAGCTTGCTCCTTTAAGGAAACCGGAACCGCTTTCTTTGGCTTTCGAGAGCTTCTGCAAAGTTGCTTTGTCTGTTACAAAGATAAAACGCCAGGGATTGATGCCCCGAGAGGATGGTGCACGGAGCGCGGCCTCTTTAAGCTGCTCTATCTTCCCGTCCTCAATTTTTCGATCTTTATACCTTCTGATGCTTCGCCTTTCTCTGAGAATATCGAGCATTGCAGTCCACCTTTCCTGCCAGCAATTATCAAATTTGTCGCTCAATTTTATTTTTTGGCCCAGTTGCTCCTGATGCTCCGGGCGGCCAGCATTCCCGTTGAAAATGCCGCTTGCAGGTTATAGCCCCCAGTATCCCCATCTACATCCAATACCTCGCCCAATAGATACATTCCTTTAATCAGCCGGGATCGCATTGTATTGGGATCTATCTCTCTCAGTTCTACTCCCCCGCTGGTAATCATGGCGGTGCCATATCCGCAGAGATCGGATACAACAAGAGAAAAGCCCGTAAGATTGTCAATCAAAAGGCTGCGATTCTCTCTGGTCAATTGAGCCATTTGCAGGCCTGAGACAATTCCCGATATCTCCAGAATTCTCTTTATCAGCCTGGGATATAGCGGCCCAATGGCAAGCTCAACGTGAGACAGATCAGCCAGCACTGATAATAGACTGCTTGCTCCCTCCCTTCGAGCCTTATCGATAAGCCAATCCTCCAGAGCCTTTCGTTTATCGTCCGGCACGAAAGAGAGCTTTACAATATCTCCTGCGCGAACATATCGGGATGAATCAAGAATTCCCGGACCAGATAGCCCCTCGTGGGTAAATAAAATATCACCCTGATGCTCTCTGATTTTTGCGTGACGGTAGAGAGAAATCTTCATATTGGGAAATGAGAGCCCTGCCAGATCAGAAAAAGGATAATCCTTTATGAGAAGAGGGGTTAGAGCCGGTCGAACCTCACTTATGTTGTGGCCAAAATTTTCGGCAAATCTGTAGCCGTCTCCGCTCGAACCGGTTGCTGGAAAGGAGCATCCTCCTGTGGCTATCACCAGTTGCTTGCTGCGATAGCTTGCGCCTTTGCAGTCTAGCAAGAAACCATCCTCATCTCTGGTTATGGATATGACCTCCTGGTTGCACTTGATGACGATTCCCTTTTCCCGGCATTGCACCACCAAGATATCAAGCACATCCCTGGCCCGCCTGGTCTTCGGAAAGACTTTGCCTGTATTTTCTCGGATCATCTCCAACCCGTTCGATTTAAAAAAGGAGATGAGATCATTATTTGTAAAGCCTAGAAGAGCCCGGCGCAGGAATCGACCATGACCCCGGTCTCCAAAATGATCGAGAAAGTCCAAAATATCGCCATCGTGAGTTATATTGCATTGACAGGACCCCGAGATGAGGAGCTTGTGACCCGGTGAATTCTTCTTTTCCAGAATCAGAATCCTTTTTCCTTCCATCATGGCGTTTATGCCGCAAAAAAGCCCGGAAGGCCCGGCTCCTACGATAATTAGATCACAATGGCTATCTTGATCTCCTGGTATGTGCTCATCCATATCAATGGCGTTTAGCACAGCTTTTTTCGCGCCATCCTGCATGCTGCAGGTCTTTTTAAGAAGTTTGGCCAAGGCAACCTCCAGACACACAGTTATCTCGATCGTTTTAAATAGCAGTAGGTATGGCATTCATCCTGCCCGCTGAAGGGGGCGGGTTTTCTGCCTGCATTTCTATAAATGCGAGAATTGAGAAAAATTCTGCATGTAAAATTCTGCAGAATTTCTTTCCATCCGTTATCCAGAGGTATCATTGCCATCAATTCGAAAGGCGCTGAGAAAAGCATTTATCAATACCTCCCCGGAAACGTTGAGAAAAATTATGCGGGAGAGCAGATGATCGCCCTTGCATCTTCGTCAGTGATATCCGGTCTAATCTGGTTCGCCAAATCATCAGCTTCTTGCTGGCAGGCCGCTGACCTGAGCGCATTTCGCTTTATAAATGGCGACCTGTCAAATGCGATTCTGGATAAAACCATGCCCTGGCTAACAAATTTGGGCGAATCCTGGGCTGCATGTATTCTTATAATGATGATGATAGTGCTGAATCATAAGCCGATTGAGAGAGGGCTGAAAACGGGAATATTCCTCTCCCTGATCTACGGATTGGTCTCCGCATTTCAGTTATCCATCAAGCATCTGATAGATCGACCGAGGCCGTTTCTTGAACATGATGCAATAGTCCGATCCGTTTATCCGACAGATTATAGCTTTCCCAGCGGTCACGCAGCAACGGCATTCATGATGGCAGTGATTCTCTCAACCCGGTTTCCCAGATACAGATATGCCTTTTATTTTCTGGCCAGTCTGGTCAGCTTCAGCAGGATATATCTCGGAGTTCATTATCCAAGCGATGTGATAGCAGGCGCAATAATTGGATACGCAATAGCCAAATGGTTGATTTCGTCCAAAAATATAAAAGAATCCATCAAACCGATCAAGTGATCAATCGAGGGATCAATCGAGGGATCAATCGGGTGATCAGGCCAGCGAATCACTTCTCACGATCCGGCCATCCAGTCCAGAGGCTGCCATCCAACCTCAACTTCGGATTCGGGTATATCGAAGGCAAGTCGCCCATACTCCGCCTGGATGCCAGGGGAATAGCAGCCTGCCGGACGCAGAATACTATTCCGTGCGGCCTTTGCGCTTGCTAAGCCCTCGCCTTCTGACGCCGCACAAACTGATCCCAGTTCCAGGGCTCATCCAGCACCCTCACCTCCACCGCCCGGATGCCCTTCAGGCCCTCAATCCGGCGGCGGACCTGTTCGGTCAGGTGGCTGACCACAGGGCAGACCTTGGATGTGAGCACCATGTTCACATCCACCTTTCCGTCTTCTGAGATGACGATCTCCTTGATCAGGCCCAGGTCCACAATATCGATTCCCACCTCCGGATCGAGAATATCCCTCAGAGCCTCCCGGATCTCATCCTCCCGCTGGAGTTGCGCGGAAAGCTTTTCCCCCTCCGGTCCGGGCAGGGCTTTTTGGATCTCTCGAAGCCGGTCCTCCAGCCGGTTCTGCCGGTCGAGCAGCCGGCTGACCACGCGCAGCATGGGATCGGGCAATTCAGCATAATTGAGGTCTGTTGCCATAGCCGGGCACTGCGGCTCGGCGATTCTTCCCGGCACGCCCACCACAGTCGCGCCTTTGGGCACGGGCCTTACAACAACCGATCCGGCGCCGATCTTCGCGCTTTCGCCGACCGTAATCGGCCCGAGGATGATAGACCCGGCGCCGATAACCACGTTATCCTCGATAGTGGGATGGCGCTTGATCTTATCCAGGCTCGTGCCGCCAAGAACGGTGCCCATGTACATCAGCACATCGTCACCCACCTCTGCCGTCTCCCCAATGACCACGCCCATTCCGTGATCTATGAAGAAGCGCTTGCCGATCGTCGCGCCGGGATGAATCTCCACTCCGGTGAGAAAGCGGGATATGTGCGATGTGAACCTGGCCAGGAAGAAAAATCCGTGCCTCCAGAAAAAGTGGGAGATCCGGTGCATCCAGATGGCATGCAGCCCAGGATAGCAGGTTAATACCTCCAGTACCGACCTGGCAGCAGGATCTTTGGCAAAGACCGTGCGGATATCTTCTCTGATTCCCATCGCTTCTCAATCCTCGATTCTCAGAATTCGTAGAGGTCTGTGCTCAGGTAGCGCTCGCCCGTATCCGGGAGGATGACCACGATCTGCTTACCCCTGTTCTCAGGTCTGGCTGCCACCTGCAGGGCCGCCCAGGTGGCCGCTCCCGAGGAGATCCCGGCGAGGATTCCTTCATCTCTGGCCAGACTGCGGGAGGCCTTCACTGCGTTTTCGTACTCAACCTTGATGATCTCGTCCACCAGATCCCGACCGAGAACATCAGGCACAAATCCTGCCCCGATGCCCTGAATCTTGTGGGGGCCGGGTTTGCCTCCGGAGAGAACCGGGGAAGTAGCCGGCTCGACGGCAATCGCCCTGAAGGCGGGATTTCTGGATTTGATGACATCAGCTATGCCGGTCAGTGTTCCCCCGGTGCCGACTCCAGCTACGAGAAAATCGACATTGCCATCTGTGTCCCTCCAGATCTCCTCTGCCGTTGTCCTGCGGTGAATCTCGGGATTGGATGGGTTTTTGAACTGCTGGGGAATATAGTAGTAGCGAGGGTCCTTTGCCAGCATCTCCTCAGCGGTGCTCACCGCTCCTTTCATCCCCAGGCTTCCGGGAGTGAGAACCAGGTCAGCCCCCAGGGCCTTGAGCAGCTTACGCCGCTCTATCGACATCGTCTCAGGCATGACGAGCTTGAGATGGTAGCCTTTGGAAGCTGCTACAAAAGCGAGAGCAATTCCGGTATTGCCGCTGGTAGGCTCAAGGATCACGGTGTCCTCTTTGATGTGACCGGCTTTTTCTGCCGCCTCAATCATGGAAACTCCAATTCTGTCCTTGACGCTGCTCAGGGGATTGAAGGACTCCACCTTTGCCAGGACCGTGGCCTCCAATCCCTTAGTGACTCTGTTCAGCCTGACTAAAGGAGTATTGCCGACGGTTTTGGTTAAATCTTCAAATATTCTTGCCATAAGTTAACCTCTCAATTGGAATTAAATTGAGCCGACCGGTATATCGGCCAGCCTGATCATGATGAATTGCGGAGACGGCAGATACGGCAGAGCCCCCCTTGCTTTTTTGGCATACTCTATGGTCTACTGAAAAGAGATAAAGGTCTACATAGCGGCAATATTCTCAGGGCCTCGGCCAGTACATGATTATCACTACTCCGAGGAGCGCTATGAAGCCGCCGATCAGGTCGAACCTGTCCGGAGCGATTCTGTCGATCTGCCAGCCCCAGATTATGGAAAGCACTATGAATATGCCACCGTAGGCAGCATAGACCCGGCCGAAGTTGGCTGGCTGAAAGGTTGGGATTATTCTGTGATGATGCCTCTGCCTGCGCAGCCCACGCCCGGCTCCGGGCCTCCGGTCTCGACGCAGAGAATGCCGTTGAATCCCTCATGAACAATCTCGCCCGTCTCGATCTTTTTGCCGCTACGCAGCCTGTCCAGCACAGTGGGTACGAATCTGCCGCCCCGGAGAGTGTTTGTGGAATCGCTCTTCGGATCGCAGCCGATTTGCATGATCCTGTAGCCCTCTTCGGAGAGGGCGGCGCTGATGTTGGAGGAGGTCGTGGACTTGCCTATGCCTCCTTTGCCGTAAATGGCAATGTTTCTGATCTTTGTCACATCTGTCACCTCAAAATGAGAATATTCAGTGATCAGAGGCTTGATATTTATCGATAGAGAAATGTGCAAATATTGCTACAATCGAAAATTTGATAAACGAGAACTGATCTGCGGCGTGGCGCTTTGGTTTTATTGGGGGGACTGTATGCCGAAGATGGCGA
>JGI20214J51650_10000501_pt1 | contig 24078 bp, 24 predicted proteins | sample WetSurMetagenome_FD_51650 | JGI IMG/M metagenome (IMG submission 51650) | reverse complement strand
GTAACCGGCAGCGAGGTAACACTGCCTTACTCAAAAGATAACTATTTCTTCGGGATCCAGTCGGTCAGTGCTTCAGGTCACGAAAGCATTGCTGTCTTTCCCGGTCAGGTGAGAAGAACGGTATCCCGCTGACCCTCTTAAATCGCAATTTATGAATATCGAAATCTTAAGAGACTACTGTATATCCAAAAAGAATGTCACCGAAAGCTTCCCGTTCGGCGATGACACACTTGTCTTCAAAACAGGAGGCAGGATTTTTGCCCTTGTAAATCTCGAGGGCGATCTGAGCATAAATCTGAAATGCGACCCGGCTCTGGCTATTGAATTAAGGGAAAGATATTCCTCCGTATTGCCGGGATATCATATGAATAAAAAGCACTGGAATACGGTTTATGTAGACGGTACGGTGCCCGATAAAGATCTTTTTTCGTGGATCGATCATTCATATGACCTGGTATCAGGTAAGAAATAACCTGATTGGGGAATGTGGATCTTAATAATGAAAAAACTATTTACTAATGAAAACAATTCAATTGGCAATTAAAAGTTTACTCGGAACTCTTTTCTTCCTGCTGGTACTGTTCATCAGTGCCGGACGAATAAATTACTGGCAGGGGTGGTTATACACTGCAATCTGTATTTTATCTGTATTTTTAAATGCATATGCACTGAAAGATAAAGCTGACCTGGCAGCAGAAAGGGCGGTAGTAAAATCAGGAACAAAATCGTGGGATAAAAAAATATTAGGGTTATCTGCAGTTATACTGATAATTACATATATAGTTGCCGGGCTGGATTCGGGCCGTTACCATTGGTCGCCGCCCTTTAATGGGGGCGTAAATGCAACTGGAGCAGCCCTTATTATTGCCGGAGAAGTAATTTTTCTTATGGCACAAAAGGAAAACAGGTTTTTTTCGAGCGTTATGCGTATTCAGACTGACAGGGGCCACACCGTATGCGATACCGGAATTTATAAAATAATAAGACATCCTGCATATTTCGGAAACATTATTACTGCCTTAGGGATACCTTTGATCCTTGGATCTCTGTGGGGTTTTATACCATCTGCAGTCTCAATTATCCTGGTTATAATAAGAACATATCTTGAAGACAGGACTCTTATTAAAGAGCTGGATGGATATAGTGATTATTCCTCAAGAACCCGGTTCAGATTGCTTCCATACATCTGGTAGTTTATTGGTGAATAATCTGATCATAGGATTCTCCCGGTTCCGCCAACAGGAGTGTGCTTGTGAAAATCCAGTACCTTTGTTCACAATGCATCACAGGGAAGTTTTTACTGTCATTTATTGGGAAATAACCCAGGTATATTTTTCATATTATTTACTATTAAACCGGCAAATATGAAGTCACTAAAAAGTCTTATTCTTCCTTTGTTCCTGCTTGTTTTAATTCTGTTTTCTTCACCTCTTAAAAGCCAGGAGAGGCAATCGGAACTTAAAAAAGGCGTACCTGTACCAGAATTGCTGACCGCAGGGGATAAGCACAGGTACATTGTAACAATAGATGCAAATATGTTCGCATATTTCAGCCTGGTTCAGAAAGGAGTGGATGTGTTGATCACCACTTATGATCCGGACGGGAACAAGATTCAAAGTTTTGACAGTCCGAACGGAAGATCAGGACCTGAGCCTGTCATACTCTTTTCGGAAAAGAAGGGGAATTATGTTCTGGAACTTACGGCTCTGGAAGAAAAAGGATATAAGGGCAGGTACGAACTTGTCTGGCTAAAACTGGAACCCAGGGGAACCACACCTGAGAAACAGATAGATCAGCTTTTCACAACGTGGAATACTATTGAATCGCCCGGGGCAGCTGTAGCTGTTGAGAAAGATGGTAAAATAATCTATAAAAAGGGTTTCGGAAGTGCCGAACTTGAATATAACATACCAATTACTCCACAGACCGTGTTTCATATCGCTTCAATTTCAAAACAGTTTACCTGTTTTTCTATCCTTNTGCTTGAAAAGCAGGGAAAACTATCAATTGATGACNATATCAGGAAATATATTCCAGAAGTTCCTGATTTCGGAAAAGTTATTACACTTAACCACCTTATGCATCACACAAGCGGACTGAGGGACCAGTGGGAGTTACTAGCGATGGCAGGTTGGAGACTCGATGACATTATTACAAAAGATCAAATACTCAGAATTGTGAGCCGGCAGAAAGAATTGAATTTTAGTCCGGGTGAAGAATATATGTATTGCAATACCGGATTCACACTTCTGGCTGAAGTTGTAGCTCGTGTTTCAGGTCAGCCTTTTCCTGAGTTTACAAGGATCAATATTTTCGAGCCGCTTAAAATGACAAACACCCTGTTTTATGATGATTGCGAGAAAATTGTGAGGAACAGGGCTTATTCCTTTTATGCCGACAGCACTGGATATAAGAAAAGCATACTCAGCTACTCAAATGCAGGAGCGACAAGTTTGTTCACTACCGCGGAAGACCTCTGCAAGTGGTCTGTTAACTTTGAAAACCCGGTTGTCGGGGGTAAAGATATTATTGACAGAATGAGTTTGCGGGGTGTNCTGAACAAAGGAGATACAATAACCTATGCATTGGGTCAGGATATCGGCAGCTATAAGGGATTGAAGATCATTTCACATGGAGGTGCAGATGCCGGGTACAGAAGTTTCCTTGTCAGGTTCCCCGATCAGAAGTTCTCTGTAAATGTTCTCAGCAACCTGGCTTCCTTCGATCCGGGAGGAATGTCATTTAAAATCGCAGATATTTATCTTAAGGATAAAGAGGTTGTGGCAGGTTTAAAAAAAGAAGAAACCGGAATCAAAGCCCCGGCTGTGGTAAACGATATAAAGGTCGATCATGATATCCTGGTATCTTATTGTGGTCAGTATGAATGGCAGCCCGGGATTTTTGTAACAGTTTCTCTCGAAAATGATATTCTGTTTGTTTCCGCACCAGAGCTTCCAAAGACTNCTATGGTGCCAGTATCAGCAACCGAGTTCGATGTGAAACCGGTTTCGGCAAGAGTCACATTTGTTCTTGATTCAGGTAAGGTAAGCAAGATGCAGGTAAAGATGAACGGGGGGGAGGTAATTGCAATGAAGACACCTGATTTTGACCCTGCAAAAATTAACGTGTCAGAATATACAGGAAACTTCTACAGCGAAGAATTAAGCACTGCTTATACAATGGTTGCAGATTCAGGTAAACTTATTGCCCGGCATTTCCGGACAGGAGATGTAATGCTCACGGGCACCAAACCTGATAACTTTACGGGCAATCAATGGTATTTCCGGAATGTCGCTTTTACCAGGGATTCAAATGGCAAAATAATTGGTTGCAGGGTTTCCGGAGGGCGTGTAAAGAACCTTAAGTTTACGAAAATATCAGAGTGAGGTAAAAGGTTGAAAACAGGTAATATTATGTTAACAATCCATTACAGTTTTTACGACGGCAGAAAATCCACCAATGTAATCCTGATTTAATGTAAAATGATCTGAAATCATAAATTCTTGTTTCAACTTTTCCCGAATGGAGTGACTCTGAAAACTTCCTTATATTCTTCAGCTGCCTTGTCATCATTATCTTATTGACAAAGGAATAGATGACGAAGAAACCCCTTGAGAATATATCAGTATTAAAATGGCCTTTTATCTTGCACCATAATATGGATTTGGTTCCTTTTTTCGTAATNCTGTATTCAATAAGCATATCCTTCATATAAAGGTTAACAGGAGNATTAANCGGCTCACAGAACCGGCAAACAATAAAAGAATTTTCCTGAAATTCGGATATGTGAAATGCCAGCAGGAAATGAGTATTTACCTTTAAGGGCGGCAGGTTTTCAATGATGAAATCAGGCGACTTCCTGAATCGGTTGTCAAGGAAATCATAACTGTAAGGTGACACTCTCAACTGTTTTAACCATAAGAAAATATCAGATGCCTCAGCCCTGATTTCTATGGAACGAATCAGTTCCCTGCAATCAGTATTCGGTATTTCCGGTGTGAAATCAATAATAAAGGATGGTATGGAAAGAGATTTAGTTTTCATTAAACCCCTGTATATTCTTATATCATTAAGGATACAACTTTGATAAAGTTACAAAAAGTAACTTGACTTTGATCTGAACAAAGTCTATTTTTGAGTCAGCGGGGTTGGTTTAGTTATTGAATTATTAAGAACCAAGGCTCTTCTTTAACTGTAAACAAATAACAATGAAAACATCTATGACGCTTTTTGGTTGTGGCCCTAAACTGGCACTGCTATGTCTGCCGTATATACTGCTTTCTTTAACTGTGATGTACAGATATCCTGAATTCTTAAAATCGGGTTTTTTAGAGTACCCTTTTTTTAAGTACATGGGATTTATATGGTTAGTTTTGGGAATTATCTTCTGGATCTATTCTGCAGTCTGGTTTTTAAAATATTTTAAACCCGGCAGGCTTATTACACAGGGGCCTTTTGCCCTTTGCCGGAATCCTATCTATTCCTCTATAATAGTCTTTATAATACCTGCCNTGGNACTGATTTTCCATTCGGGTCTGATATTCTCTGTTGCGTTGGTTTTATATCTCGGATTTAAGATCTCAATACATGGGGAAACAATTATATTGAGAAGGATTTTTGGTGAAGAATATGAGATATATGAGAAATCGGTTAATGAGATTTTTCCGTTTCCGGGGAGACTATTCAAATAACCGGATTAATTTTGGCAAATAATCATTTATAATGAATATCCGGCTTTTAGCTTACGCCATTATGATGATAGCTATTGGAAGGTTTATCCAGGATGATAAACACCTCTTCAACGGAGTCTCTCTGGATAACTGGGAGGTTATCGATTTCGAGGGACATGGAAACGTTTCCGTTGTTGATAGTTGTATTATTATAGATAAGGGAGAATTAATATCGGGTATACGATGGACCGGTGAATTTCCAAAAACTAATTATGAGATTACTCTTGATGCCAAACGTGTCGATGGGAGAGATTTCTTTTGCGGTATGACATTTCCGGTTAAAGAATCCTTTCTNACACTGGTGCTTGGAGGATGGGGAGGATCAGTTGTCGGTCTGAGCTCTATCGACGGATATGATGCTGCCAACAATCAGACAGGTAACCANTTCAGTTTTGGATCGGGTTGGTGGTACGGAATCCGTCTCAGAGTGACAGACAAAAAAATTGAAGCCTGGGTTGAGGGCGAAAAGATAGTCGATTTTACAATTGGTAATTCAAGTCTCTCATTAAGATCGGAAGTGGAATTATCCGTACCTTTTGGATTTACGACATATAAAACTACNGGAGCTCTGAGAAATATAAAGCTTCATGAGATCAATGATTGAGATCCTTTTGTTTCTGAAACAATGTTCACATCATAATGATCTAATTACCAAATCTGTAACCAATACCTGATTCGGTAATTATAAGAGAAGGATGAGTGGGATCGTCTTCTAATTTTTTTCTTAGCTGGGCAACAAATACCCGTAAATATTGTGTCTGATCTGAATAGCTATGTCCCCATACCTCTTTTAATAAATACTGATGAGTTAATACTCTGCCCGAATTTACTGCCATTAAAGCAAGCAGTGAAAATTCGGTTGAAGTTAATTTTACGAGATTACCGTTTTTCCTTACAATATGGCCTGGCAGGTCGACAGATAAAGACCCGAATGACAAAATCGGACTGGTCCCTGATTTGTTTATTTCCACTCTTAAAGCAGTTCTTATACGTGCCAGTAATTCCCCTGTTCTGAATGGTTTTGTAAGATAATCGTTAGCTCCTGAGTCAAGGGCTTTAATAATAACATCTTCCGAGTTCCTGACGGAAAGAATAATTACAGGATTGTTATACCATTCCCTGAGTTTTTTGAGAACAGATAGGCCGTCTTCATCGGGCAGGCCAAGATCTAGAAGTATCAGAGCAGGATTATGAGTAGCGGCTGCGACTATTCCTTCTTTAGCTGTCGTGGCTTCAGATACTTTGTATCCGTTAAGGTTTAAAGTTATCTCAAGAAGCCTTCTTATCTGGACCTCATCATCAATAATCAGTATGTTGATATCTGTTTCCAATATCCAAATTTAAGAGAAAAAGGAAGATCCGATGTACACCAATTCAGAATTAGTAAACTGCATCCTTATAAAATCTTTATGCCATGAAACTAATCCTTATAAAATCCTTATCAATTCTGTCGCATTTTTGTATCGGTATAATTTGAGCTGACATGAATGCATTAGTTCTGTTTGTCCGTCCTGAAGCGGCATCTTCAAATAACCCTGTGAGTTATATTATCGGAGGAATTATCGCCATTCTGATCCTGGGTTACCTGATATACACTCTTTTACGACCTGATAAATTTTAATCGGATGATAATCTCATCACTCAATCCTGTATGTAACAGACCCTGTTCTTTTTTACGGTTCAAACCGTGATTTAATGTCGAAAAACAATGAATGAAGCGATTCAACTGATCATTTTCATGCTAAGCCTTGTTGCACTGGCCCCTTTGCTTGGACGATACATGGCCAGGGTCTTTATGGGTGAAAATCATTTATTGAAACCTGTTTTTGGCTGGCTTGAAAAACTGGTTTACCGGATTTCCGGCATAAATAGTGAGGAAGAAATGAACTGGAAGACTTATACTGCCGGTGTTCTTCTGTTCAGCCTGTTTGGCTTTATTCTTTTGTTTCTGTTGCAGATTTTACAGGCATATTTACCGCTGAATGGTGAAAAATTGCCCAATGTATCCTGGCATCTCGCTTTTAATACGGCAATGAGCTTCACTACAAATACCAACTGGCAGTCGTACAGCGGTGAAAATACACTGAGCTATCTGGTTCAGATGCTGGGGTTAACTGTTCAGAATTTTGTAAGTGCAGCAACTGGTATCGCGGTTTTTCTGGCTTTGATTCGCGGATTAACAAGAAAAACAACAGAATTTTTGGGCAATTTCTGGGTTGATATCACCAGAAGTGTAATTTACGTGCTAATGCCTTTGGCTGTAATTCTCACCCTGGCACTTGTTGGACAGGGAGTTGTCCAGACATTTTCTCATTATGAAAAAGCGGTTACACTGCAGGGAGCTGAACAGGTTATTCCGCTGGGACCTGCTGCATCACAGATTGCCATTAAGCAACTTGGTACAAACGGAGGCGGCTTCTTTGGCGCGAATAGTGCCCATCCCTTTGAGAATCCGACTCCTTTTTCCAACTTTCTTGAATTGTTAGCCATTATTATCATTCCGGCGGGTTTGGTTTTTACATTCGGGCATTATATGAAATCCGGAAGTCAGGCGCGGGCAATATTTCTTACCATGATTTTCCTTTTTGCAGCTGGCCTTGCAATTTCACTTTGGTCGGAGTACAGCCATAACAATGTTTTGAATGTTTCAGGTTCCATGGAAGGCAAAGAGACCCGCTTGGGAGTAATGAACAGCGTCCTGTGGTCTGTTACTACCACAGCTACATCGAGTGGTTCCGTGAATGCAATGCATGATAGTCTGTCCCCTCTTTCAGGCCTTGTAAACATGGTCAATATGATGCTTGGGGAAATTATATTCGGAGGTGTGGGATCGGGATTATATGGAATCATAATCTTCATTTTTCTCACTGTTTTTATTGCCGGGCTGATGGTCGGCCGGACACCCGAATATCTTGGGAAGAAAATCGAAGCTTATGAAATAAAGATGACAATTGTGGCAATTTTAGCTCCTAGTGTTGTCATTAAGTTATTTTCAGCAGTTGCATGCTCAGTAGGTCCCGGATTATCCAGTCTCAGTAATTCAGGTCCCCATGGTCTTTCCGAAATCCTGTATGCTTTCAGTTCTGCCGCAGGAAATAATGGAAGTGCTTTTGCGGGGCTCAATACCAATACGGTTTTTTATANCCTGATGATGGGATCCGGGATGTTGATAGGCCGTTTCGGAATAATCATTCCCGTATTGGCAATTGCAGGCAGTATGGCACGGAAAAAGATTGCACTGGTCACCTCAGGTACCTTCAGGACTGACAACTGGTTGTTTGTATCGCTTCTGATAATTATAATTCTGATAGTTGGCGGCCTGACCTTTTTCCCCCCGCTTGCATTAGGTCCGNTGGTAGAACATTTCTTAATGAATTCAGGAGTAACATTTTAATTNCTATNATGAATAAATTGGGAAAACGGAATATAAGTCTCNTACTAACCAGAGAAATAGTAGGCCAGGCATTAAAGGAATCATTTATTAAATTGAACCCGGCTGTTTTGGTGAAGAACCCTGTTATTTTCATCGTTGGTATTGGTGCGTTGATGACCACCATAATAGTATCCCTAGATGTTTTCAATAATAATTTTTCAGGCTTTAACTTTCAGATTATGGTCTGGCTTTGGNTTACGGTTCTCTTTGCCAACTTTGCCGAAGCAATAGCTGAAGGCAGGGGAAAAGCTCAGGCAGATAGTCTCCGTAAAAGCCGCACTAAAACAAAGGCACGCAGGCTGGTTCAGAATAAAGAGGAAATTGTATGGGCAACAGATCTGAAAAAGGGAGATACTGTAATATGTTTAGCAGGAGATAATATCCCAGCCGATGGAGATGTCATCGAAGGCATTGCCAGTGTGGATGAATCTGCAATTACAGGGGAATCAGCACCGGTAATCCGGGAAAGCGGCGGTGACCGTTGTGCTGTTACCGGAGGTACCAAAGTGCTCAGTGACCGGATTGTCATCAAAGTGACATCAGAGCCGGGCAATACATTTTTAGATCGTATGATAGCCCTGGTTGAAGGTGCAAAACGTCAGAAAACACCTAACGAGATTGCATTGATTATACTCCTGTCAGGCCTTACTATAATTTTCCTGTTGGTTGTCGCTGCCCTGCCTGCCTATTTTGGCTATAGCTTAAAAGCTTCTGGTCTGCCTGAAAGCCAAAANCTTCCCCTCCCTGTCCTGATNTCGTTGCTTGTATGTCTTATTCCTACGACTATCGGGGGATTGCTTAGTGCTATTGGGATAAGCGGAATGGACAGATTATTGCGCAAGAATGTTATTGCGACTAGCGGGAAAGCCATTGAGGCAGCCGGCGACACCGATGTTCTGTTGTTGGATAAGACAGGAACTATTACATTGGGTAACCGCATGGCAACTGAGTTTATTCCCGCTGAAGGCTTTACAACAGAAAGGCTGGCAAATGCAGCACAACTTGCCTCACTGGCTGATGAAACCCCTGAGGGGCGATCGATAGTTGTTCTGGCAAAAGAAAAATTCAATATTCGCGGCCGTGAAGTCAAACAACTCAATGCAACGTTTATTCCATTTACCGCACAATCGAGGATGAGTGGTGTCGATTTAAAAACCACCACAGGTTCAATACAAAAAATTCGAAAAGGTTCTTCAGAAGCCATCCGGACTTTTATTCAAAATAATAATGGTTTTTATTCTCAGGAAATCCAGAATATAGTCCTGGATGTTGCAAGAAGGGGAGCTACCCCCCTGGTTGTAGCCGAAGATGAAAAAGCTTTAGGAGTTGTTCACCTGAAAGACATTGTCAAAGGAGGNATTAAGCAGCGTTTCGCCGAATTACGGAAAATGGGGATTAAAACTGTTATGATTACCGGCGACAATCCGCAAACAGCAGCCGCCATTGCCGCCGAGGCCGGGGTTGATGATTTTCTTGCTGAAGCCAGGCCCGAGGATAAGCTTTTTAGAATACGCGAAGAACAGGCAAACGGTCATCTGGTAGGGATGATCGGCGATGGTACCAATGATGCACCGGCTCTGGCTCAGGCAGATGTGGGACTGGCAATGAATACAGGCACCCAGGCTGCACGCGAAGCAGGAAATATGGTTGATCTTGATAGCAATCCTACTAAGCTTATCGAAGTGGTTGAGACCGGAAAACAACTGCTTATGACACGGGGAGCACTGACAACTTTCAGTATTGCAAATGATGTGGCTAAATATTTCGCCATTATTCCTGCTATTGCAACATTTTTGTATGTTACGTCTTCAGGAAATGCTCCTCTGGACGCACTTAATATTATGAAGCTTGCTACACCTGAAAGCGCTATTTTAAGTGCAATAATATTCAATGCACTGATAATCATCTTCCTTATACCCCTTGCCATGAAGGGAGTTAAATACCGTCCCATTTCAGCTAACCGGGTACTCGCGTTGAATATTGCAATTTACGGTGTCGGAGGATTGATAGTTCCTTTTATTGGAATCAAACTGATAGACATGCTGCTTGTATTTTTCCATATGATCTGAGAACCGGGATTAAAAAAAAGAAAAGGAGATTATAATGAAGACACAAACAATCATAGCAATAAAATTCTTANTGNTAATGACGATAATGACCGGAATAATTTATCCGTTTTTGATGACAGGATTGGCACAATTAATATTTCCGGCCAGAGCTAACGGGAGTCTTGTGATGAAAGATGGTAGAATTGCAGGTTCGGAGTTAGTAGGGCAGAAATTCGACAGCAATATTTACTTCTGGCCAAGACCCTCAGCCATTGACTATAATCCGATTCCCTCGGGAGCGTCAAATCTCGGCCCGACGAGTGATAAGTTAAAAAAACAGGTTAAGGAAAGACGCAGGTTATTCGTGATAAATAATTTAATAACCGATACAACAGCTATCCCAAAAGAAATGCTTTTTGCATCAGCAAGCGGCCTTGATCCCCACATTTCACCAGAATCTGCCCTTCTCCAGTTAAATAGAGTCGCAGGTGGAAGGAATCTTGATGAAGTTCAAATACAAAAGGTAAAGCAGCTCATTAAAAACAAAACTCAGGGACCTCAGTATTTTCTGTTTGGAGAACCCAGAATCAATGTGTTTGATTTAAATTTGGCTTTGGATAGTATCAGGTAATGAATTACGATGATAACAGACCGGATCCAGATGAACTTTTAGCTTCTTTGAAGTTCGAGGAAGAAAAGAGCAAACACGGCAAGTTGAAAATATTCTTCGGCATGTGTGCCGGTGTAGGTAAAACCTATACGATGCTTCAGACTGCCCAGGCTGAGAAGGCGAAAGGGAATGATATAGTTATCGGTTATATTGAAACCCATAACAGAGAGGAGACCGCCAAACTGGCAGAAGGTATTGAACTGATTCCCCGAAAAGTTTACGGATACAAATCCACTTCTGTTCAGGAGATGGATTTAGATACTATTATTAACCGGAAACCTCAAACTGTTATTGTTGACGAACTTGCACATACGAATGCACCTGGCAGCCGCCATGCAAAAAGGTTTCAGGACGTCCAGGAAATTCTTGAAAGCGGTATCAGCGTTTATACCACATTAAACGTTCAGCACCTCGAAAGCCGATCTGAAACCGTGGCGCAAATTACCGGCATAATAGTGCACGAAACAATCCCCGATGAGGTTTTTGAGAATGCTGATGAGGTTGAACTGGTCGATCTGACTCCAGAAGAATTACTTCAGAGGCTTTCAGATGGCAAAGTTTATACCCCCGAAAGATCCAGAGAGGCTGCAAAAAATTTTTTCCGCGAAGGTAATATCAACGCCTTACGTGAAATGGCCTTACGTATTGTTGCCGACAGGGTGGACAAGCAACTGCACGATTACATGCGGCATAAACATATTCGTGGTCCATGGAAATCTGGTTTGCATCTGCTTGTTGCAATAGGGCCGAGTCCATATTCCGGTAAATTGTTACGTTGGGCTAAGACTCTTTCTTACTCNATGGGTGCAAACATTCAGGCAGTTTACATCGAGACCCTGCGAAAACTTAATCCAAAAGAGAGCGAACAACTTGATAAAAACATAAACCTCGCGAAACAGCTGGGTATTAAATTCCGGATCATTACCAACAATGATATTGTAAAAGGAATTATCAATTTTGCCCAGAAAGAAAACGTTACTCATATTATTGTCGGGAAACCCCGTGTTCGGAACCTGATTTCTTTGCTCCGTCTTGGCAGATATGTGAACAGGTTGGTGCGGTATAGCGGAAATATCGACATTTATATACTTGGGGCCGATAATCAGTCCAGGGACCGCTTTCAGTCCATGGTTTCAGTTCCTCCTTTTACTTCGACCATCCCGCAATATCTAATAACTTCATTACTTGTTGTTTTATCCTCAACAGGGTTCTATCTGGTAAAAGATCTTATTGGTTATCAGGTAGTTTCATTTGCACTGCTGTTCCTGGTTTCAATACTGGCTATTTTTTACGGGACAGGTCCTATTTTATTGGCCGCAACCCTGAGTGCACTGATTTGGGATTTCTTTTTCATTCCTCCGCCATTTACATTGCATATTGAAAAACCAGTTGACGTGCTGATGCTTATAATGTTTTTTATTATTGCCCTTCTGAATGGGATTTTAACTTCAAGAGTACGCCGACAGGAGAAGAAAACCAGGATCCGGGAGGAAAGAACACATGCTCTGTATCAGCTTACTCGGGATTTAACGATGGCATCCGGAATTGACGAGGTTACGAAAATTGCAGTCAGATATATTAAGAAGTATTTTAATCTGGATTGTGCAATTATTCTTAAGAATGACTTTAATCAACTTGATAATAAAGTTCAAAATGAGACTAAAGCAGAGCTTTCGGGTAATGAATTAAGTATAGCAGCATGGGTTTATAAACATTCGGCCAAAGCCGGTAAACACACCGATACATTGCCTTCAACCGATTATACATTTTATCCTTTAACCGGAAATAACAACAACACGGGAGTTATTGCCATCAAACTGCCCAAACCGTTTACCCAGGGTGAAGAACAATTCTGGGAGGCATTTCTATCTCAAATATCAGGCAAATATGAGCGTGAGTATTTACGGGATGCAGCCCGGAAAGCATATATATTGAATGAATCAGATAAGCTCTATAAAACCCTTTTTAACTCTATTTCTCATGAATTGCGCATTCCGGTGGCAACTATTATGGGGGCAACAGATACCTTGCTAATGCAATCGTATCCCGAAGATACCCGGCGAAAACTATATGCAGAAATAAATACAGCTTCAATAAGGTTAAACCGGCTTATCGAAAACCTGTTGAACATGTCCCGTCTTGAATCAGGACAGATTACACCACGGTTAGACTGGTGTGATGTTCATGACCTCGCGAATAAAGTGGCAGATAACCTTGAACAGGAACTGCGGAATTTTAAATTGTCAGTAGTGATTCCGGCCGACATGCCATTAGTGCTTATCGATTTCGGACTTACAGAGCAGGTACTGAACAATCTGGTTCTTAATGCAACTCAAAACGCAACGGCAGGAACAAATATAAGACTCAAGTTTTTTTTCGATCAGGGCGCACTTACTATCCAGGTCATGGACAGGGGAAAAGGATTTCCGGCATCTGAATTACTCTCGGTATTTGATAAGTTTTACCGGGGGAAAGATTCAAAAGCAGGAGGTACCGGATTAGGGTTATCGATCGTAAAAGGTTTTGTTGAAGCACAGGGGGGCACTGTAATGGCAGAAAACCGGAAAAATGGCGGAGCTTTATTCACAATTAAGATCCCGGTTAAAAGTTCTGAAATGGACAAACTGAACAAACAGGAAAATTAAAAGTCCCTGACAGTTCCTCATTTATTCTTATCGGTTAGTTTTTATAGTTAAAACATTGAAATCATGAAAATTAAGACAAAATTGTTTCTTGCATTCGTGTTTCTCCTGGTTGAGTTTTTATTTGTCAGCATATTCAGTCTCTATTTTATCTTTAAAATCTCCCAGCAAAACAATCTGATAACCAAGGATAATAATCTTTCTATTAGCTACTCTGAAAATATGCTTCAATCGATGGACAAGATTAATGATTTCAATTCATCTTCAGTATTTAATTCTCATTTTGTGCCTGATAGAAAGGAATTATCGCGTTTCTTAACCAATTTTGAAAAGAACCTGGTAAATGAGGAAAACAATATTACCGAAACAGGCGAAATGGAATTAGCCCTGTCTGTTCGTGAAAATTTCGAAAAAATCAAATCATTAATATCTGATTCTGCATGGAACTCAGTTCCGGACAAACCGGGGTATTATTATGCTACTCTTTTACCTGTTGTAAACGAAATCAAATTAGCATTGTATGCCATTTCCGATATAAACATGAACGCTATTATCAGAAAAAATCATACGGCTAATGACACTGCCAGCCATTCATATTTTATCCTATCAATTATTGCTTCAATCTTCTTTCTTGTATTCTTTGCTTTTATCTTCGGCTTCCCGAAATATATTGCAGATCCAATTGAAATTCTTGCAAAAAATGTCAATGAAATTGCAAACAAAAATTTCAAGGTAAGGATGGCGTTCAACTCAAATGATGAATTCGGGCAGATTTCAAAAGCTTTTAACGATATAGCAGTCAATCTGGAAGAATTTAACAGAAATGAAACAGAAATTCTGATCGAAAGAAAAGAGCTCGCTGAATCTGCTATTAGAAAGATGGATGAAGCTGTGCTCATTCTGGATGTTAATCAAAACATCATTCTGGTAAGTATTCTTGCAGAGAAGCTTCTTAATTTGAATAATATTAATATCATTAACAGAAGTGCTATTGAGGTTGCACAAAAAAATGATTTGTTGAAATTCATGTTGAGAGGCCTGATTGAGGATATCGGCTTCCAGACAAATACGTTTACGATAACTTCTAACGATATAAAAACGACCTATACAAGTGAAATGAAAGTTATCACAAAACCTGTTAAAAATTCGGATTTGATAGTCCCCATTGGTTATATGATTTCTTTAAAAAATATCTCCAAATCTTTTAATTAAGAACTTCTTTCAGGATTACCACCTGAACATCGTATTTTATATCTTTACATAGCCACAACGTAACACATGTCTTAAATTTTTCCGTCTTTGATTTAAACAAATCCAGTTTTATGAAAATCCGGAAAGAAGAAGAACTAGAAAAATTTATAAGGGAAAATAAAGATGAGTTCAACTCATATAACCCTGAACCTGATCATAGTCAGCTTTTCCTGTCAAAATTATTCAGGAAATTTAAGGAAGTAATCAGTATAGTGCCTTATCTGGTAAGAGTCGGAATTGCCACTATCCTTATATTTATTATATCTTTTGCAATTTGGAGACTTTTTCTCTCTCCTCCGTTGACGCGGGTTTCCTTAAAATACTGGAAAGCAGAGCATAATTATAAATTTCGTATTCACCGGAATACAAGGCTTACCTATAAGTATATAACTAATCCTGAAGAAAAAGCTGAATTTGGGTCTGAACTTCAGCAATTTGATGCTTCATTTGAAGAGTTAAAGAAGCAATTACAAGAGAATCCTTCCGAAGAAAACATAGCAGGCTTGCTAAGATTTTATAAGGACAAATTACTGTCGCTGGAAGAAAAAATCCAGAAATACAGAAACAGAAATATTCCAAACAAGAAATAGTAGCGAAAACCGCATCTGCACCACTTGCATCAGTGGTTTATCTTACAGGCCTGTTCCTTTCGGGAGTGAACATTGTTAAATCCCACTCTTTGTACCAGTGAAGTTCCATCTTCCCTTCCTCTGTAATAGTAATCGGTAAAAATACATATTGTGATTCAGGACGACCGCCTCCATTCCATCTGTCACCCATATAGAGATATGCATCCTTATAACCGGGGATCTTAAAAATGTAACATGGCTGTGAATTGAACGAGTTGTTACCTGCATCACCATTAAAAGGGTGACCCTGATCAATATAGGGTCCCATAATGTCAGGTGCAGTGTAATAAGTTGCAGGATTTGGCGTCCAGCCTGAACATCCGCTTGTCAGAAGATAAAAGATCCCGCCTTTTTTCAGAATGCCGGGACCCTCACAATGGGCTTTTATATCAACATCGTTAGTTGTGATACCTAGATAATCGGCCGACAATTCCACCATCCTTATCGTGAGATTTGTATGATCGGCTGCATAGCCGATATAGGCTTTTTTTGTACCCGGATCAAAATACATTCCAATATCCCGCGATTCATGTCCGTTTGGCCGGAAGTGATCCTTAATTATAAAAGGCCCCGTGGGACTGTCGCTTACTGCCACGCCGAGTTCTGCAATTGTATAATTGTTACCGTCATAATGGAACCACATGACATAACGTTTATTAGCTTCATCATAGATCACCTTGGGACGTTCAAAAACCTGAATATCCCCCTTTTCCAGTACCACACCCTCCTTTTTCCAGTTATAAAGATCTTTTGAAGAATAACACGATGCCCCTCTTGGCTCTCCGCGATGTTCTCCATACCAATAATAGGTTTTCAGCGATTCAACATAAATTATGTTACCGCCATGGCAGTCGATATGTACACCATCCTCAGCAAGCCATTCACCTCCAGGTTTAAATGAGGTGTNCCTGGCAGACAGTTGAGCCATAGCGGCAGGAGAGAACAGGAGTGAAAATAAAATGAATAAAACCTGTTTCATGTTTACCTGGCAAACCAAATAGTTACTTTTGAGGTGATCTGATATATTCTCAGTGATCATAGATTTTTATTTTGGCAGATTTTACCGGAAAAGCCCGTATNGTATTTCTTCCTGCAATTTAGAAGATAATTTTGAAAAAGGTTGACGTCTTTCTGTCGTAATTATTTTATGATTTAACCTTCTTTTCTTTGCCAAACTTCAAACCGATATTGAAATTCAGACCGCTCANATCTTTATTTGTCACATGGGTAATTGAAANATTCTCATCATTTTCATTTAACCCCGAAACATACCTGTAACTTATTCCTGCGGCCAGTGTCAGTCTTTTGCTGAGGTTTAATTCAAGGTTTACACCTGGTTCCATTACAAAGAAATGAGCCCCTGAGATATTCCAGAAATTGTCAAGCAGTCCCGATTTCGGATTCTCATAATCTTTTGTGGATCCATATGCCAGCAGTAACTGGCTGCTGAAATGCAGTAAGTTCCCGGGCTTGTAAATAAACTGTCCTATGCCTCCGAAATACCCGTAGTTAACCCTNGGGTGCCCCAGGTTAACCCCGCCCGAAATACCCAGAAGGAAAGAACGGTTTATCAGGGCACCTCCGTAAAATCCAATGAGAGTTCCGATATCTCCCTGTATTGAATTGATTTTAACCTCAGGGACCCACATCTCACTGACTTTAACTGTTGATTTAAACAAAGTCCTGGTGGTGTCCTGTTCCTGTGCATTTAAGAGTGCCGGAGCGAACATTAAAGTGGCAGCTACAACGAAAATCATTCCGTTTAAATTCATTTTCTGATTTTTAATTCTTGTTTTCATGATTCATTAATTGTTAAATTCATAATTTAAAATCTTGATAATTAGATGTTAAGCATATATATTCTGATTTGTTTTCCACTTTCTATTCAATAGTTTTTAAAGTGTATATCAGCCATCCGAAGGAAATAATGTAAAGGAGTCTTTGCCAGACACCTGCCGTCTGTTCAGCTTCGGATGAAAGAAGGGATAGTAATATGACAGATATTGCCGTAACTAAATTCAATGATTTGTCATTCTGTTTCTTAAGTATCATTGCTGTCGAAAAGGTCAGAATCGTAAAAGCGATCCATGTGATACCCGTAAAATACTTATGCCAGCCATCCTCACTAATATTGCAGGGGACAGAAGGGTTAACAGGAGCACTGTTAAAAAATGCTGAAAGCACAATGGAGATCACAAAAAATAAGAGAATGACACGTTGAAAGGCAAAGCCTTTAAAGCATCCCCAGACAGAAATCAGTGAGCTGAAAGCAACGACAACAAGTATTGAATTAATGATCCAGGCGCCGGCTGAATTTTGTGCTCCCAGATCGCTGATTGTATTTCTGATTATTGATTGACCAGGTTTGATGAAAATCGGAAGTACAAACATTGCCAGAAGCATCAGGATACAGGCTATTACGAGTAAATATAATTTTGTCTTCTTTTTCATTTCAACTGGTTTTTGATCATTGTTTATTGTACATCATAAGGAAATTGATCTCATGCTGATATCGACATTTCATTGGTTACGATTACCGGCTCAATCACTTTGCTTATTTCAGAATCTTTCTTAGTTTTTTCAAGTTTCTTCATTCCGAATATGATCCGGAGAATATTGAATCGTCTTATTAATATCCAGTATATTGAGGCTGAAAGAGTAAAAGAAGAAATCATAACAATGATGACTTTCCAGACAACCGCGATATCGAGGTGAATGATGAAAAATCCCATAACCACTATTACAGGCTGATGGAGCAAATAGAAAGGATAAATTGCTTCATTGGCCAGCTTCCTTAGCAGAGAGTTCCTGTTAAGATATTGTTTTGCAAAACCTATTGCCGTCATTGCACATGACCAGGCAAGGAAAATCGAAGAAACATCCCGGATAATATCCCCGGAATCCGCAGATTTAGCCAGCCCTGGAACTTTGAACATTACAAAAGTTGCGGCGACGACCTCTGCCAGGTACCATAACCTGTATTTTCGCATAGCTTCTGTAATATTCCTGACAGGTAATAATATAAAACCTGCCAGAAAGAAAATGATATAGTATGTAAGTGAGGCCCAGTCGTTTACCAGATCATTGGTTTCGGTTTCAAAATACTGACGAAGAATTATCTGGGATAATAACAATGGAATTATGAAAATATTCAGTGCCAAGGGGTTGATAACAATATTTTCGATCCGGAGAGTGAACCTTTGAAATCTTTGGCTTCGTAGGAAATTAAGGAATGGTGTGATAAACAGAGATATCACAAACAAGTATGCTATGAACCAAAGATGGTGCCAGCTGAAATTACCATCGGGATAGATCCCATCAAACATATGGGAATAAAATTCGGGTAATGAGCCATACAAGTTTATCTTTTCAATATAAACCTGGACAGGGACGAGGGTAAATATCCCTATTGCCAGAGGAATTACAAGCCGCTTAAAACGCTCAGACAGATATTGACCGGGGGTTCGTTTTCCAAGAGCAAAAAATGTACCTGCACCTGAAAGCATAAATAATAACGGCATTCGCCAGTAATGAAGAAAAGTCATCCCCTGACGCAGCAGACCACCATATTGCTGATCGTTCTTTATATGCCATGGCCATGTATTGAAGATCATTCCTATATGAAAAAGGAATACACTGATTATGAGAAGGATTCTTAGCCAGTCGATATAATACTGACGCTCTGTTTTCTGATCTGTCATTGTTGCCATTATTGCCAGTTTTGGTTTCCATGACAAACATAAAACAGAAGAATCGGTCAGAACAAATCAGCCTATCGGTACGATGTATGAGCCTATCGGATTAAACAGTACTGGAGAATAAATATATTGTTATCTATCAGATAACAAGAATGTTACTGATTATTTAATGATTTTCTATATTCTGAAGGTGTTTTCAGGGTGTATTTCTTAAAAGCGACATTAAAGGATGATTTCGAATTATAACCGACCAGTTCTGCCAGCTCATCAACTGTGATTTTTGCATTTTTATCCCCACGGATCAGCTTTTTGGCATGTTCTACCCTGTAAAATGCAAGTAATTCAAAGAAGTTCTTATTAAGTTTTTCATTTATTACCTGTGATACATGATGAGAAGATTCATTTATCTGTTTTGAAAGCCCTGATAATGAAGCAAGATTGTTAATAAAATAATCCTTTTCCTCCATCTCTTTATTTATTTTGGCAAGGATCATTTCTTTATCCCCTTCTGAAAGGGATGATTTCTGATATTTCAACGAAGGGAAAGACAAAAATGAGCTTGGTCTGTCAAAAAAATCAGATCTGTTGAGGATCTGATAGCTTGTTGTATAGATCATAAAAGATACATAAGATGCAACCAGGTAACCGCCTATATCACTCCTCATGCCAAAATATAATTTGGTAATAATAAACATTGCAACCATAATAAGGAAATGCACTGTCGTATTTCTCAGTATAATGAGAACTTCGTTATCTGTCTTGAAAACAGACTGATTCAGCGATCTGAATTTTTTAAGCAAAATTAATATTGCACCACTAAAATAGGAGATAAGCTGAATTATTGTAAGCTGGTTGACAATTGATCTGATTCCCAAAGGATCATCTGGTATTGTTGTTTGAACATCCAGATATCCCCAATCCGGGTGTTTTGTTTCGATATAGGAGTTGTACTTGAATTCCTCAGGCTGAATAAATGCAAAAACCAGATAAAACAACCAGAAAAAAAATGGGATAAAATGGATTAAGGCTCTTTGCTTTTCTTCCGGATTCAGACAGCTTCTGATATAAAGGTAAAAAAGGGGACCTAACGCAAAATTCAGGGATTCGCTGAAATTTGTCAAAGACAATATTTTAACAATATATCCGGTGTTGTTCAACCATTCTTCAAATATTACAAGAGACAGAGAAAGGAGAAACAGTCCCTGGTAAAGATTGGCTTTCCTGTTATTCTGTACATTTTTTATAAAAAACCATGATAAAAAAAATCCCTGGAAGACTCCGAGAAAAATGAATACATCAAATACCCCGACCTGAATATCAGTTCTCATAATTATACAACCCGATTGTCTGTTCAGTTTACAAATCTTATAACCAAAATTAGACATTAGATATCAATAAGTCAATTAATTCATAAGTGAAACTATATACCGGGTACAAAACAAATGATCCCGGTCAAGTATCATGATATCTGCTTCAATGCTCCATTTTTTCAAGACTTTATGGCCAGGTTTGGTCAATGAAGACTTTTTCAGCAGCCTCAATAAGTTAAAAATGAAAAGTTCATTACATTTGATTTATGAATACTACTACCAATTTAAATGCCTTATCGGTATTTATATTTATCGGAGTATGCCAGGGATTCATCCTTTCCTTTTTCTTTATCCTGAAGTCTTCATCAAACATTAAAGCTAACCTGTATCAGGGACTATTACTTCTGTCTCTTGCACTTCTGATGCTGGAACAGTTTCTCAATCTTTCAGGGTATATCGTTAAAGTTCTTTCAGTAACGAATTATTCGGAGCCGCTTAATTTTACTCTTGGCCCGTTAATTTACCTTTTTGTTAAGAGAAGTACTGACCAATCCGATGTAAAAAAAGACTGGCTTCACTTTATTGTTTTCTTTCTGTACCTCGGATATATGTGTTTCGATTTTATTCAGTCGGATGATTTTAAATATAATTCTTATATAAACAGTTATCATCCCGAATGGCCTTTGCTCAAAGCTCAGGCAGTTATTTCGAACGACCCGCTTGATATAAAGAGATGGGTGAATATGGCAACTGCAATACAGCTGATTGTTTACATTTCCCTGGCTGTGCGGAATCTTGCAAAAATCTTAAGCAAATCAGGGGAATCGATTTTCAGGACAGACGATGAAGTCCTTAAACCCTTGAGGAATATGATTTTTCACTTCATTATTGTGATAGTCATATTTATTATCGTAAAAATATGTTTCAGAGGTGATACAGGAGATTATTTTATTGGAATTTATGTGTCAATAATATTTCTGTTAACCACTTTCAGGGTCATGAACGATTCGGCCTATTTTGACCGTTCAACCTCTTTCATGGATCTTTCTATCGGGAAATACCGTAAATCATCTTTGACTGAAGCACGAAAAGTGCAAATCCTTGATGATATTATTCTTGAACTTAAAACCAGACATTATTTTTCAGATAATCTGGCTTCTCTGTCTGAACTGGCAAAGAAAATAGGGGAGAGTCCCCATCACGTTTCACAGGTAATAAATGAAAAACTGAATGCAAGTTTTTTTGAAATACTTGCATCATACCGGGTTGAAGATGCAAAAAGGATTTTATCAGACAAAAAGAATGATAAGCTGACTATTGAAGAGGTCTCCGAAATGGTCGGATATAATTCAAAAACAGCTTTTAATAATGCATTTAAGAAACTCACCGGGAAAACTCCTTCAGAATTCCGGAAATCAATAAATCCCTGACACTATTGTACTTATCTGATTAGAATCATGCTTGCCGATAGGGATGTACGCCATTCTTATAGGGGTGTTCTTTAGATGCGGGCGCTTGCTGTTAGTTTTGATCAGTAAATCAAAATTAATATCATGAAAGCACAAACGGCAATGTCAGGAACTTCACTTTTAAGTCTGCATCAGGATTTAATAAATGGCTGCAAAAGGGGTGATCAGAAAGCACAATTTCAGATATACAAATTGTATTATAAAGCAATGTATAACATCAGCCTTAGAATTCTGAACAATCCGATGGAGGCAGAAGACATTATGCAGGAATCTTTCCTTTCGGCTTTCGAGAATATCGATAACTGGTCAGGAACGGTAAGTTTTGGTGCATGGCTTAAAAAAATAGTTCAAAACAGGTCGATCGATTTGCTGAGGAAACAGAACAGAATAATTTTTGAAGACATTGAATCTTATAATATGATTGAAGATACCAGCGATGACAGTATAAATATTAATACAGTAACCGAATCCAGGTTACACAGGGTGATGGAAACAATCAAGCTTCTCCCTGAGAAATTCCGGGAGATTTTGTCACTTTACCTGTTCGAAGGTTATGATCATGAGGAGATTGCTGAAATATTATCAATCTCAGGCAGTACCTCAAGGTCCCGTCTTTCAAGAGCCAAACAGAAACTCCTGCGGGAAATTGAAGGGAAATAATTATGATTCAATTAAGCTGTCATTCCCTCCGGAACGGAATCTCATCACAAATTTTATTTAAGTTCGCAGATAATCGAATTTTAACATTGGCAGAAGGACTCTTTGATTATACCCTCTGGGGATTGTTTTTAGCCAGTTTCCTGGCAGCTACAGTAGTGCCGTTCAGCTCTGAAGCATTGCTCACTTTTCTGATAGCTAACGGAACAGATGCTTATTCTGCCGTTTTAGTAGCCACAGCCGGCAACTGGCTTGGGGGGATGAGCAGCTATGCAATAGGGTATCTTGGGAAATGGGAGTGGATTGAAAAATACCTTCGGATAAAACGCGAAACAATCGAAAAGTGGCATAACCGCCTTTACAGGAGAGGGGCAGTTTTTGCATTCCTCTCGTGGGTGCCTGCTGTTGGAGATATCTTTGCTGTTGGGCTTGGCCTTCTTCGTGCCAATATACCTATAACCGCAATTTCAATGCTCGCAGGAAAATTTTTACGCTATGTGATCTGGGGCTGGCTTACAGGACTGGTGTTCTGAGTCAGATCATTTCTTCAAACTTTCAATCATTTTTTTTATGCCATCCTTTGGCGAGGTGGCTGTCATCCCGAACCGTTTTTCAAATTTGCTGCTGTCGAATATGTAATCCTGCTCATTCTGATACAACATCTCGGGAAATTCCCTCATTACCGGTACAAAGAGTCCCAGAATTTTCAACATCCAGACCGGGACTTTCTGAACCCTTGCTTCAGTATTGATTTCTTGGGCAATCAGATTTATCCAGTCAAGAGTTGTCAATCCTTCCTTGGTGGTCAGCACATGCCATTCCTGGTTAAAGGCATCAGGAGTATTTCCTAATACTGCAGTTGATTTAGCAGCATCGGGAGTATATGTAAAAGTGTGAATTTTACCAGGGTCCCCCATTACCTGGGCTTTTTTACCTTTCATCAAATTATCGGCAACCATTATTGACAGGGCGCTGTTTTTGTTTTCAGGTCCGTAAAAATCTGCCGATCTCGCAATAAGGGCTGTAAGATTTCTTTTTTCTACCTCACTGATTATCATTTCCCTTATTCTCTCTCTTACCTTGCCTTTCCCGCTTGGCGGAAGAATAGGTGAGTCTTCTGTCATAAACGGAACAGATTTCCTGGCATATACATACATGTTATCAAAAAAGACCAGCTTTGTATTCTGTTTTTTACATGAGTTAATTACCTCCTGAATGAATGGAGGCCATGTTTTCTGCCAGATTTTGAGATTATATTCAAATCCGATTGTAACATATACAACTTCGCTGCCGGCGATTGCCTTTTCAATCTGCTTTAAGTCACTGACATCAGCAGGGAAAAGCTCGTCTGTGTCGTTAACCTTTTGGGGATGCCTGCTGACTAGCCGAACCTTATTTGTATACTTACTTAACTCCCTGGCTAATGGGATTCCAATGCTGCCTCCTGACCCTAATATAGTTTGTACCATTTTGTAACTTACTTTTTTTACTGATGATGAACATTAATTTTTCCATTTTTGTTCAGACATCAGTCAATTTTT
>JGI20214J51650_10000500_pt1 | contig 24093 bp, 17 predicted proteins | sample WetSurMetagenome_FD_51650 | JGI IMG/M metagenome (IMG submission 51650) | reverse complement strand
ATGAATAAGTATCTGTAATATGTAATTGCATCCCATGGCAAAGCTCTCCACTGAATTTGTTAAAAGTAGGAATGAAATCATGTTGCCTGAAGACACATCCTTTAATATTCCTGGTGTCAAGATTTTTTTTTAGTTTTTCAGGATTAATAAACGGAGCACCAAAAAGCTCGAATGGGATTGTTGTACCTCTTCCTTCGGAAAGATTAATAGCCTCAATCAGTACCATCCCTGGATAGACTGTAGCAGTCTGAATGGTAGGGATATTGGGTGAAGGTAATACCCAGGGAAGTCCTGTATCACCGTACAATGAGGATCTGTTCCAGTTTTTCATCCAAATAATTTGCAGATCACAAGTCGGGTAGTATTTCTCCCTTATCCATAACGCCAATTCACCTATTGTCATTCGGTGACACAATGGGATTGATGCACCTCCCACAAAAGTGAAATATTCCTTCTTCAACACAGGTCCATCATAAGGAAGTCTGCCAATGGGATTTGGTCTGTCAAGCAAGCATACTCTTATCCCTGCTTCAGTGCATGCTTCCATGCATAGTTTAACNGTCCAGATGTAAGTATAAAGCCTGGCACCAACATCCTGCAGATCAATTAAAAAAACATCAATTCCTTTTAACATATCAGCAGTGGGTTTACGATGCTCACCGTAGAGGCTGTAAACAGGAATGTCAAATANCGGATGTTGTTGACTATGCCACTCAATCATATTATCCTGAGTTTGTCCATGAATTCCATGCTGGGGTCCAAACAGGGCAGATAACTTACAATCATTCCTGCTAAAGAAGATTTCGGAGATATGTTTAAAATCACTTGTAATACTGGGAGCATGACAAAGGATTCCAATTTTCTTACCCTTCAGGAATGAAGGAAAATTATTCAAAACAGATTCCAGACCGGTTATGACCATATCCAATTTTTATGAACAAATATATACCTAACAAGTTAATATGATCAATAACATGCGTTATAATATTTAAAAATGATTATTCTTTCATAAGTTTGGGCATTATAAATTTTAAATAACGGTTATCCTGTTAGAAATAATGAATATTAAATAATAAAAATGAAAATCAGATCATTAAGCTATTTTTCCATCAGAATTTTATTGAGTCTTTCTCTTGTTTCATGTTCTGTCACAAGCAAAAAGAATTTAATAATATTTGAGACAACAGATGTACACGGCATTATTTTGCCATATGATTTCATTGAGAAGGAGAAACTGAATTTTTCAATGGCATCAACTTCAGATTTTATACGGCAGATGCGTAATAGTAAAAACAACGTACTGCTTCTCGATAACGGCGATAATCTTCAGGGCCAGCCTGAGGTGTATTATTATAATTTTATTGATACTGTATCACCACACTTTCTTGCTGAAGTAATGAATTATATGAGATATGATGCATGTACTGTGGGAAATCATGATATTGAAGCCGGTCATGCAGTCTACGACAGGTTAGCAAAAGAATATAAATTCCCGTTGCTGGCAGCTAATGCCATTAATATAAAAACAGGAGAACCATATTTTAAGCCCTATCAGATTATTAATAAAGATGGTATCAGGGTTGCTGTTTTTGGTCTGGTAACGCCTGCCATCCCAAACTGGCTTCCACATGAACTCTATGCAGGCATTGATTTTAAGGATATGGTGGAAACTGCCAGAAAATGGATGCCGGTGATTTTAAATGAAAAACCCGACCTGGTCGTAGGACTCTTTCATTCCGGATGGGACCGGAATGAAGGAAAGGCACAGCAGATAAATGATTTTAGTGAAAATGGATCTGCTGCAGTCGCGTACAATGTTCCCGGGTTTGACATAATCTTTACAGGTCACGATCATAAAGTGGCAAATGAAAAATTCGTCAACATAGCCGGTGATACTATCTTAATTCTCAACGGAGGCAGCAGGTCTGAAAAACTTGCCGAAGCCGATATTTCAATTTCTTCACGGAAGAGCAACGGAAAACGAAACATGAAGATCACTGGTAAAATGATCAATCTTGCTGATATTAAACCTGATCCTGAGTTCGTATCGAAATTCGCCCCTCAAAATAAAGTAATTGATGAATATGTAAACAGGGTTATTGGCACTTCAACGGCAACCATTTCCTCAAGGGATGCCTACTTTGGACCTTCTGCGTTTATAGATATGGTTCAGGCGATTCAGCTTGAAATAACAGGGGCAGACATTTCTTTTGCTGCGCCACTCTCATTTGATGTGCAGATAAATAGCGGACCTGTTACAGTAGGGGATATGTTCAAACTCTACAGGTTTGAAAACATGCTTTATACAATGGCTTTGTCGGGAGATGAGATTCAGAAGTATCTCGAATATTCTTATGCAGGGTGGCTTAACACCATGAGGGGACCAACCGATTATTTGCTTAAATTCAGAAGCGGGCGCGATGGAAAACCTGTATTAACAAATGGTAAGGCATGGCTTAAAAACCAGCCATATAACTTCGATTCTGCGGCAGGAATAAATTATATTGTTGATGTAAGTAAACCGGAAGGATCGAGAGTTACTATAAAGGGCTTTACCAATGGAAGAACATTTGAAAAAAATAAAATGTACAAGGTTGCCGTTAATTCATACCGGGGAAATGGTGGCGGAGGCCATTTTACTGAAGGTGCCGGAATACCTAAGGACGAGCTCAGAAAAAGGCTTATTGCTTCAACCGATCGCGATTTAAGATATTATATCCTGAAATCTATTGAGGCTAAAAAAATCATTAACCCATTAACAGTTAATAACTGGAAGATTGTTCCGGAGAACTGGGTTACTTCTGTCAGATCAACTGAATTTGATTTGCTTTTTGGAAATAGTAAATAAAATTGAAGTACTTATAAAGTGGAAAAGGAAGCAGAATTGGTGACTGCAGGATTAAGGCTGCCTGTTGTGGAGGAATTCTTTTCGCTGCAGGGAGAAGGTTTTCATACGGGAAAAGCAGCATATTTTATCAGATTGGGCGGTTGTGATATTGGTTGTTCCTGGTGCGATTCCAGATTTTCATGGAATCCTGATCTTCATCCAGTCATAGAAACTTCTGATATAATTAAGCGTGTGATTGACTCAGGAGCAGATTCAGTAGTTGTAACAGGTGGCGAACCTCTTATGTGGACTCTTGACATTTTGTGCGATGGGTTAAAGAATAAAAATATCTGTACTTACATTGAAACTTCAGGAGCATATCCTTTAAGTGGTAAATGGGACTGGATTTGCCTGTCACCGAAAAGAAACATGCCACCACTTCCTGAGATCTGCGATGTTGCTAATGAATTGAAAATAATTATTCAGGATAAAAGTGATTTTGAATGGGCTGAAAAATATCATACTATGATCAGTAGCGAGTGTAAATTATATCTTCAACCCGAATGGAGCCAGTTCGAAAATATAATTCCGGAAATAGTCGGATATATCAAGAAAAACACTGTCTGGCGAATTTCACTTCAGGTTCATAAGTATATGCATATTCCATAATCGGTATGAGATATATTATTGCAACAGGTATATTAGAAGTCCTTTTTGCATTTTCAGGAGCTGTATTTTCACAGAATCTGCATACTTCGTCAAATAAAGCCCTTAAGATATATAATGAGGGAGTATCTGCTTATGATTTTGTTGATTTCAATAAGGCTGAAATTGATTTTAAAGAAGCGATATCAATTGACAGTAAGTTTTTTGAAGCTTACATGATGCTTGGGGAATTGTTTTCAAAACAGAGCAGATACACTGAGGCTTCGTCGAATTACAGAAAAGCAGTTAAGATTGATTCACTGTACTTCAGGCCTGTTTTTTTCAAACTAGCATATGCAGAACTAATGTCAGGAGATTATTCACGTGCCCTGGTTCACTTTAATGTTTATCAGGTTCAGGAAGGAATGTCGCAGGCAAACAAGACAAGTGCTGTAAAATATATCAAAATCTGTGAATTTGCACTGAATGCTATTAAAAAACCGGTTCCATTCAGCCCTGTAAGTGTCGGACCGGGTATAAATACGATTGATGATGAATACTGGCCATCCATTACTGCTGATGGTCTCACAATGATGTTCACACGTCAGCCAAATGTGACCAATAATCAGGGTTTTACCGGAATAGTGCAGGAGGATTTTTATATAAGTAATTATTCGGCAAATACATGGCAGAAAGCATTTAATGCAGGCGCTCCCCTGAATACAATTCAGAATGAAGGAGCTCAATCAATTTCGTCTGATGGAAGCTATATGTTCTTTACTGCCTGCAATCGTTCAGGAGGTTTAGGAAACTGTGACCTGTATTTCTCAGCATTTAGTAATAGCAAGTGGTCGGAACCGTATAATCTGGGCAGCCCCATAAATTCAAGTCAATGGGAATCAACTCCTTCGATAAGTGCAGATGGCAGGACACTGTTTTTCTCCAGCAGCAGATCTGGTGGTTTTGGAGGGAAAGACATCTGGATTTCCAGATTAAATGAGAAAAATAAATGGACTAAACCGGTTAATCTTGGAAGTGAGATAAATACAGAAGGTAATGAAATGTCGCCCTTCATACATTTCGACGGCAAAACACTCTATTTTGCCTCCGACGGTCTGGTTGGTATGGGGGGATACGATCTTTTTGTCACAAGGATGAAAGATGATAGTACATGGACAACTCCTCTGAATCTTGGCTATCCCATTAATACCTTTAATGATGAAATGGGTCTTATTATAGAATCAGGAGGCAAAAAGGCGTATTTTTCATCAACCCGTGATAAGTCAAAAGGTAAAGATATTTTTGCTTTCGACCTGTATGAATCGGCCAGGCCCAACCCGGTTTCATATATGAAAGGAAAAGTATATGACAAAGAAACAGGAAAACTACTTAAGGCAGATTATGAGCTTATTAATCTCTCAACCGGAAAGATATTAATGAAAAATTCCACCGATGAGACCGGTAATTTTCTCGTCTGTCTTCCCTCGGGATACAACTATGGAATAAATGTTATTAAGCCTGGTTATCTTTTTTATTCTGAAAACTTTATGCTCGCAGGAACACATACAGTTTCAGAACCTTTTATAAAAAAAATAGTACTGAATCCTACAAAAGTAGGAGAGAAGATGCAGCTGGCAAATGTCTTTTATGAGAGTGATTCATGGCAGTTGAAGCAGGAATCAATTTCTGAATTAAATAATCTGGTTAGTCTCTTGAAAGAGAATAAAAGCCTGATTATGGAGATAGGTGGTTATACCGATTCGACAGGATCAGAACAATACAATTTAACTTTATCGGAAAAAAGAGCTTTATCGGTAGTCAGATTTCTGATAAATAACGGGATCACTTCGGAACGGCTTAAATATAAAGGATATGGGAATAAGTCTCCGCTGGGAGACAATGTAACAATTGAGGGAAGAAAAATGAACAGAAGAACAGAAGCAAAGATCATTGAATTAAAAAAATGAAAAAATGGCTGTTTATTGGTGAAACAGCCATTAGCTCTCATGCTGATTGAATCCAGACATTGAAAAAAACACGAGTATATCAGATAGCGATCGTAGTATTTACATATTTATTCAGGTTTAAATTGGAGCTGACCGCTTGTTTAACAGGAATTGAAAAGTATATTCCAGTTCCTGTAAGTCCATTGCATTCGATCGATACAGTTCCTCCAAGCATTTGAATTAGTTTTTTAGCGAGTGTAATATTAATTGCTGTATATGTATCATTGTGAAGATGCAGAGATTCATTCAAGTCCTCAGTCTGAAGAAATTCCTTGCATTTGAAAAAGCCCTGTCCCGAGTCAAGAACATAGAAGTTCACTTTATCGTCGCGAAAGAAGTACCCTATTTTAATATAGCCTGATTTGGTGNTTTTTACTGAATTCTGGAACAAACTGCGGATAATCCTGTAAATCTTGTTTTTATCAATAATAACTTCCATGTAATTAGAAAANTGAATTTCNGTTACCAGTTCAAGATTTTCGTGACCTGCCTTTTGCATATCTTGCCTGAAATCTGAAAGTAGTTCGTCNAGCAAATTATCAAGCTTATATATTTTCGGCTCTGCTTTGGAATTGCCTGTATCTATTATAGCCGAATCAAGAAAACTATCAAAAAGTTCAATGAGTTGTTCACTGGAACTTAAAATCNGGTTACTGAATTCCTCTCTCTCCGTGTCGCCACAACCATTCTCTTTCATAAGGAATGAAAACGCAACAATCGCATTCATGTGTGTTCTCATTTCGTGAGATATTCCTGTTAAAACTGTTGGACAAGTTGTCATATTATTTATTACTGAATTCATATCGTTTCCCCTTGTCTTATTGGTAAATGTGAATTACCCTCAATTCATAAATTGTAAATTTCTTCAATTTGCAACTCTTTACTTAAGCCCTTTAAAAATTTTAATTGCATCATTTCTGTAAATGCCATTTTCATTGCCTATCATTTTAAAAAGCTTTTTTGCCTTTTCCGTTTCATTGGTTTGAAGGTAACAAAGAGCAAGATACCATTGTGCCTGATCGACAAAGAGGTTGTCTCTATTGTCAATTACTTTATCGAATGATTGTTTTGCTTCAGGATAATTTTTCTCTTCGAAATTAGCAACTCCTTGTAGCAGAACAACCTGCATATCATTCGGCTTATTCTCAAGCACTTTGTTGAATAGAATAGCTGCTTTACCATAATCGTGAGTATTATATAACTCCAGGGCAAGTGTAAAATCAGCATCTGGTGCCGCCTGAGCTGACCTCTGACTTGTTGGTGGTTCATATGCTTTATAGTAGTGGTTCAAAATTTCATCATTGCTCATATTCTTTCTGGTAAGCATTGTAATACTGCCAATAAGAACCAAAGCTGCAATTACAGCAGCATACCTGATATAAGCCTTGCCATGACCTGATACTTGTTTCGAAACCTCTTTTCTGTTCTGTTCAATCTGAGAAAGCTTATTCCTTAGTGATAAAACATCCTGCTTCTTAAGAATCTCATCTGTGCGTTTCCTGAGATCCACTTCATTTCTGAGCTTTAAATTTCCTTCAAGTTCCTTCAGGAACCACTCTTTTTCAGTATCACTCATCTCACCGGCATTGTACCTTTCGATGAAATATGAAAAATCTATTGTTTTCATAGTTTATATTTTTTATTTCATTTCAATTAATTCACATTTAACTAATTAGTCGAGTAAATAATCGTCTTACAGCTTAAATATTTCTTTTCATGTATGTTATAAATGTCTGGGAGATTTTACTCCCAAACATCTACCTAAACCAACCGTAAATATCTAAAACAAGTACTGATATATTCTTAATCCAAAAAAGTAATAAACAAAATTATTAATTGAGGAAAAAGTAAGCTATTGCAGAATTCAGATTACAATTGGTGGCACTGTTCCAAAAATTATCGGGTCACCTTCTCCACCACGGATATATATCATTTCTTCATTTGTAAGAGCATACACATCAAAAATGTCAATCGTCACAACAGAATTCTTGGCTTTCATATTTTTCGTTTTTATATTTCTACATAATCAGGTTCTACATTACTACATGTCGGATATACCTGTTTTGTGACACGAAAAAATCAACTATTTTTAATATATTTTTTTATATGCACTTAATCAGCTAATTACGAAGTGTGTTTTTCCTGACAGCAATAAATTTGAATTGGTTTTATTATCTTTGGTGAGGAAATTTTTAAGGGGCACCTCGGAAAGTATAACTTAATTTGATGAATTTTAGAAGTCATTTTTTAGGATTTGTTCTGATTTGTACGTATTTTTTTACTGAATGTTATCACTCATCACTCATTCTGGGAAATAGTGCGACAAACAATACATTTAAAAATGTCTCACAAATACAACAACCTGACCCGACAAAAAAAGCTTCAGATGACGTAAGTCAAATAAATGAATTACTTAAAATATCGTTTCAAAGAACGCTACAGAGTGGTGATACGACTCAGACTGGACGTCTTGTTAAACAGTTAAAACAAAAACTGTCTGGGAAAAATATTTCAGATTCAGTACTCCCGGAGTCTTTTTTTCTGATCGGAGCTTATCATATTTTTGTTAAAAACTATCGTGAAGCAATAACGTATATAAATTATTGTATTTCAATAAAAGTAAAAAATGGAGTGATAGATGAACGTTATGTGAAAGCTCTCTATAACCTGGGGATAGCATACTTTTATCTAGGCGATTTCAAGAAACATGAAGAATTTTCATCTAAATCTCTTGAAATGGAAAAGAAGTTAAATGGAGACTCAAGTCCATTACTTTTTAATATTTATTTCAGTCTTAGCTCTGCTTACCAGGAGCTTCAGGAATATGAAAAAGCTTTAAATTACTCAAATCTCGCTTTGACGATTGCAAATATTCAGCCTGAAAGCATTTCACACGAAGCTATGGCTTATCTCTATGAGAGTTTAGGCGTTTGCTATACCAGACTAGCAGATTTTTCAAAGGCAAAAATTTACCTCGACAAAGCTGAATCGTTCTATACGCAATACAATTTAAGGATCACCGATAACTATATCAATCTGATGAACAGCTCAGCTCTGACATATAGTGCATTGAAACTTACTGCTGAATCGGGAGAGTACTATAAAAAAGTTATTCCTCTGGCACTTGCCAATAATTCTCCGAATGCTTATAATATTATAAACAGTTATTCAATATTTCTTGCTGACCACGGCAGAAAAGAAGAAGGAGAAAAGTTTCTTAAGGATGCTCTCGGACGTGCAAAAGCCCGATATAAACTTTTTCCCCGTGACTATTTTTTGGTTCTCATTAATTTTGGAAATTATTTAAGGGATTACTCCATTGATAATACCAGAGCTCTGAGATGCTTTGAAGAATGCTTTGAATATCTCAAGATGAATGAACATGATCTTGCCTTAAAGACAACCGCTTCAATAGGTTATTCTCTTACTCTTAATGTAGAAGGTCAGCATGTAGAAGCTCTGAAAATCATCCAGTCAATGCTATATGGTGACCATCCACCTGAAACAAAAGAAGGTAACTATAGCAATCCGGCAATAGAAGAATTAAAACTCGACAGGACATCACTGAAAATTCTAAACACAAAATACAAGATTTTGTGGGACATATATAAGAAAACAGGAGATAAGGAAATTCTTGAAGCCGCATCAAATACTTCGGAGTTAATTGTTTCGTTGCTTGAAAAAGTGAGGATAAATATTAGTGAAGATGATAGCAGAATTATTCTTGGTGATAAGTATAGATCATCATATTTAAATGCCATTTACGATTTCAATCTTCTGTATAAAAAATCTGATGATCAAAAATATCTCGAGAAAGCATTTGAGTACTCTGAGAAAAGCAAAGTCGCAGGATTACTGACCTCCACAAGGGAACTCAAAGCAACGCAGCTAAATATTCCCCCGGATATTGCAGAATTTGAAAAGAAACTTCAAGACGATATCAGTCTGTTTAATGCCCGGATAGCTGAAGAAACTGCAAAAGAAAAAGCAAACACGCTGTTTATTGATAAATGGAAAGAAAACCTGCTTGAGGCCACAAGATCAAGAGATTCGCTTATTCTTGTCTTTGAAAAGCTCTACCCTGTTTATTATGCTGTCAAATATGATACCAGAGTGGCCCGTTTTGATGATATCCCCACGATTATGGGACGAAATGGAAATTATGTTAATTATGTTCTTTCAGATACGTTACTATACACGTTTGTTGCTAACAGAAAGCATCAGAAACTCCTGGTAACCCGGATAGATTCTTCTTTTTTCAGCGATATAAGGAAATTCAGGGAACTTCTTACCATGCCAAAGCCTTCTGACAATTCATCGATTAAGTTTAAAGAGTACATGGCTACTGGGTATAGGCTATATAAAACATTAGTCGAGCCGATAAAAACTTCCTTAATATCTGACAAATTAATTATTTCTCCCGACAATATTCTTTCATATCTTCCATTTGAAGCGATTCTCAGTTCGGGCGATTCTGTATTATCCAATGATTATAAAAGCCTTAGCTACCTCATGAACTCATATGATATATCATATACATATTCTGCGACATTCCTGGCTGAATCGTTCAGGAAGGAGAACCTGGGGAGAAATAAATTAATCGCCTTTGCCCCCGATTACCCTGAACAGATTGATGTCCAATCCATATTAATGTCGCGACAGGCAGGTATGGGAGTACTGCATGATCTTCCATATGCCCGGCTTGAGGCAAAATATGTTACCGATATTACCAGTGGAAAACTTTATGCAAACAGAGAAGCCAGAGAATCGGTATACAAAAGTGAATCGGGTAAGTATGATATTATTCACCTGGCAATGCATACACTTCTGAATGAAAATGATCCTATGCTCTCAACTCTGATCTTCAGTAAATTGAACGATTCAATTCAGGATGGATATCTGAAAATGTACGAAATTTATGGTATTCCTCTCAAGGCAAAAATGGTCGTTCTCAGTTCGTGTAATACGGGTAATGGCGTTTTATTTTCAGGTGAGGGGATATTAAGCCTGGCAAGGGGATTCATCTTTTCCGGCAGTCAGTCGGTAGTTATGTCAATGTGGGAGATTGAAGATAAATCCGGAACAGAGGTCGTCGAAATGTTTTACAAAAACCTTATTAAAGGGTATACTAAGAGTGTTGCATTAAAGAAAGCCCGGACAGTATTTCTCGAACATGCAGACCGCCTAAGATCTCATCCTTACTTTTGGTCGGCTCTTGTAGTATATGGAAATAATACATCACTCTATCACCCGAATAACCTTAAGATTGGCATCGGAATCGTTGCATTTGCAATGCTATTTATGGGAGTTTATTGGTGGAGACGGAGAGATTCCTGATATTCAGGATCTTCTTTCACAAGTTCCAGCAGAGCCTCTTTGCATATGTATTTTTTCCTTCTGGCATAGACTTCATTCTTTAAATTCATTTTCACTGCGATTTCCTCATATGAAAGCCCGTCGGAAAATAAATTCAGCACCATTTGCTGATCGGGTTTTAGTTTCTGAAATACCCGGCTGATTATTCTTTCCAGAATCGGATCGAACTGTTCTTCATATCCTTCTTCATTGGGAGGATCAATTTCAAGTTCGACAGTTTTTTGCTTTTTCCTTAATTGGGCGCTCCAGACATTGCGTGCAATTCCAAAAAAATAGCCTTTCAGTTCTGTTGTAAGTTGAAGTTCGTCGCTGGTAATCTGGTTGTAAAGTAATATTATGGTATCCTGAAATACGTCAGAAACATCTTCTGCAGAGCCACTGTTACTGAGAACATATTTTTTTATGGATGGCAAATATGTGTCGTAAAGCCAATTGAGCACCTTATCATCCTGACCGCGCACACCATTTATGATATCAATATCAGAATATTTTTTAAACACCCTTATTGGTTAAAAGAATCAATTGGCAAATATAGTGTTTCCAAAATCCAAATCTCTTTTTTATAATGCACGAGGTGCTGATTTTAAGTGAAACATGGCACATTCGTAATCAAAATATAAATATCTTTACTTTGAAAAAATAAATCGCCTGAAACCTCAGATGACTTTCCCCTTTGTAAAACAACCTGATGCAATGGACTGTGGACCTGCCTGCCTTAAAATGGTAGCAGGATTTTACAAAATGAACTTTTCCCTTGAAACTCTGCGAAGAAAATGTTACATAACCAGAGAAGGAGTTTCATTTCTGGGACTATCAGAAGCTGCTGATTCATTAGGCTTCAGAACTCTCGGGGTTAAAATTACTTTTGAAATATTGACTGAAAATGTTCCATTGCCATGCATCATTCACTGGCGGCAAAAACATTTTATTGTTGTTTACAAAATCAAGAATGAAAAAATATGGGCCGCTGATCCTGCAGTTGGCCTGGTTAAATTCAGTCGTGAGGAATTTGTCAGGGACTGGACATCTACCTTAGTAGAGGGTAAACCTGCAGGGTTGGTTTTAATCATTGAACCAACACCGTCGCTTTATAAAAATGATACCGAAAAAGAAAAATCTCACGGATTTAAATTCCTTTTTAAATATTTCAGACTTTACAGAAAATATTTATATCAGCTGGTACTTGGTTTGATCCTTGGAAGTTGCATTCAGTTGGTCATACCTTTTTTAACCCAGTCAATTATTGATATAGGGCTGAATAACAACGATATCGGATTCATTTACCTCATTCTGTTTGCCCAGCTTGCATTGGTTTTTGGACGGATGTCGGTTGAATTTATAAGAGGCTGGTTGCTTCTGCATATAGGTTCCCGGGTAAATGTTGCTGTAATATCAGGATTTCTGCATAAGCTTATGTCGTTGCCGGTCGTATTTTTTGATACAAAACTTACTGGTGATATTCTGCAGCGTGTTGAAGACAACAACAGGATCGAAGAATTTCTTACTTCAGCCAGCCTGAATATTTTATTTTCGTTCTTTAATCTGGTAATATTTGGTATCGTGCTTGCAGTCTTCAGTATTAAAATACTTGCGATATTTTTAATCGGTTCGGTACTTTATATAGGATGGGTCTCTGTATTTATGAAATCGAGAGCCAGGCTTGATCATCAGCGTTTTAAGCAAATGTCAGTTTCTGGGAATAAGCTTATTAATATTATTAATGGCATGCAGGAGATCAAACTTACTCAGAGTGAGCTAAGCATGCGATGGGACTGGGAAAAGCTTCAGGCAACGTTGTTTGGTTTGAAAGTTAAAGGGCTGAGCATAATTCAATATCAGTCGGCGGGAGCTACTTTAATAAATGAAGTGACTAATGTTCTTATTACTATTGTCGCCGCAACATCTGTCCTGAAGGGTGACATAACACTGGGTATGATGCTCGCTGTTCAGTTTATAATTGGTCAGCTGAATGTGCCGGTAAGTCAGATAATTGGTTTCTTCCGAATGTCGCAGGATGCAAAAATGAGCCTTGATCGTCTGTCAGAAGTACACAACCTTGATGAAGAGGAACCTGATCCGGAAATAAAAGTTCATAAACTTCCGGAGAAAAAGGATATCTATTTAAATGGATTGTCATTTCAGTATGAAGGACCGCGTTCTCCTTTTGCATTAAAGGATATAGACTTATTTATTGAAGAGAATAAGATAACCGCAATAGTTGGAACGAGTGGCAGTGGAAAAACTACACTTTTGAAAATGCTTCTTGGGTTTTATCAACCTGTAACAGGTGAAATACTTATTGGCGATTTGCAATTGTCAAATCTCAGCCTTAAAGTCTGGAGGAAAAGAGTTGGTGCCGTAATGCAGGATGGCTTTCTGTTTCCCGACACAATCGCTGCTAATATAGCACCTGGTGCTGAAGATATAAATGAGGAAAGACTTATAAAGTCGGCCGAAATTGCAAACATTAAAGGATTTATAGAATCTCTGCCGCTAGGATACAATACAAAAATCGGAGCAAATGGTCATGGATTGAGCCAAGGTCAGAAACAGAGGTTACTTATTGCCAGGGTAATATATAAGGACCCTGATATAATAATTTTTGATGAAGCAACCAATTCTCTCGATGCCAATAATGAAAAAGTGATTGTTGAGAATCTTACAGAGTTTTTTGAGGGTAAGACCGTCATTGTAGTAGCACACCGTCTGAGTACAGTTAGAAATGCAGATAAAATTGTTGTACTCGACACTGGCAGAATAATTGAAACCGGAACTCACGACTCGCTGATACAAAAAAGAGGAGCATATTTTAATCTTGTGAAAAATCAACTTGAACTGGGCAGCTAAAGTGAACAATGAAAAATCAAAAAAAAGAAATATTATACTCCGAACCTGTCAGAGAGATTATGGGAAGACCGCCCAGAAGAATCCTAAGATGGGGGAGTACTATTATGCTTTTGGTCTTTGTCCTGTTTATTCTCTTTTCGTGGTTGATAAGGTATCCTGATACTATTCCTGCACAAGTGGAAATTACTACAACAAATCCTCCTGTTACACTTGTTTCAAAGATAACCGGTCGGATCAACTCACTTTATGTTAAGGAAAGAGAGAAAGTTACTTCCGGACAATTAGTGGCACTTATGGAAACGACAGCATCAATTAAAGAGATTGAACTGCTGAAGCTTACAATTGATACAATTAAAAGTCCGGAAATGCTATCCTACAGGCAATTACCGCTTTTTTCGGAACTTGGGGAACTTCAGGGTTTCTATGCTACTTTTCTAAAAAGCCTTTCTGATTTGAATAGTTATATGAATAATGATTTTTATGGCAGTAAGATAATTTCACTTACAGATGAGATAAGCAAGACTCAGGAATATATTAACCGCTTATCGGTAAAAGAAAAATTGTATACTGAAAATAAGAAGATTGAGGCGAAAAAATACAGTAGAGACTCTGTACTTTTTGCAGGAAATGTTATACCCGAAAGTGATCTGGAAACATCCCATCAATCACTCTTAAGAGTAAACATGGAACTGCAGCAGGTACGGCTCGATTTTTCTGCAAAATCTATAGAGATGTCGGAAAAGCGTCAATTGCTTCAGGATTATCNAATAACAAAGGTGCAGGAGAAAGAAAAGCTTATATCAATATTACGGGAATCTTTTCTAAATCTTAAAGCACAAACTGATCTTTGGGAAAACACCTACCTGCTTGTTTCTCCAATTGATGGTATTGTTTCATTTACAAAATTCTGGAGTGCAAATCAATCTGTTGTAAAAGACGAGCCTGTTTTAAGTATTGTACCGCTCGATGCGGGTAAATATCTTGGCAGAATTAACCTTAAGATGGAAAGATCGGGAAAAGTAAAGACTGGAATGCTCGTAAATATAAAACTCAGTGGCTTTCCATATCTTGAATACGGAATGGTTAGAGGCGTAGTAAAATCCAAATCACTGGTACCTTCTGGTGAGGCCTATGTAATTGAAATTGAACTTCCCGATGGGCTTACAACACTGTATGGTAAACCACTTGAATTCACACAGAATATGCAGGGTACTGCTGAAATTATTACTGAAAATATCAGACTTCTTCAGAAGATTGTTAATCCTTTCCGCTATATGGTTTCGAAGAATAAAAAATGATTTTTTTCATTTTTTGGAATAAGGTTCATAATCATCATCTTTTGAAGATGTTGACATATAGGTACCTGAAGCATTCTTTGAATCTGATCCCAGTTTACCCTTTTCCTTCTTTGCATATTTACGATATAAGCTTACAGCTACCCCTGCAATAGCAACTGAATAGAATATTATTGAAGTTTTATCCATCGTATAATATTTTAGTTTTAGTTTGTCAGAGTACCTCTTGTGACCTGATTTTCCATTCAAATATATTATTTATCTTAATAAAAGCCTGAAATTGCCGGCTGAAANTNTGATAATATTAACTTCAATATTTCCAATACTTCATTTAAAGAGGGTCTTAATATCTGACTCTCACATTTATTTATGCCAAAACTTTGAGTTTTATTAAATATTTCAATATTTTCGTACTCTGAAATTTCCATGGATTACCATGGTGTAAATTACTGATAAAGAGCTGAAATATAAAAGGATTGATTATGACCAAGAAAAATCCGGATGACTCTGTTCGTACAGAACAATCCGGGGCGGATGAAAACGCCCTCGGAACTGAGGATGCCACACAAGCGGAAAACGCGGAAAAAACTGACTCTCTGGAAGAAGATACAAAAGTTGAAGATGTTCCGGAAAAAGTCGCTGAGATTGAGGAGTATAAGCACGATGAAGCACCAGAAGTAATAGCAGAAAAGGTAGAACCTGAACATGAGGTGGTGCATACTTTTGATGATATCGAACTTCCACAGGTTGATTATTCCGGATACTCGAAGCATGAACTTGTTGAAACTTTAAGTCTCATTATTGAAAACCGTCCAACATTAGAGATAAGAGATGATGTTGAACGATTAAAGATCCTTTTTTACAAGAAACTGAAAAGTGAGTCTGAACAGAGGAAAAATGATTTTCTGGCAGGTGGCGGTAAGATTGAGGAATACAGACAATGGGTCGATCCCGACGATGCTCGTGTAAAACATCTGCTTGAAAAATATAAAGAGAAAAAAACCGACTACAATAAGGTTCAGGAAGCTGAAAAATATGAGAACCTTAAGAAAAAGTACGATATAATTGACAAAATCAAGGATCTTGTGAATCGTGAAGAATCAATAAATAAAACCTTTCACGACTTCAGATCTCTTCAGAATGAATGGCATTCTATTGGAGTTGTCCCCCAGACTTCTCTAAAAGATCTTTGGGAGAATTATCATCATTACGTAGAAATATTCTACGATTATATTAAAATAAATAAGGAACTCCGGGACCTTGATCTTAAAAAGAACTTCGAAGCAAAAGTATCTTTATGTGAGAAAGCAGAGGATCTTCTTCTTGAGCCAAATCCCGTAAATGCATTCAGGTCTTTGCAGGACTTTCACAATCAATGGCGTGAAATAGGACCTGTCCCCCAGGAGTCTAAAAATGAAATATGGGAAAGATTTAAAGAGGCTACTTCTCAGATTAATAAGCGTCATCATGAATACTTTGAGAAGCAGAAAGACGATCAGAAAAAAAATCTTGAATCCAAAATCACTCTTTGTGAACAAATAGATGCTATTAACTTACAGGAGATAAAGAATTTTAAGGAATTTGATGACTGGGCAGACAAGGTTGTTGAATTGCAAAAGATGTGGCGAACCATTGGATTTGCACCTAAAAAGCAAAACAATAAAGTTTACCAGAGATTCAGGGATGCTTGTGATGTCTTCTTTGAGAAAAAAAGAGGATTCTATGCCGACAACAAGGAGATCCAACTTAACAATCTGCAGCTCAAAACTGAATTATGTATTCAGGCAGAGGCCTTACAGGAGAGTACTGATTGGAAAGCAACTTCTGATGCTCTTATAAAACTGCAGAAAGAGTGGAAAGAAATAGGGCCAGTACCCCGAAAACAATCTGAAAAGTGCTGGAAGAGATTCAGAAAAGCCTGTGATTATTTTTTCAATAAAAAAACTGAATTTTTTGCTGCACTGGATACTTCGTATGAAGATAATCTGAAAGCAAAACTTGCTATAATTGATGAACTTGAAAAGTTCGAGCCAGGGACTGACGTTCAGGCAGCATTCGAACATCTGAAAGAGTTGCAGAGAAAATGGAGTGAAATAGGTTTTGTACCTTTCAATCTGAAAGATGAAATAACAAATAAATATCGTATTGCCATCAATAAGGAATTCGATAAGCTGAAAATTGGTGATGACGATAAGAGTATCCTTAAATACAGAACCAAATTAGATAATCTTAAAGCTAATCCTAAAGCTTCAAGAAAAGTTAGGAATGAAAGAGACAAATTCTTCACAAAGATAAAGCAGCTTGAGAGCGATATTGTTCTCTGGGAAAATAACATTGGATTTTTTGCGAAATCGACTAATGCAGATTCAATGATAAAGGAAGTAGAGGAAAAAATTGAGAGTGCTAAAAAACTTATCAAGACTCTTGAAGAAAAAGTCAAAATGATTGACCAGTCGGGCCTTGACGATTAATGTTAATGATATCTTATTGCAAACAAATTAATTTTCATTGTTTTGACAGACGTTAAGTACGTATTCGTAACCGGTGGTGTTACTTCATCTCTGGGAAAAGGCATTATTTCAGCTTCACTTGCAAAACTATTGCAGGCAAGAGGCTATTCAGTAACCATTCAGAAACTCGATCCATATATAAATGTTGATCCTGGAACACTGAATCCTTACGAACATGGTGAATGCTATGTAACACTCGACGGTGCAGAAACCGACCTGGATCTCGGGCATTATGAAAGATTCTTAAACGTCCCTACCAGTCAGGCTAATAATGTCACAACGGGCAGAATTTATCAATCAGTAATAAACAAGGAAAGGAAAGGTGATTATCTGGGAAAAACGGTTCAGATTATTCCTCATATTACTGATGAAATCAAAAGAAGAATCAAACTCGTCAGTTCGGGCAATAAATTTGATATTGTTATAACAGAAATTGGTGGTACAGTAGGCGATATTGAATCACTACCCTATATTGAATCTGTGCGCCAGCTTAAATGGGAACTAGGCCCACAAAACTGTCTCGTCATTCATCTNACTCTTGTCCCTTATCTGTCGTCAACAGGTGAGTCTAAAACCAAACCAACCCAGCATTCTGTTAAAGAGTTACTTGAAACAGGAATTCAACCCGATGTTCTTGTCCTGAGAACAGAGAGGCACCTTAATGATGATATCAAACGCAAAGTAGCTTTATTTTGCAACGTCGAAGAGAACGCAGTTATTGAATCGGTTGACGTTTCAACTATATATGAGGTACCAATAAAAATGCTTGAGCAGGGTCTTGACCGGTCCGTACTTCGTAAAATGGGACTTCCTGTTGAGAAAGAGCCCCCATTGACCGAATGGAGAGAATTTCTTTCAAAACTTAAAAATCCTAAAAACTCAATAAAGGTAGGCCTCGTCGGAAAATATGTTGAACTTCCTGATGCATACAAATCAATTGCCGAATCTTTTATTCATAGCGGAGCAATGAATGAATGTGAAATTGAAGTAGAATATATTCATTCGGAAGATATAACGGAAAAAAATGTAAATGACAGACTCAGCGGTTTTAATGGCATTCTTGTTGCACCCGGGTTTGGATCACGAGGGATTGAAGGGAAAATTTTAACTGCCAAATATGCCAGGGAAAACAATATTCCTTTTTTCGGAATTTGCCTGGGTATGCAATGTGCAGTCATTGAGTTTGCACGAGATGTACTCAATCTCGATGGTGCCCATTCAACTGAAATAAATCATAAAACAAAACATCCGGTAATTGACCTGATGGAAGAACAAAAAAGTGTTACAGATAAAGGGGGGACTATGAGACTCGGTGGATATAAATGTATTATTGATAAAAACTCTAAAACATTTATGGCTTACCAGAAGACCGAGATAATAGAAAGACACAGGCACCGGTATGAATTCAACAATAAGTACTTTGATGATTTCAAGGACCATGGGATGGTTCCTGTTGGAATAAATCCCGAATCGGGTTTGGTAGAGATTATCGAAATACCTGACCACAAGTGGTTTGTGGGTGTTCAATTTCACCCTGAATACAGCAGTACGGTTATCAACCCACATCCATTATTTGTTAGTTTCGTGAAAGCCTGTATAGGATAGACCTGGAATCAATAAATGGTATATCAGGCCACAACCATTAATATAAAGTTCAGTTTGTAAATCAATTAAATTAATTCACCGCAATAAATGGACAGAAATACAATTACAGGCCTTATTCTGATTTTTATAATCTTTATTGGGTTCAGNTTATATAGTACCAGCCAGAAGAATAAAGCGTTTGAGAAGGCGATTGCAGTTGCAGAATCGGATTATAAAAGCGGAAATCTTGAAGCAGCCAGGACAGAATATATAAATGCTTTGCGATTAAATCCCACTCAGCCTGATGCAATCGCTAAAGTAAATGAAATCAACCTCAAACTAGGCAATATCACAGAGAAACAGAAACCTGATTCTCTTAATACAATGCCTGCAAATGCTGAAACATCGTCAATTAATCCTGCCACCATAAAGACCGATATTAATCAATATGGAGTTTTTGCTCAGGCTGCTATTGGCGAAAATGATTTTATAACACTTGAGAACAACAAAATTGAACTGAAAATTTCTCTCAAAGGAGGACGTGTTTATTCTGCCAAATTAAAAGATTACAAGACTTTTGATGCTAAACCTCTGATACTTTTTTCAGGTGATTCAACAATTTTTGGATTTAACTTCTTTACAACAGATAACAAACCTGTTCAGACGAATAGCTTATTCTTTAAACCGGTTTCTGATCAGAAATCTTATAGCGTAGTTTCCCGACCCGAAAGTGTTATTCTTCGATTATTAGCTGGAGATGATAAGTATATTGAATATAAATATACTCTTGCTCCCGATAAATACGCTGTAGAATTTGATGTAACCTTCAAATCAATGGAAGGCATTATTGCTCCTAACCAGAATAGCCTGACATTGGACTGGAAGATGCTCATTCCACAGCAGGAAAAAGGAAGACAGAACGAGGAGAATTATTCTGATATTACTTATAAATACTACCAGGACGACGTAACTTACTTAAAACAAAGACAAAGTAAGGAATTTGAGAAAGCAGATATCACCACTAAACTCAGTTGGGTAGCATTTCAGGATCAATTTTTTTCGTCAGTTATTATATCCAATGAATTCTTCTTGAATGGTTCGCTGTCATCAACAAGGATGTTAGCCTCTCAGAAATATATCAGGTATTATACATCGGAAATTGGAGTACCATATAATCCTACTTCTGCAAATGCCATTAGCATGAAGTTATATTATGGTCCGAATAGCTTTACTATTCTTAAAAAAGAAGGGCTTGAACTTGATAAACTCGTTTTTCTTGGAAGAAATATTATTGGTTGGATCAACAGGTTCGCTATTATTCCAATCTTCAACTGGTTGAAGAATTTTATAAGTAATTTCGGCATTATAATTCTGATCCTGACTATTATAATAAAGGTCGTACTTTTTCCATTGACCTTTAAATCGTATCAATCGCAGGCAAAAATGCAGGTTCTTAAGCCCATGGTGGAGGAGCTTGGAAAGAAATTTCCGAAGAAGGAAGATGCTATGAAAAAACAGCAGGCAACCATGGAGCTGTATAAGAGGGCAGGAGTGAATCCTATGGGAGGATGTTTACCTATGCTGCTTCAGATGCCTATATTGTTTGCAATGTTCAGGTTTTTCCCGGTATCCATTGAGTTAAGACAGGAGCACTTCCTTTGGGCAACGGATTTATCAACATATGATTCCATACTTACACTTCCATTTACTATTCCAATGTATGGAAATCATGTAAGTCTTTTTACTCTTCTTATGACTGCTTCGACCCTTCTTACAATGAAGATGACCGGATCATCTCCCGGATCAGATCAGCCCGGTATGAAGATGATGATGTACCTCATGCCCGTAATGTTCATGCTTATTCTGAATAACTTCTCCGCTGGTCTTACATATTACTATTTCCTTGCTAATATGCTTACGTATGCTCAGAACATGATATCAAAACGTTTTATAAATGCCGATGCGGTTTTAGCGACACTGGAGGAGAATAAAAAGAAACCTGTTAAAAAATCGAAGTGGCAGCAACGACTTGAAGATGCTGCCAAACAGAGAGGAATTAACCCGACCAAAAGATAACTAACCTATTAATTTTACGAAAAGGCTGTCTCAAAAAGACGGCCTTTTTATTTATTAATTATTTAAAGCACTGATAGACATAAATACTTTTAACAGGATTGATACATGCAAAATCAAAAAATGCTTGAAAATCAATTTATTCACCCCAGCCCCAAGGGGAGTAAATTGATTTTCTTCGCTCCCCTTGGGGGCGGGGTAAACGAAGAAAATCAATGAGGGTATATGCATGATTCCTGATACCCATTTTGCAATAAAAGTTAAAAATTATTAAATTCATTATCCGGTAAAAAAAAAATACTAAATTTAATTCTTCCAATTAAAGGGGAAATGGGGAAAAAATTTAAAAACAAAGATTTAGCTGCTCGGCTTGGTGTATCTGGTACATTAGTATCTCTTGTACTTAACAACAAAGCTGATCAGCAAGGAATTCGTAAGGATACCCAGGAAAAAGTTCTGATGCTGGCAAGGCAAATGGGGTATTACGAATCACTACAGGAGAAAAATGAAACGTCTCCTGTTGAGGAGAAACCTGGGGTTCTTGGTATGATCGTTCCATCAATTAATGATCCTTTTGTGATTCAGATTACTCCATATCTTCAGAAAGCATTTTCAAGTATTGGAGTCGGATTCTCTATTGTTACTAAAGATCCGGATGATCAGAGGTATGATCGTATGGTCGGCGCTTTTAAGAAGTTCTACAGCGGGCTTATCCTGGTCGGTGACGCGGCTGATGATGCTACAATAAGAACTCTCAGAACCACAGATTACCCTTTTGTACTTCTTGAACAACCATCGAAGACCTTGCGACTTAATACTGTCAGCACTGATACTTTTGCAGGGGCACAACTCATTGTCTCTCATATTGAGAAGCTTGGATATAAAAACATTATTCTGGTTGCGAATCATAGACCTTCCAGGTCTGAAACAAATGCTATTGAGGATATTAATAATGTCATTGATCAGAGATCAGGCTTAAACAGACCGGTTATCGTTGAGCTTGATAAACATCTTACAGGAGATGAAATCGATTCTGGTCAGTTCGATATTTTTCTTCGTCCTCCCTACAGAGCCGATGTAATGATTGTAATGAATGCCAGTCTGGTCTATCCGATAATGACATTGTTAAGAAAAAAGAAATTAAGAGTTCCTCAGGATATAGCAGTTATCTCTATGGAAGAAGGAACTGGTTTCGACCTTATGTTCTCTCCTGTAACATGTCTGCGAAAGCCTCTTTCCGGTATTTCCACCAAAGTTGCAAATATGATCTGGTCGGAAGTGAAAAATTCAGGTAAAGGCAAGTTTAAAAGGCAGGTAAATATATCNCCCGAACTTATTGTGCGAAACTCCTGCGGCACAATTTAGAAAAGTTGCCGAAATGAAAATATACTTGAAAACTGCAGAGACAGGTTTCATGCATGTCTTTAAATTGACAATACTAGCAATTCTTTTATTGTCTTGCAGAGAAAGACATCTTATTGAAAACGAGGATTACCTGAGTATTACCCAACGAGCATTTGGCACCAGAAAGCTTCTGGCAATTAACAGAGATTCAGCTCTTTCTACTGTTTTTAAAAACAAACTGTCAGCTAAGCAATCAGAAGCACTTAAATTTCTTTATGCCTTTATGCCGCTGAGTGATCTGGCAGACTATGATGGTAACTTTTTCCTTTCGAATGTTGATATGTCCATAAAGGCATTATCGGATACAAAATGGGGGAAGGAAATTCCTGAAGAAATTTTTCTACACTACGTTCTCCCAATCAGGATCAACAATGAAAACCTCGACTCATTCAGGATTATTTATTATAATGAACTCGTTAACAGGGTGAAAGGGAAGAATATCATCGACGCTGCCCTTGAAGTAAACCATTGGTGTCATGAAAAAGTAACTTATCAACCTGCTGACATAAGAACCTCCTCTCCAATAAACACAATTCTGTCAGCCCGAGGCAGGTGTGGCGAAGAATCAACTTTTACTGTGGCTGCACTGAGAACGGTTGGGATACCTGCTCGCCAGGTTTACACACCACGATGGGCACACAGCGATGATAACCACGCCTGGGTCGAGGTTTGGATTAATGGAAACTGGTATTATATGGGAGCATGCGAACCTGAACCGGTTCTTGATCGTGGATGGTTTACTGAGCCGGCAAGAAGGGCAATGCTGGTTCATTCAAAGTCTTTTGGAGCATACAGCGGAGATGAGAATGTAATAATCCGAAATAATAATTATACCGTTATAAATAATCTTTCAAAATACGCTGTCACAAAAAGAATATATGTTAAGGTAATTAACAACAATGGTCTTCCTGTAAATAATGCTAACGTGGAATATCAACTCTATAATTATTCTGAATTTTATCCACTGGCAGTTGTGCCGACCGATAAATTCGGCTTGAGTCAGTTTGAAACAGGCCTTGGGGACTTATTAGTATGGGCTCATAAGGATGATGATTTTGATTTCAAGAAGATATCTGTAAATGAAACAGATACACTGGTATTAAAGCTTGACGCCGGATTGCATTGTGAAAATAGCCTGGATCTTGATCTCGAGGTCCCATTGATTAGGACACCTTTGCCCGGCCCTTCGCAGGAACTTATTCAAAGGAATTCCGAACGTATCAATAATGAAAATATGATCCGTCAAAGGTATCTGGATTCGTGGATCACTCCATCCGAATCTAAAAAGCTTGCTTTACTACATAAAAATGATACTGCCAGAGTTATGAATATAATTGCACGAAGCATGGGCAATTATAAAGAAATCTATTCTTTCCTCTCTGTTACCCCCGATACATTATTGGAGACTGCACTGTCGTTGCTTGAGATACTTCCGGATAAAGACCTCCGGGATACCAGGAGTTATATTCTTTCGGACCACCTTCTTAATTGTACTCTAGTTATTAAAGCTAAGGCTAAGGCTAAGG
>JGI20214J51650_10000499_pt1 | contig 24127 bp, 25 predicted proteins | sample WetSurMetagenome_FD_51650 | JGI IMG/M metagenome (IMG submission 51650) | reverse complement strand
TCAATTCATGAGCGCATTACAACGACGCTCGCAACATGGGGACAAAGAGGACTGGATAACCTCCAAATGTTAACTGCAAGGCTAGCTAGCTAAACACATACGAATCCTTTAATGGGAGAGGACCAGCAATGTGAATATCCAATAGATCTTCTAATAAATTATTAATATTATTTCGTAAAAATCCGCCATTCAGCTTTCCAAGCATCGTTCTCAATGATCCTGCTAGGACGGATGGATATGGCCAATCAAGAGACCTCATCCGAATGCCCTGACCAATCCCAAATGGTCTTCCATCTCTGGCAATGATTGGATCATGAGCTGTAATGGAGAGATACATTGTGCTCATAGTACATTCTCCTTGCAGTTCCCTCTTTTGTTAGCTATCTTCATCACTTCAGATAGTTTTCTGGCGAGGATCAGCTCATCTGCAAGATGCCTGATCTTTTTGCACGAATCGAGTCCATCAAGCATAAAATCAAGGTCTTTTGGATTAATTCTTTTATCCTCAGCTCCGCCCGGACTCTTGCGTTTGAGTATTCTCGCAGCGTCAGCTTTGATAAGATTCTCAAGCTCTTCTCTTTCAATTCCATTCCAATTTCCGTAGACCCGTGCAAGCTCTCGCATTTCATAAGCGGCCTTATCTGGAAGCTCGTTATTTAGATGCATACTTGCCCATTTATCGAGCTTCCTGTCGAGGCTGCGATCATTGTTCCCCCACTGCTCACGAAGATAGATTGGATCACCACCACCTCGTTTATGTAAATGAACCGCCAGCCCATCCCTATCAGGCGCTTTTGCGGCTTTCTCTGCGTCTTTTCCATATCTGATCAGGTCTTCCATGGGTTCAAATGCATGAGCAATAGCGATTCCAATCGAGATAGTAAGCCCACCGTGGAGCTTTCCGGAGCTATCCTCAAGAAGATTCAACGCTCCAAATTCATCATGCAATTTCCTCGCTGTTTGCAGGCACTTGTCAACGGGAAGGAAAGCCAAGACGTCGTCACCTCCTGAATAGACAAGGACGCCATTGTTTTGGGATTCAACGATCTCTCTTGCAGTATTGGCAAAAACCGAAAGATTTCTTGAAAATTCTCGGTGTTTTTCGGCAGGGTGTTTTTCATCAGCATGAAGATCGTTGATCGCCTTTCCCATGCGGTCGCCATCTGCAACTAATACAGCAAGATATGGATCTGGCTCACCAAGTCCGAAACAGTTTTCGCCGGTCTTTTGGAGACGAGCAACTTTTGTCTTGATTTTATTTAACTTGCTGCGATCCTCATCAGAAAGATTATCTTCATGAGCATCAGAATCACTTCTATCCTTTGGATCAATTTTCTGCCCAATATATTTCGATAACCTAAAAGGATAAAGAATCTCTCCATCATAGCCAAAGCTATCCTTAAAGAGACGACCAGTTCCGGATGAGTAACCATTATCTTTGCCATTCTCTACACAGCAATAACCTCCGATTTCGTCAAGCACTTTTTTTGCATCCATTCCAGAACCTATGACACCACGAATCCAAGGATCGGCAGCAACTCGGACTACAGACGGGAATGGAACCTTTCCTCCGCCGAGACGCTTTGTTAGAGCTACTGCGCAGAGCTGTTCGCCTTTTCCAAGTCTAAGCCTGATAGCAAGCTTCTTTCTTATCTCTTTATTTTTAGTTAGAACGCTGTCTCTTGCTCCATCGAGAGATGATTTTGGAATTTTGGGATGCTCCCCTGCAGGAGAATTAAAATCCCGAATGGATTTTCTGCCGGAAAGAAGTCGCATCAAACGCTTGCGAGCCTTTTGATAATCTGTTCCCAATGGAACCCAAGCAGAGTAAATTGGAATCACATCGAATGCCTGTTCATCTTTATCGTTTACTTGCTCCATCCAAATTTCCTGATTTAGTGCATCCTTATCCAGTTTTTCGACCTCGTCTCTCGTTTTATCTGCGTAGTATCGCCATGCACCTTTGGCTGCAATGCGAGCCTTCCTGTTAATTTCGGACGGATCCTCGATGCTTTCAGGAAGCTCTGCTAAGACAATATTTGCCACATTGAAGGCTTCAATCATTCTATCTTCAGGCAATCTGTAAGACGGCACAAGATCTTGATGACCTATCTCAAGCGCAGGGAAGATCAGCTTGCCTCCATTATCCGTAATTGCCTTAGCAGCAGCCTTGCTGATCTCCGATAACAAATGTGATCCAAACCATAAATCACGAGTTCGGCGAGCTGCAGAAATGAAGTCTTGGACAGAGCCAATTGAGATGACAAAGAGATGCCGGGTCATTTCCCCATCTCCTCAAACTCACTGCCTTTAGCAAAGTTGACAAATGCCTCCAGAGCCGAGCCATCATCGGTCAATCCTGACATCGGAGAGCTCCGGTATTCATTCAGCCTTGGGCCTCGAATCTGCTCCGAGCCTGCAGCGTGTATCGTCTTTCCCCCCACCTTCAGCTCAACTCTTGTTAATGGCATTGTGACTAATCGCATGATCAGCGGCACGGCTCTTCGTCCGTCTCCAAAGGCCAACGGCCTAAGAATTATGGGGCTAGCCATTCTCTTCGATCCGACTGGACACAGTTCGCTCTCAGGAGGATCTCGAAATTCGCTAAGTCTCTCTTTTTTATCCTGCCCATCTTTGAAATGAAACACAATTGGCAGCCCAAACTCTGCCCTTGGAAAAGCATCCTCAGGAATCGCAGGCATACGTTGATGTTTGGGAAGCCGGGCTTTTGTTAACCTGCGAATCGATTCCGGCTCCGGCCAGCGAGAACGGCCCGGCATTCGCGCTCCACCGGAGCTGCCCGGATTTCTGCCAACGTCTGCGCCTTGTCGAAATGCCCTCATGACATCAATTGCTTTTGCCCACTGGTCAATTGGCTTGCCTGATGTGGAGCCAATAAGTATCTTGTCCGGCATTATGGGCCAATTTCGCTCTCGCCATTGGCCAGCGCCATAGCTAAGCAGATGGTCCCTGTACCATTTTTCCACTCCAGCAATATCTTTTGGCGCAGTATCTTGGCAGAAAAGCGCACCGCAGCCTCTGCGAGTCCTTGAGCCGATCCCTGCGAAATTCGTCCAGGCCCAAACGGCAGCTTCAATATCAGTGCTGATATCATCGATCTTTTCCGGCTTTTGAGGCTTTTTTTCTCTTCGAAGTTTAGCGTTTTCAATGTCGCGCAATTTTTGCAGCTTCTCCAGCTTGGGCCAATGAATCTCTAATCGAAATGTGAAACCCTCTTTCAGCAATGGATATCCCTTATCTCGAGCGGGAAAGAGGACGTAGCTTTCGGGGCCGTACCTATTCTGAAAACCAAAATTTTCAGATGTTTTTCTCTGTCCAAGTGAAGCGGAATCTGGCTGGATCACACGAATAGCCACGGGACTTGGACTATCGGCTGTTCCCCAGATCTCACCCTCTCGGTCGAAAAGTTGTGCTCCATCCTCAGACTTCGCGCCACGGGTCGCACGCCACCAGAACCGCAGATGGCCACGAATGCTTGATGGCCGGATGGGTTTCACAGAATCGTTCTCGCCTGCTTTGACACCACCTCCGAAGATTGGTGTAATCACCTGGATTGTATAGGTTTTCGAAGTCATGTCAGGATGAGGATCTGTTTCAGGAATCCTATCTGGAAATCCTATAATGCTGCGTGACATTATTATCAAACTCCTACGATTAGTTTCATTTCAAATCCCGATTTATCATAATTCATCAACACAACAAATCCCTCCATCCCAAAGTTTCCCCCGTTCCCCCTCGCCACCCGCTCTCATCCACCGGCCCCCACCCCGCCTGCCCGTGCCCGCCCGCGTGCGCTTGCACGTGTGCAGGAAGGGCGCGAGCAGCCCCGAGCGCGAGAGCCTCCCCCTGCCAGATCCACACTCTCCTGGGTCAGGCTCTGCGCTTGCCGCGCATCATTTTCGTCAAAAAGATCCCAGGGGGTCAGTCTACCGGTTTCATCTCCGTAGTCTGTTTGAATATGAACATCAAATCCGAGTTGTTCGGCAGATTCTGCGAGACGCTCGATCTTTTCAGCAATATCTGCCGAGAAGTGCCCTTTAGACAGTATATCACGGAGCTGTGGCGCAGGATTGTGGGTCTTGCCAATGGGCACAACCAAGGAGAGAACTGTTTTGGCTGAGTTCTCAACTGCAAGCTGCGCATTATCCACAGCCGAGCGCCAGCGCCCAAGCTGCAAATCCTGGCTGCTCTCTTCCAGAAATCCCTGAGCAACTTTCAAACGGTATATGGTTGATTCATATGCCGTAATCAGGTCGCCTCCTTCCAGGCGAGCGACCTTCCGTTGCCGGGAAAGGCTCCCCACTGCCAGATAAAATCTCTGCCTCGCTTTTCTCGTCTCAAGTCCTTAGACCGAATGAGACGGCGCAATTTATGCAATTGAATTGTTGCGTACCCTTCCGGATCGTAGAGAATCAGCCCGTCGAGAGCAATTTCCAGATAAATCGATGGCAATGCAGCCTCGAACTCATCCGGGGTTTTTGCCAGAATAGAGATTCGCCCTCTCCATGTCGAAGGGAGCATCTGTTTAGTTTTTCTATAACGCTCCATCTGGCGCTGAGGCAAGTCTCTTGCGATGACCAGAAAATCCCAGTCGCTCTCCGCTCTTGAGTCTCCACTGGCACGCGAACCGAAGAGAACAACGGCCACAAGCTTTTTGCCAAATCCCTGCTGCAAAGCATGGACCGCGGGGTCTATCTCAAGAATAGTCGCCTCTTTCCGGTCATTCTCGCAGATGAGACAAATGCTTTCCAGGGAACTATTTTTACCCATCAGTCCCTCCAGACAGATTGTAGACATCCTCTATGATAAATCTTTCTGAACAATTGCTACATTCAGTTCCGATCAATCCTTTTATTCTGGTCCCGCAACATTGCTAAATTCTTCGCCCGCATCCATTTTCTTGTAGCCCGCAAAGCCCACCCACGCCACGCCCCTTAACACCTTTGCGCTCATCCAGCTTGCTTCTCAGCATCCTCCCCCCGCCAGCCGGGAACGGACCCGGCCGTCACCCTCCCGCCCCCTTCGTGAGCGCGCCCCTCGCATCCCCGCACGGCGCCCGTCCGTGACCCGTTCTCCTGCAAAGCCGCCGTGCAGGTCAGCGGGAGGTCGTCTCAAATGGTTGGCTTCATGCATGACGAGCTCTCCTGGAGGTCCCGAAGGAGCGCGCAGAAGAGGCCGCCTGCATGCTACTGGAGATCATAGCAATAATGGGCTGCGAGCTGCCGCATCATCAGTCCATGCTTTCTTTGCCCCGGCCTATCTGCCCATTCGATTGCCAGAAGCCCCGCCTTCAGTCTGGCCGGGTCGAGGATTTCGGATATTGCGTTCTGCCGGGTTGGGTGCTTTTTTCTGCCACCAGTTGCTCTCTTTGGTGCAGGTCAGTGGGCGAAAAGGCGCGCCGCAAGGCGTGAGCCCCTATTAGCGCGGGGGAGGGTTGGAGAGTTGGTGGTTATGGTTGATCGGCATGCATGCCTCATTTTCTGTTTTTTAAAGAATTGCGGAAAGGAGTAATCTGTTCTTTTGATATCAGAGCGATTGGCTCATGCGCTCGTAAGGCGAGAAAACCGATGGACTATTTATGAGATGGAATTGAGATAAAATAAGAGATTGGTTAAATATAATATGCGTAATCATGGTGATCGAAGTTGACGAACCAGACTTCTTGGAAGACAATCTTGTAAATGATGATCCAATTTCCGACATGGACGCTTCGATAACCTGCTAGATTTTGCGTAAGTGTTTCCCCAATCTCTGGATTCTGCAGGATCTCTCTGATCTTTTTGAGAGTTCTCTCTTTTAGAACAGCATTCTTTTTTGTCAGACGCTTAAAATTTTTATCAAAAAGAGGGGAAGATTGCGGCAAATAATTCATATTAATCTACAGGTTTGAAAGATGATTTATAAACTCATCCGCATTCTTGAAGCGCTTTCCAAGACCTGCCCGAAGCTCGGCTTCTCCTTTTAATGTATTAGCTACGATGCGCTCATCATCTTCTATAGATCTGTTTTTTGTTTCCGGCCTCTTGACAGTCTTTGCCATCATCTATGATCATCATTATTTCCCTGATCAATGCTTAAAAAACTTTCCCCAAAGGATTCTGCCTGGCAGTCTCACTGTAATCCTGATCCTTCCCCTCCGCCAACCTGTGCAGCGGGAAAAGATGCGCCGAAGAGCGGTCTGCTTAGATTTCCCAAATTTCTAAGGCTTCCCGATAGGTTCCAAGCCTCTTGAGGCCATTAAACGAAGTTGATCTCCTGCAGAGAATACCGCTGGTACCTCTCCCAATCGGCAAGCGACTCTTCCAGCTCTCAGAGGTTGGATAGCACTCTCATTTCAGGCCCTCGCAAGGAAGGCCTGATCCTGCAGATCGTACATGTACTTCAGATCCAGATATTCAGATATGATATGAGCTTCAAAATCAACACGCATCTCTTTGTCTCTCTCCAGCACCAGGACCCCTTTGCTGATTACCTCATACCGGAAATAAGCCGGCGCGGTTTTTAGGATTCTGACATTGCCCATCCTGGTGAAGGCAGAGGGCAGGGTGATGGCGACGCTTGCCGGGTGAAGAGGCCTCTCTTGAGGCTGCATAGATCCACCCAGACGGATTCAGTTACTGGTATGCGTTTATTATGCGTTTATTTGCCTGCATGTCTTTGTGACTTCTTTGTGCACTCTGTGCCTTTGCAGCGATAGTAGTATTCATATCAGTTCTTCAATATGCTTCATCTCACCGATATCGGTCAGGCCGCTGATCGACTCATGCCGGATATCGATTCCGCACTCCTGGGCGGCTGCCACCAGGTTAGTTCCCCCCACCAGAGCGATTCCCATGTGGTCCCGCTCCACTGAGACCCCGAGCACATTCATATTCGGCTCGGACAGCTCCAGGACTCCGGTGAACTCTGCCGAGGTTAGACGCTCGAGCACCTCCTCGATCTTTTCCCTGGCAAGCATGGGAGCCTCCTGAAGATTGCCAAGGATGCGCCCGTTTCCAGTGCGCATCATTCCCGTGATGTCCGTCAGCTCCTGTGAGGTGAGAACATCAATGGGATCGATGGTTGTGGCCCAGTACATGAGCATGTCAGTGAATCTGACCGGCTCGCGCTCGATGACCTCGATCAGGCCGCCTCCTTTGGGGCGCACCGGTATTCCTGATTTGAGCAGGACGCCGCTGATGGTAAGGCTGCACGCGGTCTTGATCTTTATCATTTCTTTTTCTTCTACCAGCGTGATCAATGGCGATACCGACAGGCCGCTCTGAATGACATCGTAAAAAACAGAAAGGGCCTCGTTCAGGTATCGCTTATCAACCAGAGAGGTATTGGTGATGATCTTTCCTTTCATCCGCGCCGGATCAAAGCTCACCTGATGCATGAGGTTCTCAATCCGGGATAGGGTAAAGAGCAGAGGCTCGGAGGATTTCACGGCTGGTAATATGCAAGGGGATTTATTAGCTTTTCATTCGGCTATTCGGCTATTCAGCTATTCCAGCATTCTCTCCTTCTGGCATACTCTCACGCTGGCATTCTCTCACTCTGGCGTCTCTCGCACTTTTGCATCATGCTTTTGGCCAGTTGACCAGGCCCACCTTCGCCGCCTTTCTGGTGGCGTTGCTGGTCCCCGCCTTTGGATCGGCGCTCCGGAAGCTATTGATGCTGGAGGTGTACATTTCGGCCATTATGCCGCCGGCAGTCTTGCTGAAGGCACTCTTCTCGAATATTGATGGGTCTGCGCCGGCTAGATCGATGGCATTCGGATTTCCCCAGACATATCCCGGGTCCATCGGATTTATGATGGTCCGGTCAATGGATGCATTGCTGGAAACGTTACTTGAAATGTTACTTGAAATGTCGCTGGAAATAATGCTGGGAACGCTAATGGAAAGATTACTGGAAGCGTTACTGGACATGTTACCGGAAATGTTGCCCGGCACGTTGCCGGCATCATGATAATCTCCAATGATTTCAGAGGGCGATTCTGCGAGAACAGGTGCGGTCAAAGCGATTAATAGAATTAAAAGGACTGCAAGTGCTGGGTTTTTCATATTTTTCAAATGCATCATATGGCGCCTCCTAGAGGTTATGCCTGGGTGTGATCTGATCTATTCCATCTGATCTATTCCAGTCGCGGCTTCAATAGAGGAGATCGGGCCCAGGCCGGATCAAAGATGAGTCCATGAGTCTTTTCATCCAGATTGCTGAATGCTGCCGTTTTGCTTTACGGCAGATGACGATACTAACTGGGGCAAATATATATCTTGCGGTATTGCTGCTGGCGCATTTGCTCCAATAATGGGGATTCGGTTCAGAGTGTGGATGCTGTGCAGGCTTCAGGCTTACTATGCCGATATTAAGATTCGCAACCAACAGGCTCAAATAGATTCTGCATTCCCGGAGTTGAAATCGAAATACAGAAATTTTTATATGTTATGATATGCTATATAAAAATCATGAGGCAAATTTGCATATTGGCATTGCTGATCATGGCCTTCCTGGTCACGGGGTGCAGTGCGATAGGGGTTCCGAATCTTCTGGGGAACTGGGCTGGAATGGAGAGCTGGTATGGCGCAGTAGACGGATCTGCCAGACTGACAGAAAACGAGAGCCTGAATATGGCAGTCACAGATCAGAATGGCCGTCTCTTTGCGGGACATCTGACTTTCAAATCTGCGAACGGAACCGAAATTGTTGAAGGATTCTCCGGTGCAATCGGTCAGGACAACAAGAGTATCTACATATCCGAATTCAATGAAGGATACGACCTGGGAACGATCATATCCGAAGATGAGATTGAGCTGGTATATCTTGTGGACGGAAAAATGGCAGAGACAACCCTCAGCACTCTTCACAGAATTAAGGCCTAAAAGGCTTAAAAGGCATAATCGACGCATAATTGATGGCGAAAGAAAAATAGTATGATGGGCGGTCTCTTGAGGCCGGATCTCAGGAGCCCGAAGCTGCCTTTTCTTCCTGCATCTGCAATTTGGCTTTTGCATTGCCCGCTCCCTCAGCAAAGGCCATCGCTGCCACTAAGAGCGCATCAAGAGCTTCGGACATTCCATCCTCTGCATCGGTGCTTACCGCCAGCATTCCCCCTACATCCTCAGACATCATGCAGGCTATCGGATAGCAGACGATGCCCTCTGCCGTATTGCTTTTAATGGCATTCGCAATAGCTTGCAGTGACTCTATAATCTTTTCCGGCCCTATCTGCATAGGGATGATTACCTGCACCCCGGTCTCCAGATGGCATACGCCCATTGCCGGGCAGATGCTTGACTTAACTTTTTCGTCGCCCGTTTCATTGCTCGTTTCATTGCTCATTTTTTCCCTCCATTCAGCCTCTTGTTTCGGTTCGCCTGGCAAACCTGGCCATTGTCTCCTTCTTGCGCATCCATTTCTGCGACTCGCGCTGCAGATCTTCCTGCTCTATGGCCTGGCGACCTGCCCTGCCAACCAGGTTCTCTCTGTTTTTCCTGGGGCGTCCCATGATCATCCCTTCCAGGATAAATACACCATGATCGTATGCTCCATTTTATGTCCCAATTTGATAATCGCCGACGAATTCATAATCATACAATTTAATTATGTTTAAAATGTAATCGTATATGACTCAAGCGGTTTGGCCCGTCTTATGCTATCGGGCTGAGATCCAGCTTATTCTGGCCTGAACCCTCGCCCTGCCTGCTCAAAAGCATACGCTGCCTCCATCCAGGCCTTCTCCAGCAGCCTCCGGTAGTAATCGGCATCAAACTCCGATGCGATCCTATCAGCCTCCGCCTCCCACCTTTTGGCGTCCTTTACCACATAGCTCATCTCCATTCCCGGAGCCAGGGCGATGCCAAGCTTCTGGTGAGCTGCTATTGCCGAAGCCTCAGCACACCTGCGAGAGTAGCTCAGCCTGCCGACCCGGCGGTGAATGGCCAGCTCCCGAACGTCTACGTCTCCATTCCCCAGCCCTTTCAGATACCGGCTGCGCACCTCTCTTGCTTTGGCCTCCAGCCCCCTCAGCTCTTTTTGGCTCCCTGCCCCGGCCATGACATCGAAGAGCTCCTTTTGCATCCGCCGCACATATTCGGGCGTATCCCCCTTGCGGGCCATAACTCCCCGGATCTTCATATTTCCCGAATCCAGCCGGCCAAAGTAGCGGTTGTAGGCTCCGGAGCCGTCCTCCATGGGCAGGAAGACGATCCAGTCGTACGAGTCCACCTCCGTCAGGATGCCGGTCTCCTTCTCCACGGCGTCCTTGAAGCTGGCTATAGGCTCGCCGATGACCCACAAACAGTCCACGATGCCGTGCAGAACCCTGAAGTTCATGCCCTCGGCCAGTTCCTTGACAAGCATGAGTAGCTCCCTTGAGATTCCTGTTATCCGCTCGTGGACCTGGATCTGGCCGAACTTGGCATTGCGGTATCCGGTGTAGCCGAAGCAGGTTACCAGCATCCACTTGAGGACGGAGTCTATTCCAGCGTACTCCGGATTGACCTTCTTTCGCCTCTTGGTCTCAATGCGCAGGGTGAGCAGCGGGGAGATCACCGTGCTCAAAAAGCCATTCCGGTCGGGATTCTGAATGGTCTCCGGGGAGAGGTTGTGTTTCACGATGATCGAGGGATAGAGCGATGTGAAATCGATCTGGTGGACCGCCTCGTACAGGCCCGGCTCCGGCTGGAAGATCATGCCGCCCTTGTCGCAGGCCCTCAGATCGCAGATATTTCTCGGCTCCTCCGCGTCTCTCTTGCGAAAGGGAACTGCAATGTTTCGGCGCAGCGCCTCGAAGACCTCATAGCTGGAGATGAGAGTTCCGGGAGTGAAGCGGGCAGTAAGATTGGGGGACAGGCCAGAGAGCCGGGAGGCGATGAGGACGCCCTTGAGTCCGCTCTCGGCAAATACGAAGCTTCTGGCCGTATCTATGAGTATCCGCCCCTCTGGGATGAGAGCGCCCTCCTTATGATTCGCCTTTCCGTAGCTGTAGTAGGACCGTGCGCCAATCGGCTTGAAAAAGCCGCTGCGGCTGAGGGTAGGGTCCAGGCCGTATCTTTTTGCCTTGCGGACGATGGCCGGGATCCAGGTGTCTGCATGGGGACAGAGGATCAGGTCCGGATCATGGGATCGGATGAGCTCCATCAGGTCGGAGATGACCGCCTTCTCGGATCCTTCCAGCCTCCGCTTGCGGCCGTTCTCAATCTCGATCCTCCGGATGCTGATATCACCGGGCAGGAATGGATCGCCATCGAGATGCATCTTCAGGCTGGTCAGGGGCACGGCAAAATCCGGCGAGAACCGGGAGTCTTCTCCATCCCCGCAGGGGAAGAGATTACGCTCTGCCAGGTAAAGCTGGTCCTGGCGGATGTCGACGTTGTAGAGCTCTGCCTGTTGATGGGTTTGAATCTCGATCTTCTCGGCTACCTTCCGGTCGGCAAATATCCTGTGGCCGGACAGGGTGCCGAAGATGGTCTTGAAGCTGCACTCCTCTGCCTTAAAGCGGCTCTCCAGAGCCTCGATCATCTCCCTGTGAGCTGGGGGATCCGGCAGGTGCATGTAAAATGACTGAGGATAGACAGCGCTCTTTCTGGCGACGCCCTTCTCCCGGCCCCACAGCTCTACGCAGCCCCTGTAGTAGGTGTCGAAGATCCACATATCTCTATTCTTCTTTCATTCTCTCTGGCTTCATGCTCTCCACTTTCATCCTATCCAGCTCTTTTCTCATCTCCACCAGCACCGAGAATACCGCCGCCTCCAGTGGGTCATCCAGCGCATAGAAAGCCTCGCTGGAGTGCTTTTTGGCCATCTGCGCCACCATCTGCCCGTAGATCTGGTCTTCCTTTGTAAGAGCCCGGCTGGCCTTCAGCCACCGGGATGATACCTCCTTTACTCCCATCCTCACGCTCTCAAAACTTCGCCCCATATCCGGTCACCAATTCCTTTGTCGGGTCTCTCGCATATTCTCGCACATAGCCCATACCAAATAGCTGGACCTGCGAGGATATGAGGACGAGCCGAGGGAGCGGGGCGAAAGTGTCCCCGGCAAAAAGGCTTCAAGAGTAACTGGCAGGAATAGCCGAAATAGAAATAAATGTAGGATCGCAGAATAATTGTTCATGAAACGTGTGCTCATAGACCTGGACAGGAGAATGGATCATGACAATTCTGGTGGGATGCAGCGGCTGGTCTTATGATGACTGGGTGGGAAAATTCTATCCATTGAGCCTTGCGGGAAAGAAGGGCGAGTGGTTTTCCTACTATGCCGGCTACTTCAAGACGGTTGAGATCAACAGCACATTCTACCGGCCACCGGGCGAGATGCTGGTCCAGTCCTGGATAAAGAAAGCAACAGGCCTGAAGGGCTTTGAGTACTCAGTAAAAGTCCCTCAGCTTGTCACTCACAAGGCGCTCGTGGACGGAGACGTAGAGCGAGCGGCCTTCTGGGCAGTCTCATTCGAGAAGACCTGCATAAAGCCGCTGGCTGAGGCCGGCCTTCTGGGCGGGGTACTGCTCCAGCTCTCCCCCTACTTCAAGAATGATGCTTCAGCTCTTTCTGTGCTAAAGGGCTTTCTGGACAGCATCTCCTGCAAGGAGTACGACTATGCGGTCGAGTTCAGGCACAGGAGCTGGCTGGTCGAGAGCGGCAAAAAGGTCGACCCTGAGGCACTGGAGGCTCTGAGAGAGAGGAACGTCGCCAATGTCATGATCGACGGCCCTGGAACTCATGCGGATAGAGAGCAGACTGCCGATCACGCCTATGTGCGTTTTCACGGCCGCAACTACGACATCTGGTATCAGGGAGCGGACAGATGCGAACCGGAGGACGACCACAGGCTAAACAGGTACGATTACCTCTACAAAAAGGAGCAGCTGGATGCCTGGGTTCCTCGCATCAAGGCCGCTGAGCTGAAGGCAGCCAAGGTGAGGGTGTACTTCAATAACCATGCTCGATCCAAGGCGGTGAGAAACGCCTTCATGCTTATGGATATGCTTTCGATAGAGCACAGGTCCAAAGAGATTCCGCTTCAGGATCAATTCACACTGGGAGAGTTCTAGTCGGGTTGAATCGTGCTCTGAGGCCGTTCTGCTTCCAGGGCTGTTTCCAAAGCTGTTTTTAAACTGAAATGCCTGGTCTGAATGATGTTTGTTCTTATAAATCGAACGTTTTGAATACGGTCCATCTCTCTTAAGATAGGCATTATAACTAGTATAGGCCAAAAATAATCCCGCAGGAAGGGCTTTCTGGCCCTATCCGGTTACCTTTATCTGCAAAACATTCACAAAGGTCTGGGCGTTTCCAGAAGCTGTGGCTGCTATGCTCACGTTATAGTCTCCCGGGTCCACATTGGCGCTCCAGATGCCCATGTATTTTCCAGCCGAGGTTTGCAGCATGCTCATCCTCGTAACCTCGGTTCCGTCGGCCGCATTTATTATGGCGCTGCATCGCAGGGTGCTGTCCGCCTTCTGCACCGTGGTATCGTTTCCGCCAGTGGCAGCTGCCTGGCCGGAGGAGCCGATCTGAACATATCCATCCTTGCGGGCAAGGTTGGCAAATCCCTGGGGAGAGCCGAATCCGCAGGTAGCACATCCTTTCACAGTGAGCCTGACCTCACTGTTTGATGAATTATCAGATGAGGAACTCTTTGCGCCTGCCGCCAGCTCCCGGAAGGTGGCTGATATCGTTGTGGTACGGCCGGACCGGACAGGATTCGGACTGGCATCTGCTTTTGTCAATTCATAGCCGAATTTGGGCTGATTTTCCAGCCAGTCGCGCCAGGAATAGAGCCTGGCATCGTATCCGGAAAGCTGCAGCGCCAGCCAGACGATTGATGCTTCTACCCCTAAATTAGTGTAGACCACTACGGGACGATCTTTCTCCAGCTCTGCAAAGACCTTCTCCAGGTCCTCTTTTGGCCTGAGGCTCTCATTGGATAGAACCGTTTCGTAAGGAATGTTGACTGCCCCGGGGATAGAGCCGATGGCGTAGTCTCTGGCCAGCCTGGCATCCACAATCCGTGCCCCGCCTGTAACCACGAATTCGTATGTGGCAAGAAGCTTTGCCGCGGTGTGGGGAATATATTCAGTCTTCTCTCTTGTGGCTGACCTGTTGCTTAGATTCAGTCCGGCTGCCGCCCATTCATCCGGATGGCCCTGCAGAATCCTGACCTTCTCATGTCCCAGATATTTGAGCAGCCAGTAGGAGAAGAAAGCCGGAGACGGCCCGCCTCCGCAGGGAAGACACTCGCCAGCAACCGCCAGGGAATCATTGCTCGATATCCCAGCTTCGCCCAGCAGCGCTGCTATATCCTTTGTGGACCTGAGCTGGCCGCCGTTTTCCATAAAGCTCTCATAGTTGATGTTGACCGCGCCCTCAATGAACCTTGTCGCATCGGGGCTGATATCCAGCACAATGTCATCCGGCGAGAGATCCGCGGGCGATACGAACACCCCGGCGGGAACGCCTGTGGGACCGTTCGCCTGCGCCTCTGCCAGGGCAGGCATACTCAGCGCGAGCATCAGCACCAGCATCATCCTCCTCGAGAGCGTGGGCACATTTCCGCAAGTCGGCATTGTCCTTCGCATGGAATTTGAAACAATATCTAGTAAGGTCATTTTTTCTCCAGGCCGATCTTGCTCCTGGTCGGCAATTGTCTTCAACTTTCGTTTCACTCGCTCAACTGATATAAATATTAGGTCTGCATGTATGTACGCAAAGGATGCTTTTATTATCTGGAAAGCCATTTTCTTCCTGCGATAAGACGATGTCCGAGATAGAAGACGAGGAATACCTGGATTCGTTTCTCACAAAGAGACAGATTGAGGTTCTGCAGATGAGGCTCGCCGGCATGTCGCAGCAGGAGATAGCGGAGAAGCTGGGCACCACTCGCTCCAACATCAGCATTCTGGAAAAGAGGGCCTATCAGAATATCGCCCGGGCGGAGAGGACACTGCAACAGTGGCTGATGCTGCGCGCTCCTATTTCCCTGCAGGCGAAGGCCGGAACGGATGTCTTTGAGCTGCCCAGGGAGATCTTTGCCGTTGCGGATGAAAAACATATGCGCCTGCCGATCACATCTCTGGATATAGTGGTGCAGCTGCGCAGAAAGGCGCCCCGGCTCTTCAGGAAAAGGGCGCTGTCAAGAGATGCCATGATATTTGTAACGGAAGAGGGAGAGGTTCTGGTGGAAGGAATGGAAGAGAAATGATAGCGCCGAATCCTATCGGCATGAAGGGCGCGCTCATCGAGACTTGCCGCTCCCGTCTGAGTTACACTGAACTCGTGCGCAGCAATTTCGCAAGGTCCTGTGGATGGACCAATCTATTTATTCCTGCAGTTGCAAGCATCAACGGTCAGGAGGATGGGCTATGAAAAGAGATATTGCGGCAATATGCTTTTTCCTTATTCTGATGGTCGGGAATAGCGCTGCCAATCCAGCGCCTGTTCATATCGGTCATGGCCTGATCGGCAACTTGAATCCGCATGAAACAGGTGCTATTGTCCTGGGGTCCAATTTCGATCCAAATCAGGGAACATATAATAACTATTGGAGCTCTGAATATCGAATATTCGACCTGTGGCGCTACACACCATCAAGATACTCATATATTAATAATTTAAAATGCACGAATTATAAAAATTGGTGTGAGTGGAAAAAGTATTGCGATTTTCTTATTTGAATAAATTTCTGGAAGCATGTCATGTCTCACCTCATCCATTTATCATTTCAGGAATCCTCTCTTCAGGAATCCTCTCCGAAACCCATTTATATTCTTCAAGAGATTCTTTTTTCATGAATTATTCATTCTCCGTTCCTCTCATTGCTCTGATCCTGCTCCTTTCCGGCCAGGCGGATGCCTCCTTCTGGTTTCAGGTAAAGGAGATCACGCCCATTGAGATGATACCAAATAGCGAGGCAAACTTTAGCGTCTCCGTTAAGGGGATGGGCAGCGAGAGAGCTTATGTCGAACTGGTCTTCAAGAACAAGACCGATGGATTCGATTTCTCCTGCCCCAAAATGATCAAGAACGTCTTTCCGGCGGGATTAACCCAGTATAACTGCAGTGTCAAGGCAGGCGATGTGCTGCCAGGCAACTATTCTTTTGTGGTGGATGTGGCAGCCAAAGGAGCGCCATCCGGCAAGAAGACCGGCTTTATCAATGTGCTGGCGGCAGATGGCAGCAGGGCAATGCAGCCGCAGGCCGGGTCGATGTCATCCGAATCTTTGTCATCCCAACCGGTGCCTCAGGGAAATAATGCCCACCAGGCAGGCACCTCTGACGCAGCAGAGACGCCAGCGGAGCAGACCCGGAACACGTCGGCGCCTGGAGCGGCAGCGGCAATTATTGCCATGCTGCTCGCCTTTCGCAGGATGGCCGGATAGATCCTGAGAATTGCAGAGAAAAGTATCAATTTTTATCTAATTATTTTGGCCCGGAAATGATATTCTTGGTGGCCGGGCCGGGCGGCACCTCAATAAATTATTTGCCCAAAACATTTTCATACTACTATTGTGCAACCACATGCGGATGATAGTTAGCGCTAAATTAGTTATAGCTTTGCTGATAAGCTTTTTGCTGTTGATGGGTCTGAATGCGATCACAGTCAGCATCCCTTTGACCGCAGCACAGTCTTCCGGGGCCTGCTCTGCTGCTTCTTCTTCGCCGCCAATGATACTGGATTTTGACTTTTCGCCCAGAAAGCTGATCATAGATAACGTCTCCACTCAGATAGAGCTAATGGCGTACGTTGCCGATGAGGGAAACGATATAGAATCCATCGAAGCGGTCTTCTCCAGCCCCTCTCACAATCAGTCCGCAGCTACATTTATGAATTCAACAAATCTGCTTTCTGGGGATGCCAGAAACGGCAGCTATTCAACTAATCTATCATTTTCTCCCACCAGCCAGGAGGGCGTCTGGACTCTTGATCGTCTGATAGTCTGCGACATCGCTGGCGCGTGCAAAAAGGTCAATGCCACAGCGGCAGAGATGCTGGGCTTTCCGATAAGGCTGCAAGTTATCAAAAGAGCTGCACAGGAAAATATGACAGATCCACAGGCATCTCAAGTATCTAAAGCCTCAGGGGAGAGGGTGAGTGCTCTGGATCTCGGCCTTGATTCCAATGAGCTTCGCGGCTGGTCGAGCACCGACAAGAGGTTTTTCGCCCAGAGGAAGATCATCATCAACAGCGTCTTCAACCGGCCATCCATCTGCTGGCCGTGATCTTATCAGATCATCTGCCTCCAGATCCTTTTTAACTCCTTTTTTGCTCCTTTCTGCCTCTCTATCCGTCTCATATTCCGCCATTCTCTTCACCAGCAGTCTTCATCCATCTTCCAACCGAGCCGCTCCCTGATGATCTGGTAGCTCATTTCCGGGGGTATGGCTCCAACCTCGGTGCAGATCAGGTCGATGTACTGATGCGGAGTCACATCAAAGGCCGGATTTCTTACTCTCACNTGGCTGTAGCTGGAGAGGTCTGCCAGGACCTCGGCGGATTCGCGCTCCTCGATGGTAACCAGCTCGCCCTGGATTGTCTGGGGGCTGAACTTGTATGTCTCGGCAGCCACGATAAAACTGGTTCTGGCCTCATGAGCAGAGAGGGCTATCTGGGCGGTTCCGATCTTATTTACCAGAGTTCCGTTGGCGGTTATCACATCTGCTCCCACCACCACCAGATCGACCTCATTCATGACGCTCCTCACAGCGGAATCGACTATCAACTCCGTCTCGATTCCCATCTTATCGAGCATGCCGATGGTGGTAATGCCCTGATATCTGGGTCGCGATTCGGTGGCGATCACCTTGATCTTCTTTCCGGATTTATGGGCGGTGCTGATAACGGATAGCGCGGCCAGGGAGTTGCAGTGGGTGAGAACGACTGAGCCGTCCTTTATCCTGTTGCTGCCGATCTGCCCGATTCTCTCCAGGGCCTTTTCCGAGATCTCGATGAAGCGGTTGGCGTTGAGCGCAATCGCCTGGCGGGCTGAATCCAGGTCCTGGGCATCGTACTTCATCACCATTCGTATGGCATTGGATAAGGAGACTGCCGTGGGCCTTGTCTTGAGAAGAGTATCGGCAGCTTCCTTCATCTGGCTATTGAAGTCATCAAGGCTTTGCGGCTGCATGGCCTGCGAGAAGTCGCGCAGAGATACTGCGGCAGCGGCTGCAATTCTGCCTGCACCTCTGATCTGCATGCTGCGAATCTTTGTGCAGGTATCCAGTACCTGGTTCATCGGTTTCATCCTGCCTTCATTTAGGTGCTTTAGGATAAATTCATTTCCAAATCAATTTGCCATTACATCCAAAAATTATTAATATTATTGATACATTTTCTCATTGGGAGTCGGGAAAAAGATGGAGGAAAACGATCAGGAGTTCTTGCGCGCGCTTCATGAAGAGAAGATTCGAACTCAAAACGAACGCACCCAGCTCGTCACTATGAAGCTGGCCTTTATCACCGTTCTTTTTGGCCTCAGCTCAGTTGATATGGGTATCGATATCGCTGACATTTTCTGGCTGCTTTACTTTGTCCCTCTGGTGGCTATAAGCTACGATCTCTATATCATGTCCGCCGATTCCAGGATCAAGCGGGTGGGAGTCTTTCTGGGCAGAAACCCGGTATCTCTGACTGGAAGGGCGGAACGGGAGTGGGAGCGGTTCTGCGCTTCCTATCGGGATGGCATGGCCCCATCTGCCAATCTGTTCTTCTCTATCATCGTAACCCTGGCAGCGGCAGCTTTAATCCTCACTCAGGGGATGCTTCCCGGAGGCTTTGCAGACAGATTGATGGAGCTGTGGTTTTCTGCCTGGCTGGTTATATCTCTGACAGCGATCGCCATCCTGTGGGCGAGGCACCAGATGCTCATCAAGACCATCGGAGAATACAGGCCTGCCAAAGGCAAGAGGCCAGTCGGTTTTATTAGATAATGGGATTGAGCGGATGCGCTCACCATTTTTCTTCTTGCTTTTCTTCTTGCTTTTCTTCTTACATTTCAAGGAAACCTTAATAAGAGCCTATGACGTAGTTGATGAGATACAATTTCCCAAGTCGAATACCAGTTGCCAACAAATCATTATTCAGGATTGGTGAAATTTCTAATGGCGATCAAGGAAAAGGAGATCAAGAGAGCTGTTAAAGAAGGCTATGCTCGAATTGCAAAGCAGGCAACATCCTATTATTCATCGCGGAGCTGCGGAGGCTGCGGTGATATTCCTCTGGCGATGAGCAAGAGGATGGGCTATTCCGATGAGGAGATATCGGCTGTGCCACCGGAATCAAACATGGGTCTGGGCTGCGGAAATCCCGTGGCGCTGGCATCCCCGAAAGAAGGGGAGATCGTCCTGGACATGGGTGCAGGAGGCGGATTTGACTGTTTCTTGGCCTCCTCCCGGGTGGGTGCATCCGGAAAGGTGATAGGCGTTGATATCACCTCGGAGATGGTCGATCGCGCCAGGGCCAACGCCCGCAAAGGCGGTTACATAAATATCGATTTCCGGCAGGGAGACCTCGAGAATATGCCTGTGGCAGACACGTATGTGGACGTGGTCATCTCCAATTGCGCCATCAATCTCATTCCCAACAAGACCATGGCCTTCAGAGAAGCCTTTCGGGTCCTCAAGCCCGGCGGAAGGCTGGCGGTTTCCGACGTGGTGCTGACCAGAGAGCTGCCGGAGTTTGTCAAGAGCTCCAGCAAGGCCTATATCGGCTGTCTCGCCGGAGCGATCATGAAGGATGAGTACCTGAATATCATAAAGGGAGTCGGTTTCTCTGAAGTGACCGTTGTGGCAGAGTCTAATTTTCCTATAGAGTCGCTCCTCTGCGGGACGGCGGGCTCGTCGGCGATTGAGATGCCGAGCATCTCTTCTGAGCAGCAGAAGGAAGTTGCCGATTCGGTCTTGAGCATAAAGGTCAGTGCAGTAAAACCAAAGTAGACAGAAATTGAGATAAATCGAGATTGCTGCTAAAATCAAGAGGCGTCAGGAGATGATTTGGATGAAGATCGGTTTACCATTTAAGCCATGCTTGACATCCCTGTCATGTTTGTCATCTTTGCCATTCCTTTTTTTAATTCTCATAGCCGTCTCTGCGTCTGCTCCATTGGCGCAGGGCAGCTGCTCAGTGGGTGGATGCGGGTCTGGCAGTGATTCCTGGCTGGAGTCGGCTCAGGCTTTCATGAGCTCTGATGTCCCGCTAGTGGGCGTGACCGGGGCATCTAACTCAAACAGCATCAGCTCTGGCAGCTTCCGGGCGGGAGAAGCATCCGGCGCGACAGAGGCCAAAACAGTGAGCAGCACGTCAGACGTCGCAGTCTCAAGCACCAGCGGGGCGTATGTTGATCCTGGCAGCAGGGCGGATTCTTTCCCGAAACCAGAGATGATGAAATCCCTGGATGCCATAGCTGAGGGAGATGTGGTTCTGGATGTATCTAGCAGTCGCGCTCCAGGCCAGGCTCATATTCGAGGCAGCGTAAATATTCCTGCCAAGAGCTTTTTTTATGAGAATGGATCGCTGCGCAATACAACCGATCTGGAGGCGATCTTAAGCAAAGCGGGCATCACTCAGAATGATCCGTTGATGATCTACTCAGACACATTCAGTTCCGGAGAAGCGACTGCGACTCTCTTTGCCCTGCGCCGCCTGGGGCACGACGAAGTCAGGGCTCTGGATGGCGGTCTGGACAACTGGATAGCAGCCAGTCTGCCCCTGGAGACGGCGGAGAACGTCCGCCCTCCGGCAAGATACGCGGCTGGTCCTGCCAGATCTGAGCTTCTGGCTGATTATGATTATGTGTTGTCCGGCCAGGCCCAGATGGTGGATGCCAGGACCTTTCAGCAGTTCGGCAAATCAAGAATTCTCAATGCCACCTTCATCAGCCCGGAGAGCCTTCAGGAAGCTGGCAGGCTGAAGAACGGGACGAAGCTGCAGGATACATTTGCCCGGATGAATGCCAGCCGGCCGGCAGTGGTCTACTCGGATGACATTTATGGGGCGTCCATAGTCTGGTTTGCCCTGGAGCTGATGGGCTTTGATGCCAGGATTTACCCCTGGCAGGACTGGCAGGCTCACGAGGAAAAGTCAGTTTAGGCGGCTATAAAAACTCGGGCAGGAAGTCAGAGGCTGGAACAGGGAAGAAAGGCAATTGCATGCCCCGTCTCATGTCTTAACCCATCCTGCCTCATCTATTCTAATCCATTTATCACGCGCACGGCAAATATCCGTCCTCACACATGTGATTCTTGGCAACTATTATCTGCTCATTAATGGTAAAGTTGCCCACGAACATATGATTGATGCGCGTCACCTCGTACTTCGGGCCCCAGACCTCAGGATTCGCCCTATCCGGGTCCAGCACCAGATAGCCAATGCGTCCTATGCCTATGAAGTCTGCATCTATTATCATCTCAGTGAGGTTGGGCAGCGCTTTCAGATCCATCTTGGTTGAGAGGCGAGTAGCATCGGTAAACTCCTTGGACGCGCTCATCCTCATGGGATAGTTATGCAAATAGGTGCTCTCCCGAAACTTCTGGTCATAAGCGAAGAGATGAGCATTTGGATTGCTCTTGCTGCCTATTTCCATCACATAATGATCCGCAGATGCAATGCTTGCGAAAATGCTATTGACAAAAATGAAAGAGATGATCAGAATCGTCAGTCCCGAAATAGTCGCTATAGTCTTCATTTTTGCCTCAGCCTCTCAATCACGGTTCCATGGATAGGTTCCACAGGTATTCAAGAGAAAACTCCCCAGAGCAGACGGTTACAGCCGGGCCTTCCATAAAGGCTTTGCCGTCCTCAAAGCTGATCAGCAGAGGCCCTCCTTTGGTCTGCACCAGGACCTCATCATCAACCAGCCCCAGGCGGCGGGCCACACTGGCTGCGGCCACAGATCCAGTGCCGCAGGAGAGGGTCTCACCCTCCACACCCCTCTCGAAGGTTCTGATCTCCAGAGGCTCGCCAATCTTGACAAAATTTACATTGGCTCCTTCCGGAAAGATGCTGTTATGTCTAATAAATGGGGCAGCTTTGAGAATATCAAAATTCATATCGTCAACAAGAACTACCGCATGAGGAACTCCGGTGTTGACCGCCGACACCCTGATGCCGTTGATCTCTTCGGAGATGAGGTCTCCCAGACCGCAGGCAGGAATGGAAGGCCGGTCGAACCTGGGCACACCCATGTCAACCTTTGCCCAGAATAAGCCGTCTCTCTCCCGAATCTGCACCGGGATGATGCCCGACAGGGTCTCGACATCAAAAGACTCGCCCACATATCCGGTGTCCCAGGCGTATTTGGCGAGACAGCGTATGCCGTTGCCGCACATCTCAGCCTCTGAGCCGTCCGGCTGAATGAGCCTCATGCCGAGAGAGGCCCGCGAGCTGCCTGTGAGGAATAAAACCCCATCCGCCCCTATGCCAAAATGTCGATGGCAGACGGCAATGGCGAACTTCTTCTTCTCTCCCTCCGCTATTTGCTCGCGACCTGTCTCGTCTATCAGTACGAAGTCGTTGCCGTTTCCATGCAGCTTGGTGAAGCTCAGGCCGACAGGCCGGAAGGGATCGTCATCAAGCTCTATCTCAGAAATATCTGCCAGCTTCATTTTATATACCATGCACCTTTTTACTTAACGTGTGCTGATGTATGCTAATCGGCTGATAGTGTGGTGATGTCATATTAAACCCATTCTACAGGTGGCACTGGATCTTCTTGAGCTGGACAGATCAATTCAGATAGCCAAAGAGGCCGTATCGGGCGGCGCAGACTGGATTGAGGCAGGAACGCCCCTTATCAAGAGCGAGGGCATGGACGCCGTGCGCGAGATCAAGAAGGCCCTGCCGGGTACTAAAATCGTTGCCGATATGAAGACGGTGGACACGGGCGCCATGGAGGTGGAGATGGCTGCCAAAGCCGGAGCCGATATCGTGGCACTGCTCGCTGTATCCGATAACTCCACCATCGAAGATGCGCTGCGGGCGGCGCGAAAATATGGCGTTCAGATCATGATGGACCTGATCTCCGTTCCCGATCCTGTAAAGCGTTCTCGCGAACTGGAGGCCCTCGGGGTGGATTACATCTGCGTCCATGTGGGCATCGACCAGCAGATGACCGGTCGCGACACAGTCGATTTCCTCAAGGAGATCGCAAAGGTGGTCAGCATTCCCCTGGCAGCGGCAGGCGGCATCGATCCGGTCACCGGCGCAGAGGCTATTGCCAGCGGCGCGGCCATTGTCATAGTGGGGGGAAGCATTGTAAGAAGCGCGGATGTGACCGCATCTGCACAGAAGCTTCGCGATGCAATAGATCATGCCCAAATCAGTTCAGGCGCCAAGATGAGCCGGGACGAGGAGATGGTAGCCATCTTCCGGGAGGTATCGGCGCCCAATATCACCGATGCCATGCACCGCAAGGGAGCCATGCGCGGCATTCTTCCCATAAATCTGAAGACCAAGATCGTAGGCCGGGCGGTGACCGTGCAGACCTTTGCCGGAGACTGGGCCAAGCCCGTTGAGGCCATCGACATGTGCGGACCGGGAGATGTTCTGGTAATCTACAACGGCAGCGATTACATCGCTCCCTGGGGAGGTCTGGCTACCCTGAGCAGCAAGAACCGGGGTATTGAAGGCGTGGTCATCGACGGAGCGGTGCGGGATGTGGATGAGATCCGAGAGCTTAACTACCCCATATTCGCTTCAGGCATCACTCCGAATGCAGGCGATCCCAAGGGAATGGGCGAGATCAATAGCGAGATCACCTGCGGCGGCCAGACGGTGAAGCCTGGTGACTACATTGTGGGAGACGAGAGCGGAGTTGTGGTCATACCCAAAGAGAGGGCCTACGAGATCGCCAGGAGAGCCAAAGAGGTCCAGAAGATGGAAAGCAGGCTCTATGAGGAGATCCGGCGCGGAGGGACCCTTTCCACGGTGGCTAACCTCAAGAAGTGGGAAAAAGCTTGATGGCAAGCCGTAAATAGATTGAAATATTCTTATGAAGGCGCAATATCATCAAGTAACGCATAAGTAGCACATAAGGAACATATTCGCATATTAGTATTCACGTGGTGGGATTAACAGAGAGAGTGAGTTCGAGGAGAAATAACATGGAATTGGAGGACATCGTTT
>JGI20214J51650_10000498_pt1 | contig 24128 bp, 20 predicted proteins | sample WetSurMetagenome_FD_51650 | JGI IMG/M metagenome (IMG submission 51650) | reverse complement strand
GGATCATTTATAAGTCCGAAAGGCGACACAGATCCGGGCTCGACACCAAGGTATTTCTTAAGGCGCTGATCTGAAGCAAATGAGAGTTTCCCCTGCCTGAGGCGCTTTTCAAGATCATGAATATCTAACTGCTGCAGATGTTCAAGGATCACCAGGAAATGTCNGTTCCCNTTATGATTCCTGAAAAAGATATTTTTACATCTGCCTGAATTATAATCTTTCCAGTGGAGCTTTGCATCCTCTATAGTAGCCAGAGGCGGATGTTCGTGATATTCAAAGCTTATTCCAAGCTTCGTCAGCAGCTGATAAAGTTCAGTTTGACCCCTCATGGCAACTCTTTTTAGCCGAATGAAATATCTTCATTATTATCAGGGATATATCCGCTATCCTCGGGCAGGTTGATCCCTTTGCAGGCTTCAACCGCCAGCCGGTCGCATAGCTCATTTTCAGGATTGCTTGCATGTCCTTTTATCCATACAAACCGGACCTTATGTTTCCGGTAGACTTTCAGAAATCTTATCCAGAGGTCAGAGTTCTTTTTCTTTTTAAAAGCTTTTGATTCCCACCTGAACAGCCATCCCTTTTCAACAGAATCAGCAACGTATTTTGAATCGGTATACACGACAACACTGCTTCCGGGAATCTTTAATGATTCGAGTCCGGTGATCACTGCTAAAAGTTCCATCCTGTTGTTAGTCGTAAGAGCGAATCCTTCTGATTTTTCAAGACGGTGCTTCCCTGAGATCAGAACAACCCCGTAACCACCCTTCCCGGGATTTCCGCTGGCAGCACCATCAGTATAAATAGTTATTTCACTTGCCATTAAAAATCGTAATACCTGTATTGGTCAGGAAAAGTTTAATAGCAATTGAAAGCAGAATAACACCAAAAACCTTTTTCAGTATCTGCAGTCCTCCCTTCCCCAGAATCCTTTCAAACCTGGTAGTCAGACGAAGGACAAGATAAATGACAACCATATTGAGTGCCAGTGCAATAAATATGTTTATGGTCTCATATTCAGCTTTCAAAGAAAGGATGGTTGTTATTGAACCTGCCCCGGCAATCAGAGGGAATGCTATCGGAAAGACAGCACCGCTTCCCTGAGCTTCCTGTTTAAAGAGTTCGATGCCAAGGATCATTTCCATTGCTATCAGAAAAATGATGAATGAACCGGCTATTGCGAATGANGATACATCGACTCCGAAGATTCCAAGCAGAGGGCTTCCTATGAATAAAAATGCAAGGAATATCAGGAAAGAAACAATCGTAACTTTCAACGGATGCACGTCGCCGGTCTTGGATTTGATATCGATAATTATCGGGATCGATCCCGTAATATCAATAATGGCGAACAGGACCATAAAAGCAGCAAGTATCTCCCTTAAGTCCAGATGCATAGGCAAAGATCTTATTTTACNATAGTCATCTCATTAACCAGNTGCCCGGCCCCGGCGTATATATCCATTATCCAGAGAACATACCTGATATCGACAGCTATTGTCCTCTGCAATTCCGGTTCGTATGCTATGTCACCGCTCATTGCTTCCCAGTTACCGTCAAAAGCCAGACCAATCAGCTCACCGTTGGCATTCAAAACGGGGCTTCCTGAGTTACCTCCCGTAATATCATTGGTCGTAAGGAAGCATACGGGCATAAAACCTTTAGGTGAGGCGTATCTCCCGAATTCTTTCTTATTGTTCAGATCGATAAGCCGNTGGGGAAGATCAAACTCATAATCGCCGGGTTTGTACTTATCGACGACTCCCTGCAGTGTTGTATAATACTTATATGTAACAGCATCTTTCGGATCATAGTCCTGTATAGTACCGTATGTAAGACGCATGGTTGAATTTGCATCGGGATATAAAGTCTTTTCAGGTGTCATTTCCCTCAGGGCGGCGATCCATAATCTGCGTCCGGTGGCAAGGCCGGCATCAAACTGGCTGAGATTTTTTGACACATCAGTACTTACTTTGCTTATGGAGCTGGCTGCCATGTAAACCGGATCGCCCTCAAGTGTTTTCAAAACAGGCTTGTTTAGGAAAGCTGAGAGTTTTGTTTCACTGGCAAATACTGACCTTGCAAAAAGATCATCGACATACCTGTCAATGCTCCCCTTGAATTTCTTATCAATTATGTTCACATAAAAATCGGGATGAAATTTAACCGGAACATCAGCTCTGTAGAGTTTCAGCATTGCCTTCATAGCCTTTTTGTCGGTAGGCGGATTATAATCCTTATAAAATGAACCGATAAAGTTCTTCATCCTGTTCGTCAGATCGGTTATCTTTCCAGCGTCACCATCTTTCAGAGCGTTGATAAGGGATGATGCTACCGTGTTAAGACTCAGAATCTCACAGCCCTGATTAAAGCACTCGCTTATATATTGCTGGGCATTCTGAAATTCTGCCCTTCCTTCGATTGATGTACGGATCATATTCAAAGCCTCACCGTATTTTGCCTTACGGTCAGGATCAGCCGCGATCCAGGTATTAAATTGATTTTCNATCTGCTGTTTCTTTGCAGGAACATTCAGGGCTTTAAGCTGGTTATTCTGGCCAATTGAGTATTTCCAGTAATTTGATGATCCGGAATATTTTGATGCATACTGAATATTGACTTTCTGATCGGCCATCATGTCGGCCATAAGTATCTCCTGACGGGTACCGCGGATNTTAATCCTGTTGGGGTTGGTGATCTTCAGGATTTCATCAACTTCAAAAGATGTTGCATATCGCTGAGTTCTTCCGGGATAACCTAAAATCATCGCATAATCATCTTTATTCAGGTCCCTGATCGAGACCGGGAGCCAGTATTTTGGCTTAAGAGGAATATTTTCAGTTGAAAAAGGGGCTGGTTTGCCGTCGGGACCCGAGTAAATCCTGAAGACGCTGAAATCGCCTGTATGACGGGGCCATTCCCAGTTATCGGTGTCGAATCCGAATTTACCGATCGATGATGGAGGTGCACCTACAAGTCTAATGTCGTTATATCTTTCATAAACCAGAAGATAGAAATAGTTACCTCCATAGAAATCTGTAACAGTGGCCCTGTAGTTTGTTCCCTGTGCTTCTTTTGTTTCAATTGCCGTGCGTGCTTCATTAATTGCTGAACTTCTTTCCTGTTCGCTCATTCCGGCCTTGACATTTGCTAATACCTGGGCGCTAACATCTTCAATTCTGATCAGAAAGTTTGCATACATTCCTGGATTTGGCAGTTCTTCTTCCTTTGTCATTGCCCAGAAACCATCTTTTAGGTAATCATGTTCGACGGTACTATGAGATTGAATACGGCCATAACCGCAATGATGATTTGTAAGAAGCAATCCCTGGGAGGATACAATTTCAGCAGTACATCCACCGATTGAAACAACNGCATCTTTAATGCAGGCTTTGTTCAGGCTAAAAATATCTTCAGCAGAAAGCTTAAGTCCAAGCTCTGTCATTTTTCCGATATTGAGCCTTTCGATCAGCGGGAGTACCCACATACCTTCATCGGGCGGAGTTGCTTTAAGTCCGAGACATGCTATGAAAATTATAAAAAGCGAAATGAGTTTTTTCATGGTGTATTTTTTTTGGATTTTATCAAAAATAATCGACAAAGATAACTTTTTATTTAAAAATTGATCGTCAGCTGGGTGTTGAAGAGGCTGAATGATTTTCTGTGATACGGAGAGATGCCGTATTTATTCAACGCCTCACGATGAAATGATGTCGGGTAACCCTTATTCCTGTTCCAGCCGTANACCGGGTATTCATTATGGATCTTTTCCATGTACTCGTCACGGAAGGTTTTTGCAAGAACNGATGCAGCCGCGATTGAGAAGTACAATCCGTCACCCTTTACAATGGTTTCATATTTAATCTCTTTGTAAGGAATAAACCTGTTCCCGTCGATGAGCAGGAACTGAGGCTTTTTTTTAAGACCTTCAACAGCAAGATGCATCGCCTTTATTGAAGCCCTCAGGATGTTTATCTCATCAATCTCAATATTATCGACAAAAGCAACGTTCCAGGCAATCGCGGAATCCACAATCTCATCCTTAAGCTCCAGCCGCTGGTTTGCCGAAAGCTTTTTCGAATCGTTCAGGACCGGATGTTTATAGTTTTTAGGAAGAATCACAGCTGCGGCCACAACCGGACCGGCCAGGCAGCCACGTCCTGCTTCATCACAACCAGCCTCAGTAAGATTATGATATAAAAATGACTTCAGCATCCGGCACTTATTGAAAGAGATTAAAGGTAAGTAAACAAATTAAGATTAAATTTGCACCAAATTTTATTTTTCATGATAACTACCGAGCAGATTAAGAGTTTGTCGGAACGCCGTGATGCGTTGAGGAGGTATCTTTGACATCGAAGGAAAACTTAAAGAGATCACGGAAAAAGAACTGCTAACCCAGAAGTCAGATTTCTGGAACGATCCGAAATCGGCAGAGGAACTTCTTAAAGAAATATCACAGGTCAAGAGCTGGACTGCGGAATTCAGCAAGGTCGATCAGAGCTTTGAGGACCTTCAGGTCATCTTCGACTTTTACAAGGAGGGTGAAGCATCAGAGGAAGATGTTGATAAGCAATATGATACATGTTTATCCATGGTCGAGGACCTTGAAGTGAGGAATATGCTCCAGAAAGAAGAAGACCAGCTCGGGGCAATTCTCAAAATCAATTCAGGAGCCGGAGGCACTGAAAGCAACGACTGGGCTTCGATGTTGATGAGGATGTATCTCAGATGGGCAGAGAGAAATAATTATAAGGTAAAAGAGCTTGATTTCCAGCCTGGTGATGAAGTTGGAATAAAATCGGTCACACTCGAGATTGACGGAGAGAGAGCATATGGTTATCTCAAGAGTGAAAACGGTGTCCACAGGCTTGTAAGAATATCACCCTTCAACTCACAGGGTAAGCGTCAGACGACATTTGCTTCAGTATTTATTTCTCCACTTATCGACAATAACATTGAAATAGAAGTAAATCCGGCTGATATCACATGGGAGACTTACCGTTCGAGCGGAGCAGGAGGACAAAATGTAAACAAAGTTGAAACTGCTGTCAGGCTCAGGCATCATCCCACAGGGATCGTAATAGAAAACCAGGAAACCCGTTCGCAGCTCAACAACAAGGAGAATGCAATGAGGATACTCAAATCGCAATTATATGAGCTTGAGCTGAGAAAGCTGAGGGAAGAGCAGGCTAAAATTGAAGGAGAAAAGAAAAAAATAGAATGGGGATCACAGATCCGCTCCTATACGCTCCATCCATATAAGATGGTTAAGGACCACAGAACAGGCTCCGAATCGGGAAATGTTCTTGCAGTGCTCGACGGCGATCTGAATGAGTTCATTAAATCATTTTTGATGGAGTTTGCAGGAAAATAAGAGATGCAGAAAAGACTATTTGAACAGTTTCCTCCGGTGACCACGAAGGAGTGGTTAGAGAGGATCAGCGCCGACCTTAAGGGAGCTGATTTTTATGAAAAGCTTGTCTGGAAAACCGGTGAAGGATTCGATGTTATGCCCTTTTACAGGANAGATGATTTGCAGAACCTAAAGCACATTGATGGTTTTCTCCCCTTACTCTTAAGGGGAGACATCATAACCACCGGTCATGACAGAGGGGTTCATTCATCTTCCAACAACTGGCTTGTAAGACAAAACATAAAGGTCTCCGACTATACGGCTGCAAATAAAAAAGCCCTCAATATTCTCATGAAAGGGGTTGATTCCCTTGGATTTATCCTTGAGGATCCGGGATCGGTAAATGAAAATAACCTGGCACTTCTGATCGATGGAGTAGATCCGGATGGTTCAGAGATTAATTTTTTTACCAACGGAAAGGCCAGGGAGATAATCTCATCTCTGATTAATATTTGCGGGAAAAGGGGAATTGACAGGACATCACTTCGGGGTGCCGTGGAAGCTGATCCTCTCGGAAGGCTTATGATGACCGGAACACTATGTATTCCGGTTGAAGCAGGCTTTGATTACCTGGCTTCCCTCACAAAAGAATGTGCGCTTCTGCCTGATTACCGCAACATTATAATCAATGGTTCAAACTTTGCAAATCTCGGTTCCGGAGTTGTAAAAGAACTTGCATTCAGTATCTCAATGGCAGCAGAATATCTTACGCAGCTTACCGACAGGGGAATAAGTGCCGGCGATGCTGCATCGAAGATGCGATTCAGCTTTGGGACAGGCTCTGATTATTTTATGGAGATAGCAAAACTCAGAGCAGCACGGATACTTTGGGAGCTTATAGCAGAAGCCTATAATACTCCGGACAATAAAAAATTCAGGATGGAGATACATTCCGTTACAAAAATATGGAATGATTCTGTTGCCGATCCTTATATCAATATGCTGCGAACGCAGACAGAAGCTATGTCGGCCATCCTTGGAGGAACTGATTCCCTTACCGTCAATCCATTTGATATTACAGGTGGTTCGCCTGATGAATTCTCTGAAAGAATTGCAAGGAACCAGCAGCTAATATTAAAGGAGGAAGCATGGTTTGACAAAGTTGCTGATCCTTCGGCCGGCTCATATTATATTGAAACCCTCACGACTCTGATTGCTGAAAACTCCTGGAAATTGTTCACTGACATTGAGAAAATGGGAGGATTTATATCAGCACTTAATTCTGGATTTGTGAGAGAGAAAGTTGCTGGATTGCCAACGATAGTAAAAGAAAATTTATGAGACCTGAATTCAGATACAGCGATTTTNCCGCAAAAAATTTTGGAAGAATTGACATTCACTCATTTGGTGAAGGAAGCGGGCCATGGATGACACCAGAGAACATTCCTGTAAAGAACCTTTATGATAAGGATGATCTGGAGGGTATGGAACATCTAGACTTTGCAGCCGGAGTGCCGCCCTTCCTCCGAGGCCCTTATTCAGGGATGTATACTTTTCAGCCATGGACAATAAGACAATATGCGGGTTTCTCGACTGCTGAGGAGTCGAATGCATTTTACAGGAGGAACCTTGCAGCCGGTCAGAAAGGATTGTCAGTCGCATTTGACCTTCCGACTCATCGAGGGTACGATTCTGATCATGAACGTGTTACCGGAGATGTAGGAAAAGCAGGTGTAGCTGTCGATTCAATTCTTGACATGAAAATCCTTTTTGACAGCATTCCTCTCAATAAAATGTCGGTTTCTATGACTATGAACGGGGCAGTCCTTCCGATACTTGCATTCTATATAGTTGCTGCACTTGAACAGGGAGCAAAACATGAAGAGCTGTCGGGGACTATCCAGAACGATATCCTGAAGGAATTCATGGTAAGGAATACCTATATATATCCGCCGGAATTTTCAATGCGGATTATTGCAGATATTTTCAGGTACACCTCAGCCAGGATGCCAAAGTTCAACTCGATAAGCATATCAGGCTATCATATGCAGGAGGCAGGTGCAACATGCGATATCGAGCTTGCCTATACGCTGGCTGACGGACTTGAGTATTTGAGGACCGGCATTAAGGCCGGCCTTGATATTGATGACTTTGCGCCAAGGTTATCATTCTTCTGGGGTATTGGAATGAATCATTTCATGGAGATTGCTAAAATGAGGGCGGCCAGGATGCTTTGGGCCAAAATAGTCAGCAGTTTCAATCCAAAGAATCCGAAGTCGATGGCGCTCAGAACCCATTGTCAGACTTCCGGATGGAGCCTGACCGAGCAGGATCCGTTCAATAATATCGGGCGGACAACAATTGAAGCAATGGCTGCAGCACTGGGCCATACACAGAGTCTTCATACAAATGCCCTTGATGAAGCTCTGGCACTTCCGACAGATTTTTCGGCTGGTATTGCAAGGAATACTCAGATATATCTTCAGGAGGGAACAAATATCTGTAAATCAATTGATCCATGGGCAGGTTCATACTATGTTGAAAGCCTGACACATGAAATTGCCAATCGGGCATGGGAGCTGATAGAGGAAATAGAGGACCTTGGAGGAATGGCTAAAGCTATCGAGTCGGGTATTCCGAAGATGAGGATTGAAGAGGCTGCTGCAAGGGCTCAGGCAAGAATCGATTCAGGCCTTCAGACCATTGTCGGAACCAATAAGTACAGGCTTGACAAGGAGGAACCACTCGAGATACTGGAGGTGGATAACAGCGCAGTCAGGGACTCCCAGATAAAACGGCTTGCAGAGCTGAGGGCCGGGAGGAATGAAGCAGAATGCCAGTCGGCTCTTGAAGCAATAACAAAATGTGTGGTCTCGGGCGAGGGAAACCTTCTTGAGCTGGCAGTTGAAGCTGCAGGTAAAAGGGCGAGCCTTGGAGAGATATCTTATGCATGTGAAAAAATAACAGGGAGGTACAAAGCAGTGATACGAACAATTTCAGGGGCCTATTCATCGTCATACAAATCCGACAATGAATTTGAAGAAGCAAAGGCGATGGCAGCCAGATTTGCGGAGAAGGAGGGACGCCAGCCGAGGATATTAATTGCCAAGATCGGTCAGGATGGCCATGACAGAGGTGCCAAAGTTGTTTCAACAGGATATGCTGATATCGGATTTGATGTGGATATCGGACCATTATTCCAGACTCCGTCGGAAGCAGCAAAACAAGCAGTTGAAAATGACGTGCATGTGCTTGGTGTTTCAAGCCTTGCTGCCGGTCATAAAACTCTTATTCCTGAAGTTATTGATGAACTCAGGAAGCTGGGAAGAGACGATATACTTGTTATTGCAGGAGGTGTTATCCCTCCACAGGATTATAATTTCCTGTATCAAAAAGGAGTAGCGGCAATTTTCGGTCCCGGCACCCGGGTGACAAAAGCCGCCAAGCAGATACTTGAAATCCTCCTGAATGAATTTGAATAAAAAAGTATTATATTAGGCGAAAACAGGGGGAAGTGGGAGGAAAGGGGAAAGATTAAGAATGATAGGAACAGATAGAAATAAATTGATGTAAATTGAAATAAATAGATATAAATTGATATAGATTGGAGGATGAAGAAATATTTGACAATTGTTATTTTATTCACAATGATTGTGCCAGGTTGCAGAACAGGGAAACCTGTTGCTGAATCAGGAAGTACAGGCGTTTCCACGGTTGAGAAACAGGCCGGGACAAATTATGCTGACCCGGTTACATGGCTTCTTGGTTATATTAACCCTCTCCAGTTTTCAAAACCTCCTCATTCAGAATGGTTTGTGAAGGGATTTGATGAATATAGGCCTCTCCCGGAAGTTATAGCCAAACTAGCCAATATTAATAAAGATGAATTTACAATAACGGTTGTTATGGGTACATGGTGTCCCGACAGCAGGAGAGAGGTGCCACGTTTCATGAAAATAACAGATCTTCTGCAGTTCCCTCAGGAGAGAATGGTTTTTATAGGGGTTGACAACACCAAAATGGCGCCTGTGGGAGGTTACGACGCTCTGGGGATCGAAAGGGTACCCACTTTTATTTTTATGAAGAATAAAGTTGAGACCGGACGCATCATTGAAAATCCTTTGACGTCTTTAGAGCAGGATATGTTAAATATTCTGACAGGGAATGAAAAATAACGAAAACCAATAAATGTCATGGAAGATTTTACAACAAACACCGGACAGAACCAGCCTCCACTTTCGGGCCAAACCCCAAAGCAGCCCGGGGGACAGAGTCTTGGAATAGCAGCTCTTATAACGGCAATCGTAACTTTTGTGATTGCGGTGATCCCATGCGTAGGAATCATAGCAATGATACCGGGAATAATTGCAATAGTGCTTGCTTCAATAGGATTATCCCAGGCTTCGAGGAACGGTTCGCCCCGGGGAGTCCTGGTTGCAGGACTTATTATCGGTGTTGTTGCAACGCTTATTTCATTTTCACAGATATTTGTTGCTGGAAAGATCGGGGATAAGTTTAATAAGGAGTGGGGAGGGAATATAGAGAATGTTATAAACGATGTTCAGAAAAATGTTCTTGATGAACTCGAAGATGCAAATGTGTCCATTAAAATTAACGCCGACGGGGATTCGGTGGAAATAAAAGCCAGCGCCGGCAAGCAGAATCGACATCAGGAGCTTGAAGAGCTTGAGAAAGCCAATACCGGGATCGATGACAGCCTGGATAAGAAAAAATAATTTCTTTTCTGATTTTAAGCAGATTTTCAGAAGAGACCCTTACCTTCAAATAAATATAATTCTTACCGGAGTAATTCTGCTTGTTTTTGCATATTCCGGTTTTTTTTCGCCAGCCAGTGATAAATATCCTATCGTCTGTATACATGAGAAACTGACAGGTGAACCATGTGTCTCATGCGGATTGTCGCACAGTTTCTCCCTTATTGTCAGGGGAAGGATTTCGGAAGCATACCAATGGAACATTTATGGGCTCAGAGTGTTCATCTTTTTTACCGCACAACTATTAATGAGGATTTTGTTCTCGGTTTTCTATGTTAAGTACCCTGACAATGGTAAACAGCTCATTACATATGATATAGCTGTTTCATTAATGTTGTTCATTGTGTCTTTCCTTCCCTACATTGTATGGATCTTTGGATCTTTGTGACATATACTCACCCCCCAGCCCCCTCTCTACTTTGTAAAGAGGGGGTGAGTGCATTAATAAGATTATTTTCCCTCAATCTCATTAAGGATATCATACAATAAATTGCTCTCAAAGCCCTTTGAAAGACCGAACCTGAGCAATTTGCCTTTAAGATCATATTGATTCTTTGCTTTTACATGTTTTCTGTGAGAATCAATTGTATCCCTTACCATCTGTTTGTACTGATCCTCATCAATTGATGCAAGTGCTGAATAGATTAGATCGGATACAATTTTTTTTGCTTTAAGGTGGGAAGCAATTTTAACTTTTCCCCATTTGTTATGGTGATATTTATCCCTGACAAAAGCCTCGGCATACCTCTTATCATTGATGAAATCCTCTCTGATAAGNATACCGATAACTCTATTTACTTCAGAATCGTTTAAACCCCACGACTCAAGCTTTGCACTGATATCGCCGCTGCAGTATTCCCGTCCTGCACAAAGAGCCATTGCCTTATTTAGGGCAGTTTTGACAAGAGGATTTTCAGGCATCTTTTTTCCCTTTCGCTATACGGTCTTTGCCATTAATATCTTTTATGATTTTTATACAATGGAGATTATATGATTTCATAAGTTCATGAACAGATTCTCCCATAACTTCATTGATCTCAAACCAGACGGATCCTGAGGGGTTCAGAATGGAACCAGTAAGGTCTAGGATTGCCCTGTAGAATTTCAATGGATCGTCGTCGGGTACAAACAAAGCCCTGTGTGGCTCAAAATCAAGTACATTTCTGTGCATGAACTTCATTTCAGAGTACCTTACATACGGTGGATTGCTGACAATAATATCGGCATTGGGTATTTGAGATGGCTTTAATTTAAACAGGTCGGCCTCCAAAAATGAGACTGCGGATTTATTCAGTTCTGCATTCCTGATGGCCGTTTTTACTGAACGGCGGGATTTGTCTATACCTGTTATTCCTGCAGATGGAAGATTTATACCAAGGGCAACAGCAATACAGCCCGATCCTGTCCCGATATCAAGAACCGATCCTGTAAATCCTTTGTTCTCTTGTATTATATGATCCACAAGCTCTTCTGTTTCAGGACGGGGAATGAGAACTCCCCGGCTGACTTTTATTAAGCAATCGTAAAAGATCGTCTCTCCGATAACGTACTGAACCGGTTCTCCGGTTTTTAATTTCCTGCAATAGCGTATTACTTTCTCAATCTTTTTTGTGTCGGTTAAAATTTCATCCTCTTTCATAAGAGAAGAAATTCTGTTCATTTCAAAGAGTTTCGAAATGATTATATTTGATATACCTGCACATTCCTTTTCAGGATATAAACCTGAAAGTTCCCCTGAAATATAATTCCTGATATCTTTAATTGTTTGTAAATTACAAGCCATAAGTCAAAATTAGCACTTTCGGGGATATGTCGGGGAACGATGATCTTAAATTCATGGAAAGATGCCTTGAGCTCGCATCGAAGGCTGCAGGTATGACTTATCCAAATCCGCTGGTTGGTTCTGTTATAGTTCACAAAGGTGAAATAATCGGGGAAGGTTATCATTTGAAAGCAGGAGGGCACCATGCTGAGGTGATGGCGATAAATTCTGTAAGGAACAGGGAATTGCTCGCATCATCGGCAATTTATGTTAATCTTGAGCCTTGCTCCCATACCGGAAAAACGCCTCCCTGCACTGACCTTATTATCTCGCACAAAATTCCGGTTGTTGTGGTCGGGACTATGGATACAAGCGAGAAGGTATCGGGAAAGGGATTATCAAAGCTTAAAGAAGCAGGTTGCAAGGTAATAACTGGCGTTGACGAGGAGCGGTGCCGGAAAATCAACAATCGTTTTTTTTCTTTTCATGAAAAGAAAAGACCTTATATAATTCTTAAATGGGCACAAAGTTCTGACGGATTCATAGATATAAACAGAGGAAATAATTCTTCGGCCAGGCCTGGATGGATAACCGGGATGTCTGAAAAAGTTCTTGTCCATAAATGGAGAGCTGAGGAACAGGCGATTCTTGTCGGAGGTGGAACGGTAAGATCCGATGATCCATTTCTTAATGTCAGGGACTGGACAGGTAACAATCCGGTCAGGCTTATCCTTTCTGGTTCCGGAATGCTTCCGGAGGGGATGGCTATGAACAAGCTGATCGGATCAACGGTTATTTTTTCGTTTTATCCGGAGAAAATAATATCGACGGGATCAGTGCTGGTTAAGCTTAATAAAAATGAGCCTTCGGCGGTTCAGATCCTCGATTACCTTTACAGGTGGGGTATTCAGTCATTATTTATTGAAGGAGGAGCAGGTGTACTGAATCATTTTATAAGACTGGGTTTTTGGGATGAGGTAAGGATCTTTTCTGGTGATCAGATTTATAAAGATGGGGTTAAGGCGCCTGAAATAGACGGGAAGCTATTTCTGAAAACAAAATTCAGTAAAAGCAAACTAGAAATATTGATCAACCCCCTGAATCACCCGGATGGGGGACCTGAAACTGCTAAGATTTTCTAGATCTTTGCAATTTTTCTCGGATCATCGATCCATCCCTTGTCATTTGAGATAGCTTCAATGACTTCTTCGGGAGTATTTGCAACCGACCACATGTTTTTATGTTCATGCCTCATGAAATTACCCTCAACCATATGATCAAGGAAATCGATTAACGACCTGTAGAAATTTAGTGTGTTTAATATTACCACTGGTCCGGTGAAGAGTCCAAGCTGTTTCAGGGTAATGGCTTCAGTAAGTTCCTCGAGGGTTCCGATCCCTCCCGGAAGTGCAACAACAGCATCAGCTCTGGCGAACATGTTCTTCTTCCTGTCACCCATATCGGTAGTCACTATCATATCATTTACCCCTGGATGACCCCATCCTTCATCATTCATGAATGATGGTATCACACCGGTTATGGATCCTCCATTTTCAATTACTGCATCAGCCAGGGCAGCCATAAGACCAATGCCACCGCCACCAAAAATGACTTTCATCCCCGATTGTGCAAAAAGGGAACCCAGACCGGCTGCTGCCTTGACATATTCATTATCAATGAGGCTGCTGGAGGAGGCAAAAACACAAACTGTCATCAGAGGATTTCTATTGCAGCAGGTTGTTTATTTTATTGACGAAATTGCTCTTGGGTACAGCTCCGACCTGCTTGTCGGCAACTTTCCCGTTCTTGAAGAAAAGAACTGTAGGGATGTTCCTTATCCCGAATTTTGAAGCAACACCCGGACTGTTATCAACGTCGCATTTTGTAACAGTAACCCTGCCGGTAAAATCTTTGGAGATCTCATCCATGATAGGTGCAATCATCCTGCACGGTCCGCACCACTCTGCCCAGAAATCGACCAGTACGGGTATTTCGGAATTGAGAACGATCTCATCGAAGTTAATGTCATTTACCTCTAATGCCATAGTCTTTAATGTTTTTTGGATGATCCAAATATAGCTAATTAACTTTATATTCAAGTCCGGGATAATCATCGAGAAAAGAGATAAGTTCATTGTTAAGCCTGACCCTGAGGGTGCGGGAAAACATTGAAAGTGAGATTTTATCTTCTGCATCAAAGAAAATGAACTTAAGTTCAGTATTGCCCNTATTTTCTTTCACAAATTCCATGAGTTCGCTGATAAGTTCACTGCTTATGTTTTCAGGATTTATTTTAAGTGTCACTGATTTAATAAGTTCATCTTTTACACTTGACAGAAGGTTGATTGTTTTTATGTGGAATTCAAGTTCATCATCCTTATATCTCCTTTTCTGGACCCTCCCTTTTACAAGAAGGTAATATCCCGCATTAAAAAACTTGCTGAACTCAATATACTCCTTATCGAACATCATAAATCTGAAAGAATCGGAATAGTCCTGCAAAGTAAAAGAGCCGTAAGGTTTACCATTTTTACCCATGCCGTTTTTTGTATCGGTTACCATACCGGCAACAGTGACATCTTTGTCAATAAATTCACCAAGGTTCTGAAGATCGGCCAGCGTGGCGGTGGTAAAAGTGTTTATCTCAAGCTTAAAATCATCCAGTGGATGTGATGAGAGGTAGATACCGATCACCTCCTTTTCCCTGTTTAACTTTTCAAGCTTTGGCCAGTCGGGGCATTGCGTGGGTTCGGGTTTGATTATATCAAAACCGCCATGTCCACCGAAAAGTGATTGCTGACTCGAGTTTTTCAGAGCCTTTGCATTATTTCCGTATCTGATAAGATTTTCAATAAAACTTATTCCTTTTGAATCAATTGCAAAANACTGGGCACGGGAAATATTGCTGAAGCAGTCAAATGCTCCTGCTACGGCCATTGCTTCGAGATTTTTCTTGTTGAGGGAATTAAGNTTAACCCTTTCAACCAGATCGAAAATACTTTTATAAATACCATTTTCTTCCCGCTCATTAATCATCTGAAGAACAGCACTTTCGCCTACCCCCTTAATTCCGCCGAGCCCGAACCGTAAATTCCCGTCCTTGTTGACGGTAAATTTTACATAGCTTTCATTTACATCAGGTCCGAGAACATCCATCCCCATCCTCCGGGTTTCATCCATGAATATTGTTATTTTCTTAATATCGTTAATGTTCCGGCTAAGGACCGCCGCCATATACTCGGCAGGATAATGTGCTTTCAAATAACCGGTCTGAAAGGCAACCATTGCGTAACATGTTGAATGCGATTTGTTGAAAGCGTACTGTGCGAAAGCTTCCCAGTCGGACCAGATTTTATTTACAATATTTTCATCGTACCCCTTTTTGCTGCATCCCTCCCTGAATTTCAGGTTCATTTCATCCATGATGGATTTTTTCTTTTTCCCCATCGCTTTGCGCAGGTTATCGGCTTCGCCTTTTGTAAATCCGGCAAGCTCCTGCGACAGAAGCATCACCTGTTCCTGGTAAACTGTAATGCCATACGAGTCGTTGAGGTACTTTTCCATCACCGGCAGGGGATAGTCTATTGGCTCGAGNCCATGTTTCCTCCTGATGAATTTCGGGATATATTCCATCGGACCCGGCCTGTANAGAGCATTCATGGCAATAAGATCCTCAAATCTGTTAGGTTTAAGTTCGCGCAGATACCTTTTCATCCCCGTCGACTCAAACTGGAAGATGCCGGTTGTCTCCCCATTACTGAAAAGCTCAAAAGTCTTTTTGTCATCGAGTGGCAGGTTGTCTATATCAATAGTGATTCCTTTTGATCTTTTAATATTCTCCACACAATCCTTTATGACAGAGAGGGTTTTAAGCCCAAGGAAATCCATCTTTAGCAAACCGACCTGTCCGACCTGGCTGCCGTCGTACTGGGTGGCATAAAGGTCGGTGTCCTTTGCGGTGCATAATGGAATATAGTTGTCGAGAGAATCCTTCCCTATTATTATCCCGCATGCATGAATACCTGTCTGTCTTACTGAACCTTCAAGCACCTCAGCAAACTTGAGAGTCTGAGCAACAAGCTTGTTTGATGAATTTCTTTCCTTTGCGAGCTCAGGGACCTCGGCGTATGCCGTGGCAAGTGTAACACCCGGTCTGTCGGGCACCATTTTTGCCAGTCTGTCGGCATCCGAAAGAGGCAGCTTCTGGACTCTCGCAACGTCTCTTATTGCCATCTTAGCGGCCATGGTCCCGAAAGTTATAATATGAGCAACCTTATCGTGGCCGTATTTATTAACAACATACTTTAATACATCTTCTCTTCCATCTTCATCAAAATCGATATCAATATCGGGCATTGAGATTCGGTCGAGATTGAGGAACCTTTCAAACAGCAATCCATATTTTATCGGATCGATATCGGTGATCCTCAGGCAGAAAGCAACAGCCGAGCCTGCTGCCGAGCCTCTTCCCGGGCCGACCGATACTCCCATTTCCCTGGCAGCTCTCAGAAAATCCTGAACTATAAGAAAATACCCTGGGAATCCCATTTTAGCAATCGTGTCGAGTTCAAAGTCAATGCGTGCTTTCTGCTCTTCCGTAAGATTTCCCCATCTTTCCTTTGCACCCTGGTATGTGAGATATTTCAGATAATCATCCTCATTTGCATAACCCTGGGGAAGAACAAAGTCGGGCATAATGGGATCGTGATCGAGCTTATATTTTTCAATTTTGTCAATCAGTTCCCCGACATTATCTACGGCTTCCGGAATATCGCTGAAGATTTGTCTCATTTCCTCCTCTGTCTTCAGATACTCCTGCCTTGAGTACCTTAACCTGTCGGGATCATCGATGTCCTTTGCCGTGTTAAGGCAGATAAGCCTGTCGTGAGCTTCAGCATCTTCGGCATTTATAAAATGCACGTCATTTGTGGCAATGATTCTGACATTGTATTTAGCAGAGAATTGCCTGAAAACCTCGATGACTTTCTGCTGCAGCGGGAATGCACTCCTGTCAGCTTCAGGATCATATGTTTCATGCCTCTGAATTTCAAGGTAAAAGTCCTCGCCGAACATTTTAATATATGATTTCAGCACCTCCTCAGCCGCACTGATTGACCCTTTAAGAATTTCATCCTGTATCTCTCCTGCAAGGCAGGCAGATGATGCTATTAACCCTTCCTTATACTGCTCCAGCAGATCCTTGTCAATCCGTGGTTTATAGTAGAAGCCTTTTATCCAGGCAGTTGATACGAGCTTTATCAGATTTTTATATCCTTTAAGATTCTTTGCGAGAAGTATCAGATGGTCGCCTGAACGATCCTCTTTCCCTGAAACTTCCGCAAGAGATCTTTTTGCAACATAAATCTCGCAGCCTATTACCGGTTTAATTCCTTTTTTAATGGCACTTGCATGAAACTCCTTGACTCCAAACATGTTCCCGTGATCGGTAATAGCAATAGCTTCCATACCAAGCGATTTAACCTTATCCATAAGGTTTGAAATGTTTGATGCTCCGTCGAGGATAGAGTACTGAGTATGAACATGCAGGTGAGAAAAAGTGGCCATATGGATTGAAAAATTACAAAAGGTTGGAACACAAAAATAGGCAAAAAAGGGTAACCGCCCACTAACAAAATGGGATGAGATATTAACTTTAAATTATTAAAATATTTCCCGAAAAAGTTACAGAATGATATAATAATTAGATTATAATTATATTTTTGCAACCTGATGCGATGCATCATTAAGGACAGTAAAAGGATTTTATTATCCTGTAAATTATTAACTACCTAAACCAAAAGTGATGAAGAAAATTCTGTTGTTATTTTTTGTAGTCTGCGGTTTATTGCTGCCAGCAAATGGACAGCAAAAGGCCGTTACAGGTACGGTTACCGGAGCGGAAGACAATCAGCCCATTATCGGTGTAACTGTACTTGTTAAAGGAACCACTATCGGTGTTGTTACTGATGTGAATGGAAAATATCAGATAAATGCTCCGGCAGGTTCAACTCTCGAATTCCGGTATGTCGGAATGAAAACCAAAGAGGTTGTGGTGGGCACAGCCAGTGTTTATGATGTTGCTCTTGAGACCGAATCGACAATCCTTGACGAAATCGTTGTTGTCGGTTACGGTACACAGATCAAGTCGAAAGTCTCAAGCAGTATTACAAAAGTCGATGGTTCAAACTTACAGAATATGCCTGTAGCTTCTGTCGAACTCGCCCTTCAGGGTAAAAGTGCAGGGGTTTTTGTTGAATCATTGAATGGTAAAGCCACAGGCTCAACAAGGATGAGGATCAGGGGATCTTCTTCTGTTACTGCAAGCAATGAACCGTTGTATGTTGTGGATGGTGTGCCTCTCTCGACAGAAACTCTTAACCAGTCGGGCGCAGCAATAAATCCTCTTTCAACTTTTAACTTCAATGATGTTGAGTCGGTTGAAATTCTTAAGGATGCTGCATCTGCCGCAATATTCGGATCAAGGGGTGCCAATGGNGTAATTCTTATTACNACCAANAAAGGGNTCAGCGGTGATACAAANCTGAATTTCAACTTTCAGAAAGGCATCAGCCAGGCTTCGCACCGCAGGGAATTNCTGAATGCCGAGCAGTTTGTTTCATATTTTGAAGAGGCCGCATATAACAGTGATCTTTATGAAGGGTATGATCCTATAAATAACCCAAGCGAATATTCAGGTTCATGGCTGCAATTCGTCAGGAGCCGGTTCAACCGTTATGATGGCTGGGCTACATATACCGATCCGGAGCTGGCTGTGAATACCGACTGGCAGGATCAGGCGTTCCAGACAGGGAATCTTACAACTGCCGATCTCTCGGCCCAGGGAGGAAATGACAAGCTTAAGTTTTTTGCCAGCGGTTCATACTCCAACCAGGAAGGTATCCTTGTGTCGAACGGTATACAGAAAGTTTCCGGAAGACTTAATCTTGATAATAAGGTGAACAATTTTATTGATATGGGACTGGCATTAAGCATNACAAAGACAATTATCGACCAGGTTTCAGCCGATAATGCCTTTTCCACACCGATGCAGCTTGTTGCATTATCTCCCATCACACCTGTGAGGGATCTCGACGGTAAATTATATAATACACCAACTACAACATATTATAATGGTCTGATTGATGTTGAGGANGCCAACAGGGATATTTCTAATTTCAGAACTCTTGTTAACAGTTATCTCAGCTTTAAGCTTATGAAAGGACTGAACTGGAGGAATGAATTCGGCTTCGATCTTTACAGCACGAAAGAAAATGCAAGATACGGCGAAAGGACCGACTCAGGCCAGGGGATAGGAGGATATGCGTTTGCGAACTACGGCGAGAACCAGAACGTATCTGCAAAATCNTACCTCAACTATCTGAATCAGTTTGGAAGTATCGGAATCAGTGCAGTTCTGGGATCAGAGTATCAGTATACTGTAATCGATAATGCATGGGCTGAAGGGCAGGAATTCCCGCTCGACGATCTTAAAACACTTGCAAGTGCCGGACTTATAAGCGGTGCATCNTCATCCAAGACTGAGTACAGTTTCCTTTCATACTTCTCGAGNGTGAACTTCGATTATATGGCTAAATACCTTGTTACCCTTGCCGGACGTGTTGATGGTTCATCGAGATTCGGTGCTAATTCAAGGTACGGATTTTTCCCTGCACTTTCACTCGGTTGGGTTATAAGCAAAGAGAGCTTTCTGACAGACAATCCAACCCTGAGCTTTTTAAAACTAAGGGCCAGCTATGGTCTTACCGGCAATGCAGGCATCGGTAACTTCAGGCATCTGGGTCTCTTCGGAGTTGACAGCTATAATGGAACGTCAGGTCTTATACCGTCGCAGATTGCAAATGCAAATCTTGGATGGGAAACAACCCGGCAGATTGATTTAGGCCTCGATTTTGGATTCTTTAAAAACAGGATCTCAGGTGAGATTGATTTATATTCCAAGAACACGAGCGATCTTCTGCTCGATGTTCCTGTTCCGGCAACTTCAGGTTATACGGTCCAGACTCAGAATGTGGGATCGGTAACAAACAAGGGTGTTGAATTCGTGCTTAATACCACGAATGTATCAGGAGAATTTACGTGGGAAACAAGTCTGAACTTCTCCTATAACAGGAATAAGGTTACAAATTTAGGAGGGCAGGAAGTTATCGACGAAGGAAGTTCGCGCTTCATGAATGTAGTAAAGGTAGGTCAGCCCCTCGGAGTATTTTACGGTGCGGAATATGCTGGTGTCGATCCTGACAATGGTGATGCAATCTGGTATGTAAATGCGAAGGACGAAGANGGGAATGTAATTGACCACACTGCAACAACAGCTGATTTTGCTGAAGCAAACTTTGTTGTGCTCGGAAATCCTAATCCTCCCTTCCTGGGAGCTATTACAAACACCTTTGCCTATAAGGGAATTGGTCTTACATTTACTTTCCAGGGCGTTTCAGGCAATAAGATTCAAATGGCCGGTGACCCATATATGGCTGCCAATGCCACATGGTTTGACAACCAGACAACAGATCAGCTTGCCAGCTGGAAGAAACCGGGTGATATTACCATGATACCGCAGGCACGTCTGGGTTACAGCAATGGAGACCAGGGAAGAAGCAGCAGGTATATTTCCGATGGAGACTATGTTAAACTAAGATCAGCGATGCTGAGCTATGACCTTCCGGCTTCGTTCGTCAGAAAGCTGAAACTTTCCGGATTGAGGATCTATTTACAGGGACAGAACCTCCTGACATTTACAAAGTTTATAGGATGGGACCCTGAAGTATCGTCAGATTTTGCAGTGACAAACATCACGTCCGGACTTGATTTTTATTCAGCTCCGCAGCCAAGGACAATACTTGTCGGACTCAGTATCAATTTATAAATGTATAATATCAAATTACGATGAAAAAGATATTTTCAATTTCGATAATAGTCGCACTGGCACTGTTTTTTACCGCCTGCGATAAACTGCTGGACCTTGAGCCTTACCAGAGTATCAGTGAGGAACTTTCTCTTGAGTCGGATGCAAACGTGAAAAGCGTTCTTAAAGGTGCTTACGCCCAGTTTGATGATCTAAGCATTTATGGAGGTTGCTTACTTCGTAACGCTGAGCTGCTTGGTGGTGCAAATGAATGTCTCTGGGTTGGTACCTATGGCGGACCTCGCCAGATCTTCAATAAGCAGATGAACTCATCAAATGAGGATGCCACAGCTCAATGGATCGACAGTTATGAGGTAGTAAACATTGCCAATAATGTTCTCAGTGCCCTGGCCGTCGTTGACGAAGCTGACAGGGACCGGGTAGAAGGTGAAGCACTGTTTTTGCGCAGTCTTATGTTTTTCGATCTAGTAAGATTTTATGCCCAGCAATACCAGACCGGAAGTGCTTCGACGCAGCTCGGTATTCCTCTTGTACTTACACCAACACGTGGGATAAATGACGAGAGTTATGTATCTCGAAATACTGTTGAGGAGGTTTACAATCAGGTAATTGGTGATCTTATTACAGCAGCCTCTAAATTACCGGAGGACAATGATGTCTATGCATCGAGCGGGGCAGCAACAGCACTGCTTGCCAGGGTTTATCTTCAGAAGGGAGATTATGCCAAAGGCAGGGATGCTGCAAACACAGTTATCGGATCAGGAGCATACGAGCTTATGCCTGATTATGCTGATGTCTTCAATAATGATGATAATAGTGCTGAGGATATTTTTGCAACCCAGATCACAACCCAGGACAGGCTGAGTTCAATGACAGAATTCTTTTCAACAACTGAATTCGGAGGAAGAGACGGAGATATTGAAATCCTTGATGGTCACCTTAACCTTTACTCTCCGGGTGATGCAAGGCGCGATCTTTTCTGGCTTGGCAACGGTGGGATGCGTTCCGGTAAATGGAACAATCTTTACGGAGTTGTTAACCTGATCCGTCTTGCAGAAATGTACCTTATAAGGGCAGAATGCAATCAGAGGCTGGGAACAGCAATCGGCGCTACACCCTTGAGTGACTTTAATGCAGTCCATACACGGGCTAAGCTTGCTCCGGCTACCACTGTGACACTGGCTCAGATCCTTCTTGAAAGGAGACTTGAGCTGTCATTCGAAGGACACAGGATACATGATCAGCGCAGGTTGCATGAAAATGTAGGAACATTGCTTTATACCGACCCACGGCTTGTATTTCCGATTCCCTTCAGAGAAACCGAGGCTAATCCGAATTTAAAAGCACAGCAGAATCCGGGTTATTAAAATTAATCAGGGGAATTCTGTAATAAATATAGAGTAGAGACAGGTCTCAGACCTGTCTCTACATTTATTATATTATGTATCAATTGTAATTGGAACATAAATATTTTTTTTATCTTTGCACCCACATTTTTGAAAAAGCAGGTTAAATAAAAAGCGTTATAAATTAAATGGCAGTTAGAATCAGATTAGCTAGAAAAGGCCGCAAGAGAAAGGCCTATTACCACATTGTGGTAGCAGATAGCAGGTCGCCACGGGATGGCAGATATATTGAAATGATCGGAATGTATAATCCAATCACTAACCCGGCTGCAATCGAACTCGATTTCGATAAGGCACTGGGTTGGCTGCAGAATGGCGCCATACCTACAGAAACCTGCAGGGCTATCCTCTCTTACAAAGGAGTACTTATCAAAAAGCATCTTCTCGAAGGAGTTAAAAAAGGTGCTTTTGACGATGCTGAGGCTACAAAAAGGTTTGAAGCCTGGATGAAGCAGAATGAAGAAAAAATTGAGGCCAAAAAAGCAGGCCTTGAAAAATCGCAGGATGATGAAGTCGGAAAACGCCTGACCCAGGAGAAGAAGATAAATGAAGCCCGGGCAGCAAGACTTGCAAAGAGGCAGGCTGATCTTGCAGCAAAAGCAGAGGCTGAAGCCAATCCTAAACCTGAAGCAGAAGAGCAGGCTCCGGCAGAGACCGTAGCTGAGGCCACTATGACAGAAGCCCCATCCGCAGAGACTACTTCCACAGAGGAAGCGTCTGGAGAAAAATCCGCAGAATAACAGTGGTATACCAGGGATAAAAACCCGGTGGGTTACAATGCCAACATATTACTGGGGAGGATCATTAAGATCCAGGGCTATGATGGCACCATAGCAGTTAAGCTGGAGAAGGATTATATTGACAATATTTCTGAAATGGAATCGGTTTTTCTTGAAATAGAAGGGAAACCGGTTCCTTTTTTTATTTCCTACTCCCAATATTCAGGGGATGATATTCTAAAACTGCGGTTTGAGGGATACGGGGCATATGAAAAAGTGAGTGATTTCCAGGGCTGCCGGCTGTTCCTTACCACAGGCGAAAGGAAATCCGTCAGGTCTGAAGATGCAGCTCTTACAGGCTTTACAGTATTTTTAAGCAATAAAAGCATTCTTGGCACCATCGGGGAAATAATTAATAATCCCGGGCAGGATCTGCTAAAAATAATCTCTCCTCAGAAAAAAGAGATTCTGATACCATTCCACAATGATTTGATAGTCCGGATTGACAAGAAGAAAAGGACTATCATGGTTCAAATTCCGGAGGGACTTATTGATCTTAACTAAAGATCGGTTTCCCCTGCTGGCGCCGATTTGCAACCGGTGCCTTTAAGAAAACGGCACGGATTACGCTTCGCTAAATCCACGCCAGCTGTGTGTGTTTCCTTTGCAGATTTTGCGACTACTTTGTGTACTTTGCGGTTAAAATTGATTTACTGGGAAACCCCAATAGATAATATTCTTTTGCTCACTTCCGAGAAATTTCAATAGTACCTGCAACTAAACTAAAAACTATCCGTCTTTAGTTCAAAATGCCCATAAATCAAAAAAAATATTAAAATGAAGAGAGTAATGTATTCAACAGTTTTCCTTACGGTATTGGTANTTACCACGGCCCTGGTATCAGCACAGTCGAAAGAGACCCGGAATGTAAAAGATTTTACAAAAGTCAGCTTCGGCGTTTCGGGTGATCTGTTTATAAGAATTGGTCCTGAATTCAGTCTGACAATCGAAGGTGATAAGAGTGAACTAAACGAGATTCAGACAGTTGTATCGGGTGACAGGCTGGTCATTAAAAAGGAAAACTGGCGTTTCTCATTCAGAAATGATGAAAGGGTGACAGTTAACCTCACTATGCCGGAGTTACAGGGAGTAGGAGTCTCGGGATCGGGAAAGGCAGAGATCATGGATATGGTGGAATCGGACCGGCTCAGCCTTAATGTAAGCGG